>Ga0099364_10001983_pt1 | contig 33013 bp, 18 predicted proteins | sample TergutTh196P3_FD_73070 | JGI IMG/M metagenome (GOLD analysis project Ga0099364, IMG submission 73070) | Microcerotermes parvus P3 segment gut microbial communities from Pointe-Noire, Republic of the Congo - Th196 P3 | ecosystem: Host-associated > Arthropoda: Insects > Digestive system > Gut ... | reverse complement strand
GCGGTAAGTAATACAATGTTCATTGTCCTAACCCCTTAAAGCCCATAAACGCCATAGATAAAAGTGCGGCGGCAATAAATAAAATTGGAGTGCCTTTTAAAAAAGCGGGAATAGGGCTGTTCCGTATTCTTTTACGAATGCCTGTAAGCAGTAACAAGGAAAGCAAAAATCCAAGCGCAACGCCGACAGCGTAAACAAGAGATTCAACAAAAGTATAACCGTTGGAGATAACATCAAAAGTTACGGCAAGAATAGCGCAGTTTGTTGTAATGAGCGCCAAATAAATTCCCATAGAGCCGTAAAGCGCAGGCACGGATTTTTTTAGGAAAAATTCAACAAGCTGAACTAAAGCCGCAATTACCAAAATAAAAATAAGGATTTGCAAAAACACAAGCCCCAGTGGTTCAAGGAACAATTTGTAAAGCGGATAAGTAACGCAAATTGCAAGAACAGTAACAAAAGTAACGGCAAGACCCATGCCTATAGATCGATCTTCGTCCGTACTCATGCCAATAAACGGACACAGGGCAAGGAACCGCATTAATACAACATTGTCAATTAAGAAGGCGGTTAAGAATATTTTAAAAAGATCGCTCATTTGTGGCCTCCTGTTTCTCTTACCGGGCATTCATTATTTGCGCAGCTAGTAGTCAGGCAGCCGCAGCAACCGTCGCCGACATTTGGGGTTTCAATTTTAAATTTTGATTTTAAGAAAATGTTAAGCGAGATAAAAAGCGCGAATACAAAAAAACCACCGGGGGGCTGGCCAAAAAAAAGCAAGGGTTGGAAACTGTCAGGAAAAATGGCTTTATTCCATATCGATCCGCTTCCTAAAATTTCACGGATAAGCGCAATGCCTGTCAGTACCCAAGTAAAGCCCAGCCCCATGCCAAGAGCATCCGCAATGGAGTGGTGCAAAGCGTTTTTAGAAGCAAAACCTTCTATACGCCCCATGATAGCACAGTTTACAACAATGAGCGGAATAAAAATACCAAGCGATTTTGAAAGGTCGGGGAAGTATGCTTTAAGGACATAATCAATTACGGTGGTAAAAGCAGCAATAACGATAATAAAAATAGGAATGCGAATGGAATTTGGAATTACCTTTTTAAAAATGCAGATGACTATTTCTGACATAAGAAGAACAAAGGTCATGGAAAGCCCCATCCCTATTCCGTTTGCAACAGAGGTTGTAACCGCAAGCGCGGAACAGAGCCCAATCATCAACATTAATAGCGGGTTTTCACGGACAAGACCATTTATAAAAATGCGAAAGAACTCTTTCATTCTGACCTTCCTTTCAGCCATGCATTTGCGGCAAGAGCCGCCGCTTTTACAGAGTCGGAAACAGCTCGGCTTGTAATAGTAGAAGATGTAATGATTATAATATCGTCTTTTACAGCAAATGGATCGGAAACTTTTTTGCCCGCAAACTGTCCGTAAAAAGTTATGCCGTTTGCACGGTCAACAAAATATGTAGGAGATGCGGCATTTGCCCCAAACCCCGGAGTATCGGTATGTTCTAAAATTTTTACACTTGTGATAAAGCCTTCAGTATTTACACCAACCATTGTTTTAATGGGGCCTGAATAACTTGCACGGGAAACAGTCAGCGCAACACCAATGGGCTCGATACTTCCGCTCATTGCGGCAAAAGCGGCTTCTATTTTGACTGATGGGTCAGGACTTGTAACGGCATTGATCTCTAAAAAATCATCAGCATTTGGAAAAAGTTCTTTTAATGCTTCATTAAGAGCCGCCTGTGAATTTTTTTCTATAATATCTGCGGTAAAACTATAAACAAACGCAAGCATAACGCAGGCGGCGGTTGCAAACAGTGCAAGGACAATTCCAAGTTTTAACATTTTTTTTATGTTCATTTTGTTGTCTCCTTGACCTTTTTTACAAAACCGTATTTTTTTGAAATAAGCTGATTAAGGAAACGGACTGCGCCGTTCATTATCAATATTGCAAAGCAAACACCTTCGGGGTAAGAGCCAAACCTGCGGATTAACATTGCAATAATGCCAACGCCGCATCCAAAGATGATTGTTCCCAAGCCTGTAACGGGAGCGGTGACAGGGTCTGTTACCATGAACACCGCACCAAATAAAAATCCGCCTGCAAGAATGGAGTAGAGCGCAAAAGACGGGCTCTGCCAAAAAGCAAGCGCGGCAAGAAAACCTGCGGCAATCATGCAGACTGTAGAACGCCAGTCAATTGTTTTGGTAACTAATAAAAATAACAAAGCCGCTAAAATTAAAAATGCCGATACTTCTCCCATACTGCCTGCGTGAAAACCAAAAAACATTGTACGAATTGTCTCCCAGTACGATCCAAATCCAATAGCAGAAATATCCGCTCCAATTTTTGTAATTCCAAGAGGAGTTGCGCCTGTTACAACATCAGCTGTAAAGGCTGAACCGATGGGGAGCACAGGCAGCTGCCATGTTGTTAACGCTGTGCCAAAACTCATTACCATAAAGGTACGGCCAACTAAGGCCGGGTTAAATACATTTGCGCCCAAACCGCCAAAAAATTCTTTTCCTACGACAATTGCAAACACAGAGCCAAGAGCCGTCATCCAAAGCGGAGTTGTGGGCGGAATAGTCAACGCCAAAAGCAAGCCGGTAACCCCTGCAGAAAGATCCTTTGCCCTGACCGGCTGACGAATAATAAGACGGAACACGCTCTCTCCAACAATAGCGGAAACTACCGCAAAAATTACATTCAGCAATGCCGGCAGCCCAAAAATAATTACGCTAAAAACCGTAACAGGAGAAAGAGCAAGAAGCATATTACGCATAAGCGTTTTTGTTCCAACAGGAGAAGCCAAATGCGGAGATGATTGCAATAAAAATAATTGAGGAGTAGGTTTAGTCATAATTTTCTCTCTCTTAATTTTTGTTTATTTACTCTAAAGCGCTGTACCAATTTTATTCTTGCAGGGCAAATATAAGCACAGCTTCCGCACTCCATACAGTCCAGCAACCCTGCTCTGACCGCGCCATCAAAATCTTCCGCTTCAAAATATTTATTCATAAGCACAGGAGACAGGCGGCAAGGACACCTTCTGATACAGCGGCCACAGCGAATACAGGGAGTTTCTTCATAGTCAATCGTCTCTTTGCTTGTCATCAATATAAGACCGTTGTTGTTTTTTTGAATTGGAATATCCAAAGAAGGAACTGCAAAGCCCATCATTGGGCCGCCAAAAATTATTTTTGCAAGTTTAGATATATCGATTTCCATAAACTCTTGTGGCAGGTTGCTTAAAATTGTACCGATGGGTACGCGGATATTTTTTGGTGTTTTGCACGCGCCGCCTGCTACGGTCAGCACCCTGTCAACTATCGGCTTGCCAAATAAAAAAGCCTGCGCAATAGAAATAAGCGATCCCACATTTTGCACAATGCACCCAATGTCCATAGGCAGACCGCCTGACGGAACTTCTCTCCCGGTCAACGCCGTTATGAGCATTTTTTCACCACCCTGCGGATAGCGGGTGCGGCACAGCCCAATGGAAATATTGCCCTGACAAGGGTTGTTTTTTAACTCTTTTTCTATTAACGGAATTAACTCTGTTTTGTTATCTTCCAAACCAATGACGGCGTTTTTTACACCGGTAATGTGCATGATCATTTGCAGACCTTTTACAAGAAGGTCTGGCGACTCCATCATTAAAGCTTCATCGGCGGTAAGGTAGGGTTCACATTCCGCACCATTAGCAATGATTATATTGATAGGTTTGCCCGGGGGCGGATTTAGCTTGACATGAGCAGGAAAGCCAGCACCGCCAAGCCCAATAATTCCCGCTTCACGAATGCGGGCAAGGGCATCTTCCTTTGAACAGGTGAAAGGGTCAAGCGGAGGCATAAACTCTTTTTTATCAGGGTTGGGGTTGGAGCTGCCCTCTTCCGCCTCAATAAAAATGCACAGAACTTCGGCATTGTTTGAAATACGGTGCGGCTCAATTTTCTTTACCACACCGCTTATGGAAGCGTGAACTGGCACTGTCATAGGGCCGGGAGCGGCACAGTCCGCTATTTTCTGCCCCCGAACCACGGTATCGCCAATATTTACGATAGGTTGATTAGGCGCGCCAATATGTTGATTTATGGGAATTATCACCGTTTTTTGAGCAGGAGCTGCTTCTATCGGCTTACCTTCCGTGGAGTGTTTTCTAGTTTGAAGATTCAGCCCTCGCCTGAATGTTTTAATAGCCATGAATAATAATTATACGGTATATTGCTAAAAATCGCAATATAAGGAAAGTTCACTTTATTCCATTTGATCTATAACAGGCATTGATTTCTTAAAGTGTTCAAAGTACTGTTTATCCATTACCGCTACATGGGATAAAATCCAGTCTTTAAGGAATTTTGTAAAGGAAACAAGGGTATATTTCTTGCCATTTTTATAATCCTGAATACTTTCAACTACGGTAAGAATAAAACTTTCATGGGCTCTTTTATGCTCAAAAAGACTGCCAAATTTTGTTGCTCTCATGATTTCTTCTTCTGTAGCAAAGTGCACTTTAATGTAGTTAACCGCCTCTTTAATGACTTTATTAAAATAATCATGCTCTTCTCTGTCATTTCCGGTTACATGATTAAACATCTCATTAACAAGATCAATCAATCCTTTGTGCTGGTCGTCAATCACTTTTACACCGCAGGCAAATGTGGGCGACCATGTTATAAGCTCGGATTTTGCATTTATCATTGTTTACCGCCTTTAATTTAATATCTTATTTTACCACAAGTCGATTAAAATATCAATAACAATGCCTATTAGCAATGCTTCTTAACACATGCCAATAAAACTGATGATATTATCGGTTTCTGAATAACATCAACCGCGCCTGTTTCTCTGGCTTTAGATAATATCGCTTCATCTTCATGACCTGTAAGAAATATTACAGGGATATCCTTCCACTGTGGATTTTCCTTTACTTTTTCATAGGCTTCAAACCCTGTCATTTCCGGCATTTCAATATCCAAAAGAATTAAATCCGGTTTTTTCTTTTCCAATACAGTAAGCATTTTTAATGCAGACGGTATTGTTAATACCTTATACTCTTTTTCCAAAGCTAAGGCCGCCATAGTCAGATTGGTGTCATTGTCATCCACAACAAATACAAGTTTATCCATTGTTTTTCTCCTTTTATTATTTTTTTCCAACAACTTGCGCATATCTTCTAAAAAAACAGGAGCTGAATCTTTTATTGAGTCAACATCTCTGTTTTTTCCATACTGTTCCATTTTAGATGCCAATTTTGAAAGCTTCATTTCTCCTACATTTGCAAGAGAACTTTTAATGCCATGAACAGAGGTGGTAAACTTTCGCATAGCCTCTTCATTATCCAGGGTATCGCCCTTTAACAAATCGGTCATTAATTCCACATTATTTTGTGCATCGCGAATGAAAGATTCCATTAATAATGCGTTTATTTGCGAATAACCATTTTCATTTTGTTCGTCCGTACTATATTGCTTACGGGCAGCTTCTATAACTTCCGGCGGCTGTTTGTCACGCACATATTTATTAAGCACAGCATTTAACTGCCGTACATCTATTGGTTTTGAAATAAAATTATCAAAACCATTTTTTAGGAACATATCTGCCTGCCCGGAAACAGCATTTGCAGTAAGTGCTACAATTGGAGAATTATATCCTAAATCGCGTATATGTTTTACCGCTTCTATTCCATCCATATCAGGCATCATGTGATCCATAAACAAAACATCATATACTTTGCCATCTTTTATCTTTTTTATGGCGTCTTTTCCATTTTTTACAGTTTCAATCTGCAGCTTATAAAGTTTCATTAACCCTTCTGCAATAAACAAATTCGTCTCCACATCGTCAACAACTAAAGTGGTTCCATAAGGCATTGGGTCTCGTGCAATTTGCGATCTTTTTTTGTATTCAAGCCGTTTTAAGCGAAATTGCCGTAAACTTTCCGCTACATCACTGCCAAGTATATCAGAATCAATTTTCATTTGAGGAAACTCTACAGTAAATAGTGAACCTTTTCCCGATTCGCTTTCTACATTAATATTGCCGCCCATAAGTTTAATAAGGTTAAGGGTAATAGACAACCCAAGTCCTGTTCCTTCAACACTACGGTTAATTTTATGATGAAAACGGGAGTATTCGGTAAACAACCTATCCAACTGCTCTTTTGTCATTCCATGACCTGTATCCTGCACACTTATAATAAGCATAATTTCGTCTTTATTTTCCAGTGGTTTAAAAGATATAGACAGCGTAACCCTGCCGGCATCTGTATATTTAAATGCATTAGAGAGCAGATTATTCATTATTTGCTTTATTCTAAGTTCATCGCCAACCAGCCTTGCGGGAATATTATCATCTATATTAAGTTCAAGCTCTATGGGCTTGCTTTCAATCCGCATAACATTTAATTGAATGGAATCGTTTATTAAACTTGCAATTTTATACTTTGCCGGCACAATGTCCAGCTTACCTGCTTCTATTTTTGAAAAATCCAAAATATCATTAATAATACCAAGCAATAAGTCACACGAATTGTAAATTTTATCCAAACCTTCAGCAATCTCATTAGGTAATTGATCGTTATGCAAAAGAATTTCTGTAACACCTAAAATAGCATTCATTGGTGTTCTTATTTCATGACTCATATTCGCAAGAAAAGATGATTTAGCCTTATTTGCCGCGTCCGATTCCGCTTTTAACACCATTATTTGATCCATTCTGCTTACATTTATGCGCAGAATATCATTCATTGCGCTTACTACATGAGCATAAGTTCCTTTGTATGGAGATTCATTTAATCTTACCGCAGTATTATCATCAACTTTAAACGCATGTCCAAGATCGTGCAGGTCTTTTATTAACATATTAATAACACTAACAACATGGGCAAATCTTCTGGATAAAGTACCTGTTTCATCATGTGATTCAATATCAATATTTACATTTAAGTTTCCATTTGCGACATTATCTGCTATTTCTACCAATTTTACTATTGGATTGGAAATCATTCTTGCAACAAACAGCGCTAAAAACAGCGATATACCCGCTGACACAAATGCTATAGCAGATAACAGCCATAACATATTTAATGAAAACGCATCGGAAGAACCTTGGGTGTTTCGCATTGTAACTTCTGCGGATGCAAGTATTGCATCTAACATTTCAACAAACGGATTAATAATGGCAATTCCCTTGTATAGTTCCGCCTGTGTTTCCGCTCTAGACAACTCATTTTTCTTCATTTCCTCATTGAATGGTACTAAATGGTTTTCTTTAAAAATATGTACGCCGGAAATCATATAATCAATAGTATTAATCAGATTATTTCTTGATTCCGTTCCTAAAAGTTTATCGTTATTTAAATTTACTTTGATTAATTCCAAATCATTAATAAATATTTCGATGGCATAATTGGATAATGCAAGCCTTTCGTTTAGCGCAGTTTCTTCACCTGCAAAAACTGCCATAAAAATAAAATCCCGCCGTATAGACATTAATTGATACTTTGCATCAGTATAATAAATATACCGTATGTAAGGGTTGTTCATCATATAAGAAAATGCAGATCTTGTATTTATTAAAGAAAGTATGCCTGTTAATGCTACTGCAACAGTCAGCATAGACACTACCAAAAATGACAGCAGCAGCTTTTTTTTGATCTTGATATGTTTAAAGTTTTTAATCAACTTATTTAACATTTTATTTTTTAATACCTGTAAGTAATTGCTTTTAGGTTATTCATCCAATCAAAATGATCAAAAACACCTGTTTCACTGCCCCAGCCTTCTATAACTCTTGCCAGGTTTGTCATATTTACGGTACTGTCAAGAAAGGCTGTAGGCACAAGGTGCGCCTCCAAATAATATGTATCGGGAGTGGGTTCCCCTGCAAACTTCATGGCAAGAAGCCTCATATTTGTAATTCCAATTAATTTTGGATCCACCGCCGCTGTAGAAAGCCATATTCTTGGATAAGATATCATATAACCAATATCATTGTCAGAAATATCAATGGACATAATTACAATATCTGTACGGCCTGCTTCAAGCAGTGCGTCAAGACAGCCTTTTGCAAGTTCATCATAGCAGCCCCAAATAGCATCAACAGAGCCAATTGGAATTTGCGGTAAAAGATTTGAAAGAGCTCTTCTGGCTCCATCGCGCGGATTTGAATGATCTGTAGGAGCAACTACGCCCATTTCCCTTATCTTCCCTTCTGTAATATATCTGTCATATACTGTTTTGCGTATATCAAGAGGAACAATGCCGGGACCCATCCATGTACGGATTGCTCTGATAGGCTGTCTAGCAGCGGGAAAATGATTAACTATGGCATCCAGCGAAAGTTCTGCAAGTTTTACATCTTCTTGCGCAGTGTGGGTAACGCCTCTAAGAATTTCATTGTTTATATTGCCGTCTCTAAAAGGGATTGAATCGAATGTGACAACTTTCATTCCTTTTTCTATTGCGGGAAGCAATGCGTCATAAGTATATGTGCCTCCATGAGAAAGAATAATACCATCATAACCGGCTTCAATTACCTGCGCAATATATTTTTGGCATAATTCATTATCGCCGTCGGTTATAAATACATCGACTTCAAAACCAAGTGCAATTCCTTCTATTATGCAGCCTGAAACAAATAATCTTGTATGATCAGAATTGGATAAATTGCGTATAACAGCTACCCTGACTTTTCCATCTTCCATTTGGTCCGGCATAACACGCCTTAAAATATCTTCTACTCTTGTACCTGTAGAAGACATATCCAAAACAGCGGATATATCTGTATTTTTTGGTTTTATACATCCAATAGATAGTGCTAAAAGCAATAATATAAATATGGTTTTTACAAGTGTTCTTTTCATAAATTCTATCTCCTAATTATATGCAAATGTTTTTATCTTAATTTTTTCTTTTTTATATGTCTTGCAATTTTTTTTCTTAATATATTTACCTGAAATGGCTTTACAATAAAATCGCAGGCACCAAGTGAATGTGAGGCTGATATATGATCGATGGAACCCATTGCGGTTAAAATAATAATTGGGGTGGTTTTATGTTCTTGAAAACTTCTTATAATAGGAATAAGCTCAAACCCGGAACGACCGGGCATTTTATAATCCAGTAAAAAAAGTTCCGGGGTAACTTTCTGTAAAAAATTCTCTATCTTCATTGGATCTGTCATTCCATAAACTCTATAATCGCTGCTTAATGTGGTAAAAACGGCATGAATGGCAGTTGGAGAATCATCGACAACAAGAATTTGCAATTTGCGATCATGCTCTTCAAGTTCAAGTCTGTCTAAATATTTAATCAATGTTTGTGTGGAGGATAAAGAGGCATCAACTGCATTGGCAGGTTCAACCATAGTATAAAAATCCGCTCCAACATTTTTTATTTCTGTGTCAATAATTTGATAATAAAGCACAGTAAAAGGTTCCAAAACACTCCTTGCACAGTCAGCCGAAAGATCAAAGTTATCCTTTAGTATTGCGCTGATTATTTCACCAAGGATAAGAGACCATTTTTTACAGCCAATTTCTTCCAGCAATTCCCTGATACTCTGAACGGTATGAATATGTTCATTGTTATTTCTTTTGCTGGAGATTTCTCTTAAAGCTTCCGAAGCTCCAAGACCTTCATTCTTAAATCTATACAAAAGAGCAAAATATTCCCCAACAGTTAAAAACAGGTTTTTTTGAGCAATTTTTCGAACTTCCAGCAAGTCCAACCTCATAATAGCAGACAGGTCGAATCCTCTGTTTTGCTTATCTACCATATATTGTAATTAAACAACAAATTTAAGCTTTTTGTCAAGTATCAGAGATTACGAAACTATCATGCTTTCAGGAACCCACCGTTTGTATTTTATTTCTGCCCGTATCTTTTGCTTTATAAAGTGCTTTGTCAACCAAAGAAAGAAAATCTTCAGGCAGACTATCCTGGGAAGGTATTATCATATTTGCTCCAATACTGATTGTTATTTTTGATTTTAAGCCATTTTCGGGAAGAATCTTTATACTTTCAACACTGCTGCGTATATCTTCTGCAATACTCATTGCACCTGCAAGTTCAGTATTCGGCAGCAGAGCAATAAATTCTTCACCGCCCCAGCGAGAAACAAAATCGGTTGGCCGTTTAAGCGACTGTGTTATGATCTTCGCAACCAATTTTAACGCAACATCCCCCTGCTGATGTCCATAGGTGTCATTGTAATTTTTAAACCTGTCCACATCCAGCAGTAAAATACTAAGCGGTGTCTGCTCCCTCCGCGCTCTATCCCATTCCTCTTGCAGACGAAGATCAAAGTTGCGTCTGTTTGGCAAGTTTGTTAATTGGTCAAGCATACTTAACTCTTCTATTGTACGAAGCTGATTAAGCATTTTTATTTGATTTCGTATTCTAAGTTTGACAATAGCCGGAGAAAAAGGTTTTGCTATGTAATCCGAAGCTCCCAAAGATAATCCTTTTTCCTCATAGTTTGGATTACCAAGCTCTGTAATAAAAACAACGGGAATATTAAAAGTTTTTTCAGAATTTTTTAACGCGGTAATTACCGCATATCCATCCATATCGGGCATGATTATATCAAGCAGAATAACATCGGGTAAATACTTTTCCGCCGCTATAATTGCATCCTGTCCATTTTTTGCCGCGTAAATAGTATAATCTTGGCTCAAAATATGTGTCAGCGCCATTATGTTGGCTTTTTCGTCATCCACAATAAGCACGCTGTTTTTCTTGTTTTCTTCCATAAAGAGTTACATCCACTTCATCTTTAGTTTAGCAAGCGTTTCAGCCGCTGCTTTAAAGTCATAACTTTCTACTTGGCACGCAAGTTCTTCCCCTCCGGGAACAGCGCGGAGTTCATCAAGATAATTAACACTCTCCGGGTTAATATTTTTTAACATTGGTTCTATTTTCTCAAATAATACCTGTATTTGTCTAGTATCCAACGGCTGGGGTATTGTTTCTTGTGAAGGATCAGGCGGCGGTTTTAACTCTTCCAAAACCCGGGTCAATTGGCTTTTAAGTTGACTCATTTGCCCTGAACTTGGAATTATTTCATTATTAAGCGAGGCCTCTATCTCTGCGGCAATTTGACGCAATTCAGCCTTTTCAATCATTCCCGCATTACCCTTTAGGGTATGTGCCAATCTGTGCGCAAGCTTCATATCATTCAATTTGACAGCCTCGGAGATTTCATTATATAAGTTCTGATTGAATTTATAAAAATGAACCCGAAGCTTTGTCTGCAGATCGTTAATATCTTGCGAATAATCCATAGTTACATCCTTTTAAGCCATGTTATTTACAGGAACTAAGTACTTTAACAGAATACGCCATAATTCTTGAGATGTAAAGGGCTTGCCAATGTAATCGGGCATACCGTTTTTTCTGTAATTTTCAAGATCGCTTGCCATTATATTTGCCGTCATTGCTACTATGGGAGTTCCCGTGTTTAACGCATTGATTGCAGAGGCGGCTTCCATTCCGTCCATACCCGGCATAAATATATCCATAAAAATAAGATCGAATGGTTTTTCTCCTTTTTGCCCGCGTTCTTGAACTATGTCCACACCCATCTTGCCATTCTCCGCCACGACTGCTTTAAGCCCTATCTGTGCAAGATGTTCGCAAATAACCATCTGATTCATCGGGTTGTCATCACAAATTAAGATCAATCCGTCAAAACGCGGCTTTTCAAGCAGATCAAGTTTTAGACTGCCGTTTGAATAATCCTTCTCATCAATTGTGTCAAACTCTATTTCAAAACTGAATGTACTGCCGCTGCCGGGGGAACTTATTACTTTCAGTTTTCCGCCCATAAGCTCCACTATATTTTTTGTTATTGTAAGTCCAAGCCCTGTACCGCCGTAATTACGGGTTGTGCTGGAGTCCGCCTGTATAAAAAGATCGAACACCTTGTCTATCTGTTCAGGAGTCATGCCTATACCAGTGTCTTTTACTTCAAAATAAACTTTTGCTCTGTTGCTGCTTGAGCTTTTTACAGTTGAAAAAACTTTTATTTTTCCCGTGTTTGTAAATTTTACAGCGTTTGATAAAAGATTCATAAGAATCTGATAAAGGCGCACAGGGTCTCCCAATAATTTTTTTCCTATAAACGGCTCCGCGTTAATGCTTAACTCCAGCCCCTTGTCTATAATCATGGGTAATATGACGGACTGGCAGCGGGAAAATATCTCTTCCACGGTAAACGGAACATTTTCCAATTCCATTTTGCCGGATTCTATTTTTGAAATATCCAATATATCGTTAATAATATTCAAAAGCCATTTTGTGCTGTCCGAAATTTTCCCAATGTAATCTTTCATCTGCGGCACAGAATCACTGTCAAAAGCAAGTTCTGCAAAGCCCATGATGCTGTTCATGGGTGTTCTTATCTCGTGGCTCATATTTGCAAGAAATCGGCTCTTTGCCTTGCTGCTCTCCTCGGCAATTTCCGCTTTTCGAATTCCTTCTATAATTGCTTTTTGCTCACGCAAATCTCTGGCATAAGCGGCAAGGATATACTCACCCCTGTGTTTTACGCGTATTAATGTTTCATCACATGGTATTTGTTCTCCGTTGGGATTTTGATACAAACATTCGTATCGTTGGTAGCCATCTTTAAATGCATTCTGAAAGCGCTCATAAGAAAGTTCCAAAGACCGCCGCCCGCAGGGCTGGAATTCCGGCAGTATTGATAAATATTTTTCTGTAGGATTGTTCCTATCCGACATTCCAAACATAAGCATCGACGCCTGATTCATATAAATAAATTCATTCTGGCGGTTAATAAGACCGCAAGCAAAAGGCATAGCATCCAGCATTAACTGCATACGCTCTTCATCTTCCCGTGCTTTTTTTTCCATCTGTTTTTTTTCATTTATGTCCATTACAGCGCCGGCTATTCTGACAGGGATTCCATCATCATTTCGCAGCGATGTTCCGAATCCGCGGAAATATCTGTAGTCACCGTTTTTTAACCTAAGCCGATATTCAGTATCATAAGGGGTTTTCCCCGAACGATCATTAAAATGTGCCGAGAAAGCATCAAGGGTATTTTGAATATCCTCCGGATGGAGCAGATCAAAAAAGTCTTTAATTGTAGAGGTAAATGAGTCATCTTCGGTATAACCTAATAGTTCGCGAAACTCCTTTGACCATGTAAATTTATTATCAAGACTTTGTGGATCTTCAATTATTATATCCATATCCCACATTGAAATATTCAGAGCATCGTTAGAAAGTTTGTACTTCATTATATCGTATTCATTGGAACGAAACTGTTCTATCAATTTTATTTGATTTCCTACTCTTAGTTTTACTGTTGCCGGAGAGAACGGCTTAATTATATAATCCGCAACCCCATAAGCAAGCCCCTTTTCTTCATCAGCGGAACTGCTAAGACCCGTAATAAAAATTATGGGAATGTCTTTTGTTTTTTCTGATGTTTTTAAAGCGGCAATTACTTCGTATCCGTCCATATCAGACATGATGATATCAAGAAGAATGATGTCGGGCTGATGTTTTTCGGCTATTTCTATGGCATTTTGTCCGCTTGTTGCCGCATAAACAATATACTCAGGTTTTAGTATATCCATAAGCGCCAGGATATTGGATTTTTCATCATCAACAGCAAGAATGCTGTATTTACCGGCATCAATCATAGTTTTTTTCCCGTTTTAATTCCTCTAATGTTTTAACAGCAGATTTAAAATCAAAGTTGTCTATCTGCTTTACAAGTTCTTCCGCCCCGGAAACAGCACGCAATTGATCAATAAAGTTAACACTGTCGGTATTATCACTTTCCAGCAGGGGCTCCAGTTTTGCGAACAACTCAAGTGTTTGTTCCTTGTTTAACGCAAGAACACTTTGCTTCTCCCGTGTATAGGCTTCGTTATGCAAAGGCCTTATTTCATCAAGTACAGACATAAGCTCTGTTTTAAGAAGATTCATTTTGTTTTCCCAAACAGCAGCAAGCCCGTCTTTAAGAAGCGCTTCCACCTCGGCAGCAACACTTTTTAAAGCGTTTTTCCCAATGAGCCCCGCATCTCCCTTTAAGCTGTGTGCAAGCCTGTACGCAAGCTTTGTATTCCCCGCTGCTACGGCTTCCGCTATTTGTGTATGTACCGTTTGATTGTTTTCAAAGAAGTTCAACCTTAGCTTTTTCTGAAGCTCCGCATTTTCCTCTTGTTCATTTATAGTGTCGGTCAGAGGCTCGGTGCTTATTGGATTAAGGTACTTTAATAATATATGCCATAATTCCTGAGATGTAAATGGCTTTGCAAGACAATCCGGCATTCCTTTCCTCTTGTATTTTTCAAGTTCACTGACCATTACATTAGCTGTCATTGCAATTATGGGGGTATTTGTATCTAAAGCCATTATTTTTGAGGCGGCTTCCATCCCGTCCATAACCGGCATGAACATATCCATAAAAATAAGGTCAAAGGGAGGTTCATTATTCTCCTTGCGCTTTTTAACTATCTCTACACCAATTCTGCCGTTTTCCGCCTTTATAGTATTAAGACCAACACGATCAAGGTGCGCGCATATTACCTGCTGGTTAAGGGTGTTGTCATCACATATAAGCACTGTACCGTCAAAGTAAGGTCTTACAAGAGTTTCGTATTTTTTATTATGATCGATGGTGGGCGCGTCTATTGTTTCAAAGGTAATTTCAAAGCTAAAAGTGCTTCCGGTACCGGGAATGCTTTCTACCTTAAGCTTTCCGCCCATAAGTTCTACCAAATTTTTAGCTATGGCAAGACCTAAGCCCGTACCCCCATAATCGCGTGTTGTACTGGAGTCCGCCTGAATAAAGAGCCCAAACACTTTTTCTAACTGTTCGGCGGTCATACCTATTCCGGTGTCTTTTACTTCAAAGTAAACCGTTGCACTGTCTGTTTCTGTATTTTTAATTAACGATGAAAATTTGACTGTTCCCGTATTTGTAAATTTTACCGCATTTGACAAAAGGTTCATAAGTACCTGATAAAGCCTTACAGGATCCCCAATAAGTTTTTTGCCGATACTATGTTCGGCGTAAATACTTAAGTCCAAATCTTTTTCCTTAACACCGGGCAGGATAACAGATTGACAGCGGGAAAAAACATCGTGCAAATCGAAAGGTGTATTATCCAGTTCCATTTTTCCGGCTTCTATTTTTGAAATATCAAGAATGTCATTAATGATCCGTAAAAGCCATTTTGTACTTTCGGAAATTTTTGTAAGAAAATCTTTCATTTGAGGAACAGAGTCGCTGTCCGACGCAAGCTCCGCGAACCCCATAATACTGTTCATGGGCGTTCTAATTTCGTGGCTCATGGTTGCAAGGAATTCCGATTTTGCGCGGTTCGCCATTTCCGCTTCTTCCAATTTATGTCTTTCTGTAATATCTGTTTGATACCCTTCCACCATGTGCGGCGAACCGTCCGATTTTTTTTCTATTACACGGCTGCGTTCCCAAATCCATTTTATTACGCCGTCTTTTGTAATAATCCTGTATGTTGCTTCAAAAGGCAGACCATAAGGAAGTGATTGCGCGCTTAAGCGATTAATATGCTCTGCGTCCTCCGGGTGTATCATATTAGAGAATGCAATTGAATTTCCGTTCATCAATTCATCAGGAGCATAACCTATAAGTTCTTTGCAGCCATCGCTTACAAAGGTATATGTATAATGAGGCGGATCGTAAAGCTGTTGAAATATCATTCCCGGCAAATTATTGATTATTGCATCAAGCCTTTTTTTAACCGTGGAAAGTGTAGCTGCCTGATAAGCTATGATACTTCTTTTTTTTCTGTCTCGCAGGTATATAATAAAAAGTAAAACAACTATAAGCGAAAGCGTAACGATGGCGGCAAATAGCCAGGGGCGCTGATCTCTTGCCAGCCTTGCCTTATAGTCAAAAGTTTTATGCATCCAATACCCCGAAATGCCTCTTACATCGATCAAGCGGAGTGCTTTGTCAATAATAGAGCATAGTATTACTTCGTCTATATTAAATCCAATAGTGTAATCCAAAGTATAATCAAAATTAATGTTTGCCTTGTAGTTTGAAAATTCATTGTAATTTACCAAAGCAAAAAGGTAGCGTTGGCTGGACATAACCATATCAACTTCACCATTCTCTAAAGCGGTAAAAATATTACTCAAATCATATTCCACTGTATTGGGATGATTGGGAAACCAGCTTCTAAACACTTCTATAAAAGCAGTGTTTGTAGGCAAGGCCACTTTCATATTCATTACTTCGTTAACGCTTATGCTGGGGGTATCTGTTTTTGACAGAAGAGCATAGGTGTCAGTAAGCAGCGCTGTTTTTGAAAATAAAAAACTATCTTCCCTTTCTTTTGTTGGAATAATATCTGCAATCATAGACGCTTCTCCGGCTTCAAGCATCCTAAGCATTTCCGTCCATGCTACATCCATTTCATTGGCACGCTCAAAAGAGAGACCTGTAAATTCTTCCAGTTCTTTAAGTACATCAAAGAAAACGCCCTGCCATTGCTCATCATAAACATTATAAAAACTGGCGGGATACGAATAGTTTTCAGCCAAATAAAAAATAACGGGGCTGCTTTGCAAATACGCCTGTTCTTCATCGGTTAACTGCATAGAAAATTTATTTTTTATATAATCCTGATACCCCATATTATACAACTGTAAAAGATAGGAATATGCGCCGCTTTCCAAAGCTTTTTGTACAACTGAAATAATAGGTGTAAGTTCGGGATTTTGTGTAGAAAGCGAAACCGAAGAATATATTACCGGGAAAAAATTTTCCGTTACAACATCGTCATATATATCAAATTGGGCTTCTGCGTTATTTTCGTTTACAAAAGCATCGACTTTGCCTGTTTTCATAAGCTCATACGCTTCTATACTGGCAGATATATAAACAATCTCGAAAGGTTCTCTTGCATAACGCATTACATCTTCTACAGTTGTAGTACCGCCGATCATTGCGTAACGCGGAAGGCGTGTTTTTCTGATTTCTGACAGAGGCTCGCTGTCCGCAAGCCGGATATATTTTATTACGCGCTGACCGATTGGATCTGTCATAAAATATGTTTGCCGCCGTTCTTCTGTAGCCGTAAGTACTCCGGAAAAATCAATTTCTCCGTCTCTTAACCCGTCAAGTAAATTTAACCATGTATAAATTTTGGGCTCAAACGGAATTTCAAATAACCTGGAAAGCCATTCGGTTACAAGGGAAGCATACCCTTTCATTTCACCATTTACATCCAAAAACACTTCTATACCGGAAGTCATGCCGTAAGAAAAAGTTCTGTTTTGCCGCTGAAGCACCTCGATAGCTTTGATTTCTTCTTCTGTTATGCCGGGAATATCACGAAAAGAGATGGTATCAAACGATATACCTTGTGCAGGTTTTTCGCATCCCGGGAAAAAAATAAAAATAAGCGCAGTAATCAGCATAATACCGATAATTAATTTTTTCATATTAACTCCTATTTATCTTTTATCGGCGTAAGATATTTTAACAGAATGCGCCATAACTCCTGTGATGTAAAAGGTTTGCCAATATAATCCGGCATTCCGTGCTTTATATAATTCTCAATATCGCTGGGCATAATATTTGCCGTCATTGCTACTATTGGGGTTCCGATATTAAATTCCATTATTTTATCTGCCGCTTCCATTCCGTCCATAATCGGCATAAACATATCCATAAAAATAAGGTCAAAAGGCTTTTCGTTTTTTTCTTTACGGTCTTTAACCATATCCACACCGATACTGCCGTTTTCCGCTGTCATCGTTTTAAGCCCTACCTGTGCAAGATGTTCACAAATAACCATTTGATTCATCGGGTTATCGTCACAAATAAGGATTAACCCGTCAAAATGCGGTTTTTCAGTTGTATCGATTTTATTACCATTGGCATCATCAGACAAATTTACCGTGTCAAATTTAATATCAAAGCTGAAGGTACTGCCGACATTGGGTTTGCTTTCCACCTTTAAGTCTCCCCCCATCAACGCTACTATATTTTTTGTTATAGCTAAACCCAGTCCTGTACCGCCATATTTACGCGTTGTGCCGGAGTCTGCCTGAATAAACGGATCAAATATTTTTTCTGTTTGTTCCGTACTTAGCCCTATGCCGGTGTCTTTTACTTTAAAACACACATCCATACTGCCGTTATCCGAATTTTTTACCAGTACCGACAGTTCAACCGTTCCGGTATTTGTAAATTTTACGGCATTGGAAAGAAGGTTCATAAGCGCCTGATAAAGCCTTACAGGATCCCCCAGTAGTTTTTTACCGTTTAGAGGTTCCGCATAAACATTAAAGCCAAGACCTTTTTCCGTAATACCGGGCAGAATTTCAGATTGACAATGAGTAATAATATCAGATAAATCAAAAGCTGTCTGCTCCAGTTCAATTTTACCGGATTCAATTTTTGAAATATCCAAAATATCATTTACAATATTTAAAAGCCATTTTGTACTGTCTTTAATTTTAGAAAAGTAGCCTCTTATTTGGGGTAATATTGTATCTTCCGGCATTTCCAGTGCAAGTTCCGCAAACCCCATAATGCTGTTCATGGGCGTTCTTATTTCATGGCTCATTGTTGCCAAAAATCTGCTTTTTGCCTTGTTGCTTTCTTCGGCAACTTCCGCCGCTTTTAACTTTTCATTCATTTCATTACGGAGCAGGGCTTCATTTTCAATCATGCGTAAATGTTCAAGCATTTTTATTTGATTTTGAACTCGTAATTTTACAATGACGGGGCTGAAAGGTTTTATAATATAATCCTCGGCCCCTAAAGCCAGTCCTTTTTCTTCATTGGCAGTATCACTTAACCCCGTAATAAAAATAACAGGAATATGTTTTGTTTTTTCATTATTTTTTAATACGGAAAGAACAGTGTATCCGTCCATTATCGGCATAATAATATCAAGCAAAATAATATCCGGCAGATATTTCTCTGCCGCATAGATGGCATCCTGCCCTTTATTCTCGGTGTAAACAGTATATTCGGAGGTTAGTATATTTGACAGTATTTTGATGTTTATAGTTTCATCGTCAATAATAAGTACACTGTTTTTAACACTATTCACAGATCTATCTCCTTGGGGTAAGATACTTTAACAGAACACTCCATAATTCCTGCGATGTAAAGGGTTTGCCAATGTAATCCGGCATTCCGTTTTTTCTGTAATTTTCAAGATCGCTGGGCATGATATTTGCCGTCATTGCTACAATGGGAGTTCCGGTTTCCAATTCAATTATTTTAGAAGCCGCTTCGACCCCGTCCATAACCGGCATAAACATATCCATAAAAATAAGATCAAAAGGTCTTTCGTTTTTATCTTTGCGTTCCTGAACCATCTCCACACCGATACTGCCGTTTTCCGCTGTCATCGTTTTAAGCCCTACCTGTGCAAGATGTTCGCATATAACCATCTGATTCATTGGGTTATCGTCACAGATCAAAACCAGTCCGTCAAACTGCGGCTTTTCCGGTAAATCAAGTTTTACAGTGCCATTTATTTCATCAGATACAATAGTATCAAACTCTATTTCAAAACTGAATGTACTGCCTGAACCGGGCAAACTTTCAACCTCCAGTTTTCCGCCCATAAGCTCTATTATATTTTTTGTTATCGTAAGTCCAAGCCCTGTGCCGCCATAATTGCGCGTTGTACTGGAGTCCGCTTGAATAAAAAGACCAAAAACTTTATCCATCTGTTCAGAAGTCATTCCAATACCTGTGTCTTTTACTTCAAAGCAAACTACTGCGGAACTATCGTTTGATCGTTTTATACATAACGAAAGCTTCACTACCCCGGCACTGGTGAACTTAACGGCATTAGACAAAAGATTAATAAGCACCTGATACAGCCTGACAGGGTCTCCCAATAATTTTTTCTCTGTAAACGGTTCTGTGGAAACGCTGAATTCCAATCCCTTTTCTTTTATTATAGGCAGTATGACGGATTGGCAGCGTAAAAAAACTTCTTCCAAACTGAACGGAACAGTTTCCAGTTCCATTTTGCCTGCTTCTATTTTTGAAATATCAAGGATGTCATTAATAATATGCAAAAGCCATTTTGTGCTTTCCATGATCTTGCTTAAATAATCTTTAACTTGAGGCACGGCATTTAAATCTGCCGCAAGTTCTGCAAACCCCATAATACTGTTCATGGGCGTTCTTATTTCATGGCTCATAGTGGCCAGAAATTCAGATTTTGCACGGTTAGCCATTTCTGCCGCTTCTAGAGCAGCACCCATAACTATTTTATTTTCAATAGTTTTTTGCCTTTCTGATTTTTTTATTAAAATAATTATTATTGTCAGCACAATAAGCAAAAACGCCAAACCAACAGAGACAAGAGTAATCCAATATCTTTGTGTCTCTGCAAATCTAATCCGGTAATCAAACGATTTGTTCATCCAGTTTTCTGATATATTCTGCAGGTCAATAATGGCCAAAGACTTGTCAATGATGGAACATAGATCTTTTTCATTCAAGTTAAAGCCAAAAGAAGATTGCACACTGTGATTAAAAAAGATACTTGCTTTGTACCCGGCAAGCTCCTGATAGTTGGTCATATACAACAAGCCGCTGCGGCTGTTCATAACCATATCAATTTCACCGCGGATTAGAGCTTCAAAAGATTCTCCCATACTCTCATACATAAAAATATGATGATGTTCCGGAAACCATGCCGTAAAAAGCTCTTCATGAACTGAATCCCTAACAAGTCCTATTTTTACTAAATAAACCTCACTAATGCCTATATTTGGAAATTCTTCTTTTGATATAAGCACGGGCTGGTCTGTAAAAAAGGCGGACTCAGGCCAATTAAAACGGCCTTCCCTCTCTTCCGTATGCGCTAGATGCGTAACCATTAACACATCTCTGTTTTCAAGCATTTTTATAAGCTCGTACCATTCAGCGGATAAATCATTTGTAACTTTAAACTCAAGCCCGGTAAGCGCGCTCACTTCTTTTAGAACATCAAACGCTATCCCCTGCCAGTCTTTGTAACGGGTGTTGAAAAAACTAACCGGGTAATTGTCGCGCTCCGCCGCAAGGGGAATAACGGGGTTGTTTTGAATAAAAGCAATTTCTTCTTCACTAAACCGTAAGAACATTTTATTCCGTTTGTATTCTCTATACCCTGCATTATTTAGATCGTTAAAAAAATGAATTCCGCCATTATCCAAAACTTTTTGTAAAACCGATATGAAAGGCGCAAGCTCCGGATTTTGCGTTGTAAAAGATACGGTAGAATATATTAATGGTAAAAATATATCTGTTTCTATATCGCCGTAAATATCAAAAGCTGTCTCTGCAACATTTTCCACAATGTAGGCATCAATTTGGCCTGTCTTTAAAAGTTCATAAGCCTCTTTGTACTCGGCAATCAATACAAGTTCAAACTCTTCTGTTGTATAACGCAAAACATCATCAATAGTAGTAGTATTCTGCATAATTGCATATCGCGGAAGACGGGTTTTGGCAATTTCAGACAGAGGTTCACTGCCGGAAAGCCTAAAATATAGTATAGATCTATGAGCAATACTGTCTGTCATAAAATATGTTTGATGCCGCTGAGGAGTGGGAGTTAAATCATTGGTAAAGTCAACTTCACCTGTTCTTAAACCTTCAATTAGTTCATTCCAAGTACTAAGGCTTAACTCAAAAGGAATTCCAAACAATGAAGAAAGCCATTCACAAAGAAGGGCGGAGAATCCTCTTATTTCACCGTCGGTATTCATAAAGGAGCCCGTACCCTCCAGCATTACATAAGAGAAAGACTGCCTTTTTGCCAGTACAGTTTCTATTGCGCTTATTTCTTCTTCTGTAACGCCGGGAATATCCTTATATGTAATATCGCCAAATGAAATATTTTCAAAAAACAAATCCGAATTAGGTTTCTTTTTACATCCCGGCAGACAAAATAAAACGAGAGCAAGGATAAATATTGTCAGGTTAATTAGTTTGTTTTTTTTCATGTTAGTTTTCCTCCAGCTCTTTTTTCAATTCACCAAGTACCGACATTAATTCAGCTTCAAGATTGGACATTTTATTTTCCCACACAGAGGCAAGCCCGTCTTTAATTAATAGTTCAACTTCTGCGGCGGCGGTTCTTAAAGCAGTTTTTCCAATAAGACCCGCATCCCCTTTTAAACTGTGGGCAAGCCTGTGCGCAAGTTTTGTATCTCCTGCTTCAAACGCTTCCATAATTTCTTTGTGTACCGTTTGGTTTTGTTTTAAGAAATTAAGGCGAAGCTTCTTTTGAAACGCTTCATTTTCTGCATTTTCATCAAAAGGACCGCTTAAAATTTCACTGTTTACAGGTTTTAGATAATTTAATAAAAGGTGCCACAATTCCTGCGAGGTAAAAGGCTTCCCAAGACAGTCGGGCATTCCATGCCTTTTGTATTTTTCCAGTTCGCTTGCCATAACATTAGCCGTCATTGCAATTACAGGCGTTCCGGTATTCATGGCAATTATTTTACCGGAAGCTTCCATGCCGTCCATAACAGGCATAAACATATCCATAAAAATTAAGTCAAACGGCTTTTCATTTTTATCTTTGCGTTCCTGAACCATATCAACGCCTATCTTGCCGTTTTCTGCTGTAATTGCGTTAAGCCCTACCCGTTCAAGGTGCGCGCAGATTACCTGTTGGTTTAAAGAATTGTCATCACAGACTAGTACAAGTCCTTCAAAGCACGGCCTTGCAGGTATTTGTAATTCTACTTTTGCGGATGCATCCTCTGACGATTCTATCGCATCAAAGGTAAGCTCAAAACTAAACAAACTACCTGTACCCGGTGTGCTTTCTACAGACAGCTTTCCGCCCATTAGCTCCACTATGTTTCTAGCTATTGAAAGCCCAAGCCCCGTACCTCCGTAATCGCGCGTGGTGCTTGAGTCTGCTTGTATAAATGGAAGGAATACTTTTTCTGTCTGTTCGGGGGTCATTCCAATACCGGTATCTTTTACTTCAAAATATATTGTTTCGGCATTGCTTTGAGAATTTTTAATAACAGAAGAAAATTTAACCGAACCTGTCTGTGTAAATTTAACGGCATTGGATAATAAATTAATAAGTACCTGATAAAGCCTTACAGAGTCGCCCACAAGTTTCTTGCCTATTGACGGCTCTGTATAAACACTAAGGTCAAGCCCCTTTTCTTTAATAAGGGGCAGAATAACAGACTGACATCTGGAAAAAATATCTTGCAGATGGAAAGGTGAATTATCCAATTCCATTCTTCCTGCTTCAATTTTTGAAATATCTAGAATATCATTTACGATATGCAGGAGCCATTTTGTGCTGTCAGAAATTTTATCCATGTAAGTCTTCATTTGAAAAACTGAATCGCTGTCCGCCGCAAGTTCCGCAAAACCCATTATGCTGTTCATTGGCGTACGAATTTCATGGCTCATTTTTGCAAGGAATTCGGACTTTGCACGATTGGCCAGTTCGGCAGCTTCAAGGCGCTCATGTTCAATCATTGTGCTTTCTACCCGTGCTTTCATTTTTAATATAACTCGTTCCAAAATTTCAAATTCATCGCCTGAGCGCAATACAGGTTCTTTTTGTGAGTAAAATTCCGGCAGCGCTTCGCCCGGTCGATAAGAAATAAGATCGTTTACAAGCATATGTGCAGGCGAAATCACCAATTTTCGAATTGTATAAAGACAGACCGCAACAAAAACAAATATAATCAGTAAAACAAAAAATCCCAGCAATGTAAATACAAAAGTGCGTTCCGTCAATATATGATCCATTGAGATAGCAATGTTTGCATGGGCTGCAACGCTGCCATCTTCGCGATAGACAGGCTCAACTGCTGTAAGCAGCCGACCCCACTCCGTATCTACTATAAACGGGTCAATGTTTTCTTCTCTCTCAAATGCCTCTATAATAAAATCATATTGTTCGCCTTCTAACACAATAACATAACCCAAATCTATTCCTTCTTCATCTGGATCCGTGTCTAAAACAATTATTTCATCCCTTCCGACTACCCTGGAAATATAAATATAAGCAACGCTGGTCTCAAGGTGATGAACCCGCAAAATTTCCAAGATTCGCTCATATTCTTCATCTTTCTCCAATGTAGAAAGATATCTATCAATCGCTTCACCGCTGAACATAGAAGCCGCAACTTTTGATAATGAGACCACCTTGTTATTAAATTCCGCATCAATACGGTTTTGATAAATGTTAACTAAAAAAATCATCATGGCAATTCCTATGAGAAGTGACAAAACAACTAGAATTGCCGTTAAACGGAATTTTAATGATTTGTTCCATGAGACAGAAATTTGTTCCCAATGTTCTTTATTCATATATTGTTACTTTCCCACTTCTTCTTTTTCGTTAACTAGAGTTTTTAACTCTTCAAGTACCGACATTAATTCAGCTTCAAGATTGGACATTTTATTTTCCCATACAGAGGCAAGCCCGTCTTTAATTAATGCTTCAACTTCTGCGGCGGCTGTTCTTAATGCGGTTTTTCCAATAAGACCAGCATCCCCTTTTAAACTGTGGGCAAGCCTGTGTGCAAGTTTTGTATCTCCTGCTTCAAACGCTTTCATAATTTCTTTGTGTACCGTTTGGTTTTGTTTAAAGAAATTAATACGGAGCTTCTTTTGGAACTCTTCATTTTCTGCATTTTCATCAAAGGGGCCGCTTAAAATTTCACTGTTTACAGGTTTTAGATACTTTAATAAAAGATGCCATAATTCCTGTGAGGCAAACGGCTTCCCAAGACAGTCGGGCATTCCGTGCCTTTTGTATTTTTCCAGTTCACTTACCATAACATTAGCCGTCATTGCAATTACAGGCGTTCCGGTATTCATGGCAATTATTTTGCCGGAAGCTTCCATGCCGTCCATAACAGGCATAAACATATCCATAAAAATTAAGTCAAACGGCTTTTCATTTTTATCTTTGCGTTCCTGAACCATATCAACGCCAATCTTGCCGTTTTCCGCTGTAATTGCTTTAAGCCCTACCCTCTCAAGGTGCGCGCAAATTACCTGTTGATTAAGCGAGTTATCATCACAGACAAGTATTAAGCCGTTAAAACTCGGTCTAGTAAGAATTTCCAATTTTGTTCTATCTTCTTGCAAATCTTCAGCAGAATCTATTGTTTCAAATGTAATTTCAAAACTAAACTTACTGCCTGCACCGGGCGTGCTTTCTGCAAGCAGTTTTCCGCCCATTAGTTCTACAATATTTTTAGCTATTGCAAGACCCAAACCCGTGCCTCCGTAATCGCGCGTTGTACCGGAGTTCGCCTGTACAAACATATCAAAAACTTTACTTATCTGATCCGGAGTCATACCTATACCAGTATCTTTTACTTCAAAGTATATTGTTTCTGTATTGCTTTGAGAATTTTTAACAACAGAAGAAAATTTTATAGTTCCCGTACTTGTAAATTTTACGGCATTGGATAATAAATTCATAAGCACCTGATAAAGCCTTACAGAGTCGCCCAAAAGTTTCTTGCCTATTGACGGCTCTGCATAAACACTAAGATCAAGCCCCTTTTCTTTAATCATGGGCAGAATAACAGACTGACAACGGGAAAAAACATCTCGCAGATGGAAAGGTGAATTATCCAATTCCAGTCTTCCTGCTTCTATTTTTGAAATATCCAAAATGTCGTTTATGATATACAGAAGCCATTTTGTGCTATTGGAAATTTTCTCCATGAAATCCTTCATTTGGAGAATAGAATCGCTGTCTGATGCCAGCTCCGCAAAACCCATTATGCTGTTCATTGGCGTACGAATTTCGTGGCTCATCTTTGCAAGGAATTCGGACTTAGTGTGGGATGCGGCACGAGCTTCTTCTGTTCGCAGTTCCAGTTCGTTTGTGCGTTGTTTAACAAGTTTTTCAAGCTGTTTTCCTACACTGCGGCTTCTTACAAAAAGAACAAACACAAGCGCAAGTACAGTTAAAGACAAAACAATTGCACCTCTAAGTAATGGCCGCCGTGCCTGCTCCATCATATATCGATAATCAAAAGTTCGCCGCAGCCATTCCCGGGAAATGGTTTCGGTATCAACCACATGAAGAGACTTTTCAATAATGGATCGCAGAATTTCCGCATCCTTATTCAATCCAAAAGTAACTTCAAAAGGCTGGTTAAACACAAGATTGATCTTGTATCCGGGATACTCTAAATAGTTTGTCAGCCACAATAGACTAACTACACTGCTCATCACCATGTCCACCTCACCATGTATCAGGGCTTCAAAAGCGGCTTCCTGATTATCATATTCAATAGTGTCTCTATGATCTGGAAACCATCTGCGAAAAAGTGTGGTGTAACCGGTGTCTCGGCTTAATCCAATTCTAAAGGTATAGACTTCACTTGCCATGATATTACGGTGTTCCGTTCCTGATATCAAAGCTATCTGATCTGTCATATAAGAAGAGTCCGGCCATATATAACGGTCTTCACGACTTGCCATGCGGACAAAATCGGAGTAGATTAGCGCATCCCCCTCTTCTAACATTCGCGTTAATTCTGACCATTCTGTAGAGGGGTCATTGTTGATTTTAAAGGTCAGCCCTGTAAGTTCTTCTATGCGCTTAAGAACATCAAAGGATATGCCCTGCCAGCTGTTTTCACGATTGTTGTAAAAGCTTACCGGATAATTGTCTGACTTTGCCGCAAGAAAAATAATGGGATTATTTTTAATAAATAAAAGTTCTTCCTCCGTGAACCGGGAACGCAGTGCGTATGCTTGATAATCCCGGTAACCCTGATAGTACAACTCGTTAAAATAACTGAATGCATCATTGTCTAAAGCTTTTTGAACCACAGAGATGATGGGTTCAAGTTCCGCCTTGCCAGTCGTCATGGAAACGGGATTAAAAACCAGCGGCAAAAAGTCTTCTGCAATAAGATCCTCATATTGAGTAAAGAAAACCTCAATAAGATTCACAGCGACAAGGGCATCCGCTTCCCCTCTCTCTAACAAGGGATATGTGTCACCCGAATACATATCAACCAAAATGGTTTCATAAGAACCCGGTTCAGTGACAGCCGCGACATCCTCAAATGTACGGTTGTTCCTTAAAAAAATGTAACGGGGTGTCCGCTGAGACGCAACGACAGCAAGCGGAGGTCTGTTTTTATGGCGAATTGCTACAACGGAGCGCAGAGCAATAGGGTCTGTACCAAAATATATATTACGACGGTCTTCCGTCATACGAATATCGCCTGAAAAATCATAGACACCTCTTTGTATAACACCAAGTACATTGGGCTCTAACACAAAGGTTGGTTCAAAGGGAATATCAAACAAGCCGCTCAGCCAAGCACAAAATAAAGCGCCAAACCCGCCGGCTTCTCCGGCCTCGTTGTAAAAAGCTTCGGTACTGGGGGTCATCAAATACTTAAAACTTAGATACTGCGCCCTAAGTGCTTCTATTGCGCTTATTTCCTCCGCAGTAACACCGGGAATATCACGATATGAAATATCACCGAATGAAAGGTTTTCGAAAGACAAGTCCTGTTTACCATAATATTTCTTACATCCTGCTAAAGAAAATAAAATGAGTACAAGGATAAAAATTATACGGTTTATTTGCCTATTTTTAATCATTTTTTTCTCCTGTATGCTCTTGGATTAGAGGTTTTATCTCTTCAAGCACCGACATTAACTCAGTCGAAAGAACATTCATTTTATTTTCCCATACAGAGGCAAGTCCGTCTTTAATCAATATTTCAACTTCTGCGGCGGCACTTCTTAAAGCGGTTTTTCCAATAAGACCGGCATCCCCTTTTAAACTGTGGGCAAGCCTGTGTGCAAGTTTTGTATCTCCTGCTTCAAACGCTTTCATTATTTCTTTGTGTACCGTTTGGTTTTGCTTAAAGAAGTTAATACGGAGCTTCTTTTGAAACTCTTCATTTTCAGCATTATTATCAAAGGGGCCGTTGAAAGCTTCACTGCTTACAGGTTTTAGGTATTTTAACAATATGTACCACAATTCCTGTGAGGTAAACGGCTTTCCAAGACAGTCCGGCATTCCGTGCCTTTTGTATTTTTCAAGTTCGCTCACCATTACATTAGCCGTCATTGCAATTACAGGTGTTCCGGTATTCATTGCAATTATTTTTCCGGAAGCTTCCATGCCGTCCATAACAGGCATAAACATATCCATAAAAATTAAGTCAAACGGCTTTTCATTTTTATTTTTGCGTTCCTGAACCATATCCGCGCCAATTTTTCCGTTCTCCGCTGTAATTGCTTTAAGCCCTACCCTCTCAAGGTGCGCACAAATTACCTGCTGATTTAGCGAGTTATCGTCACAAACAAGAATTAAGCCGTCAAATTTTGGCCTTGCAAGAATTTCTTGTTTTGCCCTATCTCCGGTAAATCCATGCAAATCTTCAACAACATCTATTGTTTGAAATGTAATTTCAAAACTAAACTTACTGCCTGCACCGGGAGTACTTTCTGCCAATAACTTTCCGCCCATAAGCTCTACAATATTTTTGGCTATTGCAAGACCCAAACCCGTGCCTCCGTAATCCCGCGTTGTGCCGGAGTCCGCTTGTACAAACATATCAAAAACTTTGTTTATCTGTTCCGATGTCATACCAATACCGGTATCTTTTACTTCAAAGTAAACCGTTACATTTTCATCAACTGTATCTTTTATTGACGAGGAAAATTTGATTGTTCCTGTTTGTGTGAATTTTACGGCATTGCCCAGCAAATTCATAAGCACCTGATAGAGCCTTACAGGATCGCCCATTAGTTTTTTGCCAATTGAAGGTTCCGCATAAATACTCAAATCAAGCCCTTTTTCTTTTATGGAGGGCAGAATAACGGACTGACAGCGGGAAAAAACATCGCGCAGATCAAAAGGTGTATGATCCAGTTCCATTCTACCCGCTTCTATTTTTGAAATATCTAAAATGTCGTTAACAATATGCAAAAGCCATTTTGTGCTGTCGGAAATTTTATTAAGGTATTCCTTCATTTGAGAGACAGAGTCACTGTCCGAAGCGAGTTCTGCAAAACCCATAATACTGTTCATAGGCGTGCGAATTTCATGGCTCATCTTTGCAAGGAATTCGGACTTTGCACGGTTAGCCGTTTCAGCAAACTCATACTGCTTCTGTTTGGTAATATCAAACACATAGCCATCAATAAGATAAGGAGATCCATCAGGATTTTTCTCTATTGTACGGCAGCTTTCCAAAACCCATTTAATTGAGCCATCTTTCATAATAAGCCTATGAGTGTTTTCAAATGGCAAACCAACTTCCAAAGTTTCCATAACATTCTTTGAATAACTTTCAAAATCATCGGGATGCAGCATTTCCATATATTTATTTGGACAGCCGACTAATTCTTCCGATGTATATCCTAAAAGCTCTTTGCTTCCTTTACTGACAAAGGTAAGAGGATAATCGGGATATGTTCCAAGACACTGATACGCCATTCCCGAAAGATTGCTCATTATCGTTTCGATCTTTGATGACATTCGTTTGTGTTCACGCATATCTTGGGCATAAGAAAAAATAATATAATCATCGCCGTATTTAACTCGTTCATAAGTGGTTATTGCCGGTATAGGAGTGCCATCTAATAATTGATGCGTCCACTCGCCGGTAAACTTCTCTCCTTCAAAAGCTTTATCAATAATTTTAAAACCTCTTTCAAAAGAGCTGCTCCCGTCAGGCTGGTATTCCGGCGAAAGATGCATAAATTTGTCAATAAACTCCTGCTTGCCACTCAATTCAAAAAGCCTCGCTGCTGCATCGTTGCAGGCAATACATTCATATTTTCTGTTTACAAGACAGCAGCACAGAGGAACCGTGTCCAGCATGACTACAGCGAGATCATTGGCTTCCCGTGCCGATTTTTCCGCCAAAACAAGTTCCGCCGCCTGCTTCACAATAGTCTTGCTCTTTTTATGGTTTATTATGTTTGCAATTACCAATATAATTAGTATCATTGTTAATGCAACAACAGCTCCTATTATCCACGGTCTTTGAGCCCTAAGCAATTTGGATTGATAATCATAAACGGTGGTCTCCCAATAGCTGATAATTCCGTCTGTGTCAACAAACAAAAACGCTTTGTCAACAATAGAACAAAGAAGCGCTTGATCCCTGTTAAAACCAAAAGGAATATCAAAGGCGGGGTTAAAAATAAAATTGGCTTTGTACCCAAGAAATTCATAATAATTTGTCATAACAAGAAGAGCGCCTACTGTTGTCATAAACAAATCCACCTCGCCGCTCTCAACAGCTTTAAATATTTCTGCTGTGGAATCGTACTCTATAGTATTTACAGCCTGCGGAAACAGGGATTTAAACATAGTCGTATATCCCATGTTTTTGATTAAACCTATTTTTGCATAGGGTATCTCGCTGATGGAAACATTCGGAAATTCCCGTTTAGAAATAAGAGCGTATCTGTCCGTAATAAACGAACTCTGCGACCATAAAAAATAATCCTTTCTGTCTTCCGAGTAAACAAGGGCGGGAGTTATATGCGCTGTTCCTTCAAACAACATTCTTCCCATATTATCTATTGTCAGGTACTCATCGTTTACAACTTCAAAGCTAAGACCTGAAAGCTTCCCCACTTCATCCAAAATATCAAATGCGCTTCCTTCCCATTTTTTTTCATACTTATTATAAAAACTGATAGGAAAATATTCGTGCCCTGTTGTTAACGGCACAACGGAAGTATTTTGCAAATATTCTTTTTCTTCTTCCGTTAATTGCAAAAAGAATTTATACTTTCTGTATTCTTCATAGCCTTTTTTGTACAATTCAGTAAAATATTGAAAACCGCCGTTATCCAATACTTTTTGCACTACTGAAATAACCGGCTCAAGTTCCTGTATTCCCGTTATCATGGAAACAGGGCTGAATATATGCGGAAAAAAATCTTCTATAATGACATCGGCATAAACATCAAAATTGACTTCGACAACATTCAGTGCGATAAAAACATCAATCTCCTCTCGTTCAAACATCGCATAAACACTGTCAAATAAGGTAATCAATACTGTTTCATAAGAACCGGGTGCGGTAACGGCGGCGACATCATCAATGGAAACAGTGTCTCTTAAAAACCCAAAACGGGGCAGGCGTTCCTGCGCAATGGTGCTTAAAGGCCGGCTTCCCGCTTTCCTAAACATTTTCATTGAACGCAGAGCGATAGGATCGGTTGCAGTATAGATATTCCGCCGCTCTTCTGTAAATCTTAAATCGCCGGAAAAATCAACTTCGCCTCTTTGAATAACTCCAAATATATCAGGCGTTCTTAATATCACAGGTTCAAAATGAATCCCAAAAAAGCCGGAGAGCCATTCGGTAAACAAGGCGCTGAATCCGCCAAATTCAATGGTTCCCTCCGCTCCAACGCCTTTAATAAACCCTTCTGTAGTTGGGAGTATTCCATAGGTAAAAGATTGATGAATTTCTTTAAGAGCCTCAATCGCGGCTATTTCTTCTGCCGTTACACCGGGAATATCCCTGTATGTAATATTTTCAAATGATAAAGATGGCTGTTCTGCTGATTTACCGCATCCGACAAAGAAAAATGCGATAAATATCACCCCTAAGAGACCTTTAACCCTTTTCATTATACACTCCATATTATATGTATTATAGAATAAAATTGATGATTTTAGAAGTATTCGCTATCACTGAGCGCCAAAAACAAGATTGGGCAGGAATAAAACCGCATCCTTAAAAAATACACAAAATGCCACAACCGCCAAAACCGCAAGCATGAACGGCAATGACTCTTTTACAGTTTCTTCTGGTTTACATTCAAGGATAGTAGAGGTGGTAAACAATGCAATACCCACAGGCGGAGTCATTATACCCATAGTGGTAACGGTCATCATAATCAACCCAAATTGCACAGGATCAACCCCAAGGCGGGTAACCACAGGAAGCAATATTGGAGTCATAAGCAAAGTGACAATGGTGCTTTCGATGAAAAGACCGGAAGCTACCAAAAGTAAAACTATAATTAAAAGCATGATATGAGGATTAGTGGTAACCCCCACAAGGAAGGAAGACAGTGTCTGGGGGATATTATCATAAATAATACCATAGCCTAAAATTCCTGAAACGCAGATAAGAAACATTATTACACCGATGTCTCGTCCTGAATTTTTTAAAGTTTGAATAAAAACTTTTAACGACAATTCCTTAAAAATGAATTTTCCCACAAGAATTGCATAAACACAGGCAAATGCGCCGGACTCAGAAGGAGTAAACAAACCAAAACGAAGCCCCGCAATAAGGATAATCGGAAAAAGAAGCGCCCATATCCCGTCAATGGATGCGCGCCCTACTTCTTTAAGGGAAGCCGGTTTATCCCTGTCCGGCATATATCCCCGCTTTTTGGAAGTAAAGCGGATAACAATCATTAATAAGATCATCATAAGCAAGCCGGGAACAAAGCCCGCTACAAAAAGTCGGCCTATGGAAACTTCCCCCACAGAACCGTAAATGATAAGCCCCATGCTGGGCGGTATGGTAGCAACAATAAGGGCGGTAAATCCGTTTACTGCCGCCGAATAGCCCCGTGCGTATCCGCGTTTGGTCATCTCCGGCCCAAGGATGCGGCACGCCATGACAGCATCGGCATTAGCGGAACCTGAAACGCCGCTCATAAGTGTAGAAAGCACGCAGGATAACTGGGCGATACTCCCGTACATATGTCCGGTAAGAACAGTTGCAAATTTTATAAGGCGTTTGGTAATGCCTGTACTGTTCATAAGATTGCCCGCAAATATAAAGAGCGGAACAGCAAGCATTGTAAAATTTTGGCTTGGGCTTAACATTCTTTGAACAACAATCGCAGGGGAAAGATCAGGGTGCGACAGAAAAAAACTGGTGCCTGCCAGTGCAACAACAAAAGCTACCGGCATTCCCAAACAAAGAAAAAGCAGAAAAACTATACCTACAGTTATCAT
>Ga0099364_10001982_pt1 | contig 33013 bp, 19 predicted proteins | sample TergutTh196P3_FD_73070 | JGI IMG/M metagenome (GOLD analysis project Ga0099364, IMG submission 73070) | Microcerotermes parvus P3 segment gut microbial communities from Pointe-Noire, Republic of the Congo - Th196 P3 | ecosystem: Host-associated > Arthropoda: Insects > Digestive system > Gut ... | reverse complement strand
CATTATTTCAGGATATGTATAATCGCGACCTTCTCTTGCCCACTCTTTCCTGCATTCTTCTAAAAGCCACATCCCTGTGATATTTTTCAGAAAACGGGTGGTTCCTTCCACACCGCCTTCATTGGTAAAGTTGTTATCAAACGATTCCTGGGTCAGAACAGGTGTTTCTGTTTCTACCCCCATCAAACTCCATGTCCCGCTACTTAAATAGGCAAAATTCGGATTCTCAGCAGGTACAGCAAGTATGGCAGATGCAGTATCATGTCCTGCTACTGCTACCACAGGGATATTTCCAACACCTGTCTCTTCTGCAATCGCATCGGTAAGCATTCCAATTACTGTGCCGGGATTTACCAATGGATGCAGCAATGTCGGAGATAAACCTATCGCCTCCAATAGAGAAGATTCAATCTGTCGTGTTACCGGATTCAAAAATTGAGAAGTTGACGCATCGGTATATTCACAAACCTGTTTCCCTGTCAACATGTATGATAACAAATCCGGCATAAACAGTATCTTATCAGCCGAATCAAGCGGTGCAAAACCTGTCTCTCTGGCTCTGAATAACTGATACAAACTGTTGAAATTCATAACCTGGATTCCCGTTAACCGGTATACCTCTTCACGTGGAATCAATTTGAAAAAATCTTCCGGCGCTCCGTCGGTATAAGGGTCGCGGTAGGCACGGGGTAAACCAAGTATCGTCCCATCTTTGCCGATATATCCAAAATCAACCCCCCAAGTGTCTATCCCGATCGAAGAAAGTGTAATGCCTTGTTCGGCACATACTTTCAATCCTTCTTTCAAAGATTCAAATAATCCAAAAATATTCCAGTAATATTTCCCATGCAATTCCATCATTGCATTGGGAAAACGTGTTAATTCCTTTATTTCGAATTGAACACCGTCAAACGTTCCAAGAATAGTTCTACCACTTGTTGCTCCAAGGTCAAAGGCTAAGAAATGATATTTTTTCATATCGTAATAAATTTTTCGTAAAATATCCATGACAAAGATAATCTGTTTTTGAAAAAACCACGATTGTTTTTCAGAAATAATGACTTATTTCATGTATTTTACAATGAAAATAACTTTAAATCACTTTCAAAACTCGCCAATAAGCCCGTATCGCTGTGTAACGCAAAAAATTTGACTGTAAATATGAAATCCGGAACGATTGGTTTTAATTTTCCGGTTTAGTTGCAAGATGGGATGTCCGGCGGGTATATTAAATGATTCTTGCAAACGCTTATCGGCGCGTATTGCAAACAGTTGTTGAACCCCACCTATTACAACAATCTGATATTGAGAGCGCAAAGTATCAAAAAGCGATTTGTTTTCCAAGTTATGCTGTAAAAAATCCGGTATATTAATATTGGGCAGCATCGTTATATCAAAAAACACCGGGACATCATCCAATAATCGCAACCGTTCAAAATAAATACACCCTGCTGCTGTTTCTTGCCGGTCAATTGGAAAAGAAAAAGCTTCATTCCAGTTCCTCAATTCTTGTTTTTTAATAATTTTTGTAGTAAGATTTGGACTGTTCAATGCCGAAGTAGTACTCATTAAAGACAATATTCCTATCCCTTTGGGTGTACCTTTAACAATGCTTCCCTTACCCTGGCGACGTGTAATAAATCCATCGGTAACTAACTGATCCAACGCCCTGCGAACGGTAAGACGCGCTACCTGGTGCGTATTACACAACTCATTTTCGGAAGGTAACAAGTCACCCGGAACATATGTGCCGTTAGCTATCTGTTTCCTCAAATGCTCATAAATCTGTTTGTATACCGGCAACTTCTTCATATTTTCACATAACTCAATAAAATGTTTTACAAAAGTATAAATATTATTTTGAATATGCTAAAATTATATCTTACAATTCAACAAACTTGTGTATACAAATAAACAACTTGTATACAATAAATAATAAAGATTAAAATCTTTTATTCAACCATTTAAAAAAAAAATTAAATAACTTGTATATATTATTATTTTATGTTATATTTGCACCCGACTTGTATAAACAATCAATAGTAGTATACATTAAAAATAAAAAACACTTTTAATATGTATCAATTATGAAAAAAAATCCTTTTATTCTCACACTGTTGTTGAAGAAGATCATTGGAATTTCATTTGCAGCCGGCATTCTTATTGCTTGCGGTGAATTTAACGGCCAAGTTGTTTCGGATCTGAAAGTAAACAACATGGTAAACCCCCTTGGTATCGACGAGGTACCGGTGTTTGGATGGTCGATTAAGTCGAACATCGTAGGTTTCAAACAGACAGCCTACCAGATATCAATCCATGAGGGAAGCATCGACGGCCTTGAAGTGTGGAACACCGGACGCGTGAACAGCGACAAGAGTGCAAACGTTGAAATCGACTATGCGCAGGCATCCAACCTTAAGAAAACGACCAACTATTACTGGACGGTAAAGATATGGGATAATATGGAGAAAGAGCATGTAGCCGTTCAACCGGGTTTCTTCTACACCGGTTTGGCTTACGAATTAGTCGCCTGCAATGATGTTAAGTACGACAATGTACTTGCAACTGTTTTCCCCGGAGCGGCCTTTGTAGGCCATCCCGAAATCCCTTTAGATGCAGACGCGCTTGTGGTTTACCGCATCGGTTATGACTTTCAGATAACAGAAGACGCTACACAGGCCGGATTTATCTATGGCGCCAACGAAGTACGTTTCACCAATGCCATGTACAACGACTTCCTGATTGAAGGCGAGAACTATCTCAATGTAGTGGTCGATATCTCTCAACTTATTGACAGTTCAGGCCCTGCACAAGTTAAGATTTACAGAAAAGGCTATGGTCCGCAGGATTATCTCAATCCCGGCAATACCACCCTTTTAGCTACGTACGACGTATCCAATATCACAAGGAGCAATATGTATAGCCTGCACACAATGGCGCTTGTTTGCAGCGGTTCGAACCTTACGGGTTGCACGATCGACGGGAAAGAGTTCCAGGTAGTTGTCGATGCTCCCCCGATGGGTCAGATAGCAGGCTACGGACAGTCCGGGGCTCCTCCCGCTGCAAGGCGTAACCCATCCGGCGGGGCTGCTCCCGCCGGTGGTGGCGCCTTGCGTGGTAACCAGCAAGTAGCGCTTGTTACAAATCCTACAGGTCGTAGCGGCGATATGTGTAAGTTTCCGCGATTGAATGATATAGGATTCTGCTCTGACGGTACGGTTATTTTCAGCAACGTCTCTGTAAATTATTACAATACTCCGCAGAACCAGGTGTTCGGGCAGTATACCGGAGCAAAGTACGATATATTTAAAGACCTCCCCGGAATCACCGTAGAAGGAGATAATATATTTGTTGTCAATACATTAGTATATTCAGACCCAAGTTATGGTTCAGAACCGATGGTTCGTACGGAATTTTCTACACATGCCGACAAGACGATCAGCGATGCCAAACTGTTCATCACATCGCGCGGTGCGAATGTACCTTATATAAATGGTCGGCGTGTAGGTGAAGACATACTACACCCGGGTAACCTCGCACACTATGCTACACTACGCTATGCAACGTATGACGTAAAAGAAATGCTCCGTAACGGCAATAACGCAATGGGCGCTATGCTGGCTCCGGGATGGTATGGCGATGAGTATGGTTTTTATGCCAGTGGATTCAACTGGTACGGCGATCATTGGGGGCTTCTGGCCAAACTCCTTATCACCTATGAAGATGGCACAACACAGGAGGTAAATACGAACACACAGGACTGGTTGGCCTACCTTGACGGCCCGGTAACATATTCGAGTATATATCACGGTGAATACTACGATGCGACGAAGGAAATTGCTATCAAAGGCTGGTCCGAACCCGGATTCGACAATGCAGGATGGGTCAAGGCGGTTATATCCCGGGTATCACATCACGAATTCGACAATCCCGATCTTATTGGTCGCGTAGACCTTCCCGCACGTGTGATGGATGTCAAAAAAGCCGCCATCATCTCCCATCCCGGCGCTAAGTTTGGAAACAATCCGCAGAGAGCAAGCTATGTGTTTGACTTCGAAGAGAACATCGTTGGCGTTCCGCGTGTCCGTTTCAAAGACATACTTCCCGAAGGGACGCACGTATTCCTGCGCTATGCTGAAATGCTTGTAGATGGAGAGTATGAATATCCGGCTAACGCCAAAGCGATGGACGGTATGGTCTATACCGAAAACTACCGTACGGCACGCAGTTTAGACCGCTATATCACCAAAGGAGGTGTATACGAAACGATTCAGCCCGAGTTCACGTTCCATGGCTTTCGTTATATGGATCTCAGCATTATGAGCGATCAACTTACGCAATCAGAAATTGATCGCATCATCCGCAACGCAGAAGTAGAGGGTCTGGTCATATCTTCTCTTCCTGAAATAACGGCTACATTCGAATCATCGAACTCGTTGCTTGATCGTTTTTTCCTGAACGTTGCACGCTCACACCTCGGTAACCACGTGTATGTAGGCACTGACTGCCCGCAGCGCAACGAACGTCTGCCGTTTCTCGGAGACCAGCAAATATTCAGCGAAACTGCCGTTTACTTCGCCGACATGACCCAACACTATAGCAACTATGCACAACTCGCGCGCGACGACCAGGCCAACTCGCCCTCACGCAACTATTCGGGAAGTATCTCCAGCCGTGACCGCATCTTCAGGAAAGGCGGCGTACCTTACGATCCTGACCTTGCATCAAACAGTCCCTGCTGGCCCCTCGGCGGACTCACAATGGCATGGGATGTATATGCTAACAACGAAGACATCTCCATCCTCCGCGACGGTTGGGAAGAGAACAAGATGTGGATCAACCAGTATATTAACGCGGGAAAGCAGGATCCCAAATATGAATACCTGTTCAACGGTAGCGGGTTAGCCAACCACCTCGAAATGTCGCAATCTTCCGACAACGGTGTAGAGCAGGTTGTTGCCTATGGGCGTGCGCTCCAGTATATGGCGGCTATCGCTGAAACCCTCGAACTTCCGACAGAGAGGGATTACTACTGGAGTATCTACCAGGGCCTTAAGAGGGAATTTAATGATTATATGATCAACAGCAACGACATACCTCTCAATTATGCAGGTGAAGAGATCACAGCCCAGTCTTGCTATGCCACCCCTATCTATTACAATATGGTGGATTACGACAAACATCCGAACTTCGTGAAAAACTATCTCGAAAGATGTAGAAACGAAGGCCCGGAGATTGCACATGTTTTTAACGGCAAAGACTTCCCGTTGAGCAATTATTCGGTGACTTCAGGATTTACCGGAACTCCGGCTATCCTTGGAGCGCTTGCCCGCCACGGTGAATACGATACAGCTCACAAAATGCTTGAGAACGAAGAATACTGCTCATGGCTATATCCGGTGAAACTCGGAGCCACCTCAATGTGGGAGCGTTGGGATACACAGACTGAGCTTGGGCCCAACTACCAGACCATGAACTCGTGGAACCATTATGGGTTTGGTGTAGCTGCTGTTTATATGATCACCACCACAGCGGGTATCGAACGCGGTACGAACGGCCAATTGGCCAACGCAGGTTTCCGTAAATTCCTGCTCCAGCCCGTAAGCGGCGGATCACTCTCACATGCGAAGGCCACTTACAAATCTTCATTCGGATTAATTGAATCGGGCTGGACTGCAGACCCGGATAAAGTGGATGCAAAGGGCGTCACTGATATGAAGACATACAACGCTACTATTCCGGCGAACACTTCGGCAACGCTCTACCTGCCGATGACTACAACATTCAGCCCCAGCGCCATCTCAGCGTTCAAAGGATGCGCCGGTGTAACGTTTGTTGGTTTTGAACAGCATCAAGGCATAGAAACTGCCCGGTTTGAACTTGTGGCCGGAGGTTACAACTTCTCTGTTGTCAAGGGAGCGCTCAATGTAACTCTCAAGAAAGGATATGTCGTTTCAGGGTGAAACGACATTATACATTAATATTTATACTTAATTAATAATTTAAAACTAATTGTAATGAAAAAAAGAAAGTTTCAAAAGAAAACTGTGTTTATTTGCTTGCTTTTTGTCGGCGCTCTGCTGGCGGCAAGTGAGATTTTTGCCCAACAACGCCAATTGTCGGGAAAAGTGATCGACGAAACCGGCGATCCTGTCATAGGCGCCTCGGTTTTGGTAGTGGGCACTAACATTGGTACGGCCATAGGTCTTGACGGCACATTTTCGCTGAATGTTCCTGTTAATGCCACCATTTTGGTTTCCTTTATCGGGTATATTTCACAAACGATACCCGTAGGTGACAGGACGTATCTGGACGTCATTCTCGTGGAAGATATCCAGGCGTTAGACGAGGTTGTGGTAATCGGCTACGGGGTACAGCGTAAGAGCGACCTTACCGGTTCTGTTTCGCGTGTTTCCTCGGATGATATGCAGAACCGTACGGTAACCACTGCCACTGATGCGTTATTGGGAAAAACTGCGGGTGTTTCGGTGTTGACGCTGTCAGGCGCTCCGGGAGCGTCCTCCGAGATTCGTGTGCGTGGATTTTCTTCCAATTCTTCGTCGGCGCCTCTCTACGTTGTGGATGGTCTGACCGTTCCCAATATTGATTACCTTGAACCCATGAACATTGAGTCGATTGAAGTGTTAAAAGACGCCGCTTCGGCCGCTATTTATGGTGCACAAGCCGGTAATGGCGTGGTTTTGGTCACGACCAAAACGGGCGCCAGGAACACCGTTGGCAAGTTATCTTACAATATGCTCCACACCCTTTCGAATGTATCCAATATACCTGATGCAATGAACGCCCAACAGTGGACTGAGTATATGCTTGAAGGAGGCTTTACCGATCAGGGTGCGCTTGATAACTACTGGTATGTTTATAAAAACGGCACAAAAGCCGATACCCGCTGGTCGGACTATTTGTATGAACAGGGTAAATTTATGAGGCACAATGTGGGGTTTACGGGAGGTAACGACAAGGGTAATTTGTTTGTTTCGTTGACTTACACCGATAATGATGGCATTATTATGTTAGACAAAGATCAATTCAATCGTCTCACTGCGCAGATCAATGCCGACTACCAAATAAAACCATGGATCAAAATTGGGGTCAATAACTCGGTAGAGAAATATGAGAGAAAGACCATTGTTGAGAATTCCGGTGTAAGAGGCTTAACCGCTGCGGCAGTTCTCTTAGACCCGATTACGCCCTATCTTTATGAGATGGACAACCTTCCGTCTTTCGTTCAAGGCCCTTATGACGAAGGTAAACCGTTTATCACAGATAAGAACGGCGTTCTATACGGCACCTCTCCCTATGCCACATCGGAGGTCTGGCATCCCATGCAGATGCTACTTTTCAGAGATGATAAAGTAACGGGGGTCAATACCAATGGCACTCTTTTTGCCGATTTCACGCCCGTGAAAGGTTTGGTATTTACTACCCGTTTCGGTTATCGCTACACATTCAGCAACTTATCATCCTACACAAGTCCTTTTTATATAAATGCAGTCAAAGGTCAAGAAAACGGCACCCTTGAAGTCCGTACGGATAACACCGTGTTTTATCAATGGGATAATTTCGCCAACTATTCGTTTAGTTTTGATAAGCATAATTTTACAGCTATGGCCGGGATGTCGTATCAGAAACACAGCGAGAACTATGTCCGTGTCACTACCGACTTGTTAACCAACGAGGCTGAGAATTTCAGGTATCTGCATTACTCCTCAACAACTGCAAACGATGTGGTCTATGGATTTCCAACTGATGTTGTGAGCCTCTCCTATTTTGGCCGCTTAACCTGGAGCTACGACAACCGCTACAATCTTCAGGCGAATTTCCGTGCTGACGCTTATGATGCCTCCCGGTTGTCCAAAGAGTCACGCTGGGGCTATTTTCCTTCAATTTCGGGTGGTTGGACGCTCAGCAACGAAGAATTCATGAGAGATATTGACAATAATACCCTTTCATTTTTGAAACTCAGGGCATCCTACGGTGTGAACGGTAATATCAACATCCTCAGATCCAATACCAATACGGGTGGCGGCTACTATTATGCCACATCCTTAGTAACTACCAACGTTTATAACATTGATAGCAACTCAGGCACCATCATAGGCACCTCTCCATCTACCACATTGGCTAATCCGACACTCCGTTGGGAAGAGTCTGTACAGGTTGGCATAGGGTTGGACTTGCGTTTGTTACGAGATCGCCTCGCATTTACTTACGATTTCTATCGAAAGACCACCGAAGGTCTTTTAACCTCCTCCGTTCCCTCGATGATCACCGGCACCTCTACTACATATGTAAATGCCGGCAATGTGCGAAACATAGGTCACGAATTCGAACTCACCTGGAAAGATACCAAAAAGGACTTCAGATACTCAATAAGCGCCAACTTGGCTACCTTGGACAACTTGGTTGTGAAAGGCCCTTCCACTACAAGGATAGCGGGCGCCAGCGGTGGCGGTCAAACGATCACTTACTTTGAAGAGGGTTATCCTGTGTGGTATTTCCGCACGTACCGTGTAGACCATATTGATCCCGCTACCGGAACCACCATTTACAAGACGGCTGATGGAGGCACAACCACCGATCCTACGAACGATGACCGGGTGTATTCCGGCTCTGGCATTCCCGATTTCACGTATGGTTTAACGATCAATCTGGCGTATAAAGGATTCGACATGGTTTTATTCGGCTCCGGCTCGCAAGGCGGTAACCTGTTTCAGGCCTACTATCGCGTTGACCTTCCGGCCATCAACCGCCTGAACCTTTTCTATACCGATCGCTGGACACCCACCAACACGAATGCGACAAGACCCAAACCCAATGTTGCCGACACCAGATATTGGTCGTCCGACGCATTGCTCTTTGACGCCTCATACTTTAAGATCCGTCAGATCCAGTTAGGTTACACCGTCCCCAGACAATACCTTAATCAGGTAAATATCAGTTCTTTGAGGGTATATATCTCTGCTGACAATCTATTTACCTTTACCAAGTATCCCGGCGTGGATCCTGAAGCGCGTAACAGCTCGACTTCGGGCTTTGCTATTGATAGTTTTGCATTCCCCACCTCCAAGAACCTTGGTTTTGGTCTTAATCTCGAATTCTAACGTTAATATAATGAATGATATGAAAAAGATATACATAATAATAGCTACGGGACTGATGATAGCTGGTCTGTCCTCCTGTTCCCAGGATAGTTTGGACATACCTCAAAAGGGAGTCATTGAACTTGAGAAGTTTTACGCAGAGGCCGACGATGACGATGCTGTTTCGGCCATTGCTGCGATATACAAGGTTGTATACAATGCCGCCCGCAGTCATACGGCATGGTATATTCCCATGCACGCCCGTTCCGACGATGGTTTTGCTGGGAGCGCTTTTACCGATTCGGATAACTTGCAGCAGTTTGCTAACTACAATATTGTTGTTACCAATACTACGGTTCGTACGATGTACCAGAATTTTTATCGTCTCATCTACTGGAGTAATCTTATTATTGAGAAGATGCCTTCGGATACCGATGTAAAGAGACGTGTTCATGCCGAGGCTAAAGCAGTACGTGCGTTTTGCCATATGGATTTGATCCGTCTTTGGGGCAATCCTGTGAAAGTGGATAAAGTGCTTTCCCCTGACGAAACCACGCCTGAGAACACACCTGCTGCCGAGACATGGCAGTTGATAGAGTCTGATCTGAACGAGGCCATCAACGGTCTTCCTTCCAAATCAGGTCAAAACGGTCAGGTAGCCATAGGCGGACGCCTTACCAGAGAGGCTGCCCTTGCGTTGCTTGGCAAGGCTCAGATGTGGCAGGGTAAAAATGCCGAAGCAGCCGCTACTTTAAACCGTATCATCACCTCCAATCTGTACGATCTGATTCCTGACCGGCAAAATGTCTGGCGTCCGGCTGGCGATTTTAGTCCTGAGTATTTGTGGGAGCACAATGCGGTAGATAATGCAGCAAACTGGTTGGATCAAGGCGATGGCAGATATGTATATTGGGGTTGGCGTTCTGATAATGTCAATACGGGCAACGCCGGTTTGCCTGCGGAGAGTTGGGGCTTTGGTGCTGTATCTGCTGATTTCGCTCAATTTCTTTTATCCCATGATGGGGGTAAATCCGACCGTTGGAAAGCGTTGATAGCCGATTATGAGGATATTCTTGCAATGGGATCAACCGGTGTTTGGTCTCCTCCTGTGACAAACAATCAAGGTTATTTCCGTCTCATAGGCATTGGCCGCAATGAAGATATGATCAATCCCAATTATGGTCTTCCCATGAATGCCCGGAGCGCATTGAATATACCTTATATCAGGTATACCGAAGTGTTGTTGATGTATGCCGAAATGCAGTTAGCCGCCAATAACGACAGCGACGGTAGCGGATTGGCTGCCCTCAACAAGGTGCGTACGCGTGTAGGTTTAGCCCCTCTTGCTACCTATACTTTGCAGGCTGTAAAAGATGAGAAACGTGCGGAAATGTACTTTGAAGGTGAGCGTTATTTGGATTTATTGCGTTGGGGTGATGCCCCGGCTTTGCTTAAAGATAAGGGAAAGACCTGGTATAGTTTTTATGGATACATACCCGGCACTACCGATTGGGATGTAAGAGAGATGCCGGGCCCCGGTACAGGTTGGACAGAAAGATACAGCTTGTTACCCTTTCCGGCAGAAGAACTGAATGCCAATCCCAATTTGGTGCAAAACGACGGTTGGTAAATTTAAAATAAAAGAATATGAAAAAGTTAATTTTGTTAAGTATTGTCTGCATTTCAGCAGTAAATTTGCTTGCTGTTTTGGTTCCCCAATCTTTTACGGCAGCAAACTCACCGTTTCATCAGAAACTGATGGACAGGTATGTTGACCCTGACAGGGTTTACAGCACAGATGTACGCTGGTGGTTAGGCACGGCGGCGTATACCACTTCAACGCTCCAGGAAGAGATACAGGCCTTATATGACTGTGGTTTCCGTGGCGTAGAGCTTTGCATGCAAAGAGCCTCTAACAACGCTCCGAACGAGATTTACGCCTATGGTTCGCCGCATTGGGCTTATATGTGGAGGATGATGATGAACGAACTGCTGGATCTGGGGATGGGTGTGTACCTGACATCAGGCACCCACTGGGCCACGTCCAATGTTCCCGGTCTGGATCCGGACAGTCAGCAGGCTTCGCAGGTTCTCGCAATGAGTAAACAGATAGTGAGCCCTGGCCAAACAATCACCGAACTGCAGAAACCGGCTACCACAAGGGAAACGAACAGGGGAACATTCGTTGGAGCATACGCTTATAAATTTGACAGTCAAGATGACAGAAACGTTGCGCGCCGGTACAATTATACCCGTACCGCCGTCGTGGACGGCACGATGATCGACCTGTCCGACAAAACTACCTTCACACAAGGCGCGACCGTATACGATCAGGCAGTCAACTGGACCGTGCCTGATGACGGAGAGTATGTCGTCTTCTCGTATTGGGTCCATGGCTCTTATCAGATATCCAGTCCAGCTGTACAAACCTGCTACGCCACCAACTACTTCGACGTGAGAGGTGTCGGGGCGCTACGGGAGTTTTGGGAAGCCAATTACCTCAACGACCCTGTACTCAACAAAAAGATCATGGAGGGCAACGTGGAACTCTTTATGGACTCACCGGAGATCAATCCGATCGGCGGTATCACCTGGTGGGCCGAGGATATACGCGAAGAGTTTGAGGCCAGAAAAGGCTATGATATTTTCCCGTATATTTTCTTGGTGGAAGGCTTGCCCCAGGTCAATGCTGTGTACAATGCCTATTTCCCGCCCGCCCAGGGGCACAATGACCTCAAAGACAACGAAGGTCTCCGCGAAAAAATTGTCAACGACTGGGTTGACGTGCTTACGCAGTTATACTGTGAAAGAAAATTGTTGGAATTGAAAACCTGGCTCAACTCGGTCGGCATCAAAACCCGCGCGCAGTTATCTTACGGCAGATCGTTTGAAATCACCGATCCGTTGATGTATGTGGACTATCCCGAGGCGGAAAACTTTAACCAGTACTATAACATAGATATTATGCGTCTCCATACAGCCGGCGGTAAGCTTCAAAACAAAGTGACCTCCGTAGAGAACAGTACGCAGCGGTCGGGCAGCACTGCCACGCCTCAAATGTATTTGGAAGACGCTTATTATGTATTCGCCGCCGGCATACAGCGCACGGTCTGGCATCTCTGGGGCGCCAATTACGGTTACGGCACCCCCATTGCGTGGCCGGGTGACTGGGCCGGCGGGACGTTCACACGATTCAGCACACGTAATCCGAACGCCATCAACTATGACGAATTCAACGCACACTTTGGCCGGGTGCAGCAACTTCTGCAGACAGGAAAATCCCGTACCGACATCGGTTTTATCCACAACAACTGGAACCAGGGCATCAGGTTCGGTGCAAGCGTGAGCCTCGGTGGTGGCGGCAGCCCCAACCAGGATCCGCTCACCGGTATGAACTGGATGCTTGCCCATCAGGGTGTGTATTACCGGTCGACCGAACTGCAGGACAACGGTTATACCTATGATTATTTCAGCCCCAAATACCTGTTTAACGAATATGTGTCTTTTAATGAGACGACAAAAACTGTTGAACTGGCCGGTTATAAAGCGCTTGTCCTCTACCAGAACTGGTTAGACATCAAAGGGGCTGAAAGGATCCTGGAGTGGGCTAAGAAGGGACTCCCTGTCGTGATCATAGACGGCGCTGCTGTGCGTACACCGTTTGCCGACGGCAGGGACGCCGATCTGGCAGCGATCATAGCCGAATTGAAAACCCTACCTACCGTCAGAACAGCGAAGATATACGATGCTACAAGCGGATTCGATTACTTTAAACCGATTGCAGAAGGATACAGCGACGGCGTATTAGAGGCTCTTCAAGATCTGGGCGTGCGTCCCTATGCGGAGTTTATTGAGCCAAACAAACAGCTCCTTACCCAGTCAAGGATTGATGACGACGGCAACATGTACCTGTATGTCTTTAACTACTGCCCCAACGATTACCATCGTAGAAGCTATATTGATGAGATCAAAACCTTGGACCATGGCATTAATATACAGACGAAGATCAAAATGGACGGTATGTTTATCCCTTACTTCATCGACGCCTGGTCCGGAGAAGTGACCGAACTGGCGAATTACTACTATGAGAACGGGCAAACAGTGTTCTCCATCGACATTGACTTCGGCAATATCGCCCTGTTCGCCTTTGAAACTGTAGATAATGAAAAGTTGCATATCGTATCCACCAACGCGGAGTCAGCCTATGCCGTTCAGGGCAATATAGTCGTTCGTGCCACCGAGAGCGGGGTCATTAACACCACGTTGAGCAATGGTAAGACATATAGGAATGAGGTCAAGGTACCCGTTTCCTATGACATTACTGATTGGGATGTGAAGATAGAATCCTGGACTCCCAATGCAACCTCAAGCGATCTCGTGCGGACCGAGACTTTGTTGGATGTTACTACGGTTAACAGCAATACTTCAACGGTGAAAACACCCATAAGCGCCCAATTGTTCACACTGAAAACCTGGAATAATATTCGAAATGTGGGCAAAAACGTGTCCGGCATTGGCCGTTATGAAACTACCTTCAATTGGAATACCAGAAGGGCGGACGGCGCATACCTTGATATGGGTGATACGTTTGTTTCCAGCATGACGGTGTGGATCAACGGGAAAAAGGTTGGCGGAGACGTATCAACAAATCCAACAAAGGCAAAAAGGAATGTCAGCGGTCTCGTCGACGGACAGCCGGTTGTGGGCAAAGACATCTATTCAGGTGGCGTCAACTGGACCAAACCTGTCATCGACATCGGACCCTATCTGAAAAACGGTGCAAACAAGATCGTGATTGAGTGTAGCACCGATTTGACCAATGTCTCGCTTAACCTGGGGTTGCTTAACAGGGCTTTAAACCGTGGCGGTTATTGGAGGTACGACATTGACTACCGCGGTTACGGGCCTAGCCAGGCTGTAATCGTGCCCTATGTGGAGACAATTATTAAACCATAAATATAGATAAATATTTTTAATAAAATAGTTATGAAAAGAAATAATATTCAAGCTCCCTCCGGTAAATTGGGCGTTTTAATTGTGGGATTGAACGGCGCAGTGTCTTCCACTTTTATTGCAGGGACTTATGCAGTTCGTAAGAACTTGTCGAAACCAATCGGTTCGATTACTCAGATGGCTACCATTCGGCTGGGAGAACGCAATGAGAATCGTTTTCCGAAAATTAAAGACATTGTGCCTTTAGCCGGTCTTGACCAACTTGTGTTTGGCGGCTGGGACATACAGGATGAGAATGTGTACGAATCGATTGTACGGGCTGAGGTGTTGGAAAACCGTGATTTCGAGCCATTGCGGGAAGAGTTGGAAAAATTACGTCCGATGAAGGCGGTGTTTATCCAGAGTTTTGTAACACGCCTGCATGCCACGCATCTGAAAACCGGCGCTACCAAATGGGATTTGATGGAACAACTGCGGCAAGATATCCGCGATTTCAAAGCAGCCAACCAGTGCGATCGTTTGGTGATGATATGGTGCGGCAGTACCGAAATATTTCTTCCTTTGAAAGAAGTACATGCTGATTTGGCTGTGTTTGAGCAGGCGATGAAGGATAACCACGCCGATATAGCGCCAAGTATGCTTTATGCGTATGCGGCATTGGCCGAACAAACGCCTTTTCTCAACGGCGCTCCCAACCTCACATCGGACATACCGGCTTTGCTGCAATTTGCCGACGAACAAAATGTACCTGTGGGCGGCAAGGACTTCAAATCAGGACAAACGATGTTGAAAACGGTGTTGGCTCCCATGCTCAAAACCCGCATGTTAGGTTTGAAAGGCTGGTTTTCGACCAATATCCTTGGCAATCGCGACGGCGAAGTGTTAGACGATCCGGATTCGTTCAAGACCAAAGAAGAATGTAAACTGAATGTAATCGACACGATCCTGCAACCTGAACTTTATCCCGAACTGTACGGCGATGTATACCACAAAGTACGCATCAACTACTATCCGCCGCGTAAAGATTCGAAGGAAGCATGGGATAACATTGACCTTTTCGGCTGGATGGGCTATCCGATGCAGTTGAAAACGAACTTCCATTGCCGCGACTCTATATTGGCCGCTCCATTCTGCTTAGATTTGGTATTGCTCATTGATCTGGCGCAACGCTGTGGTTTCAAGGGCATTCAGCATTGGTTGTCGTTCTACTTCAAGAGTCCTATGCATGATGCGGATCAACATCCCGAACATGATTTGTTTATCCAGGGTGTGAAGTTGAAAAATACGCTGCGTAAGATTATCAATGAAAAGCCGATTGATTTTATTGATGAAACGATCGAACTGTTTCGTTAGTTAATCCCAAACATCATCTGTCCTGAAGTTAATTTTCTTACGACAAAGCCCCCGTTTTTACATGGTGAAACGGGGGCTTTTAGATGATTGCAATGAATAAGGCGGGTTAAAATCGGCTTACCAGCAAAACCCTGTATTTATCGGGCGTTTCTAAAGTGTCATGTGTGGGATTTCCGAAAGCTGCGCAATTTTCCAATACAATCGACTGTCGTCCTAACGCTACGCCGAGGTAACGCATGCGCAAGGCATGTTTTTCGATTCTTCCTGTAATGCCAAGCGTTTAAAGATGCAACAGATAAACGCCGCATCGGTATATACACAAACCTGTGTATACAAATAAACAACATATATACTATCGAAAATAAATATAAAAACTATATATTCAGTCAGTTAAAAAAAAATCCAAATAACTTGTATATACTATTATTTCATTATATATTTGCACCCGAATTCATGGGCAATCAACAGGAGTATACATTAAAATTAAAAAAGTATGGCAATAGCAGTAATTATGCCAAAACAAGGGCAATCAGTCGAAAGTTGCATTTTAACGGAAATGAAAAAGAAAAAAGGAGATACCGTTGCTGTTGGTGATGTATTATTTTCGTATGAAACAGACAAAGCCTCATTTGAAGAGATTGCTCAAGTAGCCGGGACTGTTCTTGGTATATTTTTTTCGGTTGGCGATGAAATTCCTGTATTAACAAATGTTATGGTTATTGGAAATCAGGGAGAATCAATCGAAGGATTTCGCTCTAACAATGAAATTCAGGCCGTTACAACAAGACAAACAGAGATTATTAAACCAACGAAAAAGCAAGTCCGGGCGAATCAAGAATCAACGAATATTAATCTTGAAACGTACCCTTCCCAATCATCGTCCGACATCTCCTCACCTGTATCACCACGCGCTCGCATTTTGGCAGAAAAATATGCGATTCAAGCGGAAACGCTTTCCGGAACGGGGCCTAACAGGCGCGTAATTGAGCGCGATGTACAAGCGCACATTGATTCACATCCGAAAATGACTCCATTAGCAAAAGCAATAATAAAAGAAACCGGTGCCATGCTACCAACATCCGGTAGCGGACTTGCCGGAATGGCAAAAGCTGTCGATTTATACGACAGTAATCAAGCGCAATTATCCGACAGTGAGATAAAACCACTGACGAACATACGCAAATTGATTGCCAAAGCGATGCATGCTTCATTGCAAAATTCGGCACAACTTACGCATCATCTCGGCGCTGACGCCCGCAACATCTTGAATCTGCGTAAAAAAGTAAAAAAAGCGATGAAGGAAGAAGGATACGTAACAGATATTACCCTTAACGATTTCGTTTGTTTCGCTGTCATCCGGGCGCTTAAACAATTTCCCGATGTAAATGCGCATTTTTTAGGCGACAGCGTACGTTTATTCTCTAAGGTGCATCTGGGGGTTGCCGTAGATACCGGGCGCGGCCTTATGGTTCCGACAATCAGAAAGGCAGATGATTTATCTTTACAAGGCTTATCCAATCAGCTGAAAGACGTAGCGAATGCCTGTAAAAAAGGAGGAATAGATCCAGACCTGCTTTCACCCGAAACCGCTTCTTTTACTGTGTCTAATCTCGGCAATTATGGTGTCGAAATGTTTACGCCGGTGATCAACTTGCCACAAGTTGCCATTCTGGGGGTTAATACAATCATTCCCCGTCCTAAAGACCTGGGTGATGGTATCTATGGATTTGTACCATACATGGGACTAAGCCTTACCTACGACCATCGCGCAATAGACGGAGGCGAAGCAACGCGGTTTGTCAAACAGGTTGCCATCGAAATCGAAAATCTTGAATTTGAATTATAAATTTAGAACAGACGTGACATGCCTTGTCTCGAAGCAGATATTTAACACTATTCAATCAGGATTTAAGAATTATCAATGAAGAATTTTCAACTTTCAATTAAATAATCATGCCCAAACAAACATTTATCAACCCAACAAACGTCAGAAAATCCGGTGAAATCGTTTTCAAAAACATACCGGTAAATCAATATAACAAAACGATAAACGAAGAATTAGCCGACAAAAACTTCACAAAAGAAGATTTGAAACGGATATACTTTGATATGGCGGTTATCCGCGAATTTGAAACAATGCTGCATCTTGTGAAAACAACCGGAGCCTATCAAGGAATCGAATACAATAACCCCGGTCCTGCCCATCTTTCGGCAGGACAAGAAGCTGCCGCTGTCGGAATGTCATATGTTCTTGATACGGAGGATTTTATTTTTGGATCACACCGTAGTCACGGCGAAATATTAGCCAAAGGTCTACGCGCCATTCAGACACTTCCCCAAGACAATCTCAAAAAAATAATGGACGAGTACTGGGATGGTGCAACCGTAAACGTAGTAAAAAAAGCGTATAACGGAAAGGATACAAAAGAATTAGCCGTTCGTTTCCTGCTCTACGGCGCTTTATCAGAAATATTTGCCCGAACGACCGGATTTAATAAAGGTCTTGGAGGCAGTATGCATGCCTTTTTCACACCATTCGGAATCTATCCGAACAATGCCATCGTAGGAGGCAGCGCAACCATAGCTGTTGGCGCAGCTTTGTATAAAAAAGTAAACCGGAAAAAAGGTATTGTTGTTGCCAATATCGGCGATGGCTCAATGGCGCGAGGGCCTGTCTGGGAAGCGCTTTCCTTTGCTTCGATGGACCAATTCAAGCAGTTATGGGAAAATGACATGAAAGGTGGTTTACCCATTATCATTACAATAATGAATAACCAATATGGTATGGGAGGACAAACCACCGGCGAAACGATGGGATACGATATCGCCGCCCGTATCGGCGCCGGTGTAAACCCGGAGCAGATGCACACAGAACGGGTAGACGGCTACAACCCATTAGCTGTAATCGACGCATACCGTCGGAAAAAATCACTGATTGAACAAAAAGAAGGTCCTGTTTTAATTGATGTGTTGACATACCGTTACAGTGGACACTCCCCGTCAGATGCTTCTTCATACCGTACCAAAGAAGAACTCGAAACATGGGAACAGATTGATTGTATCAAAAATTATGGAAATCAGCTTATTGCTGCTGAAGTGGTAACACAGGAAGAACTTTTGGCTATCGACAAAGAAATCAAGGAAATAATGGTCGATATATTCAGCCTATCTATTGACCCCATTCTTTCGCCGCTCATGGACTTGCGCAATCAGCCGAACTTATTGGAAGAACTCATGTTTTCAAACGAATCCATTGATTCATTTTCCGACGATGTACCGGAAGTTAAATGTCCGATGGAAGAAAATCCGCGCGTTCAACAAATTAAACAAAAAATGCGTTTCGCTTTCGACGAAACAGGGAAACCCTACTCAAAAATGAAACAATACCAATTGCGCGATGGTATTTTTGAAGCCATTATCAATCGGTTCTACAAAGACGCCTCATTGGTAGCTTATGGTGAAGAAAACCGTGATTGGGGCGGCGCTTTTGCCGTTTACAGGGGATTGACGGAAGCTTTACCCTATCATCGCCTGTTTAATGCGCCGATTGCCGAAGCGGCAATTGTCGGAACAGCGATTGGTTATGCGATGTGTGGCGGACGTGTCATACCGGAAATCATGTATTGCGATTTCCTCGGATGCTGCGGTGATGAAGTATTCAACCAATTACCCAAATGGCAGGCGATGAGTGGGAAGTTAATCAAAATGCCGGTTGTACTACGCGTTTCAGTTGGTTCAAAATACGGTGCACAACACTCGCAAGACTGGACATCGTTGGCAGCGCATATTCCAGGATTGAAAGTATGCTTTCCGGCAACTCCCTACGATGCAAAAGGGCTGATGAACACTGCATTACAAGGTTCCGACCCGGTTATATTCTTCGAAAGCCAAAGAATCTATGACATTGGCGAACAATTTTATAAAGCAGGCGTGCCGGAAGGATATTACGAAATACCGTTTGGAGAACCGGATGTGAAACGCGCAGGCAAAGATATTACTTTCCTTACGATTGGTTCAACGTTGTATACTGCGATAAATGCCGCCAAACGGTTAGACAAAGAATACGGTATGAGCGTTGAAGTGATTGACGCCCGTTCGCTCGTTCCGTTCAATTATGAAATCGTATTGGTTTCAGTGAAAAAAACAGGGCGAATCGTAATAGCAAGCGATGCAACGTCACGCGGTTCATTCTTGAACGACCTGGCGCGTAACATTACTGAATTAGCTTTCGACGACTTAGACGCACCTCCTGTTGTGGTGGGTTCGCGCAACTGGATTACACCTGCTTATGAATTAGAATACGCGTTCTTCCCGCAAGAAGAGAATTTTCTTGATGCAGTACATGAAAAAATCATTCCGTTAAAAGGATATATCCCTACCTCAAATTTTACGAATGCAGAACAAATACGCAGACAAAAATTGGGAGTATAACTGTTTAAGGTTTAACGTTCAAAAATCAAGATTCATGATTTAAAAAATGGAAGATTTTCGTCAAATACCCAATGTAAATGCTCATTTGCATACACCATTCTCATTCAGCGCATTCGATAAATTGACAGACGCGTTGGATAAGGCGAAGGCAGAAGATGTGAAAATCGCAGGAATCAACGATTTTTATTCAATGGACGGTTTTGTTGAATGGAAAAACGAATCCTTGAAACGAAATATTTACCCTTTATTTAATATCGAATGGATTAGCCTACGGAAAGAAGACCAGGAAAATGGCATACGGGTAAACGACCCAAATAACCCCGGAAGAACATACATCAGCGGAAAGGGATTGTGTTGCCCGCCCCGGTTAAGGCAGCCTTATGCATCTCAACTTGCCCGGATTCGTTCAAAATCGAATGCAATGGTAAAAGAAATGTGCAACAAGGTAAACGAACGTTTATATGCAATCAATGCCGGATTCGCCATCCATTATAGTGAAATCGAAAATGATTTCTCGAAAGGTCTTGTTCGCGAACGCCACTTAGCCAAAGCATTACGCATGTCTATCCATACCCGGTTTGAAAACAAACCGGACGACATCGCGGCTTTCATTGAAAATTTGTTTAACGGAAAACCCTTAGAGTCAAATGTATTCGATTCTGCTGGTGTTGAGAACGAAATTCGGAGGGTCTTATTCAAATCGGGCGGCATGGCTTTTGTGCAAGAAGACCCAAATGCTTTCCTGCCAATGGAAGATGTCTGTCAAATCATCTTAGAAGTCGGCGGTATACCAACCTATCCGTTCCTTGGCGATGATGCTACAGGACGTTTTACCGAGTTCGAAACCGACATTGAAAAAACGGTTGACACACTCAAACAATGTGGTATTTTTTCAGCCGAATTTATTACAACCCGGAACAGCATTGAGTTACTTGAAAAATATGCCGGCTATCTTTTGGAAAACGGATTTATCGTCACATTCGGTTCCGAACACAATACCCCTGTCATGGAGCCGGTCAAATTATCTGCACGAAATAATGTCCCATTGACAGAAAAGTTAAAAAAAATCAATTATGAGGGTGCTTGCATCATTGCAGCACATCAGGAAAGAATGCGTATGGGACAACAAAGCTATATTGATGCAAATGGTATTGCCGTCATCGAACAAAAAGAACAGTTTTTCAAAGAAGGCCATGCGCTGATTCAAAAAGTAATTAATTAATTTACAATAACACAAACGTATGCAGGAAAAAATCAAACAATTAATCGAAATATCCCGTAAATATGGAAGTAATACGCGCTATGTCATTGCAGGAGGTGGAAATACATCCTGTAAAAATGATCAGCATTTATGGGTAAAAGCAAGCGGCCATGCTTTGGCTGCCATTACTGAAGACGGATTTGCCGTGTTAGAACGTAAGAAACTAAGTGTTATATCAGAGAAACAATACAGCCCGAATCCGGATCAACGCGAAGAAGAAGTGAAAGAAGACCTGAATGCAGCTTGTATCACAAAAAACCGTCGTCCATCGGTTGAAACCTCTCTGCACAATGTTATCAATTACGCTTTTGTTGTACATCTTCACCCGACAGGCGTAAACGGACTGATGTGTAGCCAACATGCTGAAACAGTAACGAACCGGTTATTTGGCGAAAAAGCCTTATATATCCCTTACGCCGACCCCGGATATGTACTTTATAAAAAAGTAGAATCACAGATCAACGTTTATGCAATGAAAACAGGCAGACATCCATCAATTGTTTTAATACAAAATCATGGTATTTTCGTCTGTGCAGATAGTACAAACGAAATCGAATCCATTTACAATGAAGTAATTAGTGCTATTGAGGGACAGATGGCTGTCAAACAGAAAGTTCAAGATGTGGATTTTGATTTTTGCATCCGCGAAATAATACCTGCCATTCGCATGATGCTTAGCCGGGAAGGCGACTTCAAAACATTGAAAGTACGCCAAAATGAACGAATACATAAGTTTGCCTCATCGAAAACACAATTCGATAAAATCGCCATCCCATTCACGCCTGATGTAATTGTTTATTGTAAATCAAAATATCTTTACCTGTCGGCAAATAGCACTGAAGAGCTGTTAAAAAAGGCGCAAGAAGAAATTGAAACGTTTTTAATGAAAAATGGATATGCCCCTAAAATTATATTAATCAAAGGGATAGGACTTGTGTCTGTCGGCAGTCATGCCGCTGAATGTGATACAATTCTTGATGTTTTCGAAGACATGATGAAAGTAGCGGAAATTGCACAGTCATTTGGCGGAGAACATCCTATGAATCAAGCGCAAATCGACTTTGTCGACAATTGGGAAGTTGAAAACTACCGTCGGAAGATAAGCGCCGGAAGTAGTACAGGACGCGTTCAGAATAAGACAATTATTGTCACTGGCGGCGCACAGGGTTTTGGTAAAGGAATTGCAGCCTGTCTTTTGAAAGAAGGCGCAAATGTTGTTGTAGCTGATTTGAATGAAGATGCGGGCAAAACGACTGTCGGGCAATTCCGGGAACTATGTAAATCCAATCGAACTATTTTCGTCAAAACCAATGTAACAGAAATAGATAGCATTTGTAATCTGCTCAATGAAACAGTCCGTAACTTTGGTGGATTGGATGTGTTTATAAGTAATGCAGGCATTCTTCGTGCAGGAGGAATAGAAGAACTCACGCTGGAGGATTTTGATATGGTCACAAAGATTAATTATAACGCTTATTTTTATTCTACACGTGCAGCATCAAAAATAATGAAATTACAAAACGCTTATGCACCGGATAATTACGGCGACATCATACAAATCAATTCAAAATCGGGACTACGCGGCTCAAAAGCCAACTATGCCTATGCCGGCAGTAAGTTTGGCGGAATAGGATTGACACAGTCATTTGCATTAGAGTTAGCCCCCTTCCGGATAAAAGTTAACTCGGTGTGCCCTGGTAATTACTATGAAGGCCCGCTTTGGTCGAATCCGGAAAACGGGCTTTTCATCCAATACCTGCAAACCGGCAAAGTTCCCGGAGCAAAAACAATCGACGACGTACGTAAATTCTACATGAATCAGGTACCTATGGGAAAAGGTACAAGTCCAGAAGACGTTACGAAAGCTATTATTTACCTCATTGATCAAACCTGCGAAACCGGGCAAGCGTTGCCGGTAACGGGGGGGCAGGTTATGATTAATTAAGAATTGAAAAATAAGAATTAAGAATTGAAAATCGTAATATGATGCAAACAAAAGCGGTTCGTTTATATGGCAAAAAAGATCTCCGGCTGGAGGAATTTGAATTGCCGGCTATCAAAGAGAGTGAGATATTGGCAAAAGTAGTATGTGATAGCCTTTGTATGTCATCCTGTAAAGCATCGCATGAGGCAGATATTCATAAGCGTGTACCGCGTGACATAGCATGTAATCCGGTGATTATTGGTCATGAATTTGCCGGTGAAATCGTTCAAACGGGCAAAAAATGGAAAGATAAATTCAACCCGGGAGATAAATTTTCAATACAACCGGCTATCAATGACAAAAATGCCCCGGTTGGAATTTTAAGCGCTCCCGGTTATTCTTATCCGTATATAGGAGGGAATGCAACCTACATCATCATCCCAAACGAGGTGATGGAAAACGACTGCCTGTTGCATTATTCGGGTGCAGGATATTATCCTGCATCACTTGCCGAACCTTTGTCGTGTGTTATTGGAGCCATGCACGCAAATTACCACACACAAGCAGGTTCTTATGTTCACGAAATGGAAATAAAACATGGAGGAACAATGGCGATTCTTGCCGGAGCCGGGCCCATGGGATTAGCAGCAATTAACTATGTTATTCATCGTCCTGACATAAAACCTGAATTGTTGGTTGTTACTGATATTGATCAAAATCGTTTAAACCGCGCAGCATCGTTATATAGTCCGCAAGAAGCAGCCAAAAATGGTATAGAACTGAAATATATCAACACCACCAACCTGCAAAATCCAGGCGAAACATTAAGAACCCTGTCCAATGGATATGGATTCGACGATGTTTTCGTTTTTGCTCCTATTGCGCAGATCATCGAACAAGCAGATGAACTTCTTGCTGTTGACGGATGCCTGAATTTTTTTGCAGGTCCGTCGAAAACAGATTTTAAAGCGTCGTTTAACTTCTACAATGTTCATTATGCAAGGACACATATTGTTGGAACGAGCGGCGGAAACAAAGACGATATGTTAGAAGCGCTCCAAATGATGAATCATGGACTTGATCCGGCCGGATTAATAACCCATATCGGTGGTATCAACACAGTAATAGACACCACATTGAATCTTCCCAATATACCGGGCGGGAAAAAACTTATTTATACGCATATCAATATGCCGCTTACAGCCATTTCCGAATTCGAAACGAAAGGAAAACAAAATCCTGTTTACGCCACATTACACAACTTATGCGCCGCCAACAATGATTTATGGAATGTGGAAGCAGAATCGTATTTGTTAAAACATGCAACGCCACTAATGTAATGAACAAAACAAAAAAAATCTACTTATCCCCTTTGGTCAAGTAATTTTTTATTATCCGGCATCATAGAGGTGTATGAAACGTTTATTGGCGAGTCGGAAACCTGTTCAGACAATCAAACCTGCATTTTCCATACGTTTGCCCATTCTTTATTCGGAATGACGGTTCGGGGAAATAGTTTTCGTAAGAATATGCAGGCTATGGATAAAAACGATATTGTGGAAAAACAACATGACCCAAGGGGATAAGCAATTTTATAATTTTAACCTTCGTTTTATTTCGATTTATTTTTATTATTTTTATATTTGTGCCATGAACCTATTAAAAAAGATTCCAAAAGAAAGACAAAGGATGTATAATGACAGCAAATGAAGTAAAAAAGTTCGAATTCAGGTCGGAATTCATAAGAAAACGAATCTTTGAGATCGTCAACAGCGCCAAAGGAGGGCATCTGGGCGGCGACTTATCGTGTGTCAACCTGTTGGTAGCGCTCTATTTTTCACAATTGAATGTAGACCCTCAAAATCCGGACATGGAAGACAGAGACCGTTTTATTATGAGCAAAGGGCATAGTATTGAGGCGCTTTATGCAGTGCTTGAGTCGGCAGGATTTATCTCCAGAGAGCTATTGGCTACGTATGGAAAGTACAATTCTCCGATCGCCGGACATCCCGTCAATCACATCCCCGGTATTGAGTTTAATACCGGATCGCTTGGGCATGGACTATCGGTTGGGGTAGGCATAGCGCTATCGGCAAAAATGAATGGCAAGCCGTTCAAAACATACGTACTGATGGGAGATGGCGAATTGGCGGAAGGGAGCGTCTATGAGGCAGCCATGGCAGGCTCGCATTACAAATTGGATAACCTGGTGGCTTTTATTGATCGGAACGGCTTGCAAATCAGCGGCTCGACAGAAGAGGTCATGCAGCTTGAACCCATTGACAAGCGTTGGGAAGCTTTTGGCTGGGAGGTCTTTACCATCAACGGTGATAACATGGCTGAAATAATGGATGTGTTGGAACAGATTGACTGGAACGGCAGGAAACCCCACCTTATTATTATGCATACCACCAAAGGCAATGGAGTCTCCTTTATGGAAAACAAACCGGTATGGCATCATGGAGTACCTTCGGAGGAGGAGTTCCGGAGGGCTTTCCTTGAGATAGACGAACGAATTAACGCCAATAATATAACCCTTAATGAAGTAGACTAACGATATGAGTACGATTCCAGGATCAGCAACGGCGCCATGCAGGAAAGTGTTTACCAATACTTTGCTTGAAATAGCGCGTACCGATAAAAAGGTAATTGCTTTGACCTCTGATGCACGCGGATCGGTCACTTTGGATGAATTTGCCAGAGTGTTGCCACAACAATTTGTCGAGGTAGGGATTGCCGAACAGAATGCAGTGGGGATTGCAGCAGGATTGGCATCATGCGGACACAAAGTGTTTGTGTGTGGACCCGCCTGTTTTTACACAACCCGTGCATTGGAGCAGGTAAAGATTGATATTGCCTACTCAGGCTATCATGTAAAGATTGTAGGCGTAAGCGGAGGCGTGGCTTATGGCAATCTTGGGTCCACACATATGTGTCTGCATGATATTGCCGTGCTGCGGACTTTCCCCCATATGCATATTGTCATTCCGTGTGATGCAAGAGAAACAAAAAAACTCACCCGGTTTCTTCCCGACTATCCCCATCCGACTTACGTAAGGTTAGGCAGGAATGCGGTGCCTGACGTCTATGAAGATGATGATTTTGAATTTGTTATTGGTAAAGCGAATCAATTACGTCATGGTAAAGATATGAGTATCATAACGACAGGCGAATGTGTGTTTCATACGCTGAAGGCAGCCGAAATGCTTGCTGCTGAGGGGATTGAAACGACTGTGCTCAATATGCACACGCTAAAGCCTGCCGATACCGGAGCTATCATAGACGCAGCGCGCAATACAGGCCGGATCATGACCGTTGAAGAGCATAGTATCTTTGGAGGATTGGGCGCTATTGTTGCCGAAACCGTCTCCCAACATTGTCCCGTTCCTGTTAAAATAACAGGTATTCCCGACGAATATGTGATCCACGCCAAACCGCTTGAGATATTCCATCACTATGGGTTGGATGCTCAAGGTATTTATCAAACAGCGAAAGATTTTATAAAGCCATGAATTATATTATAGCAATAGACCAGAGCACTTCGGCCACGAAGGCCATGCTTTTCGACGAGCAATTACGCCTGTTGGATCGTGTCAACGTAGCGCATCAGCAATTCTATCCAAAGGCCGGATGGGTCGAACATGATGCACTTGAAATCTACCGGAACACCGTTAAAACGATTGAATTAATCGCAGGGAAGGGGATCATAGGCGCATCGGATAACGTGTCGCTTGCCATTACCAATCAACGCGAAACAGTCGTTGTATGGAACAAGACCACCGGTAAACCGATATCGGGCGCTGTCGTATGGCAATGTACACGAGGCGCAGAGATTTGTAAAAACCTGTATCAAAAGGGATATGCCAACATTATCAGGGAAAAGAGCGGTCTTTTAATCGACCCCTATTTCTCCGCCAGCGGCGTTCAATGGTTGCTTGAAAATATTCCTGATGCACGCACATTGGCCAATAAAGGCGAGTTATTGATGGGTACGATAGATACCTGGTTGATGTGGAAACTGACCGAAGGAAAAGTACACGCAACAGATTACACCAATGCATCGCGTACATTACTATTCAACATTTCTACGCTTGATTGGGATGATGAATTGCTGGAGCTTTTTACGATTCCGCGACACATGATGCCTCGTCCGTTTCCCTGCGATTCGGTTTTTGGCGTTACCACAGTCGAAGGCCTTTTTGCGAAACCAATCGAAATAGCCGGCGCGCTCGGCGATTCGCATGGCGCGCTTGCAGGTCAGATGTGTTTCGAAAAGGGTCTTGGAAAGAGCACATACGGCACCGGCTCCTCTGTGATGATCAACATTGGCGCGCAAAGACACGACCCGCCGCAAGGCTTGGTCACTTCTGTAGGATTTGCTGCCCTGGGAAAGGTGTTTTACGCATTCGAAGGGAACATACACTGCACGGGAGCTACCATAAAATGGCTTGTAGACAATCATATCATTGATTCACCCCAAGTGGCGGAGACGTTGGCAACCTCCATTCCCGACAATGGGGGCGTCTATTTTGTCCCCGCTTTTGCAGGATTGGGCGCTCCCTGGTGGGATCCGGACGCCAAAGCCCTTATTTGCGGTATGACGCTTGGAAGCAAAAAAGAACATATTGTCCGCGCCGCTCTTGAGGCCATAGCCTATCAGGTGAAGGACTTGGTTTATCTGATGACCTCACAGGCGGGGATCCGGCTCAAAGAGTTACGTGTCGACGGAGGGCCTACAAAAAACAATTTCCTTATGCAGTTTCAGAGCGACATACTTGGCGCTGTCATTGCGCGTTATCCGATTGAAGAAGCCTCTGCGCTGGGCGCAGCCATCATGAATTGCCTTGCACGTGGCCTTATGAAAAGTTTTGAAGAACTCTATGCTTTGCAGGTACCATGCTCCCCCATTGAACCACAGAGGGACAGCATCACACATGAGCAATGGTATGATGGCTGGAAGGAAGCCGTCAAACGAACAAAATCTGTCACTAAATAATCTATCACTAAATAATCATTTACGCCTTATGAAAAATAAAAAAATTTGTTTTGGAGTTATTATCGGAACACGCGCCTACTTTAATTCTGCCCTGGCAAAAGATGTACGCTCTCAACTTTTAAAAACCATTCTGGAAAATGGATATGAGTATGTGATTCTTGATGAAGAGGCAACGCCTACCGGTAGCAGCAGTATAGAGACCCGCGAAGATGGTCTTAAATGCGCCAAATTATTCCGCGAGCACCGCGATGTGATCGATGGAATTATTGTATCCTTACCCAATTTTGGTTTTGAAATCGGCATTATCAATGCCATCCATGAATCGGAATTGGATGTTCCCGTATTTGTTCAGGCATGTGACGACGAAAACGACAAAGTCGATTTAGACAGTCGCCGCGACGCTTTCTGCGGCAAATTGTCGGTGTGCAACAACCTGTATCAATACGGTATACCATTTACCGACTCAACGTTGCATACCTATTCGATTTTTAGCCCATTGCTTGCGGAGGACATTCGTCGCTTTGCGGCGATTTGCCGTACGGTCAACGGATTGCGGCATGCGCGTATTGGCGCTATCGGAGCGCGTCCGGCCGGTTTTCAGACGGTGCGCGCCAGCGAGAAGATTCTGCAGGCAACAGGGATTACCGTGATTCCTGTCGACCTCTCCGAAATTTTTGCAGCTGCCCGTAAAATAGAGGATAACGACCCCGAATTGCTCAAAAAGATGGAGGAGATCAGGGGATATGCCACTGTGCCTTCCGATTATGAATCCAAACTGCCGCTTCAGGCCAAGTTTGGCATCGCTGTGGAGCATTGGATCGAGGCCAACGATGTCGACGCCGTTGCTATTCAGTGTTGGGACTCTTTGGAGCAGAACTATGGGTGTGCGGCATGCGTTACAATGAGCATGCTGGGCGAAAGACTGATTCCGGCGGCTTGTGAAGTTGATATTGCCGGCGCCGTATCAATGTATGCACTGATGCTCGCTTCCGGAAGTAGTCCGGCGCTGCTCGACTGGAACAACAACTTTGCCGAAGACAGGAACAAATGCGTTTGCACCCACTGCGGCAACTTTCCCAAATCGTTTGTCGGAAACGACCTCAAACTTGGCACCTTAGGTGTATTAGGCCGTACGCTGGGAAAAATCAATACGTTTGGCGCCGTCTATGCCAAGGTGGCAGCAGGCGATTTTACCTTCTTCAGAATTTCGACCGACGATACGAACGGATGCATCAAATCTTATCTTGGCGAAGGGGTGATCACCAACGATCCCTACGGAATGGATGGCTGTATTGCCGTAACGAAAGTTGACAACCTGCAGATGCTTATGAAATATATGTGCAAGAACGGATTCGAACACCACGTGGCCATGTGCCGCGGCAAGGTTGCCGGTATCATCAGCGAAGCGGTGGATAACTATTTAGGATGGGAACTCTACGTACATGAATAAACAATCACTTAAAATCTAAACAAAAATGGTTATAGCAAATAATTATGTCCTGGCGCTCTTCTTATGTATACTCTGCTGTATATGTTGGGGCTCGTGGGCAAATACACAAAAGATGGTCGCCTCCAAGAAATGGAGTTTTGAACTTTTCTATTGGGACCTTACATGGGGTCTCTTTCTGACGGCGCTTGTCGCCGCATTCACTTTTGGCTCAATGGGCGGAGAAGGGCGCACTTTTTTACAGGATCTTGCACAGGCTTCTGCTGTCAGTATTGCTTTTGCGATACTTGGCGGGATTGTATGGAATGCAGGCAATATCATCTTTACGGCGGCTAACGCGATTGCAGGGATGTCGGTCGGTTTTCCCATCGGAGGAGGCATCGGCTGGATAGGCGGGATTATCGTCAATTATCTGTTGATTCGCTTTAGCGGCGGCGAATATCCGGGCAATGACCTGTTGGTATTTGCCGGCGTGCTCGTTATCATTGTTGCCATTCTTCTGTGCGCCAGAGCGTACGGTAAACTCTCAGCGAAAGAGGGTAATACGCCTAAAAAGGGCGTTATCCTGGCCATCATATCCGGCATCGGCTTTATGTTCTTTTACGGACTGGTTGTAAAATCACTTGACCCTGCATTTGTAAGCGGCGGGACAGGCACATTGACCCCTTATTCGGGCGTCTTCTTTTTTGCCACAGGTATTCTGATATCCACCCCCTTGTTGAATACCATTGCCATGCGGAATCCGGTACAGGGCGAGAAAGTGACGTGGAAAGATTACTGTGCGGGCGCACCACGAACCCACCTGATCGGTATGTTTGGCGGGTTGATATGGATGAGCGGGATGGTAGCCAGTTTTATGGCGGCAGGATTGGTCAATCCGGCTATTTCCTACGCGCTGAGCAATGCCTCTCCAATCGTCGCCATGTTCTGGGGGCTGTTCATCTGGAAAGAATTCAAGAACGCACCCAAAGGAACCAATAGCTTGATTGCAGCCATGTATATCCTGTTTATCGTAGGACTTGTTGTCATTACCATGTCTAATTAATTTGAAAAATTTAAAACTTAAAAATTCTCAACGATGAAAAAAAATCTTTTAACGCTAACACTGTTGTTGTTCGCTCTCTCTCTGTTTGCGCAGAGACAGTTTCCTACGCAATTCCAGCACCTCTCTTTTCACAGTGAAATTTTAGGGGTTGAGCGAAATTTCTCTATTTTCCTGCCCAGAAGTTATGAGCGCCAGCCGGACAAATATTATCCGGTACTCTACCTGCTTCACGGACACGGAGAAAATAATGCGGAATGGGCTAATATCCCCTTGATGATGCAGAATGAAATCATCAATTATACGTTCAATTCGGGAGAGGCTTGCGAAATGATCATTGTTTATCCCGATGCAGGCACGGTACGTAACGGATATTTTAATTTCGAAGACTGGAACTACGAAGATTATTTCTTCAAAGAACTGTTGCCTTATGTTGAATCTAACTATCGGATAATTGCTGATAAGGGACACCGCTGTATCGGAGGTCTCTCCATGGGTGGTGGCGGCGCTGTTTCCTATGCCCAGAGTCATCCCGAAATGTTTGGAAGCGTCTATGCCATGAGTGCGGCAGTAGGCAGCGCTGCGGCAAGGCCGGGCGTATTTAACGATTGTGTGTCTGTTATTCAAAACGCTTCTCCTGAATTAATCGAACAACTGAAGACTGTTAACTGGATGATTGATTGCGGCGATGACGACTTTCTTTTTGATGCCAACGTAGAATTTTATCAGGCCATGCGCAAGGCGCAAATCCCTTGTCAGTTTCGTGTACGCGAAGGCGGGCACGTCTCTGCCTATTGGTATAGCGGTTTGGCATTGGCGCTCCCTTATTTTACCAGAAATTTCAAAGACTGATGGATTTTAAGGGTGTTTCAAAAAGCCTGTTTATAACGTTTTTTTAAACTAATGTAATGAAAAAAATCTTACTTTTAGCAACAATCGTTCTTTTCTCCTGCCAGCAGGCAGAAGAAGTGCGTGATGATTTGAGCGAAAAACCGCGACTCTTTGTTCTGACTGATTTTGAGGCAGACCCCGACGACCACCAATCGTTGGTACGACTTCTCCTCTATTCCAATCAGATGGATATTGAAGGTTTGGTCGCTACTACCTCCATCCATCAGCCCAAGCGTATAGGTCCGGAGGGTATCGTAAGGACAATTGAAGCCTATGCCGAAGTGAGGGATAACCTTCTGAAGCACGAACAGGGTTTTCCAACGCCACAATATCTATTCGACATTGTGAGTCACGGACTTGGAGCATATGGTATGGAGGGCGTTGGAGAAGGAAAAGACTCTCCTGGTTCGGATTTACTTATCAAGGCGCTCGAAAAGGACGACCCCAGACCGCTATGGATATCTGTCTGGGGTGGTGTGAACACGCTTGCCCAGGCGCTTTGGAAGATAGACGCTACAAGAACACCCCAAGAGGCGCAACGCCTGTATGATAAAATCTGGGTCTATACCATCGGGGATCAAGATGATTCCGGCCATTGGATCAGGAAGACCTTTCCAACGATACACTATATTGTGTCCCCCCGCAGTTCTTTTAGTTCAGCCACATGGAACGGTTTTTTAAACAGGGCACCCGGTTCCGATACGGAGGTCATTAGTGCTCAATGGCTGGCGACGCATATCCAACAGGGACATGGTCCGCTTGGAGCGATCTATCCCGATGTTGCCTATGGTATGGAGGGTGATACGCCTTCTTATCTGGGACTTGTATCGAATGGACTCAATGTTCCCTTTCGTCCCGATCTGGGCGGATGGGGCGGCAGGTACCGTCTTTATATTCCCGAATTTTTGGGAGACGGAGACGGTCGGCGGCCGAGTAGGATACCGATTGAACCTGAGACAAGGCCGATATGGACAAATACACTTGATTCTGTGGTGATCGGCAGTGAATCTTATTATGATGATTATACCGCATCTATATGGCGTTGGCGTACTGAGATTCAGCACGATTTTGCCGCCCGGATGGATTGGTGCATTAAACCTTACCATGAGGCCAATCATCCTCCGGTCGTAGCATTGGGACACCCCGAAGAATTTACTGTAAAAGCAGGCGAGATGTTCTGGTTGAGTAGCCTGGGAACGTACGATCCCGACGGAGATTCGATGAGTTTCGAATGGATACATTACTATGAGTTAGGTAGTTATAATAAACCGGTACGCTACGACGGTTCAACCCGCATGTACGAAATCAGACCATTTGCCCCGGAGGTGGAGTCGCCGCAAACCCTCCACTTCATACTCAAAGTTACCGACAAAGGAACACCGGCATTAACCCGGTATAAACGGGTAATCGTAACCGTTGTTCCATGATAATACTAATTTTATTTATCCCTTAATTACAATGACAATGAAAAAGAAACTGTTTCAAATGAAAACTGTGTTTATTTGCTTGCTTTTTGTCGGCGCTCTGCTGGCGGCAAGTGAGATTTTTGCCCAACAACGCCAATTGTCGGGAAAAGTGATCGACGAAACCGGCGATCCTGTCATAGGCGCCTCG
>Ga0099364_10001981_pt1 | contig 33023 bp, 31 predicted proteins | sample TergutTh196P3_FD_73070 | JGI IMG/M metagenome (GOLD analysis project Ga0099364, IMG submission 73070) | Microcerotermes parvus P3 segment gut microbial communities from Pointe-Noire, Republic of the Congo - Th196 P3 | ecosystem: Host-associated > Arthropoda: Insects > Digestive system > Gut ... | reverse complement strand
ACAACTATAACTGCAGGTTTATTAAAAGTAGACGCTAATCAAGATGTGGGTACTTTTATAGTAAGGGCTACTTCTACTGCAGATACTACTAAATGGGCTGAAGCAACAGTAGAAATAAGTAATTTACCCGCGCTCCTTGGCACTGTAAGCATAGTTCCCACTGGTGATAATAGGAGAGTTGGTGTACAGTTAACAGCTAGTATCGCTGGCGGTGGATTTAATGGGACTGGTACCGCTAGTTGGGTGTGGCTCTTTGACGGTGATGAAGTAGGTACAGGTACCACCTTTACTCCTACAGTAGATGAAATAGGTGGAGATGGTTTGATTGCAAGAGTAAGATATTCTGGGAATTCTAGTTATCGTGAAGCTACAGCCACTATATTACACCCACTTCCTGCCGGCGAAGTAAAAATAGAAGATGTCAGTACACCACCTAAAGTAGGAGATGAGATAAAGGCTGTATATGAACCCCAAGTGGGTACCCCCCTTACTGCCGGTTATGTTAATGGATTAACCCCATCTTATCGCTGGACATTGGTCGGAAGTACTACAGTGCTTAGTAGTACAGACACTATTACTATTGGTCCAGGTCATTTTGAAGAAAATTTAACTGTGACAGTCACTTTTGCAAACACCGGTGATAATGTGTTGACAGCTTCAACCGGAACGGTTGCAGATCACGATTGCGCTTGTGACGATGGTGAGCCTTCACCTACGTCTTGTGATAATGAATGTGAGGAAAATCAATGCACTGGTGCAAATTGTGATCCTTGTGACTTCTGTGAATTAGTCTAGTTATCTAGGAACTAGTTATAAGCGGGCGGTTTAAATACCACCCGCTTTTTTTATCTCTGATTCGTAATGCCGTGTAGCAGCGCTTCCAGGGAAATTTTATCACTCCGTGCTTTCAGTCACTCTGTGCTTTCAGTCTGCTTTGAATTTTTTTAACACAGAGCTCACAAAGGTCACAGAGCTCACAGAGGAAGATTTTAAGTTTTGGCAAACCCTAGAAACCCTCTGTGCCCTCCGTGCTCTCTGTGAGCTCCGTGTGAACTAAAATACGGAGATTTTATAAAGGTAAGTCTTTACCGTGAAACCCCCGCCTCCAAGCGTTTCTTTATCTCTTCACTACTAAGGCCCTGAGCAATAAGTTCAAGGACATATTTCTGTAGTTCCTGTTTACCCTTCTCAACGCCTATCTCAATTCCTTTCTCAACGCCTATCTCAATGCCTTTCTCTAGACCATCCTCAACGCCTTCCTCGTAGCGAACCGCGAGGGCATCATCCATATTCCATTCGACCATCAGCATTTTTATTACCTCACCTGCGAGACCTTAATTTCCACCTGCTTTATTACAATAGGCTTCTATGCGTTTCTTTATTTCTTCTCTACTCAGGCCTTGATCGATAAGTTCAAGGACATATTTCTGTAATTTTTGTTGACCTTCTTCAACGCCTTCCTCGAAACGAACTGCGAGGGCATCATCCATATTCCATTCGACCATCAGCATATTTAATACCTCCGATGCTTGTTTCTCCAAGAACTCCTTTAGTATATCATGGTTACGGCAATAAACAACAGCTTTTTGAATAGCTTCCTGTAAGCTAACATCACCGGATTTATACTCTCGTACCTTTGCTGTAAAGGCACTGTATTGGTTTAGAAACCTGCACCTTCTAAGAATCGCTTTGTTTCTTCCCTCATTAATGTTTAATACCTTTACTTCAAGCTCTAATAGAGGGTTTATCATCTCAGGAAGCCCGAGAGGTTCTATACTCATGAACAACTCTGAGAGCTTAAAAGTATCCTCATCCGGGAAGGAATCAGTCCCGTTATAGAGCACAAAGAATTCCGGTCTAGGGATAGAAATTTGCTTCTTTGAATAAATATTTTTATCTTCAATTATTTTTTCGTATATTCTGCCAATATACATTAAGAACCTTAGAGCCATATTTGGGTTTATACTAGACTGATGCTCGATAAGGACCACCAGTCTGCCGCCTATTTCAAATGAAATGTCGTTAACCCGGTCCATGAAAAGAGCATCTTCCAGGGTATTGATGATAACAGGAGTATCATCAGGCAGAGTGAGACCTTTTAAAGCACAGTATAGCTCTCTAAGAACATCCGGGTCGCTGAAGAGCAGCGAGAAGACACTGCTCTTGAATTTTGTATTCGTTTTCATTCATTCCTCCATCTCCTATACTGCGCGGAGATGGATTTTGCTTTGAATTTTTATGCCTTTTTAGATTTTTTTTATATATTTATATCACTTCGTGCTTTCAGTCTACTTTGAATTAAAATTCAAAGACTTATTTTTCATAGCTCAATTGACAGCCTTCCTAAAGTGTTGTATAATTAGCCATGATGTGATTGTAGAACGCAATCACGTAAATCTAAAGAAAGTTCGATCGATGATGTGTTTGTAGGGCGCAATCACGTAAATCAAAAGAATGCCCTATTTTTAAACGCCCACCTAATGGGCGTTTTTTTATAGGTAATAATGAAATTTTATCGTTTAAGCGCGGCTTTTTACGAGCAGTTCAGTAAATACGAAGAGATTCTCACTAATGAAAATCGACCGTATTATGTTTTATTGCTTGAACTAGATAACCTAACTTATGCCATTCCTCTTAGATCAAATATCAATCACAGATACTGTTTTATCGCAGATAACTCTAATGAAATGAACAAAGGATTGGATTATTCTAAAGCAGTGGTAGTCACTGAACCTGAACACATTGATACAAACCCGGTTACGATCCGGCAAAATGAGTATAAAATTTATATAAAAAGAGAGTTTTTAATTAAAAGACAGTTCTCCTCTTATGTGTCCCGATATAAAAAAGAAATCAAGCGCCGTGCTGATAACCCCTCACTTCCTGTATCATCATTATGCCTCTATTCTTCATTAAAATATTTCCATAATGTGCTTGGCTTACCTGATCCGGAAAACAACGCTGGACAACTTTAATACCCTCTGTGATCTCCGTGCTCTCTGTGTCCTCTGTGTGTACCAAAACACAGCGATTTTCTTAAAGCAGGTCACCATTCTCGTGGGGCAAAGTCCTCAGGTGTGCTCAGTTTAACGGTATCGCCTGTTTGTTCAATAAGGTAAAACCCGTTTTGCAAGATTGTATTTGAAATAGACTCTTCCATAATAGCTCCTGCTATTGCGCCGTAATACTTCCGCTATATCAGCCCCGCGGGGACAAAATTATTATTCCGATCAATCGGAAGCAGATCTCCTGACATGCAGATCACTGCTCCGGGTCCGACCTTGATATCACTTATATTATTAAGCACCTTAAAATGTTTAATTGATTCTACTCCGGGGGATGCAGCCTTTTTAATTTCAATCGGATAGAGAACCCCGTTTTCGAGTAATAATATGTCAATCTCTCTTTTTTCCTTATCTCTATAATAAAAAACAGGTGGTACTTTACCTGCATTTAGATAGCTTTTATAAATTTCCGCAAAAACCCAGCTCTCAAAGAAGGCACCTGACATTGCCCCCCTTTCCAAAACTTTTGAGTCATTCCATTTCAGGAGGTGAGCACATAGACCTGTATCCAGAAAATGCAGTACCGGTGTTTTTATCATCCTTTTTAGAATATTATTATGGTAGGGTTGCAAAAGATAAACTAATCCTGATGATACCAGCAGGGAAAGCCATTTTTTGGCAGTTGGCGCACTGATACCGGTCTCACGCCCCATTTCATCCAGGTTGAGGGGCTTTCCGGTTCTTCCCGCAGCACTAACCATAAAATTATAGAATGACATCTCGTCGGCTACTTGAGTTAAATCGCGAATATCACGCTGTAAGTAAGTTGATATATACGAAGAGAAAAAAGCCTGGATATTGAAGTCCTCTTTTATATATAAGGCAGGCATTCCTCCTCGAAAAATGCGCTCGTAAATCTGCAAGAGATCCATTTTAGGAACATTCTTTATCCTCCCGATTAATCGTTCGCCGGAAGTGGTAAACGGTTCTGAATCTACGCCGCTAATCTCGCTGTTTGATAGAGGTGAAAGGCTCATTATTGCGATCCTTCCTGCAAGAGATTCACTTACATTTTTCATTGAGTGAAAGGTCTGAGAGCCTGTAAGCCAGAACTCTCCCTTTTTCCCTGAATTGTCAACACTCATCTTGATATATGGAAATAATTGCGGAGCATATTGTGCTTCGTCAATTGTTAGCGGCGGCTTATATCTCTGCATAAATAAGGCAGGATCATCTCTTGCCAGCTTTCGTGCATCCGGATCATCCAATGTAATATAACTGCGTTCTTCTCCTCCAAGATGCCGGAGCAGGGTAGTTTTCCCAACCTGCCTTGGACCTGTCAGTAATAATACGGGAAAATCTCTTGATATCTGTAAAATCGTATTCTCAATAGCACGCTTTATATACAAAATAACTCTTCCTCTTGTTTCGACTAATCTAAACTCTAACTTTATTTTAGTCGAACAGTGTTATAATGTCAATAATTAAGTATCTCTTGTCCCTTACCTCCAAACCTGCTAAACTATTATCATGAAGATTGGGATAGACACCTTTGCCTGCCAAAGCGGCAAGTCGGCAATAGGGGCCTATTTATTAAATATACTTAAGCGAATTCCTCCATCGGCTGAAAAGTTTGAGCTTTTTGGTTGGGAGTACGACCGCTATACCTATAGCGATGCTGCGCCAAATATGGAGTTTATCCCCCGCTGTTCGGTTAGCGGACCCCTTGCAAATTCTATGTGGCATCTTTACAGGTACCCGGGTCTTGCCGAGCAGAGGTCCTGGAATGCCTGTTTTTTCCCTGCCGCCCACGAGAGGCTTTCAATGAAGTCTCCCTGTCCTACTATAGGCAGTGTTCATAAGCTCGTTCCCTGGTGGAAGGGGAAGGGCTATCTGAGCCCGGGAAATATCTTTATAAGAGAATTTCTGCCTAAGGCTATAAGGAAGCTCGACCGTATCATTGCCGTTTCCGGCTTCATTAAGCAGGAGCTTATCGATAAAATGGGCATAAACGAGAGTATGATTGATGTTGTTCCCTGCGGCATAGACTTTCAGGCGTTTTATCCGAGGCCAAGGGGCGAAGAGAGTGTTCTTTTAATCCAGCCCTTTAGTTTCAGAAGGCCCTATGTGCTTTATGCGGCACGTCTTGAGCATCCGCTAAAAAACCATGTAAGACTCATCGAGGCTTTCGGAATCTTTAAAGAGAGGACAAAGTATCCCCACAGGCTTGTGCTTGCAGGGGCCGACGGCCAAAACTCTGATATCATTAAAGAGGCGGCAACCGCCTCCCCATATAAGACCGATATTTTCTTCACGGGGCATTTCCCCGGAGAAAGCTTACCTGAGTTATATGCGGGTGCTGATTTCGTTGTGGTCCCCTCCCTTTACGAGGGCTTTGGGATTGCAGTGCTTGAGGCAATGGCAAGCGGGGTGCCCCTGGCATGCGCAAGGGCAGGCTCCCTGCCCGAGACCGCAGGACATGCGGCCCTCTACTTCGACCCTCTAAACACCGAAGACATGGCAGACAGGATGGTCACCCTTACCACCAAGAGAGACATCCACAGAGAATGCCGGAGTCTTGGCCTTGAGAGGGCAAGGAATTTTTCCTGGGATGTATGTACTAGTCATACACTGGAAATTATAAGAGAAACTATGTCTTAACCTTTATTGTACTCCCTGGCTTTTTCGAGACATGCAGGGCAGAGAAGGTGATTAGGCCCCCTCTTTTTCAGCTTTATTTTCTTAGCGCATCTCGGGCAGCGCCCCTCTTCTTTGCGCTCTGCGTACTTTTCGCGCCTTTTCTCGTTGACTTCATCCCTGTGTTTTTCCAGAAAACGTTGTTGACGAAGACGATTGGATTCTCTTTCGGCATCTGTTGGCATTTCCCTTCTATCTCCTTAATCTCACAATTAAAAACTTATTTTGTCATAATATCTAAAGGGATACAAGGTCTTCAAAACGAACCCCCTCTCCCGAAGGGATATGGGCAGCGGCACGGCAACCTATCACCCTTTCTTCCATAGAAGGGGGGAGGCCGGGCCTTAGAATCTTTTCAGTCCTTAGGCAGGCTATATCTCCATTTTTGATGATATCTCCCGGTTGAATTTCCCTTAGAGCATGGATCGAACGGTTTGTGCGCTCGTAGTTTGCCTCTTCTGCAGGGGCAAGTTTCTTAATCCCGGTTCCAAGAATTTTTTCGATAAGAGCATCTCCCCTTTCCCTGCGCATCGTTTCGAGGGTCTCTTCCGGGTCTGCTCCTTGCGCATAACGCACGCCTGCCGCCATTTTTGCAAAGGATTTTGGCTCTAAGGCTATCGGGTCATCGAGCCCTGAGTCCTCACGGCTTAGGCAGAAATGCTTTTCGATAACAGAGGCACCCTGGGTGACAGAGAGTACAGGTATCAATTCGGGGTCAAGACTGTGATCGCTTACTCCAACGGGAAGCCCGAAGACCTTATTGAAGCTTTTCAGCACCCGTAGATTATATTCTTCCTCGGGGGCGGGGTAGGCTGTTACGCAGTGAAGCAGGCAGACGGGGGCCGGCCTGTCGGCACCGGCATCATCGGCGCCTGTGTAACGGCCGCCTTTCAGGATCGAAAGGGCCTCTTCAATGTCCCCGAGCCTTGCAACCCCGGATGAGAGCAGGGTTGGGAGCTTATACGAGGCAACTTCCCTTAAGAGGGCTGTGAAATTCAACTCGGGCGAGGCTATTTTGATGCATTTCGGGCTAATATCACTTAATTCTTTAGCACTTTGAAGGCCGAAGGGGGTACAAAGGAATAAAAGCCCCTTACTTTCAACCTTTTCCTTTAGTTTTTCGAAGAAAGAAGGGGGGACTTCCAGCTCCTTGAATCTGTCGTAAAGCCTGATTTTGCCCCCGGGGAGGTCCACAATCCCGGTATTCGGGTGAAGTATCTCGTGCGCATAAATAATCTGGAACTTTATGCAATCTGCCCCCGCTTCCGCTGCGGCTTCTATCAACTCATTCGCCTTTCCTAAATCTGCCCCGTGGGAGCTTCCCAACTCTGCTATAATCATCACCCTTTTTGGGCTATATTCGATATTATTTACCGGGAATTTTTCGTTTTTCACCTTTTCCCCCTCGACTTTTTTTTGATTTTACGATATTATATCATGGTAGAGTACAAAAATCTAACAATATAGGAGCTTGAAATGAAGACCCTTAACTGCGATGTTTGCCACTGTGTTATTGTAGAACCCTTTCATCGGCGCAATTACTTTCATATTGCCCACCGCGACCTTTGCGAGTCCTGTCGTGACAAGCTGGATTATCTCGTAAAGCCTGTAATCCGCAGCAAATCACCCTTCGACTATAACTGGTTCTATAGGTTGTACCAGGAAAGCATAGAACAGTCCATCAAAAAAGGCAAAGTAGACGTAAAAATTGTAATCTAAACCCTAACGCCGGTAATCCCGGCGGGTTTAGAAGTCAATTCTCTCAAGTTTTTTATCGCGCCCGAGCTGGGTGCGCGAAGAAGGAGTGACTATGTCGGGCCACAGTAAATGGGCGACTATTAAACATGCGAAAGGTGCCGCTGACGCAAGGCGCGGGAAAATTTTTACAAAATTGATAAAGGAAATCTCGATTTCCGCAAGGATGGGCGGGGGTAATCCCGATGCCAATCCGCGCCTCCGGACGGCCATTTTAAAGGCCCGCTCTGCAAATATGCCCAAGGACAATATTGACAGGGCCATTAAAAAGGGCACGGGCGAACTCGAGGGTGTGAGCTACGAAGAACTCACCTACGAGGCCTATGCAGGGGGCGGCGTTGCCCTTCTAATCGAAGTACTCACCGACAATAAGAACCGGGCCGCCGCCGATGTGCGCAGTATCCTCACCAAGGCGGGCGGACAACTTGCCACAGCCGGTGCAGTTTCACGCCTCTTTAAGCGCCAGGGGCTTATCACCCTTGACGGGGATAAGTATACCGAAGACGAGGTGCTGGAGGTGGCCCTTGAAGGCGGCGCCGATGATGTCTCGTGCTCTGACGGTATTATTCAGGTAATTTCTGCTCCGGAAGACTTCGAGGCTGTTGTCAATGCCCTTAACGAAAAGGAATTCGAGACGATGAGTGCTGAAATCAGCATGATTTCCGAAGTTGATGTCTCTCTTGAAAATGATGCAACATCGAAGGTCTTAAAGCTCATAGAGAAACTCGAAGATAATGATGATGTTCAGAATGTCTATTCCAATATAAGTATCCCTGACGGGTTTGAACCTGAATAATGCGCCTTATCGGCGTTGACCCCGGTCTCGCCTCTACCGGATGGGGGGTGGTGGACTATTCAAGGGGCAAGCTGCGTTATATTGCCCACGGCTGCATCGAGACAAAGAATGATGTAGAGCGGGGCCTGCGTCTGCATCATATTTACGAAACCTTTCTCGAAGTCCTCGATACTTATAAACCACAGAAAGCCGCAATTGAAAATCTATATTTCGGCAAAAATATCTCAAGTGCGATGGTCGTGGCGGAGGCGAGGGGGGTGCTCCTTCTTGCCCTCGCAGGCCGTGGATTGCCCATCCTTGAGCTTACTCCAAACTCTATAAAGAAGGGGGTTGTGGGTATTACAAGGGCAGATAAGAAACAGGTTCAGGAAATGATTCGCCTGCTCCTCGGCCTAAAGGAGATCCCGAAACCTGCCCACGCCGCTGACGCCCTGGGGGCAGCCATCTGCGCCGCCCACTCGGTGTTCTAATTGCTGTATTAACTTACTACTCTGTGTTATTGATAACACGGAGCTCACAGGGATCACAAAGGACACAGAGAGGATATAGAGTTTAGCCCACTCTAAAAACTCTCTGTGATCTCCGTGGCCTCTGTGAGCTCTGTGCTAATAAATTTAGAGTTGATTAGATTTCACTGTAGAGCTTTGTCTATAATAATTTTTAGTTGTTCCTGCTGAGTAGATGTGCAGTCTGCGAGCGGGTTCCGGACATGACCGCCGGTATACCCAAGGTAGTCACAGGCGTACTTGAGCCCCGGAATCCCGAAAGTACCTGTTACCGCCGCATTCACGGGGAACATCCTCTGGTAAAGCTCGAAGGCCTCCTTTTGCTTGCCCGCCTCGTAGAGCTCTTGAGTAAGGGCAATTTCGTTCGGGCAGCAATTCGCCATTGCCGACACTATGCCGGTCATTCCCATTGCAAGGGCGGGGTACCAGGCCCCGTAGGTGCCTGTCATCACTTGGAAGCTTGGGTCTGCAACGCGTAGGAAGGTTGCGAGCTGGGGTACATCGCCGTTAGAGTCCTTCATGCCTGCTATGTTTTTATGCTTGCTGAGTTCTGCAATTGCATCTGCTCCGATATTGACGCCCGTGAATTTGCTTACATTGTAAATTAAAACAGGGATCTCAGAGTTGTCTGCAACCTCCGTAAAAAATCTTATCATTGCCTTACTGTCCATTGCAGAGCCGTAGTAATAGGGGGTAAGGATCAGGGCACAGTGGGCGCCGAGCCGGGCGCACTTATTTGTAAGCTCGATTGTACCCCTTGCAGACTCATGGCTTGATCCTGCCATGACTAAGCGCCCCTCTTTTGCATGCTCTGCCGTAAGTCTTACAAGTTCGAGCTTTTCATCATCACTTAAATAAACAGTCTCGCTGTTCGAGCCTATTACAAGATAGCCGACCAGTTTATCATCATTCCACTTCTTAATATTCGAAACAAAGCCCTCTGTATCAAGATCGCCGTTTTTTTTGAAGGGGGTTACCATTGGGGGAATTACACCGTGAATTTTGTCCATATACCATTATATTACAATAGTGGTATATTGTCTTCATGTATAACAGTTTAAGGGGAATTATCACCGAAAAAAACATTGACTCCCTCTGCATTTTATGCGGGGGCATTGAATATATTGTCGAAGTTCCCGGCATGGACCTCGGCCGCCTGCCTAATATAGGAGAAGAGGGGAGGGTCTTCACCTGGCTTTACCATAAGGAAGACCAGATGAAGCTCTATGGTTTTGCAGAGGAAGCGGGGCGGCATACCTTTCTTGAACTGCTCAAAGTCGAGGGAATAGGCCCGAGGGCTGCCCTTAAAATAATGGGGGGCATAAGCAGGGACGATCTTGAAAAGGCCCTCGAAACTGACGACCTCTCAAGGCTTGAAGCAGTGCCGGGCCTCGGGAAAAAGACAGCACAGAAAATGCTCCTTGCATTAAAGGGAAAACTCGTAAGGTCTGCAAGCGAAGCAGAAACACCCTATAAGGAGTTACTTGATGCACTTGCAGGAATGGGCTATGAAAGAAGGGCTGCGGCCGACGCCCTGGCTGCAGCCGAGAAGGAACTGCCCCCGGGCACAGGGGAAGCTGAGAAGGAGAAGCTTCTTTTCAGACAGGCCATTGTGCGATTATCTGAATCCGGATAGAAACGGGTAATAGTAAACTTGATTTTCATTAAATTTCCCTTTATATTATAACCATGAGCACGGTATTTACCTTCTCCGATATTTTTAATGCCAAAGACGATGTTATTGCCAAAATTATCGGAGCAATATCCCAGGAAGAACTTGCTGTTGCATTGAAGCGAGAAAGCACCGAGATTCGAAGGCGCTTTTATAAGAACCTGACAGGTGCAGACGATCCGCATAATTTAAGAGAAGATATTAAGCATAGTGATGCAGACTTACAACAGAGGATTAAGGCTCAAGAAAAGGTGCTTGCTATTATCGCAGCACAGCCTGAATACAGGAAACTCCGTTTTCTCTCGCGCTTTTACACCTTTGATGACTTTCTAAAAGCCATATTGAATAGGGGTGCAGGTGAAAAGCCTTACGGATTCATGGCAGAAGTAACTCCTTCTTCAAGCTTTTTTAAGTCCGCTAACGGCCAAAAAGCCCTTGATGAAATAATCAAGAAGAATAAGACTGATAATCATAATAGCTTTATAATTCCGCATGCTAAGTTGCAATTGGTTAACTATTCAGAATGCCCGAAATGCGGAAAGGTTTATTCCTATAAGGACCTTCTTAAAAATTATCAAAATCCAAGGCCGGATGCAGGTTTCAAGAAGGGCAGGGAAGCCCAGCTTAGAGAAGATTCCAGGATGTACTGTATCGGCTGTAAAACATATTTCCTCCCCGCACTTCTTCTAATGGATGAAACCGCGGTAAAATGCGAATATCAGTTTTTAAGCATAATGAATACGCTAAACGCAATAGAGGACCATTATGCGGAAAAGGGTTTCGCCGCTCTTTCAAGGGATTGGAGTAATTTATTAAAGAGTGATGGGGTGTCTGTGCGAGTCTATAAGGACCTTGACGATGAAGCGAGGAGCACCTTTGCCACGGAAGTTTTCAGCCCTAAGGGAATGAGCCCCCCATCGAAGATCTTGAGAGGTATACGCAGCGATATCTTCCTTAAAGAGCTGGAACTAAGGCCCACCCTTATGAGCAATTTACTGCAATACTCAAGCAAAAATGAAATTGCCCTGAACTTAATTCAGGGCAATAACGTTGATAATAAAGATACTCTATTCGGAATCTGGCGCTAGGCCGCCGACTCCTAGTCAATCTTAAACTTCTGGACTTCCTTCATAAGAGCGGATGCTGTATCGCGGTTCTTATTGGTAAGCGAGTTGATATTGTTCACGGCTACGTTTACCTGATCCACCCCGGTTGCCATTTCGTTCATGCCGCCCGTGATTTCCTGGGTCGTTGCATCCAGGTTTCCGGTCTCCCGCATAACTTCCTGGGCACCTTCGAGCATTTCGAGGGAGCCGCCCTTTACCTGCTGGGTTATCTCGTTCAGATGGCCGATTGCTTCGAGGATCTGCTTGCTTCCCTGACCCTGCTCTTCCATGGCGTTCCGGATATTTTCTTCCTGGTCGGCAACTGTTCTGACCCCTGAATCAATGGCCTCGAACCTCTTTAGAACGTTGTCGGTTGAAAGGGTGATCTTGTCGATGGAGCTCTTTATCTTTTTGAGTACATCGCTGATGGTCTTCGACTGCTCGCTTGAGCTTTCTGCGAGTTTTCTTATTTCCTCGGCGACTACTGCGAAGCCCTTTCCTGCTTCCCCTGCGTGGGCTGCTTCGATTGCCGCGTTCATTGATAACAAGTTGGTCTGGCTTGCTATGCTTTCCATTACCGCGTTAATTTCAAGGAGGCCCTCTGATTCACGGGAAATTTCCTGAATGTCGGAGGCAACGTCTTGAAGACCTGTGCGGCCGACTTCGGATGCTTCGGTGAGTTTCTCAACATTTGCAGAGTTATGAACTAAGGTCTGAGTTACAGATTGAATATTTGCGAGCATCTCTTCGATTGCAGATGAGGACTGGGTAACACTGGATGTCTGCTTTTCAACTTGGCCGTTCAGCTTATTAATGTTTAGGGTGATCTGCTCCATTGTTGCACTTGTCTCGGTGACGCTTGCACTCTGGTTAATCATCCTCTGTTTTATGCTCTGGATATTTGCAGTGATCTCGTTCATTGCTGCTGCGGTCTCTGTCATGTCATTTGCAAGATTAGAGCTAAGGTCTGTAATAACCTTCGTTTCGTTCCTTACATGCCTTACCATTATCTTGATCTTTTCTATTGTAAGGTTGAAATACTTGGCCATTAGGCCTATCTCGTCTTTTGAGTTTACGCTTATAAGGTGGGTAAGATCCCCGTCCCCTTCAGAAATATCTTTAAGGGTATCTGTGACAGTTACAATAGGTTTGGTCATTGCATTGTAGACAAGGAAGGCAATGATTGAGCCGACTACAATAACAATTGCTGCAAGAATAATAGCAAACTGGACCATCTCGTTTACAGGTGCCATTATTGTCGATTCGGCCTTGGCAAGCATTATTGTCCAAGTGGTATCGGAGTTTCCTATGGTAAAGGAGCTAAGGTCTATCATTGTGGCAGAATTAAGAGCTGCCGAATAACCATCAAGAACCATATTCCCGCCCTGTCGTACTAGCTGCTGGACCATTCCAAGATTGTCTCCGAACATTGTAGGCACTTCGTGCAGATAGTAACCGACATTATCCGGAATATAGGATGCAATAATAAACCCGTCATTTGCGTAAATTGACATTGCCGCAACATCAGGATGATCTGCTATTATCTCCATTACCGACGGCTGCACGGCTATCAGGTCCAGGTTACAGGAGAGCATGCCGACAACCTGATTTGTAGCTTTGCTTATAATGGGAACGGACATCAATATAATATAGTTATCAACCCCCCTTCTCTGGATAAGGTTTGGGGTCATTATCCTGTCCCTTCTTGCATTCGGCCCGTTCATGTGATCCATTAGGCCGTCTATTGCAGTTGATGAGCGGATATATATTTCACCGGTATTCTCATCTCTTGAAACAACCGCAGAATACTGCCCTGTCGGGGTAGAGCCCTCCCTGCCTATATACCAGGCATCGGTGTCTATGGCATTTGGTCTCCAAACCATGCCTATTTCAAAGAAGACCTGACCGTATTCCCCGTCAAGGACTCCCCGTATCATTTCATCGAAAATATCCCGCCTGCTCTCAATAGGGTAGTTCTGATAAGATGCCATTGTATCTGCAAGGGTATGAAGGACGCGCAGATGTCCGTTCACCCTGCCGTACCAGTATTCGGTCTGCTGGTCGTTCAAATACTCAAGGCCGGCAACACTTAATTCCATGCTGATGTTTCCGGCTCTGGTTGCAAGCACGAAGGAGAGCACTACAGCAACGACTACTGTCATCGCAATACCGATAATTGTCAACTTAATCTTAATCTTCATATTATTTACCTATTAAATGGAGTAGTTTGTTTTAATTTTCGGTTATATTGCCCTAGCTGTCAAGTAGAAATGTGCCCATTACTCCATCCAAAGCGCAGAAATCGGGACTGTAAAAAAATTATCACTATATGATATCGTTCTGTCGCCTGAATATAGGACGATTCCTGTATAAGGCCTCTTTTCTTTTATGAAACTGTCTCTAAACCACTGCTGTGCTGCAAAATCTCCTCTAGATACATTATGACCTGCTTTAATTTCTATACCTAAAATTGCACCATCATCACGCTCTATAATAAAGTCTATTTCCCGCTTTTCTCTGTCTCTATATTGATATAGCGAATATCTTGTTTCTAAATCAACTTGTGCTGCCAGTTCTTGATATACAAAGGTTTCCATGAGCTTACCTGAACGGTCAACATTCAGCATTACTTCATCAATCTGCCAGTTAAGGATTGACGTCATAAGCCCTGAGTCTCCGGCAAATAGCTTAGATTTCCGTCGAACCCGCTCATAATCAGTTTTGAGCCATGGGGATACTTTATCAAATATATAAAGGGATAAAATCAAGTTAATATAACTGTCTATAGTTGGTTTTGACAATGAAAAGGATGACGAAATAGCATTTATATCCATAAATTTTGAAGACCATGCAGCCAATACAGGAAGGAGTTCTTCCAAGGCGTCTTTACGTCTAATATTAGCGAAATCTACAAGATCGTATTCGATCAATGTTTTCAGATAATCCCTATGCCATTCGCGAACCTCATTAGTGTTTTTTATACGGATTGCCTCGGGATATCCCCCGCGAAATGCGAGCTCGAAAATAGCACGTTTATCATAGCCGTATAAATATTCCGGGAAATTCCCTGCAAAAGCAGATTCCAGAAATCGCGGCTTTCTCTTAAAAATTTCCCCCATAGTCAACGGGCGCAATCTTATATTTTTCACACGGCCTGCAAGGCTCTCTCTAACCCCGGGCATTGTTTGAAGATTTACAGAACCGGTGAGTATAAATTGTCCGTTTCGGTTATCCTTATCCACAACCATTTTAATTTCAGGGATTAGTTTTGGAGCTTTCTGTATTTCATCTATAATAAGGGTTTCGGATGATGTTTTTACGAACCCTTTTGGATCGTTAAGAGCCAAATCCAGCAAATTCGTGTCATCAAGGGTACGATACTCAAAGCCGGGTTTCCTTATTTGCTCAGTCAGCGTAGTTTTACCACTCTGGCGAGCTCCACTTATTATTATGACCCTGCGATTATCTAATGCCTGTAAAAGGCTCTCAGTTCTCCACCTTGGATAATTTTCTATCATAGTTCTCCGCATTATTTATAATACAGCTCCCGCAAAAAGTAAAGTAGAATGCCCGCGAAAAGCTATATTGCTTGAGCAGGATATTGTACAAAGTTGCCATAAATAGGTATCATTATGACCAATATGAAGACTAAAGAGTCGCATGGAGGCTTGCCTTCAGAGCTCGCTGCCAAAGGTCTGCTTCACCCGGAAGAGCCCCTCGAAGAGGATAATAAGGATCTTAGCCTTAGGCCGAAGAATCTTGGGGAATTTCTCGGGCAGGACTCGATGAAGGAGAATCTTGCTGTCTTTATAAGGGCGGCAAAGATGAGGGGGGAGAGCCTCGATCATCTTTTTTTAACCGGTCCCCCCGGGCTCGGGAAGACCACTTTGGCACAGGTGGTTGCAAATGAGCTTGGAGCTGAGTTCAGGGTTACTTCCGCCCCTGCACTTGATAAACCAAAGGACCTTGCAGGGATTATTACCACTTTAAATGAAAAGTCAGTTTTTTTTATAGACGAGATTCACCGACTGAAGCCTGCCATCGAGGAAATGCTCTATATTGCAATGGAAGACTTTGAGCTCGACTGGGTAATCGGCCAGGGGCCGAATGCCCGAAATATCAGAATCCCGATACAGCCCTTTACCCTTGTGGGGGCTACGACAAAGGCGGGCAATGTTTCGAGCCCCCTTATCAGCCGGTTCGGGATAACCTGTCGTTTTTCTTTTTACCCCGATGAAGACATGGAGGCTATTGCAAAACGCTCGGCTCGGATTTTGGATATAGAAATAGATGATAACGCGGCTTCCCTTCTTGCGAAGTCTTCAAGGGGTACCCCCAGGGTTGTAAACAGGCTCTTAAGAAGGGTAAGGGACTATGCCCAAGTATCGGCCCAAAATAGTATTTCACTCGAGACTGTCGCCCAAAGTCTAAAGCGTCTTGAAATCGATTCCCTCGGCCTTGAAAGCTTTGACAGGGAAATCCTAAAGATTATCATCGAAAGATATAACGGGGGGCCTGTCGGTGCAGAGACCCTTGCAATTTCCATCGGGGAATCGGTTGATACACTTGAAGATTATTACGAGCCCTATCTGATACAGGCAGGTCTTATTCAAAGGACTCCCCGTGGCAGGATGGTAACCTCCCTTGCCTACGAGTACCTGAAAATCCCGGGGAAGAACTCGGGCGGCCTTTTCCCGGACTAGAGTCCTAATATGAAGACTTCCGATTTCTTCTTTGACCTTCCCCCTGAACTCATAGCGAAGTATCCAAGCCCTGTAAGAGGGCAGTCCAGGCTCCTTGTAATGGACAGGAAAACGAAGAGTTTTGAACACCGTATGGTCAGTGACCTGCCTTCGATTCTTTTTAATAAGACCGAAAAGACGCTAATGGTTTTTAACAATTCAAGGGTACGCAAGGCGCGCCTTTATGGATATTCTTTAAAGGGGGGCCCCGAGGAGGGTGCGCTTACGGATGTGGGTGCTGCTATGGAGTTCCTGTTGCTTGAGAGGATGCAGGGAAATGTCTGGAAGGTGCTGCCCGGGAGGGCGCGCCGCTGCCGCAAGGGGAGTCGTTTTCTTTTCCCGGGGGATGTGAGGGGGGAGATTATCGGTTCTGTCGGGGATGACCTTCTGCTTGAGTTTGAGAGGCAGGTCGATGACGGGTACCTTGATCTTCACGGTCATGTGCCGCTGCCTCCGTATATTAAGCGTGAAGATACCGGGGATGATGCACAAAGGTACCAGACTGTATATGCAGATGAATACGGCTCTGCTGCCGCTCCCACCGCGGGCCTTCATTTCACAGAGGGCTTGCTGGCTGAACTTTCAGGGAAGGGCGTTGACCGGGCCTTTATCACCCTGCATGTCGGGCTTGGCACCTTCCTCCCTGTAAGGACTGAAAACGTGGAAGACCATAGGATGCATGAAGAGTTTTACAGTATTGATGAAGAGACAGCCGGCCGAATTGGTCGGGCAAGAGCAGCAGGTAAATCGATTCTTGCAGTAGGAACCACGAGCCTTCGCACTCTTGAGTCCGGTTTTAACGGAGCGAGCACCGGCGGTATTAAGTCGGGGGACGGAAGGACATCAATCTTTATTTACCCCGGCTATAAGTTTAAAGCAGTAGATGCTCTATTCACAAACTTCCACACCCCCGGCTCCACCCTACTGATGCTTGTATCCGCCTTCGCCGGCAGAGACTTCATCTTAAAAGCTTATGCGGAAGCAATAACAGAAGGTTATAAGTTCTATAGCTACGGAGACGCCTGCCTTATCTTATAATCTCTTCCTCTGTGAGCTCTGTGCTCTCTGTGTCCTCTGTGTGATTAAAATCACGGTGTTTTGGTTCTCACGGAGCTCACAGAGCTCACGGAGAACACAGAGGAATTCTAAAGTTGGTCTTTTTTTATTTCTATGCTACAATAAACCCATGAAGTACGAATCAATTGAATTGCTTCATGCGGTAATTGGCGCTGCCACCGCACTGCTTACTGTTGAAGGGAGTGATGACCTTGATTCCTCTCTTTTTGAGGGCATGGATATAATCGGTAATGCACTCAACTTTGACCGCCTTCAGATATGGCAGAATGAAACGGTTGATGAAGAACATTTCTTTGTTCTAAAGCATCAATGGTTAAGTGAGTATGGTAAGAACACCGCCTTTGCACATCCGGGATTTAAGGTTTCTTATAACGCCACTCCCGGATGGTACGACAGGTTTTCCGATGGCGGATATATATCGGGGCCTGTAAAAAGCCTTTCGGATGGAGACAGGAAGTACCTCGAACCCTTCAAAATAAAATCTACTTTTATATTCCCCCTCCTTGTGCAGAATAATTTCTGGGGCATGATCACTTTTGATGATTGCCATAATGAGAGGAACTTCATTGAAGATGAGTTGAATATCCTTCGCTCAGCCGGCCTAATGATAGTAAGCACAGTGAATCGTCTTACCCAGATGAACGAAGTAAAACGAAGGGATGAGCTGCTCTATGTAGTTAACAGTGCCGCTTCTTTAATTCTTGCAGCCGATGAGGGGGAGGACTTCGAGTATTCCCTTGAAAACGGCCTGGATCTTATGGGCCGATATGTAGATGTGGATTATATCGAGCTCTGGCAGAATGAGATGAAAGACGGGGAGCTTCATGCAAACCTGAAACATAAATGGATAAGCGACTTTGGAAAAGACCTTTCTGATCCGCGAATATCGACCTTTTCATACAGCATTACACCGAAGTGGGATAAGAGGTTTTTACGGGGCGAGCATATGAACGGCCCTGTAAGCAGTCTTTCAAAGGCGGATCAGGAGTTTCTGGCTCCCTTTCAGCTTATATCGACTGTGGTGATCCCCCTGCATCTGCAAAATAATCTTTGGGGCTTTGCCTGTATTGACGACTGCCGCTTTGCGCGTACATTCACCGAGGAGGAAGTTGATATCCTGCGCTCGGGCTGTATGATGATGGTGAGTGCGATAAACCGTAACGATCAGGCCTTTCAGCTCCGGCAGGCAAGCAGGGCGAAGACCAGCTTCCTTGCGAATATGAGCCACGAAATGCGCACCCCCCTTAATGCGGTAATAGGCCTTTCGGAGCTGATAATGGAGGCAGGGGGCTTAAACGAGGAAGTGCTTTTAAACCTGGAAAAAATAAGCAATGCAGGTGCAACCCTCCTTAGCACTGTAAACGATATCTTGGATATTTCCAAAATTGAAGCGGGAAAGTTTGAGCTCCTTCCCATTGAATACGATGTACCGAGTTTGATAAACGATGCCATAACACAGAGCGTTATGCGCATTGGAGAGAAGCCCATCAAGTTTATTCTTGATATTGAAGAAACCCTTCCATCCCGCCTATTCGGTGATGATCTGCGCGTAAAGCAAATTTTGAATAATCTCCTTTCAAATGCATTTAAGTATACAAAGGAAGGAACTGTTGAGCTAAAGATTCGAAGCGAGCCGGCAAAGGATGGGGAGGCCATCTTTACTGCGACTGTTAGGGACACAGGCACAGGGATTAAGGCGGAAAATCTTGGCCGCCTTTTTACTGACTATTCGATGATGGATGCCAAGGCAAACCGCAAGATCGAAGGGACCGGCTTGGGGCTTTCTATCACAAAGAGGATTGCCGAGATGATGGGCGGCTCAATTTCGGTGGAAAGCGAATACGGGGTAGGGTCAGTCTTTACGGTTATTATACGGCAGTTGGTTGTAAATGAAACAGAGATAGGCCCCGAGGTTGTGAGCAATTTGCAGAACTTCCGTTATTCGGATCATAAGAGGCGCCGTCATGCAAAGATGATAAGGGCAAATCTTGCCTATGCGAAGGTCCTTGTCGTAGATGATGTTGCGACTAACCTTGATGTTGCTAGGGGCATGATGAAACCCTATAACATGCAAGTTGACTGCGTCAGCTCAGGGAAGGAAGCAATTGAAGTAATCCGCGACGGGAAAGTGCGCTATAATGCCGTCTTCATGGATCATATGATGCCTGAAATGGACGGAATAGAGGCTGTAAGGATAATACGCGCGGATATTGGGACAAATTACGCGAAGACAGTTCCTATTATTGCACTTACTGCAAATGCGATAGTCGGGAATGAGGCAATGTTTCTAAGCAAGGGCTTTCAGGCCTTTATCTCAAAGCCCATTGAAATAGACAGGCTTGATTCTGTTATTCGGGAATGGGTGCGAGATAAGGAACTTGAAAAAGAGTTGGAGCAGATTGATATTGGCGGGGAGACCATTCTTGAAGCAAGGAGCGGCAGGGATAGAAGGAAGCCCGTTGAAAGGCGGAGCGGTCATGACAGGCGGAATCTCGGAAAAACCATAACAGGTATTGATATGGTTAAGGGCCTTGAAATATTCGGAGGAAATGAAGAAACCTATCTATATGTGCTTGGCTCCTATGTTGCAAATACTAGGCCCCTATTGGAGCTTACCCGGGAAGTGAGCTTGGAAAACCTAAGTGATTACGGAATCCATGTTCACGGAATAAAGAGTTCAAACAGGTCGATAGGTGCAGATCCGCTGGGAGACAGGGCAGAGGCATTGGAGATGGCTTCGAAAAATGGTAATATCAGCTTTGTCTTAGAAAAAAATGCCTCCTTCTATGAAGATACAATTAAGCTCATATCCGATATCGAGGCCTACCTTAATAAAATCTCCGGCGATAATGCGGGTGTAAATCCGGCTCCGAAAAAGGATTCTCCTGATCCGGGTCTTTTAAACAGGCTCCTTATTGCCTGCGAAAAGTATAATATGGATGATGTTGATGCTGTTATGGGAGAAATTGAGAGCTTTGAGTATACGGCAGATGACGGTCTTGTAAAGTGGCTTCGCGAAAACGTAAGCAGGATGAACTTTATGCAGATAATCGAAAGACTTAAAGAGGTTTAGCGTTAATGACAAAGAGCAGGCAGAGGATTATCCTTGTTGATGATAATATGACGAACCTTGATCTTGGGAGGAGCATGCTCAAGACCTTCTATGAGGTATATCCTGCTCCATCAGGAGAAAAGCTCTTTGAGATTTTGGAAAACGTGATCCCTGATCTGGTCTTACTCGATGTGGAAATGCCCGAGATGTCAGGTTATGCCGCATTAAAAAAAATGAAGGCTGATGATCGCTTTAAGAATATCCCCGTTATTTTTCTTACTGCCAAAGATGATGAGCAGAGTGAGCTTGAGGGATTAGACCTTGGAGCGGTCGATTATATTTCTAAGCCCTTTTCGGTGCCCCTATTATTAAAGCGAATTGCGAATCATCTTTTAATAGAGCAGCAGAGAAATGATCTTAAAGACTATGCGGAAAACCTTGAAGAGAGGGTGAAGGAAAAAACCGACGAGGTTTTAAACTTACAAAACGCTGTGCTCTCAACTGTTGCAGACCTTGTCGAGTTCCGCGATGAGCTGACAGGAGGGCATATTCATCGAACTCGACTTTACATGAAGGCCCTGATCGAAGAGATAAAGAGGGAAGGGGTCTATGCAAAGGAGATGGAAGACTGGGATTTAGAGTTCTTCCTTTCATCGGCCCAGCTTCACGACGTGGGTAAAATTGCGATAAGCGATCTTGTTTTGAATAAGCCGGGCAAACTTGATGAAGAAGAATTAAAAATTATGAAAACCCATGTCAGTGTCGGGGTTGATGCGATTGAAAGAATAATGAAACTGACTTATGAGCATGCCTTTTTAAACCATGCCTTTTTAATTGCGGGAACCCATCATGAAAAATGGGACGGGTCCGGCTACCCTGCAGGGCTTAAGGGTAAGAATATCCCCCTTGAGGGGAGGCTCATGGCCCTTGCCGATGTCTACGATGCCCTTATTACGGTTCGCCCTTATAAGAAGGCTTTTTCCCACGAAGAGGCTTGCAAGATCATCGAGGATGGCTCGGGCACCCATTTTGACCCTGTCCTTGTAGATGCCTTTAAGAAGATTAAACCGGAGTTCGAGAAGATAGCGGGGAGCATTTGACGCCATATATGCGTCATATATGACGCATATATGGCGCTTATATGGCGCATATATGATGACAAGTCTAGGTTTCCTTTGGAATTTCAATAAGATCAACATCTTCTTCGGTTTCTTCAGCCTCTTCAGCTTCTTCAACATCGCCCTCTGCTTCGATTTCCGCCTCGTCCCTGTCGTATGCCCTTCTGTCATAAATTGAGGTCGCACTTTGGGCAATGTTTCCAAGATGGTCTGCCATGCTTTTTAACTCAGAAACTGCGGAGTAAAAGTATTGCCCTCCTGCCGAAATATACTGCCCTGCCTTGAACCACATTATCTGCCCCATAGTCATTTTTGACTTAAGCAAATCAATTTCATCTCTAATAGTCTTAATTTCTTTATGTTTTTTTAGATCGCCTTTTTCGAAGATTTCCACGCATACATCAAATAGGTTAAATACCTTATCGTAGAGTTCCTGCAATTGGGATGCAGGTTTTTTCGAAAACTTATAATCATTTTTCCTCATGCGATTTGCTGCCTTGGCCAGGTTATATGCATTGTCGCCAACGCGCTCAATATCATTTGCAATATAACCGTAATGTCCAAGAAGGATTTTTTCTTTTTCGGTGATATCACAGCCTGAAAGCATCACTATAAACTTTGAAATCGCGCTGTTTAGACTATCAATAAGATTCTCTTCTTTCTTAATTTTTTTTCTTTTCTTTAGGTCTTGATTTATTAAGGCATTAAAGGCCCCTGATAAATTAGCCTTTGTTTTATCCATCATGTATAGAATTTCCTTCTTTGTCTGCTCGACTGCTAAAGAAGGAGTTTCCAGCAGAAGGTCGTTTATGTAAACAGTGGTTTGTGCCTTCTTTTTTTCCTTTTTTGGTTTCTGCTTAAGAATTATAGTTACGAGTCTGCTAAGGGGTTTTAAGAACCAGATAAGAATTAAAGCGACAATAAGATGATAAGAAAACAAAAATACGGGGTATCTCCATGTCAGCGGAATATGGTTCTCAAAAAAGTATGCTATATTCCGGCTAAAGGGCCATGCAATACATGTGAAACCGGCTGTCCCTATTAGGCTGAAAAGTATATTAAGGAGGGCTGCCTGTTTTGCCCTTGTTTTAGCAGGGAGAGCTGCAATCATAGGGGTAAAGGATGTTCCGATTATTGCGCCCATGCTCAGAAACATTGCATATTCAAAAGATAAAAGCCCTTCTCCTATCATCATTAAAAAAAGAGAAGTGGATGCGGTGGAGGATTGAAGCAGAAGGGTAAAAAGGAATCCTGCAAGAATCAGGAGAAGCGGGTTTTCAAGTACTCCGAATATATAAATAAAGAATTCCCGCAGTTCGATATTATTCCTTAGGGCATTACTCATAAGGTTTAGGCCCACGAATAGAACCCCAAAGCTTATAAGGATATTTGCAATCCCGATTGTTTTTTCCTTTTTGGAAAATATCTTCATTAATATACCGACGAATCCCATTATCATGAAAAGATATTTGATATCAAAAAAGGAAAGGGATACAAGGAAGAGGGTGCTTGTTGTGCCGATATGTGCGCCAAGTATTATTGCGGAGGCCTGCAATACAGTAAGAATCCCCGCGTTAACAAGGCCAACCACTGTTATTATTGTGGCGGCAGAGGCTTGAATTATGGCTGTTACAAGGGCGCCGATTCCGTAACCTACGATGCGATTATCACCTATCTTCTTGAAAAGAGCACTCTTACTCCTTGATGCATTTCTTCCAAGGCCCTCGCTGAGCATTGTGGTGCCTACAAGGAAAATTCCGACTCCGATAAAAAGTGAGAGGAAATCGTATATTCTATCCATTTAGATCATCCATTTACACTACCTGTGCGAGATTTTACGTAGAAAGCCTCTCCGTCATCAAGGCGATAGGCGGCGAGGGCGCCTCCATAAACGCAGCCTGAGTCTATACAGGTTTTATCGTAATGTATGGGGGATGTCCAAATGCGGCAATCATCATTACCTCTTATATAGGTTGTTGGGGTATGTCCGAATATGCAATGGTAATTTTCGGGGCCTCTTCTTTCGTAAAAATTTCTTCTTGTCCAGAAAAAGTCTTCATCTTCCTGCCATAAAATAATTTCATGCAGATCCCTTGAGTTTGTTTTCGTTAAATCAAGCCCTGCATGGGAAAGGAAGTACTTTTTTCCCCTTACCTCTGTTTCGATGTATAGGGGCCATTGTTTAATTTTATTGAACATTTCCTCCCATTTCTCTTTGCTCTCCTTCTTTTTATTTGCCCTACTAATCTCCTTGAGGGCCAGATCTCCGCCCTGAGTGAGCCAATGCCTGTTTCTTATTTCCCCGGGCCCGGGGAAATACTTAAACATCATATCTTCGTGGTTACCCATTAAGCAGATGATATTTGGCCTTGAAAAAATATATTCATAACATTCAATAATTTTTGGGCCACGGTCGGTGACATCCCCAAGTATATAGAGGGTATCTGCATCGTTAAACTTGATTTTTTCGAGCAATTCCATGAATTCGCGGAAACAGCCGTGTATGTCTGCAATGCAGTAGGTCACTGCCAATTATTGCAGGAAATATGACAAATGTCAATTTAGCTTCAGTTTTTTTATATTTGTATGATACTATTATGAAATATTTATTTTCCGCATTAGGAGGGAAAGATGAAAAGGCAGATTTTTTTAGTATTGGTTCTTGTGTTTCTTGCTACAGGAGGAGTTTTCGCAGAAACCTGGTGGGACAGTTATGCGCCGGGATTGCGCGATAATAATTTCTTTGTAAATGCAGGCATTGGCATGGGTCCTACAGGCGGTTACAGTATGGGTATTCCCCCTATTTCCTTAATCCTCGATTATAAACTGCCCATTGAATTACCGATTACAGTCGGTGCTGTCGGGACTTTCAGTACCTGGAAGTATACTCCGTATTCTTATTATGATTCACAAAGATATAATATTACCTATACCAATATTGGTATTGGAGCCAGGGGTATGTATCATTTTAACTTAGTTGAAAATCTGGATGTTTATGGAGGGCTTACCCTGGGTTATGTTATTCAAACCAGGACTGCAACAGCCGGGTATACAGGATATCCCGGCTCCTCATTCTTTCTTTGGGGTTCCAATATCGGAGCAAGATACTTCTTTACGAGTAATCTTGGCGCATACCTGGAACTCGGATACAGCGGCCTGAATTTCGCAAGCCTTGGCGTGACCCTTAAATTTTAGCTTTTCCTCCGGGCCGCACCCGGGTGAGCCCCCGGGCGGCCTTTATCGGGGGTTAGTTACCGTTTAGTTTAATTATTTCAAGAATCAGGCTGTCCATCGCTTCACCTGTGGTTTTTCTTAATTCTCTCTTTTTTTCTTTGATCAATTCTGCCGTTTTTTGTAAATTCGTATTATTTCGTTTTGATTTACCGTTTTTTTCCGTTTTTTCAGGTATTAAAAGTTCGTAAGGTTCCATGCTCAATGCATCGGCTATCCCTGCCAAGGTTTTTTCGCTGACCCAGCTTTTGCAATATTCAATATCCAACATATGAGAAAATGAAATCCCCGCAGATTCTGCTAGCTTTGCCTGGCTTATATGAAGAGACGAGCGGGCATTTCTAATGTTTTGGGAGAGTATTTTGCGTAAATCCCCGGTCTCAACCATATTTATTATAGTATGGTAATATCGCTAAATTTTAAAATGACCCCGGTCGCTGAGCCCACAAGAGCAGGCAGCTGGAATTTTCTATATTGGGCAAATGCAGCAAATGATAACGAATGGAACTTTGCCACCAATACGGTAACCGGCAATATCACCCTGAAGGCTATATGGACAGAAGACCCTGTCTTTATCGTAAGCTTTAATACCGGTGCGGGCGGCAGTACGGTTTCTAGCTATAATGTAAAAAAAGACGAAAATGCGCATGACCCGGGGGTAATACCTACTACCACCGCAACTACTACCACCCTGCCCACAACAGCGGGGCTTTATCGCGGAACCGGTGCGTCTGACCCTGTTGCAATGGCTCAAGTCTTTGTCGAATGGCGGGCTCCGGGTGGAACTTCGGCATTTGATTTTAATAATACCCCCATTACTGCCGACATCGCTCTGACAGCCCATTGGGCACTTGCCCCCCGCATTGCAAGCGTTGCCGTTAACAGAGTTGACCTCGCCGTTAACTATGTCAGAAGTAATGCTTCCGCAGGTGAATACACCCTGCTGCTTGATTCAGATACTCCTATTAATACAGTGTATCAAAATTTTAATACTGCCAATATGAGACTGACCATCATCGGTTTGGGCGCGGAGAGAACCATACTTATGTCCTCAAGTAGTTCTACCAGGAGGTTATTTTATCTTAGCGCCGGCGGTGTAAGCCTCACACTGGGGAATAATATCACTTTGCAGGGCATATCAGTTCCTAGCGATTCTTTAATTAGGGTAGAGAACGGCGGTAGTCTTACCATGCTTGACGGTTCTAAAATTACCGGGGTGACTCATACAGCTCATACAACCGGGGGATCAGGCAATCATACTGCGGCTGTTCATGTATACGCGAATTCTTCTTTTATCATGAGCGGCGGCACGATTACCGGAAACACCGGTGGTAACGGAGGAGGCAGTGGTACCGGTGGCGTGTATTTATCTGAAACTACTGCTACTTTCACCATGAGCGGGGGCAGTATTACCGGCAACATTGGACAGAGTGGTAATCCCATGGATGTTCGGTTTCAAGATTTTAATGCAGCAAACCACACCAAGACAGGCGGCACTATCGGCGCTTCCAACCGGTCAGGGTTTGAGGGCACCGGCCCGGGGACTTGATCGGGGAAAGCCACAAACGATTGCTTTAACTGTTCCGATCGCCCGGGGGCGAGATACCCTGAAGGCGGGAGCCCAACTGAAGGGGATTTCGCACCCGGGCGAGTTATACAGATAAGCTATGAAGGTCACAGAGCGGGGGTAGGTTTTTCAAAATTTCTTCACCTCGCCCCTGTGGCCTCTGTTAGCTTGGCTTTTTCATGGGTAAAGGTCGCAATTTGCGACCTCAAGTCACTTACATCTATCTTTTCAATTATTTTTCTAAAATTTTAAAGTAAAAACCCATTTTTACACCGTATATAGATGAACCGTAAATTTTCGGTTACACTATTTATAGAGGAGAGGGAAATGTCAGATACAAACACACAGGAAAACCTTGCGTCTGAAACTTCAACCGATGCTCAAAAGAGCCGAGGCTCCCTTCCGGATTACCCCAGAGGTATTACCTTCGAGCAAGTCTGGGCGGCACTGATGGAAGAAAGAGAACTCATGGAAAAAAGGCGGGTAGAGTTCGACCTACAGACAAAGGAAAATGATAGGCAGATGAAGATATTCCGGGAGCAAATGGGCGGCCTTAACAATAGTTTCGGTGAAATGGTGGAGCATCTTGTCGCACCAAGTATTGTAGAGAAATTCAATGAGCTCGGGTTTGATTTTCATAGATATGGACCGAATGTCAGGATCAAAAAGCCCGGAACGAAGGATGATATAACCGAAATCGATATCCTTCTTGAAAACGGCGAAACCGTAATTGCTGTTGAGGTAAAGGCAAAAATAAGACAGAAAGATGTAAAAAAGCATATTGAGCGTATGCAGATATTACGCTTGGACGCTGATTTGCGCAGCGATAAACGCAGGCACCATGGAGCAATAGCCGTGGCAATAATCGATGATGCACTTCGCAGATATATCCTAAAGCAGGGCTTTTATTTAATAGAGCAAACCGGTGATACCGTGCGGATCAATGTCCCCGAGGGCTTTAGTCCAAGAGAGTGGTGAAGTGCTCTTCGGGTCAATCGCACCCGGGCAGGTTTAACACAGAAGAGCTGTTTGCTGCAGGGCTAAACCTCAAAGCGTCTCATATCAACCTTGCCATCTTCCGAAACTTCAACGCCTTCTTCTTGAAGCAGCGCTATCTGCAGCTCACGACCTGCGCCTTCGGGCAAGGCTATACTGCCGTCTGAGCGGATGACCCTGTGCCAGGGGAGGTCATGCTTTTCTGACATTGAGTGAAGAACCCGAACAGTCTGCCTTGCGCCATTACGGAGTCCTGCTGCGAGGGCTATCCTGCCGTAGGACGAAACCTTCCCCCGGGGGATGGCCTTAATTAGGCTGATAATGCGAGAGGTAGTTTCGGTCACTCCTATATCTCCTCTCTCCTCCATCCTATTATGGAAGAAACCAAGACCGTTGCTACTATTACAGTGCCTCCTGCAAGGGCTGTAAGGGTGGGGGTCTCCCGTAAGACAATGAAAACCCAGACCGGGCTAAGGATCGGCTCAATTGTCGCAATTAGCATTGCCTGTATTGCCCTAACCCTCTTCATTCCGTATGCAAACAATACCGATGTAAGGCCAATCTGGATTATCCCCATATAGAAAATTATTGAGACCGATGTGGCGTTTAATGTCGGAGGGTAGAGAATTATGAAGGGGATGCTTAAAAAGGCGCTTATTGCGTGGCCAAGGAGCATTATATCCCTTGGATTTCCCTCTTTTATCTTCCTTAATAGGATCGTATAAAGGCCGAAGGATATGCCTGATGCAACCGAAAGAATGTCCCCTAAAAGAGCACCTGAGCCAAGGCCCCCGCGAAAAAAGAGGAGCAGGCCGCAAAAGACCAGCACCAATGCTCCCCAATGCTCCCACCTTGGCTTTTCTTTTAATAGCCACCAGGCTAGGAAGGCTGCCCAAATCGGGGCAGAGTACTGGAGCATAATGGCATTTGCCGCGGTTGTAATCCGGTTTGCAATAACAAAACTGATCATTGTAAACGAAAATGCTAAGGCACCTATCCATAGGGGGAGGGCTGCGTTCTTTACACTAGTTTTTGGAGGGGAAATAAAGCGCAAAACAAGGAGGAAAATGACTGCGATATAGCTTCTGACTCCGGTTATGACCACGGGGTGCCATTCGAGCAATTTAACGAAGAGGCCGCTTGAACTCCACAAAATAGCAGTAAGAAGGATGGCAAGCTGCCCCATCGAAGGATGTTCTTTCAGCATTTTTATTCCCATTCCTTATTAATAGATATAATTTAAGGTTTTGTAAATGCCGATGCTTATATTATGTTGCGTGGATGGTATACCGCAGTAAGCGGGATGAGGGCCCAGCAATGGCGGCTGGATTCTGTTGCAAACAATCTTTCAAACGTCAATACAGACGGGTATAAGAGGGAGCAGGCTTCTTTTAAGGCCTTCCCTGAGCTTTTAATTCGCCGTATGAGTGATGACGGGGTATACCGTCATCCCTTTGGCTCTGCAGATGTAGCCCCGATTATCGGGAGACTCGGTACAGGCGTAGAGTTTAACGAGCTTTATGTCTCCTTTGAGCAGGGCGCTTTGAAGGAAACCTTCAGCGATTTCGACCTTGCCCTTGACGGACACGGCTTTTTTGCCGTTTCCACCCCCTATGGCGAGAGATATACCCGTAACGGCTCCTTTCATCTTGGCCTTGAGGGCTTCCTTTTGACCAAAGAGGGTTATCAGGTGCTTGGAGAGAATGGGCCGATTCAAATTAAAGAGAATAATTTTCAGATAGATAAGGAAGGCAGGGTCTGGGTTAATGCCGAATACGACCTTGATGACCCGAATGTGCTTATATCGCGTGAAAGAAATACCTGGGCAGAGCCTATTTTGATTGACACCCTAAAGGTCGTTGAGTTTGAACTTGACAGATATCTTCGAAAGCAGGGCTCAAGCCTTTTTAGAGATACTGAAATTTCAGGTCCTGCGATGATTATGGACGTAAACAGACCGGCGGTTTTACAGGGCTTCGTTGAGGCTGCAAATGTAGAGCCGGTACGCGAAATGATTCAAATGATAGAAGTGAACAGGGCCTACGAGGCTAATCAGAAGGCAATACAGAGCCATGACACTATGCTTGGTGTTTTGATAAATCAAGTTGCAAGAGTCGGGTAAAGATCGGGAATGAGGAGTAAATAATGGTAAGAAGCTTATGGACCGGGGCATCCGGCATGATTGGACAACAGCACAATATCGATACAATTTCAAATAACCTTGCGAATGTAAACACAGCAGGTTATAAGAGACAGAGAGCCGATTTTGAAGACCTTATTTACCAGACTGTAAGACTTGCCGGTACCCCTGCTACTGAAGATACTGTGACTCCTGTCGGCATACAGATGGGCCACGGCGTTAAGCTCGCAGCTACCCAGAGGGTATTCTCCCAAGGGTCCCTGCAGAACACCGAAGTCCCCACAGATGTCGCGATCACGGGCGAGGGTTTCTTCCGAGTTCAGATGTATGACGGCTCCTGGGCTTATACGAGGAACGGCAGTTTTAAGGTTGATGAGACCGGCCGCCTTGTTACAAATAACGGCTATTGGGTGCTTCCCGATGTGATCATGCCCGAAAACTTCCTCCCGAACTCGATTACTGTCTCCCAGGACGGGAGAATTTCTGTCATAGTCCCCCAAATTGATGAAGAGCCGATTCAAATCGGACAGATGGAACTTTACCGCTTCCCGAACCCGGTGGGCCTTAGCGCAATCGGGGAGAATCTTTTTAAGACTTCTGCCGCCTCAGGTGATCCGATTGCAGGAAGACCCGGTTTTGACGGGATGGGCCAGATTGCCCATAAGTTCCTTGAAATGTCAAATGTCTCAGTGGTGCGCGAAATGGTTGATTTAATTATTGCCCAGAGAGCTTATGAGTTTAATTCAAGGACCATTCAGACCACAGATAATATGCTTGGCACTGCTACTACATTAAAGAGGTAATTAAATGGATATTGGGATGTTTAATGCATTACAGATAAATCAGGTACAGAATCCCTTTTCTGCAACTCCCGGGAATGCGAGGCTAGGAACTTCTGATCCGTCCGCTTTCGAGGATTTACTGCGAAGGGCACAGGCCACGCCCGGCTCGGGCACCCAAGTGAGTGCGGGCCTCCCTCCTGTCGTGAAGGACCCTGAGCTCTATGAAGTTTGTCTTGAACTTGAAACCATCCTTATTAAGAACCTTCTTACAGGCATGAGAAGCACCATAATGAAGAGCAATCTTATTGAAACAGGCTTTGCAGGCGAAATTTACGAAGATATGCTCTACGATGAGTATGCGAAGATGATGGCTCGAAATGCGAGCTTAGGCTTTGCGGAAATGGCCTATAGGGAGCTGTCGGGACTGCCTCAGACCTTGTAATTAATTTAACAAAAATTTAACATTAGGCCATGGTAGTACTCTCCCTGGCCATGAACTTGATTGGCGGGCTCTGTCTCTTCCTCTTTGGCATGAAAATTATGAGCGATGGCCTTCAGCAGAGTGCAGGTGATCGCCTTAGAAGTACGCTCAATTTCATGACAGGCAACCGTTTCGCAGGGCTTCTAACCGGCTTTATTGTTACAGGGATTATTCAGTCTTCTTCTGCCACCACTGTCATGGTGGTTTCCTTTGTGAATGCGGGGCTCTTAACCCTGGTACAGTCTGTCGGGGTGATCTTCGGTGCTAATATCGGCACCACCGTAACAGCTTGGATTGTATCTCTTCTTGGCTTTTCCCTTAATATTTCAAGTATGGCCCTCCCTTCAGTCGGTATTGGCTTTATTTTAAGTGTAATTAAATGGAAACATAGGAGCCTCGGTAATTTCCTTATGGGGTTTGGTCTATTATTCCTTGGGCTTCACTATCTTACCCAAGAATTGAGCGGTATTAACGAAATAATCAACTTTGAAGCCCTTTCAGGCTTTACTGAAATGGGAGTCTTATCAATCTTAATAGGGGCAGGCGCAGGTCTTTTAATGACCATCCTTATCCATTCATCCAGCGCAACAATTGCCATAGTCCTGACTATGGCATTCAGCGGGGTTGTAAGTTATACAATGGGTGCCGCAATGATCCTTGGAGCAAATGTCGGGACCACAATCGATGCCTCCCTTGCCGCAATCGGTGCAAAAACTGCGGCAAAACGCTCGGCCCTTGTTCACGTTCTTTTTAATGTGCTGGGCGCCTGCTGGGCCCTTCCCCTCCTAATCCCCCTGCTCCGCTTAATCGACTTTATTATGCCGGGACAGGGGATGCTTGAAGTTGCAAGGTCTTGGACCTTAGGTGAATCCTTAGGGCATAATGCCACAACGCATCTTGCAATGTTTACTACCTTGTTTAAGATGATGAATACTGCACTGTTTCTGCCCTTTGTGAATCAATTTGCCGCCCTTGTAACCGTCCTTATCCGGGAAAAAAAGACTGAAGAAGAGAGGGGGCATTATTCATTTTCTTACCTTTCAGGGATTAAAGCAGGGAGCCCCGAGCTAAATATCGTACGGGCAGAGAAGGAAATTCGCGATATGGCAGGTATTACCTCCTCCATGTATGCCCGCTTCAGCAGTTTTCTGCAAGATCTGCGCCAAATGCCGGATAAGGAGGGGGGTGCCGTAAAGCTCTGCGAGGATTTAAAGGAAAAAGAGGATTATACTGATGAGATGAGGGAGGCTCTTACTGCCTTCCTTATTGAATGCAGCAGGGCACAGTTGAACTTCCGCTCGAAGCGCAGGGTTTCCCAATTGCTCAGGGTTGTGGGCCATATCGAAGAAATGAGTGATGCCTGTTATATCATAAGCCTTCATCTTGAGAAAAGTGTCCGTAAAAACCGCATATTCAGTCAAAAGGAGATGGAGAATTTGATTCCCTATCTTAATCTGGTCCAGGAATTCCTTGAACTTGTGCATGAGCAATTGGGTGAAAATACCAAAATGCTCACAATACGCAGTAAGGAGCTTGAGGCTGAAATAAATAAATCGAGAAAAAGGCTGCAAAAAATCGGAAGGAAGCGAATTGAGGCTGGGAAGGACGTAAAGAGAGAGCTTTTCTTCATCGATTTGGTTAGGCGTATCGAAAAACTCGGGGATTTCTGCTTTGATATTTCCAATACCCTTGGGAAAATGCTATAAAATTGCACTGCTATAAAATTGCACTGATTGTATAGACAAAGATATTATAAAAGCCATGAGATAGGGCGATTCCGTGTAAGGATCTATAGCGCAGGAAGAGCAGGGAGAGAAATATGGACGCAAGCATTGCGTTTATGATCCCCCAGGGGCCGTCATGAGCGTGACTTAGGGAAAAAAGCAAAGTAGAAAAGATAATCTTGCTCGTCATACTGTGGTTTTCGTATTTTATGAGCAGATAATACCTGAAAAATGTCTCTTCGAGATAACCTGTACCGAGGCATGAGAGTATCATCACTAGATTTCCTATTAAATTATCGGGTGATGATACTCTTGGGGGTATCGGAAGTCCGTAATACCTTGAAATTATCATCAAAATAATGGAAATGCTAAAACCTATGGTCACAAGGCCTGCAAGGCCGATGGTGAATGTAAGAAGGTCGGGTTTATCCGGTTTCTTCTTGAGCAGAAAGGGAAGGTCATTTTTGTCCAAGACTACGAACCAAAGAAGGGCGAGGGCGGGTAAGGTATATGCAATGATGCGGCTAAGGGTTAGGGTGATGGAGAAGGGGGCCTCGTATGGGAATTCCGGTTGGG
>Ga0099364_10001980_pt1 | contig 33027 bp, 20 predicted proteins | sample TergutTh196P3_FD_73070 | JGI IMG/M metagenome (GOLD analysis project Ga0099364, IMG submission 73070) | Microcerotermes parvus P3 segment gut microbial communities from Pointe-Noire, Republic of the Congo - Th196 P3 | ecosystem: Host-associated > Arthropoda: Insects > Digestive system > Gut ... | reverse complement strand
AGATTCTACTGCAACACGTTTTGGCGCACGTACAAGGAGCCATCATCAGGCTCACAAGGTGCCAAAGAAAAATTGTTACGTAACTCACCTTATTTCACCTAATCCACGTACCCAGTTGAGATCTCAACTTCACAACTGTCATGAAAATATATGAGCTGAAACAATTAAATATGACCTTGTGTTATATCCACATAAAGCAATAACTCATTAAAAGCAGTGTTAAAACAGTTGTGATTGGAAAACATTTTACTTTCCTCAAAACGTGCCCTCAATCGGAGGAACCTGCTGTCATCATTACTACATTCTCTTTATCTCTTTACTCGGTCAGCTGTTCACTATGAATGTGTATTAAGTGCATAAATGTTTCATATCCAAAGCAATGTCAGCATAGTGGGGCCAACTGCTGGCTTTATGGGGGACTACTGGACTACTATTGGAGTAGCAGATTATAATACTGGGAATGAAAAGTGATAAACAGTGTAGTTATGCCTGGAATTTGGTGGGGAGACACAGTAACGAACATCTGAAATGTGCCAGGCAGTGATGCTGTGCGAGAACAGAGATAGTGTGCTCTATATATATAAATAGTGATACTCTCACCATTTGCTGCTGAAATCAAATGCCAGGCAGGAACTGCGGTATAAGTAAAGTTTTATACACTTTCACAGTGAGCAGCTGACTAAGTAAAATGATAAACAGAACATAACAATGACATCAATAACATTCCTCAAATTCAGAATGCCAGCTAAGGAAGGTAAACTGTACCAACCTTTGAGGCTGGACATCACTCTTCCTAGATCTACTCTCCCATCTGAGATCTGAGGGGAACCTGGTATGTGGGGGGGGGGCTCATATACAGGGGACTTTGATAGATGAATGAAGGAGGGCTCTAGTGGTGGGGCATCTCCCTGCGAGGCATTCCATGAAGGGGGCCTTGAGGGAGGGCTCTTTTACTGGGGAACCCAAAAGATGAGGTTTTTGAGATATATGCAAAATGCCCTGCAAAGGGGCCTCTCTCTCTATCTCCCCCCCCCCCCCCCCCCCCCCCCCCCCCCCCCCCCGGGGCGCGGGGGGCGGGGCGGCGGGCAACGCGGTCGCCCGCCATTTCCTGATAGGCGTATTTTTGGACGTCCATGATCAGTTTTTGCGGCACCACGACCACCCCGTCCCCGTCGGCGACCACCAGATCGCCGGGATAAATGGCCACGCCGCCGATGGCAATGGGGATGTCCTTTTCCAGATAGCGGATCCGCGCCTGGTCCATCGGCTGTGAGGGATGCTTCAAAAAGACGGGAATCTTTTGCAAGATCACCTCGTCCGTGTCACGGCAGCCGCCACCGTTTAACAAAAAACCGACCGCGCCCTTATTGACACAGTTCAAAGTGTTGTTTGAACCCAGCAAGCCCACGTCTATGCCGCAGACATCCAGGCAGATAAAATCGCCAAACGTGACATCCTCCGCCCATTTGTCCGTACAGACCGTGTTATAGTACCAGCCCACCCATTTCGTGTATTCGTCGCCCGTGACGTTGGGCAGCGGGCCTTCATAGGGCACATAGCGGGCCGTGCGCGCAAAGCCGATGGCGTGGGTGCGCCACAGCGGCTTGATCGAGTGATGCACCGTGCCATAATGATGATAGCCGCACCAGTCCATGCCATCGCGCACGTCCGTCACCCGCAAATTCTTGTATAAATCCAGGATTTTTTTTCTGTCCATGTTTTCTCCTTATCTCTTACATTACAACGCTTCCAACACCCCGCACACCCGCTTAAGCTCAGTGCGAATCAACAGCTTCTGCGGGCATTTGGTCTCGCACAGACCACATTCCGTGCAGTCGGCGACCGTTTTGCCTTCGCCCCAGGGGTTTTTCTTATACCACTTGTACTTATCGCGGATGCCCTCGGCCAGGCCGTAGACATTCACATGGGTATAGAACTCGAAAATTTGCGGGATGTCGATGCCGGCCGGGCAGGGCATGCAGTATTTGCAGCCGGTGCAATATAAATCGCGGAACTTGCCCACCTCTTCCATTGCCTCGCCCAGCTTCACCCATTCATCGGCGCTGATTTCCCCGGCGATATTGGCCACGACGACATTCTTCTCCAGCATGTCCATGTTTCCCATGCCCGAGAGGGCGCAGCAGACATCGGGATTGCCCATCACGTAGCGGAGCGCCAGCTCGTAAGTGGCCCGCGACTTCTTGCCCGTCAGCTTCTCGTATAGGTCCGTCGGTGCCGATAAACGTCCGCCGCCGACCGGCCCCATCACCACCGTGCCCAGACCCTTTTGTTTGGCATAGGCAATCATTTTCTCATTAGAGCGGTCGAGGATATTATACTGACACAGGACCGAGGCCAGGGGTAAATGGTCGATGATGTGCTTCATGCCTTCCGGCGCATCGTGGAAGCTAAAGGACATATGACGGATTAAGCCCTCTTCTTTTAGCTTGTTCACCTCGGACATGACATCCCATTTGACGATGTCATCGGCGGTATCTTTGTTTATGCCCCAGAAATGATAAAAATCGACATAATCCGTTTCCATGTTCTTAAGGCTCCGCTCCAAAAAGCGGCGCACGTCGCCGGTGTTCTTATACTCGCCAAAGGGTATCTTGGTGGACAGATAAACTTTGTCGCGGACACTCTTTAAGGCCCGGCCCATGGCCGCCTCGGAATTTGAGTGGCAATAATACGGTGCGGAGTCAAAGTAGTTGACTCCCAGCTCGTAGGCCCGCATCAGCATGGGATATGCCTTCTCCTCGTCGATGGCAAATTCCTCGCCCGTCTGTATCTCCGGCAGGCGCATCGCCCCGAAGCCGAGGACGGAAATGTCCACACCCGTGTTGCCAAATTTGCGATACTGCATCTTCTACCTCCTTGTCATGTTAAATACGTAAATAGTTTCTCATATATCTGATTAACATCCAGGGGCTTGCCCAGATGGTCATTCATGCCGGCCGCCAGACATTCTTCCACATCTTCCCTGAAGACATTGGCGGTGAGGGCGATAATGGGGATGGTTTTTGCCGCATTGGACTTGAGTTTGCGGATCAGGCGGGTGGCGCTCAGGCCGTCCATTTCCGGCATGTGGACATCCATGAAGATCATGTTATAGCACTCCGGATTGGCGCTCACCATGTCGAAGGCCACCTGGCCATTAACGGCAATGTCTATCGTCAGGCCCGTGCCCTCCAACAAAGACATGACAATCTCGCGATTTAACTCAATGTCTTCCGCCAACAGGAGCCGCTTGCCGCTAAACTTGCCCTGCGCCGCATCCATCGGCGTTTCTGCCGGACTGGTCGTTTCGATGTTCAAATAATCGTTTATGCATTCGATGATGTCGGTGGAAAAGATTGGCTTGGACATGAACCTGTCCACGCCGGCCTGGCGCGCCTCGCTTTCCACGAGGGACCAGTCGGAAGATATGAGCACGACATGGGCCTCGCCCTTTTGCTTGATACGCTGGGTCAGTTCGATGCCATCCATGCCGGGCATCCGCCAATCCAAGACATATAAGTCGAAACCGCCCTCGCTTTCCATCTTTTCCAGGGCCTCCTTGCCGCTGCTGGCTATCTGGCATGACAGGCCGATATCCATAAAGACAATTTCCAAATGGCGGCGCATGAAACGGTCGTCGTCCACTATCAGGATTTTCAAGTTCATCTGCTGGGCCAGCGGGCTTAGCGGCAACTCCGGTTGCTGCTCACCGCGCTCTGCGCGGATGGTAAATTTGAAGGTTGAACCTTTACCCACCTCCGATTCCACCCAGATATTGCCGCCCATCAGCTCTATCACCCGTTTGCACAGGGCCAGGCCCAAGCCCGTGCCGCCAAACTTGCGGCTGATACCGCTCTCGGCCTGGCTGAATACCTGGAAGAGCTTATCTTGCTGCTCGGGGGAGATGCCGATACCATTGTCGTTTACCTCAAATAGCAGGGTATAAGATGCTTTATCCTCGCTTTCCAAGGAGACATTTAGGTTTATGCTGCCGCCTTCATCCGTAAACTTACTGGCGTTGGACAGTAAATTGGTGATGACCTGCGACAGGCGCTGGTCGTCGCAGACAATAAGCTGCGGCACCTTATGATCGATGTAGCTGTTAAAGATTTGGTGTTTTTCCCTCATGCTGTAGCTGGTGATGGAGGCCACGCCCTTTAGCATCCGCTCGACATTAAACTCAATCGGTGACAGTTCCAGCCGGTTGGCTTCGATTTTTGCCATGTCCAGGATGTCGTTTATTACGGCCAGCAGATGGGATGAGGCTTCGTCTATGCGTTGCAGGGCCGCGTTTTTTTGCTCCATGTCATGGGCCTTCTTGCCGATGGCCGTCATGCCGATGACCGCGTTTAACGGCGTGCGCATTTCATGGCTCATGGATGACAAAAAATCGCCTTTGGCCTTACTGGAGATGGTCGCGGCCTCCAGTGCCACTTCCAGTCGCAAGCTGGTATCGCGGATGTCCACGATCATCTCGTTGCGCAGCCAGGCATTGGCAAAGAGCAAGCCGCCTGAGCGCAGATAGGAGTCCTCCTCCTCGCTGAAGATGCGTTCCTTATGGCAGTCGTCGAAACCGACAAAACCCCAAAACTCCTCTTTCAGGAACACCGGTACCACCAAAAGGGAAACAATGTCCTGCGGTTCAAAAATCTTCCGCTCGTCCGCCGGCAAATCTTTGACATGGCCGCTGATGCTGTTACCGGCAGACAGTTCCTGGCGCCAGCGGGCAAAACTGCCGCTATAGGATTGATACATGGTCACTTCATTGCCTTGCATGGATTTAGCGCCGCCGGACCATTCATAAAGCTGGGAACAATAATGCCTGCCCTGCTCATCATCGTAATTTTTCCAGATGTACATCCGGTCCACCTTGATGGCCTCGGCCATCACTTCCATGCTCATTTTTAAGGCGGCGTCAAAAGAGTCGATGTCGCAGTTTAGCAGATAGGCACTGACTTGATTCAGGGCGTGGAGGAGGTTATCGCGGTATTCGATGTCCGCAATCATTTTATTATGCTCACGCAAGTCGCGGGTGTAGACCGCCAGGGCATATTCGCCCTTGTAATGTACCCTGGCGAGGATAATTTCCAAGGGGATGGGCTCGCCGGTGGCGGGCATCCTGTTTTCCCAGTCTATCGTGGCATAGCCTTCGGCAAAGGCCTTTTTCATATAATGGATGGCTTTTTCGGTTGAATCCATGCCGTCTGGTTGCAATGGGGGAAAGAGTTCAAAAAAGCGTTTGATGAATTCTTGCTTGCTGCCGATGCCGTAGAGTTTCAGTGCCGCCTCGTTGCAGTCAATGATATGATAATCCTTGTCCCACAATTGGCAGCACAGCGGCGTGGAGTTTAGCATCAGCAGTGCCCGCTCATCGGCTTCGCGGATTTCGGCAGCCTGATAGCTTCTGATGACGGCATTGGAGAGCATCAGCGCCCCGGATTTCAGGATGTTTATGTCTTCCGCCGTGAAGCTGCGCTCCTGGTGGCAATCATCCATGCAGCAGATGCCCCAGAGTTTATTTTTATGAAAGAGCGGTATCGTGAGCACGGATTTTAGGTTAAAGGGTTCGAGGAAGTCGCGATCTGCCGGTGTCAGTTCACTGATCGCACCGGTTATTACTTCACCCAGGGCCAGTCTTTCGTCCCATTGCGGACTGATGGAATAGGGGAATTCGACCAAAAACGTGTCTGCGCGGGCGCTTTTACCCGCTTCGCTGTACCAATGGTGTTTGAGGACGGCATGGAGCTGTCCTCTAAGCACTTCATTCTGCCAGACTTCGACAGAATCTATGTTCATCGCCCGGCCGATGATTTCCATGCCCGTGATCACCGCGTCGTCAAAACTGGCATTATCCTCGCTGGTCAGCAAGACATCGGCGGCGCGGTTTACCGCTTGCAGCAGGTTTTCGCGCTGTTTGAGTTTTTCCTGGGTCCGCTGGGAGTCTAACAGGGCCTGTTGCAATGATTCGGCAATCTGCTTTTTCTCGGTGATGTCCATCAGTGCCCCGGCGACCCGGAGTGGATTTTGCTCATCATCCCTGAGTGTTGTCCCCAGGGCATGGAAGTGCCTAAACTCTCCCTCTTTGGTCATCAGGCGGTATTCGATGTCATAGGGGGTTTTCCCGCTTTTGTCCTCGATATGCGCCCGGAACAGTTTCAGGGTTCTCTCGCGGTCGTCCGGGTGGAGGCGGTCGCTCCAGCTGCGCATGATGTTGGGGAAATCTGCCGTGTCTTCATAGCCCAGCATCTGACGCATTTCGTTAGACCAAGTGAATTTATTATCCGGGTTTACCGGATCACCTTCCACGACGTCCATGTCCCACAAGGCGACATTTAAGGCATCATTGGCGAGCTTATATTTCATTATTTCGTATTGCAGCATATCGCTGTCTTTGTTTTGCATCTTGTATCCTCTTTGTGGCAACAATCAGGGAACCCCGCATTAAATCATTACGGGGTGACGGGTATTGCATTCACCATCGCATCCAGCATCGCCACGTCATCCGCATAATCGCGGCGGTCAAGCCAAATAACATCGCGCTCGCGGCGAAACCAGGTCAGCTGTCGTTTGGCGTAGCGGCGTGAGTTGCGCTTGATTAGCCCCACGGCCATGTCCAGTGTCATTTCACCGTCCAGGTGGGCCAACAGCTCCCCATAGCCCAGGCCCTGCATCGAAACCAATTCACACCCAAGCCCGGCCTCTTTTAGCCCTCTCACTTCATCCAGCAAGCCTCTTTCCATCATTTCATCCACGCGCCGCTCTATCCGCCCATATATCGCCTGCCTGTCATCGTTTAGGACAAAATAGCGAAAATCAAAGGGTGATGGGCGCTGCCTCTGCGTTTCGTTATGTACGGATATGGGGCCGCCGCTTTGTTTGTAAAATTCCAGGGCGCGGATTGTGCGCTTCACGTTATTTTCATGTATCTTGGCTGCCGCCGCGGGGTCAACTGCCATCAGTAGTTCATGCAGATACGCGCCATCATGCTCCCGGACCAAGGCTTCCAGCTTTGCGCGGTAGGCTCCCCCATCCCAGCTGCCCGGCCCGAAATCTATGTCGTATAGCAGGGCCTGTATGTAAAAGGCACTACCACCGACCACCAGCGGGATTTTTCCCCGGCTCACGATGTCCTGGACACAGGCCTTGGCCATTTGCTGAAACCAGACTATGTTAAAGGCTTCCGTGGCATCCAGCACGTCTATCAGATGATGGGGAATCCCCTGCATCATGTCCGTGCTTATCTTGGCCGTGCCTATGTCCATGCCGCGATAGACCTGCATCGAGTCCGCCGATATAATCTCCGCCCCAATACGCTTGGCCAGTTTTATCGACAGGGCCGTCTTCCCTACCGCCGTCGGCCCGGAGATGATGATTAAGGGTTGCATGGTACATACTCCACAAGCCGGAGAATAGTCATAAGACCGGACATTCTTAAATTCTCTTGAACTTCCGCTCTATCTCGCTCTTACCCATCGAGATCATCGTCGGTCGTCCGTGGGGGCAAAAATAGGGGTTATCCAGACCGACCAGTTCGTCTATCAAGGCGGCAAACTCCTCATTCCCCATTACCTGATTCGCCTTCACAGCCGCCTTGCAGGCCGTGCGCGCAATACTTTTCATGGCACTATCCGCCGCCTGGGCACCGGACAGTTTGGACAGGGAGTCCAGTATCTCGTCAAACATCGCCCGGCTGGTGAGGCCAAAGAGTTCGGCGGGCACGCAGCGCAGGGCATGGGTGGATGGGCCGATGGCTTCTATTTCAAAGCCGCAACGCGAAAACACATCCATATGTATCTGGAGGAGGTCCTCCTGATACTGGGATAGCTCCAATATCAGCGGCGGACTGAGGTTTTGCGACAGTAGCTCATTATCCGACAACTTACTCAGCAACTGCTCATACTTTATTTTTTCGTGGGCGGCGTGCTGGTCGATGAAAATCAACTGCTCATCCAAAAGCGCCAGCCAGTACGTACTGAAAATCTGCCCCAGGACCTTGTATTTTCCCCGGCTTTCGTCTGATAAAAAACGCTCCTCAAACAAATCCAGTTGCTCTACACCCACCTCTCTCCCGCTTTTGATGATGACTGGGTCACCATGGGCATCGCCGCTTTTTGCAAAATGCCAGGGCAATAGTTTTGCCATTTTCTCCGTCATTTGCGCTTTGTCATCTTGCAGCTTGTATGTATAGTCTTCCGCCACCGCTAAATGTGGCGTATTGCGGCTGCGTTCCACTTCAAAAGGCTCGGGGGTGCTTATCTTTGAAATCAACGGACGCGTCACTTTGACCGCCTCGGTCGATGTTATTTGCTGATAACGGGCCAGGCACTGCCCCACACTCTCGCAAATAAAGTCATACACTGCTTTTTCATCGCTGAATCTTAGCTCCATCTTGCCGGGATGGACATTGACATCCACCAGCGCCGTGTCTATTTCCAGGCTGAGTACGGCAAAGGGAAACTTATGCTGCATCACATAGGGGTGATAGCCGTCTTCCAGCGCACTTCTGAGGACATTGCCGCCCACATGGCGGCCATTGACAAAAAAGAACTCAAAATTGCGGTTTGAGCGGTTAAGCTCCGGGCGGCCCAAATAACCACTAAGTTGCATGGAGGCTGCCGCATTTTTAGCGTCTATCGCCAATAGCTTTGCCACTATGTCTTTTCCGAATAGCCGGTATATGGTCTCCCGCGTATCGCCCAGTCCCGAGGTATGGAAGCGGACAATGCCGTTGTTGGTGTATTTAAGCGATATGTCCGGCCGCGACAGTGCCAGCCGCTCCATGCATTCCGTGACATAGGCGGCTTCCGTTTGGGGCCGTTTTAGGAACTTGCGGCGCACGGGCACATTAAAAAACAAATTCCTCACCAAAACGGTGGAGCCTTCGGGGGCACCAATCTCATTCACCTGGGCTTCGGCACCGGCCGTCAGGCTATAGTGTATGCCGGAGAGGGCTTCTTTGGTCTTTGTTATCAGCTCTATCCTGGATACGGCGGCTATGCTGGACAGGGCCTCGCCGCGAAACCCCAAGCTCCGGATGTTTGCCAGGTCCAGCGCGTCTGTTATCTTACTGGTGGCGTGACGCAAAAATGCGTCTTCCACCTGATCTTTTTCTATCCCCCGGCCATTGTCGCTCACGCGGATAAAGCCGATGCCGCCATCCTTTATCTCCACCGATATGATATTGGCCCCGGCATCCATTGCATTTTCCACCAGTTCTTTCACGACACTAAGCGGCCGCTCGACCACTTCCCCGGCGGCAATTTGATCTATCGTGTTTTGATCCAGCAACTTAATGCGCGACATCTACTGTCCTTAATCCTTATTATGGCGCCATTTTTCGCCCAGGCCCTCTTTTAACAGATGGAGCGCGTTCATGGCTTCCAGCGGTGTGAGGGACAAAATATCCATCCCCGCCAACTGGGATAAAACCGCTGCGTTTTTCTCCTCCTCTACCCTATCAAATAATGTCAGTTGTGTCAAATCAACTGCGTCATTTTTTACCGTTTTTTTTGCATTGCCACTCTCGACGCTGATGTCTTTTAGGCGCTTTTGTGTCTCTTCTTCGCCTAAAAGGGCGGCAATTTTTTCCGCCCTGGCGGTGACAATTTCCGGCACGCCCGCCAGCTTGGCCACTTGTATGCCATAGCTTCTGTCCGCCCCGCCGCGGATAATCTTGCGCAAAAAGACGATGTTGTCGCCGTCCTCGCGCACGGCAATGCGGAAGTTTTGGACATTGTCCATCTTGCCTTCCAACTCCGTAAGCTCATGGTAGTGGGTGGCAAAGAGGGTCTTTGCGCCCAAAAGGCGGCGGTTCGAGATATGCTCTATCACCGCCCAGGCAATGGCCAGCCCGTCGTAGGTGGAGGTGCCGCGGCCAATTTCATCCAAAATGAGCAGGCTCTTGGCCGTGGCGTTTTTCAGGATATTGGCCACCTCGTTCATCTCGACCATGAAGGTACTCTGGCCGCTGGCCAGGTCGTCTGAAGCGCCCACGCGGGTAAAAATACGGTCCACAAGGCCGATATTGGCCGCCTCGGCAGGCACGGGGCAGCCCACTTGTGCCAGCAAAACAATCAGGGCGCTTTGGCGCATATAGGTGGATTTGCCCGCCATGTTGGGGCCCGTGACGATGGCAATCAGGTTCTCCTTTATGTCCAAATAGGTATCGTTGGCGATGAACATCCCATCCGAGAGCATGTGCTCCACAACGGGATGGCGGCCGTTTTTTATGTCTATCACCCCGTCATCGTTTAGAGTGGGGCGGACGTAGCGGTTTTTTTCGGCAACAAAGGATAAATTCGTAAGGACATCCAGCACCGCGAGGCTTTTGGCGCTTTTTTGCAAATGTGGCGCCTCTTGGGCCAGTTTATCGCGTATTTCCAGGAAACGTTGATATTCCAAGGCATATAGCTTGTCTTCTGCCCCCAGGATCATGTTTTCCAGCTCGCCCAGGCACTGGTTATAGAAGCGCTCGCCGCCTGTCAGGGTCTGCTTGCGGACATAATCTGCCGGCACCAGGGATAGATTCGCATTGCTGACTTCGTAGAAATAGCCAAATACCCGGTTATACTTGATTTTTAGGTTTTTTATGCCGCTGCGTTCACGCTCGGCTTCCTCCAGCTCAAAGAGCCACTGCTTGCCGTCTGTTTTGGCCTGGCGCAGGGTATCTATCTCGGCATCGTAACCGGCGCGGATGATGCCGCCCTCGCGCAGGGTGGGGGGTGCTTCCTCGCTGATGGCGGCCTTAAGTATCCGCAGGATGTCACGATGATCGCCCAGGTCTTTCATAATCTGTCCTATCAGCGGGCAGTCCATGGCAGACAGCACTGTCCGTATCGGCTCCATCATCATAAGTGAGGCGCTAAAGCTTAAGAGATCGCGGGGATTGGCCGTGCCATAGCTTATTTTGGATAAAAGCCGCTCCAGATCGTATACCGGTCCGAGGTATTCGCGTATTTCATCGCGTATCATCGGATTTGCGCTAAATAATTCGATGGCATCCAGCCGCTTTGCAATTTGCCCCATGTCGCGCAGCGGTTGCTCCAAATAGGCCCGCAGTGCCCGGGCACCCATGGCCGTCTTGGTCTTATCCAGTACCCAAAGCAGCGAGCCCTTTTTTTGCTTTTCGCGCAGGGTTTCCGTGAGTTCCAGGTTGCGTCTGGTGGCCGCGTCCAGCAGCATGTAACTACCGTCGTGGTATGGCACGGGGCGTTTTATATGTGTGAGCGAGGTCTTTTGTGTGTCATATAGGTGCCTGAGCAAGGCGCCGGCGGCCAGGATGCCCGTGGGATAATCCTCCAATGACAGGGCGCGAATACTGGCAATCTGAAAATGCCCTTGCAAGGAACTAAGGCAGTCGCCCTCATTAAAAAAACGTGCCGCCAAGCCATTTACCATGATGCCCTGCCTGTCCCGCAGGTCACCCACATCTATGCCGCTTAAGAAAAAACTGTCGTTTACAATGAGTTCACTGGGCGAAAAGGCCGCCAGCTCGTCTATGATACGGCGTTTGTCCGAGGCTTGTGTCAGGTAAAAATCGCCGGTGGTGATGTCGCAGAACGACAGGCCGCTGGCACCTTCGAAATAGGCTATGCAGCAGATGTAATTATTCCTGCCCTCGTCCAAGGCTTGGATGTCCGTGTTGGTGCCGGCGGAAACGATGCGTGTCACTTCCCGTTTCACCAGGCCTTTGGCCGTTTTCGGATCCTCCACTTGGTCGCAAATGGCGACTTTATAGCCTTTTGCCACCAGCTTGGCGATATAGTTATCCACCGCGTGATAGGGCACGCCGCACATCGGCGCCCGCTCAGGCAGTCCGCAGGCCTTACCGGTCAGGGTAAGGCCCAGTTCCTTGGAGGCGCATATGGCGTCTTCGAAAAACATCTCGTAAAAATCGCCCAGGCGGCAAAATAGAATGCAATCTGGGTGGGCGTTCTTGATGTCTACGTATTGCTGCATCATCGGTGTCAGTTCGGACATGGCTGGTATCTCTTCTGTCAAGTATTCGTACGGTCTGTATATATGACACCAGTATAGCAAAAATGGCGGGTTTTTTCAATCTTTTTCGCCCAGATAATAAAACCCCCTGGACTCTTTCAGGCGCACATCGATGATTTTGCCTATCAGTTCCTTGCTCCCCGCGAAGTGGACGAGGGTGTTTTGGCTTAGGCGTCCGCTCAATAGCACCGAGTTTTTTTCATTCACGCACTCGACCAAAACCGGCACAGTGGCCCCGAGCAGCCTGGCGGCCCTGTCCTGGGATATTGTCTGCACTGCCTCCACCAGGCGGGCAAAATGTGCTTTTGCCACTTCGGGTGCCACGGGATTAGGCATGGTGGCGGCGGGGGTGCCGCTGCGCTTGGAATAGATGAAGGTGAAGGCGTTTTCAAACTGCGCCTTATGCACGACATCCATGGTCTCAGCTAAATCGGCGGCCGTTTCGCCGGGGAAGCCGACGATGATGTCGGTGGTGATGGCGATGTCGGGCATGGCAGCGCGGATTTTGGCGACCAACTCCAGATACTCTTCTTTCGTGTAATGGCGGTTCATCGCCTCCAGGATGCGGCTGGAGCCCGATTGCAGCGGCAGATGCAGATGGCGGCAAATCTTTTTCGAGGCGGCCATCCGCTCTATCAGGGCATCGGAGAGGTCTTTGGGATGCGAGGTCATAAAGCGGATGCGCTCTATGCCTTCTATCGCTTCAATCTGGCCCAGCAGGGCGGGAAAATCCATGTCGGGTGCTGTTTTGACTGGTTCGGTCAATGGAGAGATGGCGGGCGGCTGTGCGTTGACCGAATTGGTCAATCCATAAGAATTGACGTTTTGCCCCAGCAGCATCAGCTCCATCACCCCGTCGGCGGCAAGGCTTTTCGCTTCGGCCATGATGTCCGCCGCCGGACGGCTGCGTTCACGCCCGCGCACATAAGGCACGATGCAATATGAGCAAAAATTGTTACAGCCATACATGATATTCAGCCCGGACTTGAAGGGGTATTTGCGCCGCGCTGGCAGGACGGGCTTAGCGTGACTGTCTGCGCTTTGCGCCCAGATGTCAAAGAGGCTTTCGTCGGCGGCGTACATGTCGCTTAGCAGTTCGGCGAATTTATGGATATTATGGGTACCAAAGACCAAATCGACGAAGCCAAATTCTGCGCGGATGCGCCGCTGCGCGCCCTCTTCTTGCATCATGCAGCCGCAGAGGGCGATTTTCATCTGCGGGTTTTGCTTTTTATAATGGGCCAGCTTGCCCAGCCGTCCGTAGATGCGTTCGCTGGCCTTTTCGCGGACGGTGCAGGTATTATAGATGACGAAATCGGCTGCCTCGTCATCGGTCAATAAAAATCCCAGGGCCGCCAGGATCCCGGCCAGAGTTTCTGAGTCGCGTTCATTCATCTGGCAACCGAAGGTTTTGACACAGGCCGTGGGGGTGCGGCCTAGTTCATCCTTTAGTTTGCTGGTTAGGGTGTTGTTCATGTGTTCACTACATACCTGTACCCATCTCTTTTCCGCTCCACCCGCTTCACAATTTCCAGGTGATGCAGAACGTACAAAGCACAAGTGGCGTCTCTTTGGCTTATCTTTACTAATTTGGCCAAATCCTTTGAGCCGAAGGGTTCGGCCAGGCCGTAGGGGATAAATTGCAGGTAGTCCTCGCGGTAGTCGATGCGGACCTCGTCGCTGATGGCCAGGGGAATACGGTCGTAGCGATTTGAGCCGCGTTTTTTGTCACGGCTCCAGCCATCCAGCAGACGGTATTCCTCCATGTCCACCAAGGGAAAGATGAAGCGGATGTTTTCGTGACCCAGGAACGGTTTTATCCGGCACAGCTCGTAAAAAGCCTGGTACACGTTGCCGGTTTTGGGCGATTTACGTAGCTTGCCACATTCGCCGGTACCAACGTCTATCCAACTCAGCCACTTATTATGCGGAATCGGGTGGACTATCGTGACCGGGCACTGCTCCAGGAAGCAACTAAGCTTTGCCCTCATTCTATATAGTTGGCGCGTTTGGATCTCGATGATTTCCCGGCCGGTATGGATGTCGGCGATATAGCCGCAAAATTTTTGCTCGTGCATGGATGCGCAGGGCGCATAATAATGCTTAAGCACGGCGTGAAGGGTTTTTTCCCGCTGCTCTCCTATGCCTTGCCGCGTGCGCGCCTGGCCCAAAACGCTTTCGCGCGCCGCCGCAAATTTATCCATTTCCATTGCCATTATGGGAAACCGACCTTCTTTTTTACCGTATTCAGGGTTTCGTTTGCCACTTGGGCCGCTTTTTCGGCGTTATTTTGGATTATGCCATCCACATAGGCCCTGTCTGCCGCCAAGGCGTGGAAGCGCTCCTGTATCGGCCCCAGGGTATCGGCGATGGTCTCGCCCAGCGCCATCTTAAAGTCGCCATAACCCTTGCCCGCAAATTCCTTTTCGATTTCCGCCACTGTTTTTTCCGTGCAGGCGCGGTAGATGTCGATCAGGTTTGCGATGCCGGGTTGGTTTTCGCTATCGTATTTCACCTGTGCCAGGCTGTCGGTCACGGCCCTCTTGCATTTCTTGATTATCGTGTCGCGCTCGTCCAGCATGAAGATACAGCCGTTTACGTTTTCATCGGACTTGGACATTTTTTTGCCGGGGTCGGAGAGGCTCATTACCTTGGCCCCGTATTTCATCAGCAGCGGGGCGGGCACGGTGAAGACATCGCCGTAGATGGCATTGAAGCGCTGGGCAATGTCGCGGGACAGTTCCAGGTGCTGGACCTGGTCGATGCCGACCGGAACGCCGTCGGCCTGATAGAGCAGGATGTCGGCGGCTTGCAGGACGGGATAGGTATAGAGGCCGGCGTTTATATTGGCGGCGTTTTTGGTGGACTTATCCTTGAATTGATGCATGCGGTTCAGTTCGCCCATGTAGCAAAAGCAATTCAAAATCCACGAAAGCTCGGCATGGGCGCTGACGTGGGATTGGTAATAGAGGCAGCTTTTTTCGGCATTAAGGCCGGCGGCCATGTAGAGCATCAGGACTTCGCGGGCCCTGTTTCTCAGGGCTTCGGGCTCTTGGCGCACGGTGATGGAGTGGAGGTCGACAACCGAGTAGAAGCAGTCGTATTTTGCTCCCAGCTCGACCCAGTTTTTGAGCGCCCCCAGATAATTTCCGATATGCAAGGCCCCTGTCGCTTGCATCCCGCTGAAGATGGTTTTTTGTTTGCTTGGCATGTTGGTGTCCTCGTGCTCCCGCCGGGGCAAATACTTTTGACCCCAGCATCTTAACATTAAATCCCTCCCTCGTCAAGTCAAACCCCTCAAACCGCCCGCGTCGCATCTTTTAGCCACTCCCTTTCTTTAGCGTCCAGGCAGGCGGCCATTTCCTCATACACTAATGCGTGGTACTCATTCAGCTGGCGCCGCTCCGCGGGAGAAAAGTCCCCGATGTCCAAGGCCGTAAGGTCTATCGGCACCAGCGTCAGCGGACTAAAGCCCAAAAAACGCCCGTCGGCGTTTGCCGCCACGTCTTTCACCAGCAGGATGTTTTCTATCCGGATCCCATACTCCCCGGCCTTATAGACCCCCGGCTCATTCGAGACGAGCATGCCGGGCACGAGCGGCGCCTCGGCTTGATCTTGGCCATATTGCGTCCGGATGCCCTGCGGCCCCTCATGGACATGCAACATATAGCCCACGCCATGGCCCGTGCCATGCTTATAGTCACTGAGCAGCTCCCACAAAGGGCGGCGGGCGATGGCGTCCAGGTTGCGGCCGGGTATGCCGTGGAGGAAAACGGTGTTTTGCAGGGCCAGCATCCCCCGCACGACGGCACCGAAGTGCCGTCGCATATCATCCGTGATATCACCCATGGCGATGGTCCGGGTCACGTCCGTCGTCCCGCCATGGTATTGACCGCCTGAGTCAATCAAGAAAAACCCCTGTTTTTCCATCACGGCATCGCTGCCCGCGAGCGGCACATAATGCACGATGGCGGCGTTTGCGCCATATGCGGCCAGGGTGCTAAAAGACAGATCAATAAAGCCCTCCGACTTTCGCCGCAACTCATCCATGTATGCTGCCGCCTGCGTTTCGCTGATTGGCCCCTCTTGCTCCCCCAGCCATTTTATGAAACGGATCACGGTAGCGCTGTCCACTTTGTATGTCTCCGTAAGCCGCTTTAGCTCGACCGCGTTTTTTACCGCCTTCATCGCCACGGTCGGGCTCTGGCCCAACTGCGGCTTTTGCTTTTCAGAAAGGATTTTATATATCGTATAGCTGCATTTGTCGCCGTCCAGCAGGACGCTGTCCAGCAGGACGCTGTCCAGCGGCATTCCCATACCGCCCGCGTCCGCCCATGCGCTGAGCCAGCCATAAAAGCCGTCATAGTCCCTTGTCTCTATGCCGGCGGCCAAAAGACTGGCGGCCAGCCCGGCAGACACTACCCCGGCCCGCGCAAACAACAAGGCTTTATCCGGCGATACATAGGCATAGGCCAGGGCGACCGGGTTTTGCGGGATGTCACTGCCCCGGATATTAAAGAGCCAGGCAATGTCGTCCAGGCTATTGAGGATCAATGCCCCGTGGCCGTCGGCGGCCAGTTGTTCGCGGACGGCTGCTAGCTTGTCGGCGCTTTGTTGACCAGACCAGTCAATACCCAGTTCCCACACCGGCTGGGCGGGCAGGGGCGGACGCTGTGGCCAGATGTCGGGGGCCAGGTCGCAGCCATGGTCTATCTCCACCTGCCGCCCCCGCAGTGTTTCGGCATACTTTAGCCCCTGCCTGGCCGATACCGTCCGGCCGTCGAAGCCCAGCCGCCCACCGGCGGCCATGTTTTTTTTCAAATATTCAATAATGCTGGGCACACCGGGCACGTCCTGGCGCATGAGCGCGATGCCGCTGCCGGCAAGCTCCTGTTCGGCCTGGAGGAAATAGCGGCCGTCCGTCCACAAAAAGGCTTCATCCATCGTCACGACCAGGGTACCCGCCGAGCCGCTAAAGCCCGAGACGAACTCCCGCAGTTTGAAGGCCGCCGGCACGTATTCCGAGCCATGCGGGTCGCTGGACGAGATGATGTGGCAGGCTATACCGGCCCGTTTCATTGCTGCACGCAATAAGGAAAGTTTTTCCATGTGTTTCTCACATTCATTACTTATGGGAAATGTTGTTGGCACGAAAAGCGTTAATCAACATCGCATCGCCAAAGCTATAAAACCTGTACCCCGCCCGTATCGCCTCGGCGTAGGCGGCCATGATGTGTTCGTGGCCGGCAAAGGCCGCCACCAGCATGATGAGGGTGGAGCCGGGGAGGTGGAAGTTGGTGATGAGGGCGTCGGTCATTTTGAATTCATGGCCCGGATAGATGAAGATGTCCGTCTGGCCGCTGGACGGCGGGAGGCAATAGTCCTTTGCCCCATCGTCGCTTTCACTGTCCACAGAGGCCCGTGGCCGGATGGCATCCCCGGCCATGTCCGGGGCCCGCGGTCTGGCGGCGGCTTCCAGTGTCCGACAGGCAGTGGTGCCGACAGCGATTACACGTCCGCCGTTTTTTTTCGTATTATTTATGATGTCGGCGGCTGCGGGCGTGATCTCGTAATGCTCCGGATGCATCCGGTGTTCCGCCACATCCTCTACCCGCACGGGCCGGAAGGTACCCAGGCCGACATGGAGGGTGATGTAGGCGAGGTTTACGCCCTGGGCTTTTATGTCTTCCAGCAGTTCCGGTGTGAAATGCAAACCGGCAGTCGGGGCGGCCACTGAACCCTCATGGCGGGCATAGACGGTCTGGTAACGCCCCGGGGCGGACGGTTTTTCTTTTATGTAGGGCGGCAGGGGCATCTCACCGATTTGATCCAAAACATCCGTGAAACTGCCGGCATACGTAAACTGTATCAGCCGTGTGCCGTCCGCGCCGATTTTATTGACCGTACCAGTCAATAAGCCGCCGCCGAATGTGAGCCGGGCTCCGGGGCGGCAGTGTCTGCCCGGCTTCACCAGCGCCTCCCAGACATCCCCTTGATGGCGGCTAAGCAGCAGCAACTCGACCGCCCTGGCAGCCTCGTTTCCTCCGCCACCCCCACCCTCGCCCAGGATATGCCCATGCAAACGGGCCGGCAGGACCTTGGTGTCATTAAGGACCAGGCAATCACCGGGATGCAGATAGTTGATGATATTATGGAAATGCCCGTGACGGCACTCACCGCTGTCTTTATCCAGCACGAACAGGCGCGAAGCCGTCCGCTCGGCCGCGGGCTGCTGGGCGATGAGTGCGTCGGGCAGGTCGAAATTAAAATCACTGGTCTTCACTTAGGACCCTTCAAAAAGACAATGTAGGGGCGACCGTCCCCGCAGGGGGCGATGTCCTCGGTCGCCCGCATCGCTGGTTTTCACTTCACTCCCGCCAAAAACGCCGCGTAGGCCCGCTTCGCCTCGTAGATGTCCGCCTTGCTGGCGGCTTCCCAGGGGGCGTGCATATTCAGCAGGGGCACGCCGCAGTCCACGACGTCCATGCCATAGGCGGCGAGGATATAGGCGATGGTCCCGCCGCCGCCGACATCGACCTTGCCATGCTCGGCGGTCTGGAAACGGATGCCCGCCGCCTCAAAGATATGGCGCAGATAGGCCAGGTATTCGGCATTGGCGTCGTTCGAGCCGCTCTTGCCGCGATGGCCGCCGTATTTTTCCAGCAGGACACCGCCACCCAGCATGGCCGCGTTTCTTTTTTCGAAACTGGATTTATAAAAGGGGTCATAAGCCGCGCCGACATCAATCGAGAGCATGGCAGAGGCCGCCAAGGCGCGGCGCAGCGTCAGCTCAGAGTAGCTGCCGGCGAGATTCAATAGCTCAGCCAGGGTGTTTTCCACAAAGCGCGAGTGCATCCCCGTGGCCCCGACGGAGCCAATTTCTTCCTTGTCCGCCAGAATCAGGCAAGCCGTGCGTTTGGGCTTCTTACATGCCAGCAGGGCCGCCAGACCGGTATAGGCGCAGACGCGGTCGTCCTGGCCATAGGCCAAGACCATGCTGCGGTCCAGACCGGCCTCGCGGGCGCATCCGGCGGGCACGACCTCCAGCTCGGCGGAGATAAAGTCCTCCTCCGCGATGCCGTGGCTGTTTTTCAAGATGTCGAGAATATTATTTTTAATGGCGTTCTTGGCCGGGTCCCCATCGTCCTTTTTGGCGCTGCCCTTGTCCAACACTAAGGGCCGGTTGCCGACGATGATGTCCAGGGCCTCGCCCTCTATCACCTTGTTCGCCTTTTTTTCCATCTGCTCGGCGGCCAGGTGCGGCAGCAAATCGGAAACGAAAAAGACCGGGTCGTCCGCGGCTTCACCAATGTTTATCTCCACGACACTGCCGTCTTTTTTCACCACCACGCCATGCAGGGCCAGGGGGATGGCCACCCACTGGTATTTCTTGACCCCGCCATAGTAATGGGTGTCCAGGTAGGCCAGGCCGTCTTCCTCATAGAGGGGGTTTTGCTTGATGTCCAGGCGCGGTGAATCGATATGGGCGCCGAGGATGTTTAGCCCCGCTTCCAGCGGGGCGCTGCCCAGGTTAAAGGCGATGACCGTCTTGTTCATCCAGACGCGGTAGACCTTGTCCCCGGTCTTCAACGTGCCTTTCTTGCCGATCAGCTTGTCCAAATCGCGGTAGCCGGCCGCGTCCAACCGCTCCAGCGTGGTCTTGATACATTCCCGCTCGGTCTTGCCCTGGTCGAGAAAGGCGCGGTACTCCTGCGCAAAGCTTTCTATTTCGCTTAGTTGCTTTTTGCTGCATGATTCCCAGATGTTTTTTCGCTCCATGTTGTTCTCCTTTTATTAGATTGCGGCTCGGAGGCCGCAATGACGAATTTTCGGACAAATCCACATTACCGTAGCCTCGCTCCCAGCCCCTTCTCCAGGGCACGTATCACACTCCTTGCGGCCTCTTCTATCTCCTGCGAGGTCAGGGTCTTTTCGCCGGAGCCGATTTTCAGGCGCAGGCTGATACTCTTTTCATCATCCGCTATTTGCTGCCCGCGGTACTCGTCCACGAAAGAGACCTCACGGATGAAACTGTCCGCCTTAATCTTCCCCCGCACCGTATTTTCTATCTGCTCCCACGAAACAGACGTGGACACCAATACGGACAGATCATAGTCCGTCTGCGGGTATTCGGGGATATGGACGAAGCGGTTTGAGCGGGAAGCAAAGGGTGTGAGGGCATCCAGGTTCAGCTCAAACAACAAAAAGGCGGTATTTTTTATGCCCATTGCGAGGGCATGCTGCGGTGCAAGCAGGCCCATCTGTCCGACGCTTTGACCGCCGCTCAGGATATTCAGCCAGACGGCCGGATCGGCCCAAACCGGCTGTTCATCCCGCGTGAATCCTAGGGCTTCGCACTGCGTATGGCGGGGCAGGGCTTCAAGCATCCCCTTCATGCGGCGAAAGAGCATGCCCGCTTTTTCCTGGCTACCCACCAGGGCCGCCGAAACAAAGCGGGGTTGGACGGGCAGCTTTTCTGCCGCGTCAAAGTCCGAGACAAACTCCGCATTACGCAGTACCCTGGCTGCCTCGAACAGGGCGAAATCATCAAAGTAACGCAGATTATCCCGTACCGCCTTACACAGATTGGGCAGCAGGGAAAAACGCAGACGGCTCTCTTGCGGCGATGGCGGCTCCACCAGCGAAAACAGGCTTTCATCGCCGTCGGCCAAAAACGGGCCGATAAACTCGTCACTCACCCAAGGATAGCTAAAAATCTCCTGCATCCCGCAAGAAAAGGCCAGATATTCCTTGATATTTTGCTCCAGGTTAAGCTGCGGCTGATGGATGGCCGCCGAAAACGTGGTGCTTATGTCGGTGGCACTAAAATGGTCAAAGCCGTATATCCTGGCCACTTCCTCCATGATGTCGGCGCTGATGGAGACATCGCCGGTGGCGCGCCAGGTCGGCACCTCCACGCGCATCGTGTCGGCGGAAACGCACACCTGGAAACCGAGGCATGTAAGCCTTTTGGCGATGTCCGGGGCGGGAATGTCCTTACCCAGCCGCCTTTTTAACCAATCCAGCGAAACGTCTATGCTGACGCACCCGCTTTTATGGGGGAAGTTATCACAAAAACCCGTGACCGTAAGCCCCGGATATATCTCATTAAATAGTTTCAGGGACAAGGACAGGGCGAGGTCTACCCGCTCAGGGTCGATGCCCTTTTCAAAACGGGTTGCGCTTTCCGTGCGCGTCTCAAAGCGGGCCGCCGTACGGCGGACGCTCATGGCGTCGAAATTGGCTATTTCCAAAATAATCTTATCGGTTGTATCGAGGACCGAATCCTTGCGCCCGCCCATGACCCCGGCCAGGGCGACGGCCTCCTTTTCGTCGGCAATCACCAAATCCGCCGCCGTCAGGCTTAGCTCCTGCTCATTTAAGAGCAGCAACTTCTCTCCCGCCCCGGCTAAGCGGACCCGGATGCCGCCGGAGATTATGTCGGCATCAAAAGCATGGGTCGGCTGCCCGGTCGCCAGCATCACGTAATTCGTGACATCGACGATGGCGTTTATCGGCCTAAGCCCCAGGCGCCAGAGGCGGCTCTTAATGGCAAAGGGCGCGTCCTTTACCGCCAGGCCCTCCAGACGGACGCCGACATAGCGGCGGCACAGGCCGGGATCGTCAATCATTATCGCAAAGGGGGCGACGGACTGCGGCACTGCCCACCCATCGAAAGGCAAAAGCGGCAAGTCATATAGGGCCGATATCTCGCGGGCGATGCCATAATGCCCCCACAGATCCGGTCTGTTGGTCAGGGATTTATTGTCTATTTCCAAGATGCAGTCGCAAATATCCAGGGCCGCGGCCAAGGGCGTGCCGGGGGTAGCGTCAAAGGCCGACAGGTCAATGATTGTCGCATCTTCTTCGAAGGGGAAGAGGTCAAAGAGGCCGATTTCCGACGAGGAGCAGATCATCCCGTAACTTTCCACCCCGCGCAGCTTGGCCGCCTTTATCCCGACCAACTCGCCCTCGCCATGCCAGCGGACCTTCGCCCCGGGCAGGGCCACGGCCACCTTCATCCCGGCGGACAGGTTTATGCCGCCGCAGACGATTTCTTTTTCCACGCCGCCGCCGATGTCCACGCGGCAGACGCGCAGTTTGTCGGCATTGGGATGGGCCAAGACGTCATTTATCAGGCCGACGACCATTAAATCATAGGCCGCCGAAAGGTCTGTCACGGCCTCCACCTCCACGGTGGACATCGTCAGGTCGCGGGCGAGCTGTTGAATGTTTATGTCTGTGGGTATGTTTACGTAGTCGTTTAGCCAGTTTAGTGATATTTTCATTTTCTACCTCATCGTCATTCCGCAAATCTTTAATGCGGAATCCTCCGTATGGGGGTTATTCCCGTCACCCCGCAATGCTTTTATGCGGGGGCCCCGTATGGGGGTTATTCCCTGAGTCAGGGGGCCCCGCAGAAAACGCGAAGCGTTTTACGTACATTGCGGGGTGACGGGATGACACCCTACGTGAACTGCCGTAAAAACCGCAAATCCGCGCCACGGAACAAGCGGACATCGTCTATGCCATAGCGCATCATCACCAGGCGATCGAGGCCAATATTGACATAAAAGCCCGTGTACTCGTCCGGATTAAGCCCGGCGGCGGAAAGTACATTCGGATGTGGCGTGCCACCCGGCATGATCTCTATCCAGCCGACCTGCTTGCAGACGGAGCAACCCACGCCATCACAGACCAAGCAGCCCATGTCTATCTCGAAGCCCGGCTCGACGAAGGGGAAAAAGCCCGCCCGCATCCGCACCGGCACGTCGCGGCCGAAAACCTTGGACAAAATCGCCTGTATCATCACCTTGCCGGCGCTGAAAGTGAACTCCGGCTGGACAATCAGGGCCTCGTATTGGAAAAAAGCGCGCTCATGGCGGGCATCGGTGGCCTCGTTCCGGTATGCCCGGCCGGGATAGACGAAGCGGTACGGCGGCTTGTGCGTCTGCATATAACGGACGCTGGCCCCGGTCAGGTGCGGCCTAAGACAAAGGCGCTCGCCGCCGGCTTTGTCCGCGAAACCGGAGAGCCAGTAGGTGTCCATGCTCTCGCGGGCGGGATGGTCCGGGGGGAAGTTCAAGTGGTCGAAGGCGTATAGCTCGCTGCTGATGTCGGCCTCCTCATATACTTCAAAGCCCAGCGATAAAAAGGCCTCGTTCAGGTCATAACAGATGCGGGTGATGGGGTGGAGGCCGCCCCGGGGCGGCGCCATGCCCGGCAGGGTGCAGTCAAAGTCCGCCGGCAGCTTTGCACCTTCCAGCACCAGTTCCTCGCCCCGCGCATCCAGCAGACCGCTTATATGGTTTTTCAACTCATTGGCTGAGCGCCCCGCCTCGGCCCTAAGTTCACCGGACAGGCTGGGTATCTCCTTCATCAGGGCCGCCACCTGGCCTTCTTTGCCCAAAAGGGACGCCTTGATGATTTTTAGTTCCTCGTTGTTTTTTGCCGCCTGGATCCGCCCTTCGGCGTCCGTGCGGATGGATAGTATTTTTTCTTTCATCGCTAACTCCATTAATTTATGGCATGAATGTATGTTAGCAGGGGGACGGGTGTTTGTCAAGGGCGGTGGCATTTTGGACGACTTGACACGAGCAGGTTTATATCACTAGACTGGAAATGGCAATATAATGGCGAAAAAATATCCTTTACTTAAACCGGAGGCGATAATATCAGCATTGGCTAAATTAGGATTTGCTTTCAAAAGTCAATTATGACCAATAACACACTCATCATAAACTACACAACCGCCGCCACCCAGGGCGCATACGATGCCCTAAAAGCCTCAGACATCGGCTTATGTCTGCGGCCGGGGCAAGCCGTCGCCATCAAGCCAAACCTGGTCGTGCCGCGCCCGGCAAACCTCGGGGCGACGACGCATCCGGAGCTGGTGGAAGGCATCATTTTATTCTTGCAAGCATACGGGATAAAGGACATCAGTATCATTGAAAGCTCCGCCATCGGCGAGAGCACGAAGGCCGCTTTCAGAAACTGCGGCTATGAGACGCTGGCGGAAAAATACGGCGTTTCGCTTTTTGACCTGAAAAACGACGCCACCACGACCCTTAGCCACAACGGCCTTAAACTCGCGCTCTGCAACCGCGCCTTGCATGCCGATTTCCTCATCAATGTGCCGGTGCTTAAATCGCACAGCCAGACCCGCATGACCTGCTCCCTAAAAAACATGAAGGGCTGCATCCCCGACAGCGAGAAAAGACGCTACCACAGCCTGGGCCTCGACAAGCCGATTGCGGCCCTGAATGCCCTGGTGAAGACGCATTTTTGCGTCGTGGACGGCATTTGCGGGGACCTCTCCTTCGAGGAAGGCGGCAACCCGGTTGCGGCCGGGCGCATCATCGCCGGGGCGAACCCTGTCATGGTGGACAGTTTTTGTGCCGAACTGATTGGCCTTAGACCCGATGACATCGGCCACTTAAAACTCGCCCGCGACTTAGGTATCGGCGAGTATTACACGGAGCAAACTCCGGTGCTGGAAATGAATAAAGAAAACAAAACCCCCCATATAAAAAAAGCCGCCCGGCTCGCGGACAGATACAGCCGCCTCATCGAGGAGGATAGTGCCTGTTCCGCCTGTTATGCCTCCCTCATCTATGCCCTGCACCGCCTGGGCGGGAGTGTGGGCGGCGAAAAAATCCACATCGGCCAAGGCTTCCGGGGCAAAAGCGGCCCCGGCATCGGCATTGGCAACTGCGCTGCGGGTTTTAGCCGCCACGTTTCCGGCTGCCCGCCACGGGCAGTGGATATTGTGGGCCGTTTGTGAGGGGCGCAGGCGGGGCATATTTCACAAAATGTGCCGGGTGACTTAACCCGTTTATCCTTTAGGCAACCTCCGAAAACTCTGTTGCGCAGATTTGCTGCGAATTTTGTCGCAATTCGAAGCCAAAAAACGTAGGCGTAGCATGCGCTGTCCCATGCTTCGCATGGGTGGCGAGGCTTTTTGGCAAAAAAGTGCGGCAAAAGGCGCGGTAAAGGTGCGTGACAGGGGTTTTCGGAGGTTGCCATTATAAGACCACGGGCCCGCCGCCCACCTGGGCGACGTAAAAGTCCGCCGCATAACCTATTTCTTTTTCATACGCGGTCCCGACCCCGGAAATAAAACCGTCCACGGCCGTGCCTTCCACGATACTGACCGCGCAACCGCCAAAGCCGGCGCCCGTCATCCGGGCACCAATCACGCCGCTTTGTGCCCAGGCCGCCAAAACCAGGGTGTCCAGCTCCGTGCCCGTCACCGCATAATCATCACGCAGGGAAATATGCGACTCGTTCATCAAGGTACCGAACAAGCTAATATCGTTTGCTTTCAAGGCCGCCACCGCCCGTATCGTCCGCTGGTTTTCATGGACGGCGTGTTTTGCCCGTTTCATCCATACGGCATTGGTAATCGCCGTTTTATACTGCTCAAAGTCATCCTCGTCTAGGTCACCGAGGGCATTTATGCCGGGATTTTCACCCATTGCCTGTTTTATCTGTGCCAAGGCCTGTTCGCACTCCTGGCGGCGTTCGTTATATTTGGAGTCGGTGAGGCCGCGCTTTTTGTTCGTGTTGGCAATGACGATTTGTGCCCCCGCCAGATTGAGTGGCGCATACTCGAAGGAGAGGTCGGCGGTGTCGAGGAAAATGGCGTGGTCTTTTTTGCCCATCGCGATGGCAAACTGATCCATGATGCCGCAGTTTACGCCAATATAGTGGTTTTCCGCATATTGGCCAATCAGGGCGATGTCCTGATTAGAAATGCCCAGGCCGAACAGATCATTCAAGATAAAGCCGGTCAGCACCTCCAGCGAGGCCGAGGACGAGAGGCCCGAGCCGCTGGGTATCGTGCCGTGGATGAGCATGTCCACGCCCTGCCCTATCTTGTAGCCTTTTTCGGCCAGGGCCCAGACCACCCCCATCGGGTAGTTTGCCCAACCGGTTGGCTCGTTGGCTTTTAGCTCGTCCAGTGAAGTCTCTATTATCCCCCGATGGGCCTGATTGACGGAATAAAAGCGCATCTGTCTATCGTTTCGTTTTCTGGCGACGCCGTATGTGCCCATCGAGAGGGCGCAGGGGAAGACGTGGCCGCCGTTATAGTCGGTATGCTCACCGATAAGGTTTACGCGGCCGGGGGCAAAGTAGGCTTTGGTATCGGCGCTGTCGCCGAATGTGGCGGCGAAGTTTTTTAGCAGTTTTTCTTTCATGTAACCTCCGGGGGCTGAACAGGGTGCGGCGGTTGTTGGGCGCGACGACCTCGGCGCGCCGCTGGGGGCAGAATTTACATTGTTGTTTTATTATGTTATTATCTTAGTGCTTGGGGTGTAATTTGTCAATCCTTCACCTGTAAGGGTGGGGGTATCAAGAGGACACTGAGATGAAACATAAAATCTTCATCGACGGCAGCGAGGGCACGACGGGACTCAAAATATACGAGCGCTTTCGCGGCCGGGATGACATTGAAATATTGCAAATAGACGCGGACATGCGGAAAAATCCGGACGAAAGACGGCGGCTGATAAACGCGTCCGACGTCTGCTTCCTCTGCCTGCCGGACGAGGCGGCCCGGGAGGCGGTGTCTTTGGTCGAGAACGAAAAGACCATCATCGTCGACACCTCGACGGCCCACCGCACGGCGGCGGGCTGGGATTATGGTTTCCCCGAACTGTCACCCGCCCATCGCCAGGCGATAAAAAACAGCCGGCGCATCTGCGTTCCCGGCTGCCACGCGACGGGGGCCATCGCCCTGCTTTATCCGCTTTTGGCAAAGGGGCTGGTAAGCCCCGACCATCCGCTGGCCATCCACTCCATCACCGGCTATAGCGGTGGCGGCAAGAAAATGATTGCCGACTACAAGGATATCGCCCGCAGCGATGAATATGATGCGCCCATGCTCTATGCCCTCGGGCAACAGCATAAGCATTTACCGGAGATCGTGAAAGTCTGCGGCTTTTCACGGGCGCCGCATTTTTTACCCGTCGTCGCCGACTACTATGCCGGAATGCTCGTGACTGTGCCGATATATGATGTCGGTCTTAGTCTACGCGAATTGCACGATTTTTACGCCGACTACTATGCCGAGGCGCAGCTAGTCAACGTGGCCCTCCTCTGCGACGGGGCAGATGAAAAAGATGAAAAAAGAACCGTCCCCGTTTCGCATCTGGCCGCCAACGCCCTGGCCAGCCGCGACGATCTGCTCATCCACCTGACGGGCAATGACGAGCGGATAGTCCTTTGCGCCCAGTTTGATAATCTGGGCAAAGGCGCTTCCGGGGCAGCGGTGCAGTGCATGAATGTGGTGCTGGGGTGCGGGGAGGCTGAGGGCCTGAACATTGACAAAAAATCGTAGGGCGAGGGCTTGCCTCCGCCGTTCAGGGAACTCCGCAGAAAACACGAAGCGTTTTGCAACATTTGCGGGGTGACGGCAAATTCAAAACTTCATCGGCTCAAATCCCCCTATCTGCTCGCCCTTTCCCTTCGCCAATAATTCTGTTAATAATGCCTCCGTCAAATAAACCTCATTTAAATGCAATGTATCACGGATGCGGGCCAGTTTCAGGCCCTCCGCCGTGTGCTTGTTGCCCGTCGCCAAATCAATGGCCTGCATCTCATCCTCGGCGACGATGGGGAGGAAGCCCCGCTGCAAAAAACCGCTGGTCAGGGTATTCATGTTGGTGATGTGCCAGTCTATCTTGTCGGCCAGCCGTCTGGTCGTGATGTCCGCCAAGCCGACGCCGACAGCGTTGCCGTGGCTAGCCTCCGTCAAATCCAGGACGGCGATACGCCCGCAGTCCGGGGCCGTGTCCGGCTGGCCCTTAATCCGCATCCTGCCGATGACATTGGTGTCCATGCCGCTGCCGCTTAAGTCCTTGCCCATTTGCTCTACGATGAGGGCATCGATTGCATCGAAGGGGAGCTTTGCCATCAACTCCTTGGAGCGCAGGAGCAATGCCGCATCGACCGCAAAAAAGTTTTCCCTGGTGGCGAACTCTATCTCCGCCGTGTTTTCGTGGCCGTCCTCGATAATCGCCAGGGCGCCCAGTATTTTCCCCGTCTCCAGCACCACCCGCGCCGCCAGGGGGATGAAATCGCGCAGTCCGTCCGCGCCGTAGTCATGCATCAGGGCTGCTTGCTTGTGCTTGCCCAGGCCGATGACCAGCATCTTCACGATGCCGCTTTCGTGTGTGCCGTGGAAGTCCGTGTGGGCCTTTATGCGGTTTATGACGATGGTGCCGTCGGCATCGTGGGCGTGTGCGTCCATATACACAGGGAAAGAGACCGGCCCGCTGACCGCCCCGACCTGTCTTACCTCCATCGAGGATAAAATGGGCACGTCCATCGTCTGTTCGCTTATGCCGTATTCGCTCAGAATCCGCGCCTGCCCTGCGCCCGTGCCGCCGCCGTGGCTACCCATGGCCGGCACGATGAAGGGCCGGGCGTCCAGCTCTTTTAGTATGTCCACCAGTCCCTTCACGATTTTATCTATGTTCCTAATACCCCGGCTACCGACGGCGATGGCGATACGGCTGCCCGGTTTTATCCGTTCCCGCAGGGGTGGTGACAGCTCCCGCAGTCTTTTTTCGATGTCCGGCAAGGGTGCGTGCGACTGGAATAGTTTGGCCTTTGCGACCATGATTTGTTTTGGGTCCATGAGGATCCTCCTAAGCCTGTGTCTCTATGTTGTCAACCCCCCTAATTCTTGTTTGATTTGCAATATTGTTTTTTGCGCATCCCATTTTTTGTCGAACACCGATTTGATTCTTTCGTTTATTTGCTCCCTTATTACCTTTTCGTTATGAATCGGCAAGCGCAATTCCATAAAGCGATTGGCAATGTTGGGCAGGGTGGTTTCCATCAAAATTTTACTGTACATCTGCATTTGCACCAAATTATGCGAGAATAAGTAGATTAGGTAATAAGGTGTGATTCCATATTCGTTTATGTCTTTCAAAACACGCATCACCAAAATTTCCCTGGTGAGTAAAACTTCAGTATCAAACGGCGAAACCAGTGCCACGCTGCCGATTCTGTAGCTCCCGCGGCGGACAAACAATAAATCTTTTTCGCGTAATTTTTTGCTGTCTTTACGCATTTTTTCAAAAACATGGTAAGGAATTAAAGCGGTCGGGTCTTTATAAACATCCCAGTTCACAATATCTTTGACGCGAATATATGGCATATCCCCCATGCCTTTATTGTCGGCGGCAGGCGAGCCGTGTCCGTCAAAATGGGTAATGATTTCAGCTTTTATCAAATCAGAAACCGCAACCAATGAGCAGTTTTGCTCCCGGGCAATTTGCTCAATTTCTTTCTCGCGGCCGTTCCAAAAATAACGCGGAACCAAAATTTTTTGACTAATCGCAAGGGAGTGGTTTATGTCAAAGGTGTATTGTTTTGCCTGTGTTTCGTCTTCTATTTCATTGATAACCAAATCAATGTCATCCCAAATCTCATTTTTATTGACGGTTTGCGTTTTATAGTCCCAACGATACATCGGTTTGCCATTGTGGTCATGTCCCATTTCAACCGCTACGCCCATATTGATTTTATCTTGTTGTGGTGTTCCTTTTTGTATAATTAGCACACAGCATTTTGCATTACAAAGCGGCCGGAATGTGTTGTGCGGTAAATCAATCACCCACATTATATTATGTTTTTTGAAATAATCCAAAATGTAATGTAATTTTGGTGCATGGAAAAATGTCTCCGGCAAAATGATGCCTAATTTCCCGCCATCTCTTAAGAGTTGGAAGCAGCGTTCAATAAATAAAATTTGCGGTTGGACATCATCTTTTATTTTATCTGTCCTGATGAATTCATCATTGTTCTTTTTCCACTCATAAGCCAAGTTAAATTGCTGTAATTTATCTTTGCCAACAACTTTTATTTCCTTTCCAAAAGGAGGATTTGTCAACACTATGTCAAAACATCCCAGTTGAATTTTTGATTGGGTTTCCTGATTCCAGTTTTGGGCTTCTTCCAAGCTATCCTCACAGAAAATCCCCGTTGTTCCATCCCCGACTAAATTCATATACGCTTTTGCAACTTTGCTTAAAAAGTAATCCTTGTCTATTCCCCTGAAATTCTTTGTTGCGACATGGGTTTTTTCCCTTTCAATCTCGTGTTGTTTCCATCCTAATTTTGTGTATTTGTCGTCCATTTTTGACCAAACAGATTTTAGTGTTTCAATCAAGAATCCACCACTGCCACACGCAGGGTCAATAATTTTATCGTCCTCTGTCGGATCCAGAATTTTAACAACCAATGTCACTATGTTTCTTGGCGTAAAAAACTGCCCTTGTCCGCCTTTTAATGCGTGGTCGATAAATGTTTCAAAAGCATCGGCAACCACATCTCGCTCACAATCCATCAATGAATAATTTTGCAATTCGCCAACAATGAACGCGATTGAATTTGCGTCTAATGCTATTTTATCGTCTTTTTCTATAACTTCGGGATACTTTATTTTTAACTCATCAAACAACCCGGAAATTCGGCTTTCTATATCCTTTGCTGTTTCGTCCATACCCGCACGAAATCTAACGATTTCATCGAGAGCGGTATATTTTTCATCATAAATTTTACAAAAAATTATGTTGATGAGTTGCTGTGCCAGCACTTCGTCACGAGCCGTGCCAACGTTATTGGCAGCTAAATAATTACGAATTGATCTAAAATTTGATTTAAGGTTGTGTGTCGGGCTTAAATCTGAACGTTTGAACTTGCCGACATCTTCAACTGGATAGCCGTAATCCTCAACTAGTTGCCGTGCAAAAACTTGTACGGCATCCACTTCTTCGGGTATTGCCTTTACTAAAGCACCTGAAACATAATCTGTTATGGTGAGCACTTTACTCTTTGCCATACTAACCCTCCTCCCGCATATTTTACCATAGGGCCTTTAATTACGCAAATATAATGGCTTGGAGACCACGTTAAACGGGTAAAATGAACAAATTATTAACAAAGTGTAGAAAAGTTACTTTTCGTCATTGCGAGGAGCGAAGCGACGAAGCAATCCAGTAACAAAAGCAGGCGAATCGCTAGCTCTGGATTGCTTCGGGCTGTAAAACGCCCTCGCAATGACGTGTTTTTGGGTTTATTGTCTATTTTTTATAGAAATTTTATTTATCCGTTTGTCCTGACGAATTCCCAGTTCCAACTACCGCTCCTGGTGAATTATGTTATAATGGTTTGCATAACTTTGTAGGGACGACCGCCCCGGTCGTCCGCATGAAAGGAAATCATCCATGAAAAAAATACTCATCATCGGTGGGGTGGCCGGGGGTGCGGCGGCGGCCGCACGTCTGAGAAGGCTGGACGAGACGGCCGAAATCATCCTCTTTGAGCGCGGCGAACACATCTCTTTTGCCAACTGCGGCCTGCCCTATTATATCGGCGGCACGATAGCCGAGCAAGAAAACCTGCTCGTGCAAAGCCCCGCCGGCTTCAAGCGGCGTTTTAATGTCGATGTGCGGACAAAAAATACCGTTGTGGCCATAGACCGCAGCCAAAAATGCGTGACGGTGCAGGATGGGCAAACAGGTGAGCAATACACGCAACACTACGACAAACTGATACTCGCGCCCGGCGCCGCCCCCATCCGCCCGCCGCTGCCGGGCCTTAATGACCCCCGCGTCTTTAGCCTGCGCGACATCGCGGACGCGGAAAACATCAAAAACTTCATCCGTGAACAAAAGCCCCAACGGGCGGCCATCATCGGCGGCGGCTTCATCGGTATGGAAATGGCGGAAAACTTAAGCGCCCTTGGCATGGATGTGAGCGTCATCGAGATGGCGGAGCAAGTCATCGCCCCGCTGGATGCGGACTTGGCCTGTGATGTGCATCGGCATCTTGTGGAGCAGGGCGTTTCCTTGTATTTGGGCAACGCTTTGGAAGAAATTAGTACCGTTGACGATGGCTTGCTCATTAAACTGAGCCAGGCGACATTGGCGGCGGACATGGTGGTGCTGGCGATAGGGGTCCGGCCCGAAAACCAGCTGGCAAAGGACTGTGGACTGAGTCTGGGTGAGCGGGGCCATATCCTCTGCGACGCGCATATGCGCACATCCGACCCGGACATATATGCCGCCGGTGATGCGGTGGAGGTAGTGGATTTTGTCACCGGGCAAAAGGCGGCCATACCGCTGGCCGGGCCGGCCGCCAAGCAGGGGCGAATTGCGGCGGATAATATCTGTGGCATACCCTCGGCCTATGACGGCACGCAGGGCTCGGCCATCATAAAAGTCTTTGATTTATGCGTGGCCACGACCGGCGTCAACGAAAAAACCGCCCGGCGGCTGGGTCTTAACTATGACAAAATTTTCCTATGGCTGCCCGGCCATGCCGGATATTACCCCGGCACGCATTTTATGTCGATGAAGGTGATTTTTGAAAAATCTGACGGGCGCATCCTCGGGGCGCAGATTGTGGGTACGGACGGCGTCGACAAGCGCATGGACATACTGGCCATGGCCGTGCGGCTTAAACTTACTGCCCAGCAACTTACGCAGCTAGAACTCTGCTACGCCCCACCCTATTCATCGGCCAAGGACCCTGTCAACATGGCCGGCTATGTGATTGAAAACTGCCTGGCGGGCCGTTTGCAGCAATTTCATTGGGACGCGCTGGATACCCTGCCCAGGGACGGCAGCGTCACGTTATTGGATGTCCGCAGCCCACAGGAAGTAAACATGGGGCGCGTGGCCGGCTTTGTCAATATTCCCGTGGATGAGCTGCGCGGGCGTTTGCCTGAACTGGACCCTGCAAAACCCGTGTACGCCCTCTGCCACAGCGGACTGCGCAGCTACGTTGCCGCCAGAATTTTAGCCCAGAACGGCTTTGATGTTTATAGCCTGGGCGGCGGCTATCGCTTATACGCCGCTGTCAAACGAGTATGCTGCTAAGCATACTCGACGCGAGCCAATCGCCGGCTACGCCGGCGGGGGCAGCGAAGCCGATATAAATTTAATTCGCTGCTCGCCCCCGCGGAGCGGGGGGCGGGTCACGCCCGGGGGCCCACCCCCTGGGGGGCCA
>Ga0099364_10001979_pt1 | contig 33037 bp, 31 predicted proteins | sample TergutTh196P3_FD_73070 | JGI IMG/M metagenome (GOLD analysis project Ga0099364, IMG submission 73070) | Microcerotermes parvus P3 segment gut microbial communities from Pointe-Noire, Republic of the Congo - Th196 P3 | ecosystem: Host-associated > Arthropoda: Insects > Digestive system > Gut ... | reverse complement strand
GCATCCTCAAAAAGCTTTCCCGCTTCGAAACGCTTGTGCCGGACAGGCCCTCGTCGATATAGCCCTCGACATATTCCCAGTTTGGATTGCGCGTTATAAAATCGCTGTAGTATTCGATTTGATTTTTGAGCGAATGCGCTTGCTCGTCCCTTTCAGTGGAGACGCGGGCATAATATGTCACGCGCAAGGGGATGTCGTAAATGGTTTTGCCCTTGTAGAGCTCTGCCCGAGCGTTGTATAGGTCCATGGTTTGCCTCCGGTATCAGTGATTATTTCTGTTGTCTGCTTACTATTATATAGTTAGCTTTATAATTGTCAAGTGAAAGATAATTGAAACTAGTGGTTCAAAATATATTGGCTAAAGCCGCTTTAAGAAGTATATAAGGGCAGAAAGAAACCTAAAGGCTGCTCTATGATTATTTAAGATAGAATTCTCCTGTTTATTTCCAGATGATATATTACCGACTTGTTCTCGCATTTAGGTTTGCGATAGATTTCGCTTATATTGCAGATTTAGAAAAAACATAGGCGTTGAATTGTGGTTCTATTTGTGGTACACTGGATACAGATAACAATGTCCACAAATCGTGCGACAATTGTGGCGAGAGTTTTGCCGCCCATAGCGGCTTTTTAACCCGTATGTTTCGGGTGTCATTTTGTAGCATGGCAACTGAAAGGTTAACCCGTTGGAAATAAAACCCTGCGCCGGATATTCCAACCGCGATATGCCATGCTGGTATATAATTTTTACCAATGATAGAGGAGACTTCATAATTGCAAGCTGAAATATATGAATTGTGGGAAACGTGGAAAACAAACGACTTTTTTGATGAAGAAATAAGAAGAGAGTTGGCTTTACTAAACCCATTGCATGACGCTGTTGAAATCGAGGACCGGTTCTATCGCAATTTGGAGTTTGGAACCGGCGGCATTCGCGGATTAATGGGCGCGGGAACAAATCGCATGAATCAATACACAGTTTGCAAAGCAACTAAAGGTCTCGGCAAATATTTAATAAGCTGTTACAATCTTGACGTTTGCGCCGGCCGCGGCGTAGCAATCGCTTACGATACAAGAATCAACAGCAGGGAATTTGCTGAAGCCGCCGCAAATATATTGACATCTTTTGGAATTAAGGTATATTTGTTTTTAGAGGCACGGCCCACCCCACAGCTCAGTTATTCGATAAAACTCCTTGATTGTGTCGCAGGGATTGTCATAACAGCAAGCCATAATCCGAAAGAGTACAATGGGTATAAAGTATATGATGAACATGGATGCCAATTAGTACCGGAGCAGGCGAAAAAAGCGGCACAATATATGGAGAATGAAGACTGTTTATCATCAGGTTTAATTAAGAACGACAGTCTTATGGTAATAATTGATACAACGAATGAGTTCGTGGCATCGGTCATCAAACAAAGCCTTAATCGGGACGGCTCTTCAAAAGAAAAATTGAAGATAGTTTACACACCTTTGCACGGTACCGGGAATATAACTGTCGGCAAAGTGTTAGCGGCTGACGGTTTTTCAAGTGTTGCGATTGTCCCTAAACAGAAAATGCCGGATGGGTTTTTCCCTACGGTTTCAACCCCGAACCCCGAGGATTCCGGTGCATTGGCGCTTGGCATCGAATGGGCAAAGGATATTCAGGCAGATATTGTATTGGGCACTGACCCGGATTGCGACCGCGTGGGCGTTGCGGTAGGTACAGGCAAAGGATACAAACTGCTAACAGGAAATCAAATTGGGGTGCTTCTAACAGACTATATATTAAATAACAAAAACATTTCGGAATTGCATAAGCCGGCAATTATAAAAACAATTGTCACATCAGAGTTGGGCGCGGAGATTGCGCGCAAAAAAGGAGTGTCTGTATTTTCTACCCTTACAGGATTTAAATTCATTGGGGAGAAGATTACGCAGTTCGAAAAGGCTTTTTTAAATCAAAACAAAGAACAGGACTATACATTTGTTTTTGGTTATGAGGAATCCTGCGGATATCTCATGGGAACCTATGCTAGGGACAAGGATGCCGTCGTAGCATGTATGCTCATATGCGAGATGGCGGCAGCATATAAAGCGATCGGGAAAACCTTGTTAGACTGTATGGATGAATTATATAGAGAGTACGGATATTACTATGATGCCCAAGATTCTTTTACATTAAAAGGCAAAGACGGTCTGGAGCAAATCTCTGCAATTATGCAAAGACTTCGTGCGGAAGAGCCGATATTTACAGATACAAAGGAAATCATTGATTATAATGAGCTCATTATGGCGGAACCTGGTTTTGGTGTCCTTCCAAAAGAAAATTTGCTGAAATATATACTGGCGGACACCTCTTGGGTTGCAATACGTCCTTCCGGCACAGAATCGAAACTGAAAGTTTACTACAGCATAAAAGGGGCAAATGAAAATCAAGCCAAAGAACGATTTATAGATATTCAAAAGCGTATTAATTCTGTGTTGACTTTAGAGGTTTGAAAGGATGATTAAAATTAAAACAGCATTAATTACAGGTGTCACGGGTCAGGACGGCAGTTATCTCGCAGAGCTGCTGCTGGAGAAAGACTATTCTGTGCACGGAATTGCGCGCCGAACCAGCACAGAACGCAAGGAACGCATCGAACACTTGCGTGAAATCCCTGATTTTCATCTGCATTACGGTGATATGACTGATAGCTTGAGCCTATTGAAAATTATCGGCAAAGTCAGGCCGGATGAAATATACAATCTTGCGGCTCAGTCGCATGTACATGTGTCTTTTGAGGTGCCTGAATATACGGCAAATGCCGACGGGCTTGGCACATTGCGTATTTTGGAATCGGTTCGATTGCTGGGGATGGAAAGGAACTGCCGGATTTATCAGGCATCTACATCGGAGCTGTATGGAAAGGTTCAAGAAGTTCCGCAAAGCGAAACGACACCGTTTTATCCCTACTCCCCCTATGCCGCTGCAAAGCAATACGCGTTTTGGATTGCACGCAACTACCGCGAAGCATATGGAATGTTTATATCAAACGGCATTTTATTCAACCATGAATCCGAACGTCGCGGCGAAACATTCGTAACACGTAAAATAACAATTGCGGTGGCCCGAATTGCCAGAGGGTTGCAGGACAAGTTGTATTTAGGAAATTTGAGTGCACTTCGTGATTGGGGATATGCGAAAGACTATGTCGATTGCATGTGGAGAATTTTGCAGCACTCGGAGCCTGACGATTTTGTGATTGCCACCGGTGAACAGCACTCCGTGCGTGAGTTTTGTTTATTGGCATTCAAATATGCGGGCATTGACTTGCATTTTGAGGGCGAAGGTGTCAACGAAAAGGGCGTCGATATAAAAAGCGGAAAAGTGCTTGTTAAAGTTTCGCCGGAATTATTCCGCCCTACAGATGTTGTAAATTTGCTGGGCAACCCTGCTAAAGCAAAGTCTATGCTTGGGTGGAATCCTACTGCCACAAGCTTTGATGAGCTTGTGCGGATTATGATTGAGCATGATTTGAAGCACGAGGTGTAGAAATGGATAAAAAGGCAAAGATCTATATTGCCGGGCACAGCGGTATGGTTGGGTCCGCCATTGTGCGTGAATTACAGCGGCTGGACTTTCAAAATATTATTAAAAAAGACCTCTCCGAGCTTGATTTGCGTAATCAAGTAGCTGTACGCAGGTTTTTTAATGATGAAAAACCCGAGTATGTTTTTTTGGCAGCGGCAGTGGTTGGCGGCATATTGGCAAATATGAGCGACCATGTGCGATTTTTAATGGAAAACCTTCAAATCGAGTGCAACGTCATCGACAGCGCATATCGTTATGGAGTCAAAAAACTTCTGTTTTTAGGGTCTTCTTGTATATACCCAAAAGAAACCGAGCAGCCTATACCGGAAAGTGCGCTTTTGACCGGACCGTTGGAGTCGACGAACGAAGGTTACGCGATAGCCAAAATCGCAGGGTTAAAATTATGCGAGTATTACAATAAACAATATAGCGCGGAGTTTGTGAGCGTTATGCCGTGCAATCTCTACGGATACAATGACAACTTCGACTTAAAAAGCTCTCACATGATGCCTGCGTTGATACGAAAATTCCATGAGGCAAAAATCAATAACGCTAATACTGTAACGGTATGGGGTACCGGCAGAGTCTATAGGGAATTGCTTTTTGTGGATGATTTGGCGAAAGCCTGTGTCTTTGTAATGAATCATTATTCGGATGCGGAGTTTTTGAATGTCGGGTACGGCGAAGACTTTACGATAACGGAAATTGCAAACCTTGTCAAAGATATTACAGGTTATAAGGGCAACATTGTTTATGATAAGACCAAGCCTGACGGTATGTTTCGGAAAATCATTGATTCGGACAAAATACGGGCGCTGGGTTGGGTGCCGCAATTTACATTGCGCGAAAGTATCGCGTTGACCTATGATTGGTATGTCCAAAATGCCGATAGCTTGGCGAGGAGGTAAAAGTTTTGAATATGGTTCTTTTATCAGGCGGTTCAGGCAAACGATTGTGGCCGCTGTCTAATGATATTTTGTCCAAGCAATTTTTGAAGCTGCTCAAAAATGAACGCAGTGAGTACGAGTCCATGGTGCAGCGTGTAATGCGCCAAATTAACGAGTCGTTGACGGGCGCGAATGTGTTTGTCTCATCTAATGCGTCTCAAGCTGACATCCTGCGAAGTCAGCTTGGCTCAGTTGAGACTATACTTGAACCGTCAAGGCGCAACACATTTCCTGCTATAGCCCTCGCAGCGGCATACCTTTACTATTATAAACAATTAAATGAAAATGAAGTATTTGTTATTTGCCCAATTGACGTTTTTGCAGAAAGCAAATATTTTCAGTTGTTGGCAGAAGTTGAAAAGCTGGTTGCTTTCGGTAAAAATGAGATTGGTCTTCTAGGGGTCTCCCCCACATACCCATCAGAAAAATATGGATATATTCTTCAAAAGGATGGTGTGGTATCGGGTTTTATTGAAAAACCCACAGCAGACAGGGCAGGGGCGTTAATTTCTAGCGGCGCGTTGTGGAACTGTGGCGTGTTTTCAGTGAAAATTGGTTATGTGCTAAACCACGCGAGGAAATATGCGGAATTTAGCAGCTTTGAATCTCTTTGCGAGCAATATCAAAATCTTCCACTAATCAGTTTTGACTATGAGGTAGTTGAAAAAGAAGCTTCGATTGGGTCTGTGACATATGAAGGCATATGGAAAGATCTTGGGACGTGGAACACGCTCACGGAAGAGATGAATGACGAAATTATGGGTCGCAATGTACTAGTTTCTGAAAGCTGTCAAAATACGCATGTTCTGAATATGCTTAATCTCCCAATTGTTGTGCAGGATTTGACAAACGCAGTCGTCGTCGCAAGCCATGATGGAATTTTAGTCACCAGCAAACACGGGAGCTCATTTTTAAAACCATTGGTGGACCAAATTAATCTTCGTCCAATGTATGAGCAAAGGGGTTGGGGCAATTACCGTGTTTTAGAATATAAGCAGTCTAATGAATCTTCGTCTTTGGTCAAACGCATGCATATAGACGCAGGGAAATCAATCAGTTGCCAATACCACACCAAACGCAGTGAATTTTGGGTGATTGTCAGAGGTAAGGGTATTTTGACGATTGACGGAGTAGACTCGGTTGTGTCGCTCGGCAACGTAATACATATACCAAGGGAAGCAAAACATTCGCTCCTCGCGGCAACAGACTTGGAATTTATAGAGGTTCAGCTCGGAAACGGCAATCTGGATGAGGAGGATATTGTAAGAATTATAGAGTAGCAATAGATGCAATCTTTAATGCAAGCGTGCCTGTATAAATACAGGCTGATTTTATACAGGATTTTTTTCAAAAACAATAATGGCAAATTGATCCTCATTATTTGCGTAAGTTTGTCTGTAATGTGATTTAATATATTTATTAAATTTATAGTTTTCATCCCATAAGCTCAAATGCTCCAGACGTTCCTTGTCTTGTACGTAAATGATTTTATTGGGTTCTTTTCCGGCTATCCTAAAATATTCCTGCAATAAAAAATCATCTGTGTAATCATAACCTTCAATAAAACGATTATTATAAGCAGTAACGTAAAACAGCATATCCCATGTGGAAGGTGTGCAATGCCTTGCCTGAGTCATCATATATGCCTGCGGCGCCTGATCCCTAAACATAACTAAATCGTGCTCATTTGTGTGATTTTTTATTTCATCTTCAAGGTGTATAAGAGCTCTTCCGCGTTCCTCATCAGTATATAACCCTTTGTATACGCCCCTTTCCATTTTATAGGTAAGTAATGGAATAGGTTGATCTCTGTAAATATAGCCATAATAACCTATTGTGTAAGGTGCACAGAATACCACAGTTAGTGTAATGGCGCATACATATATAACGACAGATTTTTGACTGTTTGTCAAGTTCGGTATATGGATATTTTGAAGCGCAAAATATGTAAGTAAAATGGAAATAATTAAGCTGGGGAATAGAATATATCCTCTGCCATATAGCCCTGACCAGCCAAAAGGAATGTTTAAAAGGAAGGTTGTCAAAAAGGGGGAAAATACCAGTAATACAAAGGTTATATTCTGTTTCCACCCGGCTGCCGCTAAAAGCAATATCAAAACATATACTTGGCAAATACTAATATTAAGCGGAAGAATGCGATAGTCAAGAGAATATCGATAGACACAAATCATTATATTTAAAATCTGCGAAAAAAACAATGCTACGATAAATATTGTTTTCATATCTAATCTATGCCATTTTTTCAAAACGAATGATATAAGTAAAAGTCCTGAAAAAATGGCAAATCCAGGTATTAAAAAATTTCTTAATACCGTTAACGTTCCCTTTAACACATTTATATTATATGTTAATCCAAATGCTTGTGTATAATGATAAGGGCTTCGAAGAATCATATTGATTCCATTAAAAATTGGCTTGATACCGCCTGATAATACAGACAAATAAATTGTTACCGCGATTCCTGTTAAAGCCCCTCCAATAATAAATAAACATGAGCAGAAGAAAGATTTAAATCGTTTCCGCTCAAAAATAAAAAGTAAAGCAAAAATATAAGCAGCCGTAAACAACTTAGTTGGATGTACGAAAACTGTCAATGCCATAAGAATCCCGCCCAAAAAAGAAAATTGCTTATTATATTTTTCGCTGTTTTGCAAAGCAGAAAATAATAACACACAACTTATTAATAACAGAGAAAGCGAAAGTGTGTTATAAGAAAAATTATCTATACTAAAAGGGCTTAGCGCCAAATAAGGTAAGGGAAGCAATAAAGACAATAAAAACGGGAAACTGCGTCTTAAAAGCAAAATAAGAACACCCGCGACAAGTATTTTATATATAAGAAATGCTTTCCGCATAAAAAGAAAGATTCCTTCTGTTCCTCCGAAAGCTGCTGTGTACAACCTGACAATTGGCGAACATAGCAATGTGCCGCCCGGAGCTTGCATCCAATTATTTGTAACGGGTATTGCACCGTTAGAGACTATATATGCTTCAGCAACATAATAAGCTTCATCACTTATTTCAACGCCATAATGCAACCGGTTATAATTTAGCGCAAAAATGATAATATAGATCGCGATTATTATTAATAAAATGATTTTATGTGCTGAAGAATGGTTCATTTGCAAAATCCTATCTATTAAAAATTATACTATTATAAGGGATATGATATAAATCTCTTGATATTGTGTATTGGTAATCTTTAAAAATACTGAGAAAGATTTCAATATACTCCTCTTTTGTCCTTATAAATTTGCCTCTGTCATTATCAAACAGATATTTTTCAAATAAGGTAATATTAGACTCTCTGCAACCATCGATTGTAACCAGTCTGCCATGAGTTGGAAGCGCCCGGAATATATTCTTCAGCAATGTTTTCAAAGACGCATCATCAATATGATGCATTGCGAGCAATAATAACACAACATTAAATTTTGTATTATTCTCTTCTATAAATGCATTGACATCCGCACAATAAAAAGAGGCGTTTGTAATACTCGCAAATTTTGCTTTATTATGTAAAATATACTTCTTGTTTAAATCAACGCCGACATATTCTTTAAACTCAAGGTACGGTATAATATCGCAAGTTCCGCAGCACAAATCTAAAACGCGGGTGTTTTTATCAGATTTGATATAATGCTTTGATAATATTTTACGCATTTTAGAGGCGCCAAACAACAATTGGTGAAATTTGTAAGCGGGGGGGCGGCCAACAGTTCTATATTTCCCATAATCGAATCCTGAACCTCCACATTTCATAAATACTTAAAATAATATCATGCGGCTTGCCAAAAGCACCTTTTCTTACAAACTGAGGGTTATATTCGATTCCTCTTGCTTTTACATTCAAGCCTGCATGCTTTGCTCTAAAAATCATTTCCGGCATAGTAAAAACAGGTCCGCGTGCCAAGGGCATTATTACCGGAATAATTGATTTGCGGACAAGTTGTGTATAATTGGTATCGCGCAAGCCTTTTTTTAATCTTGGAAACAAAATTGTCAGCAGCACGCGGTTAACCAGGGATGTAAATTTACGCCATTTCGAGGCTGCAAGATATTCTTCGCGTTCTAAGACAAGCATGTCAAGGTCATGCATTTCGCTAACAAGAATCTTATATTGAGACGGGTGCAATGGTAAATCGGCGGCATTAAAAGTAACTATATCTTTGGAAGCCGCAGCCATTCCCCTTTGAATAGAAACTCCAAGATTTAAATTAATCAGATTAGGCAAAACGCGAACGCAGGGATATTTTTGGTCTAACGTGTCTGCAATCGCTCCCGTAGCGTCCTTACTGCCGTCGTCCACAAGAATAATCTCAAAATCTTCAAAGTCTTCTTCCAAAATATGGATACAGGTAAGTATGCTTTCTTCTATAATAGCGGCCTCATTATAGGCTGCTATTATTAATGAAAGGCTAGGTTTATAGATCACTATTGTTCCTCCGAGCTCAATACTTATTTATCGTTTCTATCACATAGGTTACCTCGTCATCGGTAAGCTCCGGAAACATAGGTATTGAAACGCAATGTTCCGCAAGATTTTCAGCGTTTGGCATGTCTCCCGTCTTGTAACCAAGATTGGCAAAAGCTTTCTGAATATGGCACGGAACGGGATAATGTTGCCCGCAGATAATTGAGTTTTCCTCCATATAATGAAGAAATTTATCCTTATTTTCCGCCATTACTACGAAAAGATGAAATACGCTTTCCGCATCTTTATGTATGGTTGGCATAACAATGTTAGGATTTCTAATTTCACTGAGATACCGTCCGGCAATCACTTGTCTGCGTTTGGTCCACGCATCAATGTATTTAAGCTTGACTGATAAAATAGCCGCATGTATGCCATCCATACGCATATTATATCCTATTTCTTCGTGGTAATACGGTTTATGTGCCCCGTGATTTTTTAGCATTTGTATATGTTGAATATATTCTTTGTTTTGGGAGACAACTGCTCCGGCCTCGCCAAAAGCGCCAAGATTCTTGCTTGGATAAAAGCTGAAGCATCCAATATCCCCTAATCCTCCAATTGTCTGGCCTTTGAAGCTCGCTCCATATGCTTGAGCGCAGTCTTCAATCAAAAACAGCCCATTGTCGGCGGCAATGGTTTTTATTGCATCCACGTCAAAGGGCTGTCCATATAAATGAACACCCATAATTGCTTTGGTTTTTTGCGTTATAGCTTTTTGGGCTGAGCTTGGGTTCATGTTCCACGTATCTTCAGTACAGTCTACAAATACTGGAATAGCGCCAACATAAGCTACTGCCCATGCCGTAGCAATAAAAGTATTTGCTGGAACTAACACTTCATCTCCAGGCTTAATGCCTAAAGCTAGAAGAGCTAAATGTAGCGCTGAGGTTCCGTTGTTTACGCCTGACGCCATTTGGGTGCGGGTACGCCCGGCAAATTGCCGCTCAAACTCCGCGACAAAAGGCCCCCCTGAAAAAGCTGTCTGCTCGCAGACCAGTCTAATCACCTTTAAAAATTCTTCTTTATGCCGCATAAATTGTCTGGATAAATCCATGCAGGGAATGGTTCGCATATAGCTTCCCTCCTCGAGTTTTGATCGTTGTATTAACGGCAGATTATTCTGAGAAAACCAGCTTAACATCATAGTCTAAAGAGGAAACAATAAAATAAGTCTCCCCTGTTTCCAAAATTGCTCCCGGCCTTGAAACTGACTTTGTTCCAAGTATTTCGCATTTCGAAATACTTTTTTGACAATAACGCGACGTTTGAAACGCCGGAAAATAGAAAGCTTTTATCTGATTTCTAATGTTAAACGCGGTTTGAAAAAAATCTATTTCTAAGCTTGAAAAATTAATACTGTTCTTGCCGTAATAAGATGCACCGTCACATCCTTGAGCCTTTGATGTGAATGCTCCGTTAAGCAAATTTTTCAAGTTCTCTTTTGCTAACATTGTTCCATATTTAATATATTTTAAATATAAATCGTAGGCTGTGTCGTTTTCAGCAATTTCAAAAGAAATCTGGTCAATTATATCACCGGTATCAATGCCTGCATCTATTTTGTGAAGAGTGACCCCAGTTTCTTTTTCACCATTCAGAATAGGCCATGCCGATGTATAAACTCCGCGATATTTCGGTAATTTTGAGAAGTGAATGTTAAAAAGCTGAGTTGAAGAAAACAAGACGGGCTTTATTATGCGATTATACTCCAAGGAAAGAAAAACGAGGTTGCGTATACCATATAGTTCCTCTATAGACGAAATTTCGATTTTTTCATTACAGCAAAATCTTCTCAGGGAGCACTGCCATGTATCGCCGCCGATATCGTCATGATTGGGCAGAGCTATTATTTCGCTTTTATCTATATCTAATATTCTTAGTGCATAATCAAGAACGTCAACAGCTATATTATTTTTCCCTGCAATACAAATCACGCTGATTTTCCTTTCATTTGTTACATCGAATAAATCGCTCCCTTGGCAGAGTCAGTAAAAATTCAAAGCCCTTAGCGCCGCCGGAAAACGGAGCTTTTCCAGTTATGATAAAACCGATTTTTATATAGATTTTCAAAGCCGGCAGGTTATCGGTATGAACACTTGCAATTATTTCCGTTAGCCCCAAATCCTTATAACCGATTTCAAGGCACGCCTCGGTAACATCGTAGCCCAGCCCCCCCCACGGAATAATTTTCCAATCATAAGCTTGCCAAATTCGGCAGCGGTATCATTGAAATTGTATAATGATACCGCGCCAATCAGTTTTTGTTCATAGTAAGCGGCCATTGTAATGCAGTTGTTATCCTCAAGGTAATGGTCAAACCATTGCTCTTGCATTTCCTTGGTTATGAACGGCATCTGCGTTAAATAAGGATTTGCCTCGACGTCATTGCGCCAATTGCGCAACGTTTCGATTTCGCTGCGTTCAAGCGGATTTAATGTAACACGATTCCATTTGCGCGTATAGCTATGATTCAACTTGCATACCTCCTTTACAGTTATTATTTATCTATTGAGGATATCAGATAAGCCTGCCGGTTGAATATACCTTTTAATAAGGTATCAATATATTTAATTATGATGGTCAAAACAATAAAAACTCCACAAAATCCGGCGGATAACAGCCCCATGAGCGGAGCCCATCCCACTGTCAAATCCATTGAGCTAAAATATACAATAACTGTAAACAAGCCAAAACCAAACATAAAAACAGACATCATAATTGAGAAGAATACGGATATTCGGTAGGCTGCATCTGTAAATAAAATTAAAGTGGTAAATGCAGTATCGCCCGGATTTTTAAACGCGCGTTTTTGTTTTCGTTTCTTCCCAGCATCCATTGATGTGTAGCCGATAAAATCAGTTTTTAAGCCGCAATTTGAATAAAGCGCCTTGCGATAAGGCATATGCGCGCTCATTGAATGCACTCGGTTAATGGCCCTGCGGGAAAGTATTCGAAAGGTTTCGCTTTTTAATTTTAATTGCGCGTCGGAAATTTGATTGAAAACAAAATAAAACAATCTCGAAGAAAAGCGCATATTCGATTTACCGCATGAAACAATATCAAATCCCTGCAAAGATCGGTTATATACCTGCATAATCAGGTTCGGTTCATAATCCATTACTATACTGTCGAATTCAAAAACAAAATCACCAATAGCAAGGTCAACACCGGCATGCATGGCAGCTTCGACGCCTTGCCAATAACTCATATTAACAATACTCAAGATGCAATCTTCTATACTGTCCGCAAATTTTAAGACGACTTCTTTACTATTGTCTTTTGAACAGTCATTAACGCATATGATTTCAAATTTTTCAAATTTTTCTTTTAATACATTGTATAGCATTGTGAGAAAGCTGTTAATTTCGTTCATATCGTTGCGAACGTAAACAACGGCTGAAACGAAATTTTTTTCCTTAAATATCATACCATCAGCTCCTCATCTAATTCATATACCGTATTAATTTTTCCGGATAACACGCTTACAAATCTCGGTTTCTCACTATATCGGCGTATTAATGTGGGTCTAGAATCATCTATTTCCGAGGATTTTAAAATTGGCTTTATCGAATAAAGCGATTTTTCATACTCAAAAATATATTCATCCTTCAGATATTTTTGGGCCAAATGCTTCATAAACGGCCATGCGCTCTCCGGCTTCGCAGCGCAGGTGTTACAATTACCTAATCTTTGTGGGGAACACCCCCCCCCGAACGCGCTTGGCAATTAAATGTAGGAATGCTTTTATAACTGATAAAATGCGGCGTAAATGTCACTGAAGTCAATGAATGGTATGCCGTTTTACCAAAAGGCATAATGGAGAAAAACGGACCGTCCATTACGGTTATACCTATCGTTTTCAGCTGAGCATTAATTTTGCAAAGGATAATTTCACACAATTCATATTTGATTTGCAACGCAGAAAAGCCTAACATATCGTGTATTTGATTAACCCCGGCATATGTTGCGTTGAGGACAAAGCCCGACTTATAAATATCATTGTTTTCAAGCGTTAAAACATAATATTCGCCATTGTTTTCAATGCCTTTGATTCTTGCGCCGTAATTGATTTTAATATTAGAGCATTGCTGCGTTTTTTCTGTAAACCAGGTTTTCAACACTTGAGCGTCATAAGTATATTCGGTAGTGAGAAAAGCGCCGTCACACATATCATATTTAAAGTAATTTCCCATGGGAACTTCATCGCAGCGAATATCCGCATCTTTACAGAATTTTTTAAACTGTTCCGAGCTTGTCCAGCTAAATTTTGAGCTTGTAGCGTATATTTGTTCAAATTTATTACTTATGCAAAAGTGATAGTCCTTGTTGAACTTATCAAAATACTCCCGTGATTTAACAGCGGTTGATATTGAACGCGGATAATGATAGCCCATATGTATCCTTGCTTGATTCGCATACGTAGCTCTCTCAAGCGGTGTGTTTTCATATTCCAGAACAAGCACATTTTCTCCGCGCCTACCGCAAAAAAGTGCCGCATATAGCCCGTATAATCCGGCGCCAATAATTATTTTATCAAAGATCATATTTTCTCCTTTTATATAATCTTTCTGATGTCAGAAACCATTTAAAGATTGACCTGCTAACGCCGGATATTGGCTTTTCAATCCCTGCCGGTTTCTATCCATCTTTTGCGGCGCCCTGGGATACTCATAAAATCACAATATTTGCAAAAGTTGTAACCATTTCGCCCGTCTTTTATGGCTACTCTAACAGCTTGGAGTTTCTTTCCATTAAAGATATCATATAAGTTTTCATCGTTAACGTCGCCAAAGTTTGTTACTTCAGAATTGTCGTTGCAGCAAAGGCCAACGACGCCGTCAGGGAATATAAAAGCGTCCATATAAGGATGCAGGCAAGCGTGTTTATATACTTTTCTATAATTCTTGTTATTCGGCGCCGTGCCGCCTTTATTTGACAAAACCTCGTTGGCATATCGCAATTCAATTTTAACCCGCATGTCACCAAAGCTAGCGGCATGTGTTTTTACATAATTGTACACTTCTTGAATAGGCGCTATTAGCTTGTATTCTTTGCTATAGTTGTTAATATGCAATATATCGAGCTTTCCTGCTATTTCAGCCATTTTTTCTTTCGTAAGCAATGAACCGTTTGTGTATAGGAGTTTTTGTGCCTTTGGGAGTCTTTCATAGGCAATATTGATAAATCTAGTTATTCGGTCATCTAAAAATGGTTCGCAATTTCCGCTAAGCATCAATATACCGCAATAATCATTTCTTGCAAGCTCATCTATAATTTTAATAAATAATTCTTCGCTCATTTTCTTGAGTTGGCGTTTGTCCTCATATTTGTTACAGGGGCAAAAAGGACACATTCCGTTACAACGATTGATAGTTTCAATAAAAATTTGAAAAGGAACTATAAATTCACAACGCATGATGTTCGCGATGGCTTTTTTATAGTAACGATTCATACTAACTCGTTGATATGCAAGATATGCTTTTCCGCACAGGGCCGGAAATGTTTTTCGTAAATAAAAACCGAAGCGCCCCATAAATGAATAGACGGCTACATTTTGTGTGTTTTCATAATACATAAAATTGCACCTCGGCCCCAGCTCGTTTTTTTATGTGCTTAATCTCTTTGAGTCTAATTGTAAACGGAAAATCGGTTCTTTCCGAAGTTGATCGAAGTCAAGAGTATTACTCTATCAAAAGGCATTTATTTTTCAAGAGATTGAAGCTGCATCGTCCGTACATGATACGTTTGATAACTTTGATTTTATTTATTGTTCCCTCAGCAAGCCCGTTGCTGAAATCATACGAAATAGCATTCATAACTGCATCAATATCCTGCTTTAGCCCATTGATGAATGTATCGAGTTCGGAAACGCCGAGCGCAGTTGCTTTATCCACCCACTTGATAAGTGCATCCTGATTTTTTGATTTTAGCAGCACTCTAAATTCGTGTACGATGTTGAGGATTCTTTCTACCAATGGATAGTTTGTTAAGACCGCCGATAGCTGTTCTGTGGAAATTCCTTTGACATCTTGAATCGGTCTGTATAGTAGGCGAAACAGCCATTTTCTATCAATGAGCTCTGCTGACGCACCGCCGATTATTGCTTGTAAATCTCTTCTAATTCTTCGCTCTTTTGACATGAAACCCCGGATGGCATCCTGCGTGCCGGTATACCCTTTCGTCCTTATGCGGTTATGGATTTCCCGATACTTCAGCCCCTGCGCTCTCCATCTGACGATATCATTGCGCAACGGTTCCAGTTTACCTTCGCGCTGTTTACCGTAATGTCCGCTTACAGGCGTGAAATCAGCGCTATCTTTAAATATGTCAACACTCATTATTTTCATTAAATTATAAAATAGGCCTGCGGTTGTTTTTTTAATGAATCGGGTTCCTTGTTGTTTCTTATACCGTATACTATATCATATCCCTCATAATATTTATCAAGAAAAGAAGGTGTGGCATTTTCGTCTTGCTGCAAATCGGCATCTATTGAAATTACACAGTCTGAAATTTTTGCCGACTCCATAAGTCCGGCTAAAAGCGCATTTTGATGCCAAAAATTCCTTGATAATTTAAGTCCGCCAATATGTTCGCCGCCGTTGCTGCTTTCCTCAATAATCTCCCAAGTTCTATCCTGACTGCCATCGTCCACAAAAAAGAATGAAGCTTTTGCCATTGACTTTATTTGGGGTTGATTAATTCATATACCACAGTGCTAAGCCTTGAAATCGTCGCAGGCAATACATCCTCCTCATTGTAACAGGGTACGACAATTGATAATATTGGAATTTTACGTAACACTCACACACCAAATCTTCTCTAATATATTGCGCTCTTTCTAATAGGTTACCCAAATTCACCAACATGGTAATATCGGTATTTTTTTGCACTATGCGGACCGTTGTTTCTTCAAAAAACAGATTCCCGTCATAAGTAAAAACCTTGCCGCCGAGGATACAAGCGCACCAATACAAAAACCCATCAATCCATAAGACATAAGTAATAATATGGATAATAATAAGTATATTGCTATGCTAATTACATTAATTATTATCTGCCAGTTGAGATTGTAAAAGCTGAGTATCACAGGATTTAAAAATGTACAAATCACATTTATAACTGCGGTAAGTGTGGTGATATAAATATACCTGATAGCATCCCCGGCAAAAGCAGGATATAAAAAAGATAAAAATCGGGGGCTGATTATTATGCATATAAAGTACCCAACCACTCCTGCCGCACTTGAATATATCATAAGCTGTAAAAGTATTTTTTTGTTTATAGACGACATTCTAGCAAAATACGAGAGCATAACCCCTCCAACAGGTGCGCTTGCAGCAAGGATTAATTTTCCAACAACTGTAGCCGCGTAGTAAATGGAAACTGCTTCACCGCCCAGCAGTGGGTATAAAATCAATCTATCAATATAAATCAGCGAAGAACTTAATAATGATACAAAAATCAATATCAGTAAATGCTTGAAAGTTTTTTTGAATTTATGAGTCATCAATATAGGTTCACGCATAAGTGGTATGCGTAAAGAGATATAATAAACTATGCTGAACCCAAATCCCAAAATATATATAAATTGCCAATAATTTGTAACTAAAAACAAACCATATCCAGCTAGAAATCCAACTGACTCAATAATATTATTAATAAGAAATTTTTTATAATTGATTTCCAAACGAAAGGCAACATTATAATAGGTTGCTAAGATACTGGACAAGGGTATCAAAAGAAACAATGCCATGCCAACGCCTGACAGCATCTGATTGTTTTGTAATACAAAAAACAAAGAAATCAGCAAACCTGCCCCGCAGCATATACATAACAGCAGGTTAAAATCCCCTGAAATCTGCTCATTTTCATATTCAGAATTTAACAATAGGCGAATATTATTTAAAGCGCCTCCAAAAGTAGAGGATATGATAGTTGCTATACCTACTGTTGTAATAAAAAACCCAAAAATGTCTTCATTAAGACGAATTGCTAATAATGGAAATACAACAAACTGTAATGTTATAAGAGGCATAGCGGTAGCTACACTGCTAAGTATAACATCACTTGTAAATTTCCCTTTGTACATATGAAAATCTTTTCCTTATTATAATTAAAGCACCAATAATACCATATCTTTACACGTACTATTTTTCAAGGCTTTTACCGCATCTTCATAGGTAGTCGAAAAAGCTTTTACGCAAATAACAACTAAATCTTCTTGTCCAGGCTTGGAGGTTGAAATTCCGGCATTTTTGAAAGTCGCGCAATGCTTTTCCCAATGCTTAATTTTCCCCGCAGCATAAAAGACGCAGGATTTATTTTCTATAACTTTATTTAAATTTTTGAGGTTTGCAGCGGGAATTTTTAAATTGATATTAGCATCGTTTATTCCCTTTATAACGGGGCGGGCAAAATCAATAATAAGAAATATAACGCATACTAAAACAAACGCTGCAATCATAGCGCCGCCTATTACGCGAATATACGCGTTTGGTCTAGCAGGCAAAACCATATAATTTTCATTTATCATACCTATGCCGACAGGTACCGTGCTATATTCAATTAACCATGAAAATTTGTAATTGGGAGCAAGCAGTTCCTGTGTTTCCTTCATTAAACTTTCCACAAGGGTCTCAAAGGCAGCTTTCGACGAAGTAAGATTAACAATATTTATTATTTGCAAATCCTCAAGAAAATTAATGGTTGCTCCATTAAAAACTTCGTTCAGATAATCATAAGATTCATTATCATAAGGCATTTCTAATTTTTCAATAGTGCGCGCTTTTGCTGCATATTGAATTTGATTGCTCTTAAGTACATGGATAATATCAGCCACCGGTTTATTGCCTTCAGCAAGGGGGAGACCAATAATAAAAACAGATGCTGTTATGAAGCTTTTTATTTCATCTTCTTGCGTTTTTGAAGAACGAATGCGAGAATCCTCGTAATAGCCGCGCACATAATCATGCTGCAATTGCGCGGCCGGAACAGCCCCCAATCCGAACAGCAATACCGCCAAAAAAATTAAATGCTTCTTATTCCAAAATAATAACAGCAAATCCTTAACGCTAGTATGAATAATCATAATTCACCTTCATTTCTATAATTTTCAGGCTGGCGATAAATGAAAAAAAGGAAAATTAGCAATAGCATTCCGCTGGTAAATAACGTGGTAAAAAGAGCGTTATCATTTAAAATTACCAAGAAGCTTATAAATATAGCGGTAAGCACGGAAAATGGGTAAAATTTTTCGGCACCGCTTACGAACCGGATAATGAATGCCAAAAGAGCAGATATGAAAAGCATTCCAATAAAACCGGCTTGTGCGTAAGAGTCGCCTAGATATCCTGCGATTGCATTATTAGCGGCTCCCAAAGAGAAAGCATTGATTCTGCCTAAAGAAGCTTGATAGGGGTAAGAAAGAGAAAAGAGTCTCCCTATCTGCCCATCTGAAAAAAAACTAAACACGTTAGCGCTAAAGAATTCATAATATGAAAACTTGTTTAACGCAGGAATGAATAAAAACCGCATACCGAATATACTAATCGCCGCGGTATCGACAATACTGCGGATTCCGCTGATGGTATTGAACTTAAAAAAAACAGTAGCAACGATACACGCACAGATTAATCCTGCAAACATGCCATTTATCAATATCTTCCACCTGGCTAAAAAATAGACGAAAAACACAACAAATAAAATTAAATATGCAAATCTAGCCCCAGTACACATATACATAATCAACTGAAGCACACAACAGGCAATAACATTAATATATTTTTGGCCGTTGAGAAAGAGAACGATAAAAAAAGGAATAATGGCGCTATATGTCCATGGGACAAAATATGATATTATTAAAGGCACTTCTCTGTGTTCGCGAAAGTAATATAGATAGCCAAAATCGAAAATTTGTAATCCGGCAAAACCATTATATAATATCGAAAACGCTATGCTCGTCATTACAACAAACGCTAAAACTATAGAGACATATGGCTGTATGTGGCTTATACAAACGTATTTATTAACTGATTTTTTTTTGTAGCATATAATCCACGTCTGTAACAACACACAACCAGCTACCATTAGAACATAGACGGTGCTTTGATTATTAAGAGCGTAATAGGAAAGCAAAGGGGCAATCATAACTGCAAACTGAAAATTTAAGAAAAAAGAGGAAAAATCCATCTCTTTTTTGGGCATTATATAAAAGAGTATCAAATAAATAATTATAGATATAATATATTTCATCGAGCTTGGAACAAGGGTTAAGCCTAAGTAGCTAAACGCAGGTGAGATGGCATAAATGTACATAATATCCAAACTGATACGATATGCAACCGCAAGAATCCAAATAATGGCCGGACGGTCAAGGCGTTCCGACAAATTATAAATATGCAAGTCAATTTCTGTCATGTTTTTTTTAGCTCGTAAACATATTTTATATATATTGTCCAGCAAAGGCGTTGTCTCCTTATAATTCTTTTTTGAATAGCCAATTGCGAAACTCAAAAATCCGCATAATAACGCTAAAATAAAGAGCATAAAAGCTATATAACTCCTCACCAAAACATGGTAAAATTATGTTGATAAGACAAGATAAAATCATGTAGAGGAGAGGAGTTATAGACACATGTTACTGTGATTCTTGCCGATAATATCCATCAACATCAGTTCATCAGGAGCATCAAGCCTCTCGCCGCATAGATTTTTGTCCAATCAGCTCGTAACTTTGTTTGCTATACCCTTTTTTGATAAGCGCTCGCTTTAGGGCTTTCATGCATGCTGCAATTTCAGGGCTTGGGACTTTCGCAATTGCCTACTTTTTTGAATTGCATGCCGGCCAAACCCATCGTTGAAAAATCATTCATAGGCAGCTTAACAGGCTTGTCATCTTTTGCCGAACGGTAGAGTGCCAGCACCAATTCCAGTGCACGCCAGCCAGCCTCGCCGTCTACATATGGTTGGCGATTAAATCGAATTGCGTCTATCATATCCGCATAAAGCGGTATATGCCCATTTCCATAAACATTAGACGTTTCTTCGTGCAATCCCAGAGATAGGCCACTATCCTCAGGTTTTATATCCGCAAATTGCCAAACGTCCAATCTGTTAACGGATTTTCCTCCTGCTTTTACCGTGCCTTTTTCGCCGAAAATATATAATGTTTCCTCAAGATTTTGCGGGAAAACATTGGTTGTTCCTTCAATCGTCCCGATTGCTCCGTTCTTAAACTTTACGACAGCAATACCTACGTCTTCACATTCAAGATATGGGTGAAACTGATTCGCGGTATACGCAAACACTTCATCAATATTGTCACCCATCATCCAACGTAACAGATCGATACCATGAATTGATTGGTTCATAAGTGCCCCGCCATCCTGCGCCCAGGTTCCCCGCCAAGGAGCTTGGGCATAGTAATCCTTGTCACGATTCCAGCGCACATGCACGCTGCCATGTGACAGTTTGCCAAAACGTCCCTGCTCCATTGCCTTGCGAATATGTTGTATAGCAATATTGAAACGATTTTGGTGGCAAGCACAAACAAGGCGGTTTTTCGCTTTACCCAAATCAATGATTTCATCCGCATCTTTTAACGATAAAGCAATCGGCTTTTCAATTATAACATGTGCGCCTGCATTAATGCAATCAAGCGCGATTTCAGTATGCTTCCCGCTTTCTGTAGCAATTGCGCAAAGCTCAGGGGAAATTTCTTTCAGCATAGCCTGATAATCGGTATATAGCTTCACTTGAGTTCGTATTCTTTCCGGAATCACGCAAGCTAATTTCTCCATGTTTTCCGGAACAATATCACACAAGGCCGCAATTTGCAATGAATCTTTATGTGCTAGCGCAGCCATAATATGCTTCGGAGCGATTCGTCCGCACCCAATAAGGGCATATCGAATGTTCATATTGTTCACATCTCTTCTGTAACAGTTTCCTTGTTATATTTATACTTTAAACCGCAAATACGGCAAATCGCTTTGTTGTCACAAAATAACAGCCTCTCCCCACACGTGCAGATATAGCCCTTCACCTTGGCAGGCGAACCATATACCATCGCGAAATCGGGTACATCTTTGGTGACAACAGCTCCGGCTCCAACAAAGGCATATCGACCAATACTATGTCCACAAATAATCGTGGCGTTAGCGCCAATACTCGCGCCTTCCTTAACTATGGTTTTGCGGAATTCATCCTTACGCTCTATGAAAGCACGGGGATTGATTACATTAGTAAACACGCTCGATGGCCCTAAAAACGCATTATCTTGAATAACAATTCCGTCATACAAAGAAACATTGTTTTTAATTTTAACTCCGTTTCCAATTAAAACCCCTGACTCTATATATACATTTTGGCTTATATTGCAATTTTCGCCAATATGCGCATCACTCATAATATGAGAAAAATGCCAAATTTTCGTGCCATTTCCTATTGTGCAGCCATCGTCGACATAGCTTGATTCATGAGCAAAAAAATTTCGTTCCATCAAACAGCCTCCAAAACGACACGTATTATTCTATCCTGTTCCGCTACTTCCAAATATGGGTGCATAGGTAACGAAAAAGTACGCGCACAATAATCATTGGCATTTTCAAATGTTTCCCCATAATTGTTAACGCCAACAAAAACAGGCAATCTATGCTGTGGTGTGGGATAATAAATCATATTCGGGATTTTGTTATCATTGAGATGCGCAATTATCCTGTTGCGCTGAGCGGTATCCTTAGCAAGCAATGCATACTGCGCCCAAGTTGATATAGAAGATTCCGCGATGAATTGGACTGCAAACTCTGAGTTAAAAGCTTTATTGTAACGAGCTGCCACTTCTTGCCGCCTATCAATTTCATAAGCCTGCAACGCCTTCAGTTTTGGCAAAAGTATCGCGGCCTGCAAAGTATCAAGACGGGAGTTCATGCCAATGCGGATATTGTCATATTTTCCACCCGGTCCTTTGCCGTGTACGCAAATCGAACGGCATATTGCCGCGATTTCATCGTCGTTTATGAACAGTGCCCCGCCGTCGCCATAGCAGCCAAGCGGTTTTGCAGGGAAGAAAGATGTTGTGGCGATAGCTCCAAAAGAGCCGCAACGCTTACCGCTTATACTCGCGCCAAAGCTTTGAGCCGCATCTTCAACTACAATTATATCATATTTTCCACAAATTTTGCAAATATCATCGTAATTCGCAGGATTCCCTAGAAAATCCACCGCGATAACAGCTTTAGGAGTATATTCCCCCTCGGCAATTACAGCCTTAATCTGACGCTCAAGGCTTTCAGGGCAAATATTATAGCTGTCCTTATCAATGTCGCAGAAAATAGGCGTTGCGCCGAGCATACATGCAGGCTCGACAGATGCGATAAACGTAACGTCCGGGCAAAATACAGCGTCACCTTGGCCGATTCCATATGCCATAAACGCAAGTTGTAAGGCATCAGTACCGTTTGCACAGGCGATGCAGTGATTTGTCCCGACAAATTCTGCCAACTCCCGTTCAAGTTCTGCAACTTCAGGGCCGCGTATAAACTGTCCATGTGCGAGGACATTGTTGATTCCCTCGTCTATTTCAGATTTTAGTGCGGCATATTGGGCTTTTAAATCGATGAATTGCATTAATCGCTTCCTCCCACGGAATGGTATTCAAAAATGTTTTTTATTTCTTTGTTTTTTCGAAACACATTTCGTAAATCAAAGAAAATATTCCCACGCATTAATTCGCGGATGGATTTCAAATTTACTCCGCGAAAAACCGCCCATTCCGTAATAAGAACCAGAGCGTCTGCTCCCTCGGCTACCGAATACTCACTATCAAAATAAGTAACCGCATGTTGTACATCTTCAAGTCTCCATTTGGCTTCGGGAATCCCTTTCGGGCAATATGCCTGGATTTTTATGCCTTCTTTTATAAGTCCGCGAATAATATCGATAGAAGGAGCGTCCCTTACATCGTCTGTTTCGGGTTTAAAAGACAATCCCCAAACAGCGATAGCAGTCTCGCTAAGCTTTTTCTTTTTTGAAAGCTCACTTGTGATTTTCTCCACCATTTTTTGCTTCTGTTTTTCATTGGCATTGATTGCCGCTTCAACAATCATCAATTGTTCGCCGTGGTTACGCGCAATGTCTGCAATAGCTCTGGTATCCTTAGGGAAACATGAGCCTCCATACCCTGGCCCCGCATGCAAAAACTTAGGGGATATCCGGCCGTCCATACCCATGCCGCGTGCAATCTCTTGAATATTTGCACCTGCTTTTTCCGCAAGCAAAGCCATTTCATTAATAAAAGAAATTTTAACCGCCAAAAAAGCATTACTTGCATATTTAATCATTTCAGCTGTTTCAATATTCGTAAACAAAAAAGGCGTCTGATTAATAAAAAGCACATCATATACTTTTTTCATCATCTCGGCGGCGCGGTCACTTTCCGTGCCTATAACAATACGATCCGGCAAAAGACAATCTTGCACTGCACGGCCTTCGCGCAGAAATTCCGGATTTGACACGACATCAAAATCTATCTTGGCATTTCTTGCATCAAGTTCTTCTTGGATTGTTTGCCGCACAAGCTTACCGGTGCCTACCGGTACTGTTGATTTATTTACTATCACTATTCGCCTTTTAATATTTCGACCAATTTGACGTGCTACCTCAAGAATATATTTCAAATCCGCGCTGCCGTCTTCTTTTGACGGCGTACCCACAGCTATAAAAATAATATCACAGTTATGGATTGATTCAATTATATTGCCAGTAAAATGCAGTCTTCCCGTTGCGATATTTTTGTTAAGTAATTCCTCCAGCCCGGGTTCGTATATAGGCACTTTGCCTTTATTTAACATAGATATTTTTGAGCAATCGACATCCATGCAAATAACATTCATACCAAAGTCAGCCATGACCACACCCTGCACAAGTCCAACATATCCTGTTCCAATAATAGAAATATTCATGCTTGTCCTCCAAAATATATTAATTAGGGCGGCTTAATCACTTAGCTTTACTACAATAACATTTTCAATCATTCTTACTGAATCCCGCTTAAGCCAAACGCCCATGGTTCTATATTCATCACTATCCATAATCCGCTTTTGTGTTTCCGGGTCAAGGTAATCAAAGTACGAAGACCCTCTCCCTAAATAATCAGCAAAAAAGAGATTCCATAAGTGCGGAGCATATATAATAAAATCTCCCTGTGTGCCAATCATTCCTTCAAGCTTAGGCCGTATATTGGTGTTATAGGGGGTGGAAGCGGAATTTACATGATTTACATTACCTAAGACAACAATAGGCGTGTGCTGGTGAAGTCCGGTTGCTGCTCTACTCTATCCAGTATCCTTGTTGCAAGCGAGTATGTTTTTTCATAGCGCACATGCATGTTTAAATAAGCCACATTGCTTAATAAATACCAATTGAAAATTAATAAAAAACAAATGATTGTTGTTATCCATGCATGTGGAATTATAAAATAGCATATTTTCTTGGGAAAGTTTTTAGATTCATAGGGAGAATTGTTGACGCTGGATTCCGACACTAATTCTATGCATACAATCGCAAAAATGGTTACCAAGGAAAACTGCATAAACATCAAGATATGATAGGATGCAGAAAGAGCCATGATGATGGGCAAACAAACGCCAAACGGCAAAAGAAGCAGCAAACCGCACAATAATAGAATGCTGGCTTTTTGTACATATAATTTATTTCTAACACATAGAAAAACAATGCCGCAAATAAGCGTCAGAAACATTCCAGCATATAAAGCATAATGATTATAATCGGAACTGTATAACAGAAAATCGCCAAAGTAAAAATTATAAAAGGATTCTAAGGCTAAAGGAAACTGTCGCATTAGCGATGATAAGCTTATTCCGCCCATACTATCAATCCCTTGATACGAGCGAAGCACCTCATTTTCTATACGCAATCTGTAATACAGCCCAACAAAATATACAACGAATCCAAGTATCCCCGTCAACGCGTAGCGAAGGCCAAGAAACACAGTGTTTCTAAGTGTTTGTTTGTTTCGCAGTAAAATAACGCATAATGTCATGGAATAAGCAACATAGGCTTGATAAATCCCCATAGACACGCCAAGAAGGATAGCTCCGCCCAAAAAACCGTATTTATATTTATAAGCGGCTAATACGGCTGCCGCGGACAGCATCATAGCGCACATAGAGGTATCAGCCATCCATAAGTAAGAAAAAGTTGAAGCTGCCGCGGGGAAAGTAGCGGTCACTCCCGCGATAAGAATGACAGCTGACGTTCTCTTAATATCAAACAGGTTAATTATTATAACGGTTGTAATGGCAAGATAAAAAATGGAAAATATGCCTATAACTCATGGTATGCTAAAATAAGAAGTGATTTCGCCTGCATAAGTGGAAACCCACTGCCCCGACTTAAGGTTATCGAATTTATTATATAAAAAGAAAAGCTCGTCATGGTTGGGTAATTTGCTTGTAAAATAAAACGCTTGAGTAATTAAAGCGATAATAACCGCGGCAATAAAAGCTTTTTTAGATACCGGATTTATTTTTCCCCTAAACTCTTGAAAGAAAATGTCCGGTTCTTTAAGCTTCAGCACGAGCATCATCCCCTTTGATCCATTACTTGTATAATCTCGCGGCTAACATACGGCAATCCAGTTTTTCTTTCGCTATTTGGAAAGACGCCTTGCTCATAGGTTCCAAAACTGACTGCCGCTCGGAAATCTTTTGAAAAATCAAAAGCATTTCCTCAACATTATGAATCAACCATCCGTTCCGCGCAATTAGTTTTTTATTATTATCGTGGTCGGCCAGTATAACAGGCGTACCGCAACAAATGGCATTTTGCGCGTTTTGTGAAACCTTGCCGGGCTGCACATAAATATCACAGGCGCAGAACAATCTGTTAAGCTCTTCCCCAGAAACCCATCCCAATGCTTGGATACGGTTATCTGCATTTAACCGCTGTTGAAATTCCTCAAGGATATCATTTGAAACGCTCCCGGCTATCAGCAGCTTTAAACGCTTTGACGGGACCTTGTAAAAAATGTCAATTAATTCGATCGTTTTTTTGAGCGAATCTAACTTTCCCGCGTGAAGAAACACGATATGGTCATCTTTCAGGCCATATTTTTCACGCGTTTCGATTCTTAGCCGAAGCCGGTCTTTTTCTTCTAAAACTGTACCCCCCAATGGGTAATCCTCCAAAACCGCGGGATCAATACCATACACGTTTTCAGCAAAATCCCGGCATTCCGGCGAGATGCAAAACACCTTGTCTATTTGCGGCAAAGCCTTATGAATCCAACGCTTATATATTAATTTGTGCAATATATTCAGCGACAGCCATTTTCTCCCACTGTTTGTAATTTCAGCGTGGCAATCAGCGTAAAGCTTAATATGAGGATTTTTTTGTTTGTATCGGGCAACGGTTAATATCTCCCGCCCGTAACAGCCATGGAAAAAGATAACATCGGGAGAAAATTTATTTATAAGAGGTTTTAACAGTTTAGTTTTTCTAATTTTATTGCTTAAAAATCCTGCAAATAAAAAATCAAAAGGCAGGCGCACTAAGCGTATGCCATTGGATAAGATCATGTCTTCCGGTGGCGTTGGAACAATTTTCCCGTCTACATAGCGCGTGCAATCAGAAATCACCATAACCTCGTGCCCGTCAGCGGCGTTTTGATTGGCGAGAATATTATCCTGATAGCTCAAGCCTTCGGTATAGGAACAGGCTAAGCATATGTGGAGTATTTTCAAGATTATTCATCCTTTCCTTTATATAAATCCAAAATAATTCTTCATCATAATTCTTTTATCATAATTATCTCGGTCGTATTAATAAAAGAATACATTATCAAATAGCTTCGCATATTCCTTTGACTTGTTTTTTATAGGGGGGGTAAGAGCTAAAATATTTGCAGCTACGTTTTTTGCCTTAATTTCTCTTTCTGATACCACTCTTTCGTTATAGTAATTATTATAAAAATTTTGAATGTCGTTACCAATGTTTATTCGTATTTCCTCCTATTTAAACATTACCGTTTTAAATTAATAACGATTACTCCTATAGAGATTAACGCGATTCCAGCAATTGAATATGCCGTTAATTTTTCGCCCAGCACGACAGCCCCAATAACTGCTGTAAGTACAATTATTGTGCTGCTCGCAACCGGGAAAAGATAACTTAAGTCAAATTTGCCTGTAAGGAATACGAATAATAAAAAAGAACAGATATACGCCATAAGCCCCAATAGCAGTTTCAGGTTTACCGAAGCAGTGAAAAGATTGTCCTTGATTGCTATTGTGGTATCCGTTCTGCCCATTTTTATTAAAACTAGCCCTGCAGCGGATAATACAATGTAAAATATTAATAATCCCAAACGTAATGCCTTCTTTTCATTTAACATATAAATACAACCTTATGATACTATTATCTTAGCGAGCTCTTTTCCAAGGCACTCGAAATAATAAAGTCTGCCGTATCCATTTTTTCTGTAAACAACATATTGTATTTTTGCACGCTTAAGCGCGCTGGACAAGGTTTTTTGGTTGCTTATACCACCGAATCTAAAATTCGCAAGCACATCATCAATCGTAACAATATTTCTGTTTTGCTTTCGCATACGCAAATAAAAGTCAAAATCGTCATAAATATTATCAAGCGCATACAATTCCTGATTATAAACCGATTTCGCAACAAACATCGTGGGATGATTCCAATGTCTTGAAGATATATATCGTCTAATCTTGGGTTTTTTTAAAAATGCTGCTTTATTGGTATGTATACGAACAGTTGCGAATATAACGTCAAAATGCGTGCGTTCATATGCTGCGGCTACTTTTTCAAGCGCGTCAATCTCGTACCAATCGTCACTGTTTATCATTCCAACGACTTTGCCAGATGCTATGCCAATACCTTTATTCATAGCGTCATAAATTCCCTTATCCGGCTCAGAAACCATTCTGTATTCTATTCCTCTTACAGCAAATTTCTCACAGTAGCTTTCAGCTATTTGAACCGTTTTGTCGGCAGATGCACCGTCAACAATAATATACTCTATATTATCATAAGTCTGATTCAAAACCGATTCAATCGTTTGTGTGATGGTTTCTTCACTGTTAAAGCTTACTGTTATTATGCTGATTTTCATTCATATAGCCCTCGACACTTCTCTTAATTGATTCCTCAAACCCCACAAGCTGATATTTCTGATCAAAGGGCATTTTAGACACCGAGGCATCATAGTACAGATTTCCAAACGCGCTTTGTAAAGCTGATAATAAAGGTAAGAACATATAAATCGGCACATTGAGCAACGGCAGCCGCCGGACTTTATTGCCAAGTGTATTTTGTATCGCCGCAAGCATATTCGATGTGCTTACATACTCTTTGTTTTGAGGGCACAATGTACCGGATACATCTTGCTCAACGATGATTGCCATAAGCTCTGTTAAATTTTCAATATAAATCACGCTACGCTTGTTTTCAAGCGTTGGTATGACCGGAAAAGCTCTTGCTATCTTTAATAAGCCCTGAAATTTGCCTTTGCAATGCAATCCATAGACCATTGGCGGGCGGATGATTGCTATATAGAAAGAATCGGTGTGCATAGGTTGTATAAGTTTTTCAGCTTGATATTTAGAAAACCCATAATAGTCGCTCTCTATTGGCGCGGGAATAACGCGCTCTGCAATTACCCCTTTTTTCATACCGTACACAGCCATACTGCTAAAATAGATAAAATGTTTAACACCCTCCGCCCTTGCCTTTTGCGCCACTGCAACAGCCAAATCGCGATTAACTTTAAAGTACAAGTCTTTGTTATCTTTTGTCTGCTTGCGATGCGCAATCCCGGCAACATAGATAACACTATCAAAAGCGGAATAATCTATCTTTAGCCATTCGTCATTTCGGGCGTCCACAGTTGTAACTTCAAGCCGCCCCTGCACATACCGTTCAAATGAACTGCCAATATAACTGTCACAGCCAACTATTAATACCTTTTTCAAAAGCCCACCTCGTCATTCGAGCGCTCAAGCGCACCCGTGCCTCCCTCGACAACGCCATCTGATTTAAAGACCGCCCATACTGTGAGGAATAAAATTTTCAAATCTAGAACCAAGCTCATATTTTTACAATATTCCCCGTCATGTTTTGCTTTAACGGGGATAGGAAGCTCGTCGCGCCCTCTAATTTGTGCAAGCCCCGTAAGGCCCGGCGTTATATCATTCGCGCCGTATTTCGCACGCTCCGCAACCAAATCATCTTGATTCCAAAGGGCAGGCCGGGGACCAACAAGCGTTATTTCCCCTTTAATTATATTGAAAATCTGCGGCAATTCATCTAAACTGAATTTTCTAAGAAGCTTTCCTATCGGAGTGATAAACGCTTCCGGGTTTTCAAGTAAATGTGTAGGCGTATCCTTTGGTGTATCAATATACATACTGCGGAATTTATAAATCATAAAATAGCTGCAATTTTTACCAACGCGTTTTTGTTTAAAGAAAACAGAACCCCTTGAAGATAATTTAACCGCTAGAGACAAAATCAGCATCAATGGTATCCAAAATGGAGAAAAAACAATCAAAAGCAGAAAATCCAAAATTCGTTTGACATATATATACAAGACTTTAACTGCTCACTTTCCTGCTATTTGCAACTCTGAGTTTGCTTCCCCAAACCCGGGCACAAGCTCATGCAACCTTTCCATAAGCCCAATCGTATCATTTCCTTCCGCCATCATTTTTAGTGTGCGCATAAACCCAAACAAAAACTCCGGCGAAATATCAATCGGTATCCCTATAAAAATCTTCTGGTTCTTCGTCTTTTTCAGCCCTTCCTCACTCATGAGAAGCTCTTCATACAGCTTTTCACCTGGGCGCAGACCGGTAAACTGAATATCAATATCCTTATACGGCTCATAGCCGGATAAGCGAATCAGTGATTCGGCAAGGTCTAGGATTTTCACAGGCTCACCCATGTCAAGCACAAAAATTTCGCCGCCGCGCGCCATTTCCCCCGCAGTCATGACCAAACTGACAGCCTCGGAAATCGTCATAAAATAACGGATAATTTCCGGATGCGTCACCGTCACCGGTCCGCCGGCAGATATCTGGTTCTTGAACAGCGGAATCACAGAACCGTTTGAGCCGAGAACATTGCCAAAGCGCACTGCTACAAACTCCGTCTTGCTCACCTGTGCCATCGATTGGATAATCATCTCGCAGACACGCTTGGTGGCGCCCATTACATTTGTCGGATTCACCGCTTTATCGGTGGAAATCATGACAAAACGCTTGACGCGGTGCTTGTCCGCACATCGGGCGACGTTGAACGTGCCGAAAATGTTATTTTTGACAGCTTCCTCCGGCGCCGATTCCATCAGCGGCACATGCTTGTGCGCGGCTGCGTGATATACGATTTCCGGGTGATAACGGTCAAAAAGCATGTCTACTTTTTTTTCGTCGCGGACAGACGCAACCTCTGCGTGCAACGATGTTGTATCGTGATTGCCGCGATTCCGCAAAATCTCCTGCTGTATATCATACAACCCGTTTTCGCTGATGTCAAGCATTATTAGTCTTTTGGGGTTTTGCCTTACAATCTGGCGGCACAGCTCGGAGCCGATTGAACCGCCAGCCCCTGTCACCATAACAACTCTCCCTGCCAGATAAAACGACTTCTGCGCACCGGTATCCACAACCTCACGCCCGAGCAAATCCTCGATGCTTACATCCTGAATTTGAGAAACAATAGATGACGCGTCAGTAACAAACGCATATAAATCCGGTATTTTTTTGAGCTGGCATTTTGTTTTCGCGCAGATGTTTGTAATACGCCGGCGCTCCTTGTTGGACGCGGAGGGAATCGCCAGAATTATGACGTCTATGCCATGCTTGTCCACCAGCTTAGGAATATCCTTAGTCGCACCTTCCACCTTGATACGCTGGATTTTTCGCCCGTGCATCTCGCGATTGTCATCCGCAAAGCAGACGACCTCGTACCGCCGCTTGGGTTCACGGTAGAGGTCTTGCAGGACAGCGTTCCCAGTCTCCCCCGCACCGACAATCATGACCTTTTGCATACCGGACGATGTCTTTGAACCCATCCGGGTGGTACGGTACGCGCGGTATGCCATACGTAAAAAGAGGGTGCTTATTCCCGCCATCATCGACGACAGGAAATACACCGTAATCGGAATTCTGGTCGTTACATGCGGCGGCTGAAACCACACCCATGTAACGGCGACGAAAATCCCGGTGGCCACCACTGTCGCCAAAATACATTTCATGAACTCGTGAGCCTCGGCATACCGCCAGAGGCTTTCATACATTCCGAAAAATAGAAAAGCGAGGAAAAATATCCCAATAAAGCAGAGGCTGCTTTGCAACATGACTTCAAAATGCTGTGAAATGGATATACGGCGCATCAGTACAATCCATGAAGCCAAATAGCTGAATGAAATCAACACAAAATCCGCAAGCATCAGAAGAGTCTTACGGTGGCGTGTTTTTAGGTTTGTTATTGCTAAAGAATCAAACTTCATTGTCATGCCTCGTTATTGAAACATAAATAATTTTGTCTATCATAGTATACCACACAAGCCGGCAAATTTCAATGCGCTTCAGGCTTATGGTGGATTCATGATTGCTTGGGTGGGGGTGGGGTTGCGGTTTGTTTTTTAAGAAGCTGTTTCACCATTAGAAGAAGCAATCTGCCTATTTCTGACAATTGCAATCATCAGCCAGAACAAAGGCGTGACCACAATTGAATCAATGCCGAACAGGCTTTGCCCTATATACGCGATTACCGCGGCAAACGCCATCAGCAGGAATGCATCATGATATGCCGGTTTCATTGAATAAATGATAAGCCCCGTTATTAGAGACAGATACGCCATCAAACCGAAGATTCCGTTACTAAACAGGATTTGTATAAAATCATTGTGTGCTTTGTCATAAACTACGCCATGTAATTCCAAAGCTTCTTCCTGAAATTCCCACCCAAGCGCATAAAGAAACGTATCTTGCCCGGTTCCCAAGAGCGGCTGATTTGGCAGCGTTTCCAAACTTTTGCGCCATATATACCCGCGCTTAGAGCCGAAATTGTCCTCCATTCTGCCATGCATGACTTCCCTTGCCTCATATATTCTATTTGTCGGCGGCAAGTTTCTGCCGACAATCTCAACTCCTAAAAGCCCACCTGCGATGAAAATCAGCATGACTGCAAGCCCCGCGAACTTCGCAGCTTTCTGTTTTGGCCACCATTTGATAAGCAATATGGCGGCCCCCGCCGCAATCGAAGCAAGCGAGAGGATTACAATTGGCTGCAACGGCAGCATGGAATAATGATTACGCATTGCAATGTCATGTATAGGCGCATCATCACCCCAACGCGGTATGATATTATAAATCATATTCCAATGATGGAGCACATACGAAACCCCGAAGCCACCGCTTAGGAAAAACGTGCGGCCCGCGCTTTTTCTTTCGCAAAGAAAATACGGCAGCATCAAAATCATCGCGCCTAAAACGCCGACCTTGCCCCCATCAGAGCCGCCTATCAACATCAATAAAAAATTCATAATGCAGGCTGCAAAATAAAGAAACCGCAATGGGCCTTTTGTTTTGATATAAAGCACGGCAAACGCAAGAATTGCCAGGCAAACATACATGCTCAAAAAGTTTACATTTCCGATTGTTGAGCGGAAAGCAATCGAAAAACCGGAGTAAAACGAGTTCCCTTCGCTGTCCGCATATGGCGGCCTGTTATACGGGAAAAGGTTTAAAAAATCATAACCGTAAAACTGTAAATAACCGATTGTACAAAGAATACCCGAGCCTATCGCAAAAATCGAAAAATCGAGCTGCTTCGGCCTGTACCACCTTGAAACAGGGAAATAACATGCCATCATGCAAAACATCGTAAGCCAGCCGTCATTGCGGCCGCGCCTGCCGAGCCAAGTCTCCGCATACGGGGATAGGATGCTCGAAATCGTTATGACAATAAAAAACGCGATGA
>Ga0099364_10001978_pt1 | contig 33054 bp, 24 predicted proteins | sample TergutTh196P3_FD_73070 | JGI IMG/M metagenome (GOLD analysis project Ga0099364, IMG submission 73070) | Microcerotermes parvus P3 segment gut microbial communities from Pointe-Noire, Republic of the Congo - Th196 P3 | ecosystem: Host-associated > Arthropoda: Insects > Digestive system > Gut ... | reverse complement strand
AAGCGGTTTGCATTGTAATCACCTATCTCCGGACCACTACCGCTCACTCCTGTTCCGTATTCAGGACCAATCATCATGAAGATTCTAAGAGGTTCTCTATTGAGTCCATGATTGAAGTTGTGTCTTTGCCCGTTTGCAGCAGATGCTATTCCTATAAAGAGAATAGCGCAAAATAATAATTTTTTCATAATATTTTGTTTTTTGTGATTATTTTGTTCCTTTTCCGTTGCAACTTCTACAATTGCCACTACCTTTGCAATGTGTACAATCTACTTTTTTTGTGCCGTTGCACGCACATTTTGACCCCGCAGTCGAGCAGGTAGTTTGGTTACAATTTACTTTTCCCGACCCCAGGCAAATTCGCCCATAAAAATCTGTATCTCTACATTTTCCGTTACCATAACAATCGTTGCATTTTTCGGGTTCTTTTTTCGCACTGCTTGATGATGAAGAAGAGCTAGAACCGGAAGACGTGCTTTGGCTTTGCGGTCTTTGTTGTTGCTGTTGATTTGTTGTGGCTCTGCTTGTAGTTTGTTGGCTTTTAGTTTGTTGAGTGGCGTTAAGGGTATTTGAAAGCTCTGTGAGTGTAGTTGATAAGGCTTCCAGTAATTGTTGTTGTCTTTGGTACCGTTCTTTGTTGATCAAAGCAAATTGTTGGACTACCGCATTTAAGTCTTCAAGTGATTTGCCCGCAACATTGTAAACTCGACTTCCTAAAGTTAAAGAAGTCAATTTGTTAAGCGTACCATAACCAAACATACCATCAATATGTATTACTGAACTTGGAATGCTTACAGACGACAATTCATTACAATGTGTAAAAATACCAGCTCCAATAGAACTTACTGAATTTGGAATGGTTAAAGACCTCAATCCGCTAAAGGCAAAAGCGGAATAATTGATTACGCGAACCGAATTTGGAATGCTAACAAATTCCAAGTTTTCACATCCGTAAAAAGCACATGCACCAATAGATTTTACTCCTTTTTTTATAACCACTTTTGAAAAAGAATTAGAGTGAACAAACCACGGTGCGTCAGGACCGTCACTCCCAGAAACGATTTTAAACATTGGCATATTTCCTTTTCCGCTAATCGTAAGCGTATTGTTAGAAATATCCCACTTAAGTCTTCCTATTTTTCCGTTTAGGGGGTGGGTTACTAATTCGACTTCTCTTCCGTTTTGGTCGTATTCTTTGCCAGTCTTGTCAATAAAATTTGTTCTTATTCCTATCTTTACTTTTGCTAATCCAGTTATTTCTTTATCAAAGTCATATATAAGGTCATACTTTGCCGGAATTACTTCCTTTCCTGTTTCGTCTATTAACCCGTTTTTGCTTCCAATTCTTACCTCTGTCAATCCTCCGAGAGACCCCAAAACAAAGTCGTATTTAGGTGGAGTTACTTCTTTGCCAGTCTTGTCAATAAAACCATATTTGCCGTTTAGCGTTACTTGTGCTAATCCAGTTATTTTTTTATCAAAGTCATATATAAGGTCATACTTTACCGGAGTTACTTCTTTGCCAGTCTTGTCAATAAAACCATATTTGTTGTTTAGCCTTACTTTTGCTAATCCTGTTATTTCTTCGTCCCACTCCCGTATCGCGTCATACTTTACCGGTATTACTTCTTTTCCAGTCTTGTCAATAAAACCATATTTGTCGTTTATCTTTACTTTTGCTAATCCAGTTATTTCTTTGTCCCACTCCAGTATAAAGTCATACTTTGCCGGAATTACTTCTTTGCCAGTCTTGTCAATAAAACCATATTTGTCGTTTAGCTCTACTTTTGCTAATCCAGTTATTTCTTTATCAAAGCCAAATATCCAGTCATACTTTACCGGAATTACTTCTTTTCCGGTTTTGTCAATATAACCCTTTTTATTATCGGTGTGTTTTTCTATCCATACTTCTGCCAATCCTTCGGAAAAGGAACCGGCGTGATCGTACTTAAACGGAATAATTTCTTTACCGGAAGCATCAACATAGCCCCATTTGCCATTTGCCCCTTTTTTGGGGGTTAATTCTTGTGTGAAAGCAGTTACCGCGATGAGTGCAGTTAGTGCTGTGGTGAATAGTGTTTTTTTCATAGTGAGAATAATTTTTTTGTTGTTCAGATTTTCGGACATAAAAAAAACCGGAGGCGATTACTCTTGTATGTCTTTTTATTTGTTCAATGAGGTTTTAGGCGACCCAACAGCCAAATATGTCAACGAGTAATGCCCACGGTTTCCCGTGAGCGTTTGTCTTACTCGTCTTGGCTGTTCAGAAATGCCTAAATTTCATTGAACAAGACGGTAGCTTAACGCTTTTCAGTATGTTTTTTTTGCGTATTAACTACGCTGTTTTTTCATAGGCGAATTATTTTTTTGTAGGGGTGATGCATGCATCACCCTTACAGATTTTTTGCAAAGATACGATTTTTTTTTGAGAAAACATATACAAAACATAGATTTTTTTTCGGGATGGATAAAAAAACAGGTTTCGCACTGACATTTTTACAAAAACACCACTTTTTTGCCCTGACAATTTGCAAAATCCAAAAAAAAGTTGTATCTTTGCAAACTTAAACTTTACAAAAGTTGTTAAAATCTAAAGTTGATATTTATGTTTACACGAAAATTATTGTTAGAAAGTCTTAATGATGAGAGTGTTTTCTTATTTGGAGCACGGCAAACGGGAAAAAGCACACTCATCAAGGAAATTTTTCCGGATGCCCGCTATTATGATCTGCTGAAATCCGATGTTTTTGAGCGATTGTTTCGCTCCCCTTGGTTGTTTCGTGAGGAATTGGAAATGTGTTTGCCCGACGAATTGGTCATTGTTGACGAAATTCAGAAAATACCACAACTCTTAGATGAGATACATTGGCTCATGCACAATCGCAAACTTCGTTTTTTGCTTTGTGGTTCGAGTGCACGAAAACTGAAACGCTGCGGAGCAAATTTGTTGGGTGGACGAGCCATACGGGAAACGCTCTATCCGTTGGTGAGCACGGAAATCCCGAATTTCGACATGATTAAAGCCGCGAATTATGGGCTACTCCCTCAACACTATCTATCGGCTAATCCAAGCAAAAAATTACAGGCTTATGTCGGCAATTACCTTCAAGAGGAAATCCGAGAGGAAGCACAACTCCGCAATTTGCGGACGTTTGCGAGGTTTTTGGATGCGGCGGCATTGACCAACGGCGAAATTGTTAATTTTACCAACATCGCAGCAGACTGCGGAGTGAGCGCACCAACCGTGAAAGAATACTTCTCCATTTTAGAAGAAACCATGTTCGGATATTTTGTGCCGGCATTCACCAAAACCGTTAAACGACGGATAAAGCAGGCACCCAAGTTTTATTTGTTCGATGTTGGCGTAGCCAATTATTTAGCTAAACGAAAAGCACTACTTCCGGGATCTATGGACTTTGGAAAAGCGTTTGAACACTTGGTAATCCACGAACTCACGGCTTATCTGTCCTACTCCTCTTCCGAGGAAACGCTTTCGTATTGGCGAACAAACACCGGCTACGAAGTGGATGCCGTGCTTGGCGATGCACAAATAGCCATCGAAATAAAATCTTGCAAAGAAGTGCAATCCCGACATCTCAAAGGTTTGAAAGCCTTTTCGGAAGAACATCCGCAAGCACGACTTATCGCGGTTTCGCTTGATCCCGCACCACGACGAATGAATGAGGTGGAAATTTATCCCATAGCCGATTTTTTGAAACTGCTTTGGAGTGGAGGGATAACAACTTAGCCTCCGCCGAACGGGGACGGTAAAATTTGTTTGGTAATCATTTCAAAAAAAATTCGTATCTTTGCAAATCAAATTTCCAAAACCATGACACCAAACCATCTCCAAACTGCACTCGAAAACCGCAAAAGCAACATCCCCGCCATTATCGTGATGATTTTCCTTTTTTGTATGATTGCTTTCGTTACAAATTTGGCATCTCCAATGGGCGATATCCTAAAACATCAATTCGGAATCTCTAACTGGATGGGCACGCTTGGCGTTTTTTGCAACTTCATCGCCTACGCCGTGATGGGTGTCCCTGCCGGAATTTTACTCCAAAAACATGGCTACAAAAAAACAACCCTCATCGCTATTGCCGTAGGATTTACAGGAGTCGGAATTCAAACGTTATCAGGAGTTTTCGGAAGTTTCGGAGTTTATTTGTCAGGAGCATTCATCGCCGGATTTTCGATGTGTTTGCTGAATACCGTCGTCAACCCGATGATCAACAAACTCGGCAGTGGCGGAAATAAAGGCAATCAGCTGATGCAAATTGCCGGAACATTCAGTTCGCTTTCGGGAACTTCGGTGATTATCTTGACCGGAATTTTGATTCCATCTATCGTAAAAGCACAAATCAGCGACGTGTTTCCGTTGATGTTTGCGGCTTTGGCGATTTTTGCATTGGCTTTCGTGGTGATTTCATCGGCAACAATTCCCGAAAACGAATCGCTCGACTTCACTCAAAAATCAAGCAAATTCTCACATTCTCCCCTATCCTTTCGACATTTTGTTTTGGGTGCAATCGGCGTATTTGTCTACGTGGGCGTGGAAGTTGGCATTCCGAATGTGTTGAATAAATGGCTCCAAAATCCGGATTTGAATGTCTTGAAAGTCGCCCATGCAGAGGCAGTCGCCGGTTCTGTTGCAGCAACATATTGGTTTATGATGCTTATCGGACGATTCATCGGAGCCGCCGTCGGCAGTAAGGTTTCACCCAAAGCAATGTTAGTTTTTGCATCGGGTTTGGGTTTGATTTTGACCTTGTCGGCAATTTTTGCACCAACATCTGTGATGGTCAATTTGCCGGTTTTCAAAAATGATACAGACGGATTATTTGGTTTGACCTATGTCCCGATTAGCGCAGCATTGCTGGTTTGCGTAGGTTTGTGCACATCCGTCATGTGGGGCGGAATTTTCAATCTCGCTGTGGAAGGTTTGGGAAAATATACCGAAAAAGCATCCGGAATTTTTATGGTCATGGTTTGCGGTGGCGGAATTTTACCGCTACTGCAAAACGGAATCGTCGATATGGCAGGCGGAATCGGCTACTTGATGAGTTATTGGGTGATTGTCGCCGGACTGCTTTACTTGCTATACTTCGCCCTTGCAGGCTGCAAAAACGTAAACCAAGATATTGCCGTTTAAGAAAATTCGCAGGAGCAAAAAAAAATCTGCTCCTGCGTCTTTCTAATTAAAATCCCCATCCGTACGAAAATCCACCAATATGGCGATAACCGTATTTTCCAAAATCTGAAATTTTAGCCCTTCACAAGAGTAAAACGGAAATTCCTCACTAAACGTTTTTACCAACATTTGCTTACTAAAATAAGCAGGACGAGAGAAAAACCGATTATCATCGCCAACATATTTTTGATAAGTTTCTTTAAGTTTCATTTCAGGAAAAATTCGTTCAATATCATCAACCGTCATACCTACTCTAAACGTCATATCCCGAAATTTAACTTCGTGTTGCAATGACGTTATTTCGATATATTTGGTGTACAACACTGCCGGATTATACGAGGACAAATGAATGTACAACGAATCACTTTTGTAAACGGCAATTCGTCTGTTTTCTTCTTCATAATCGTCCCAAAAGGTAGAATCGACAATCATTTGTCCCCTAAAAAACGGACGATAATCGTCGTGTTCCATTTTTACACCATCAAGATAAATTTCAGAGATGTGGTAAGGTTGATTTTGTTGTGCATTAACATTCATTGCCATTAAAACTAACAGCAAAATTGCGATAATTTTAGTTTTGGTTTCCATGGCAAATTAACGAATAGGTTCTAATAATTCTCCTTCCTTTGAAATTCCCAATGCCTCAAAGGAATCATCCACTAACTTACGGAGGGGTTGATTAACATCGACCTCCATCTTTTTCAATTCAATAATTCTTCGAGTGGCATAATCTATTTTAGACAAAATATAATATGCCTCTTCTGCTGATTGAACCGTTACAATGTAGTTGTTTGAGAATATCGTACTTCTCGTAAATACATCCATATCATCAGAGAAGTCGCCAATCATCAACGTGCTTTCGAATTTATCATTTGCATAGTCATACATAGTCAGGTATATAACGGACTGTATGTAGTAATACAATAGATAAAGGTCATCATCAATCCTTTTTCTGTATATAGGATGGACTTTCTTAACAAAAGGTACATAAATGGAAGTGTTCTCATCGACGTTGTATCCCTCAAAAATATCGTGCATTTCCTCACTATTGTTGTTGAAAAAATACTTTAGAGCAAGGTTTGTGTCTATTTCCCTTTCGAAATCTACCATATTCCATAAATATACGGAAGTTATTATGGTGTCTTGTTTCATATCAGGAAAGTAGTCCGATATTCTTGTCTTGTTTTGATCATTTGTATTGACCTGACCATTTACATTTGCAGAAATATTTGCATTTACAAAACAAATAAGTGCAAACATTGTGATTAAAGTTGTTTTCATGTGTTTAAGATTTTTTATTGTTAATTTTTTTTACATATTTTTCCTGATTTCTGTTATGGTGTACGGTTTGTCTTGGTATATTCCGTGTATCATATTTCTACCTCTGTCTATTTCCAATAAATTGTTTTCATGGGTGGCTGTTTGGCCATTTGTTCGTCCCGGATCATAAAACCGATAGTACTCTTTATTGTCTCGAGAAGTTTTACCAACAATAACCATAAAGTGAAACGTTGCTTTGTTAGTATTATAAACAGCAGTTTTATTATTCCGATAATGTACCCCTATCACCACAGGTTTGCCCGATTTTAATATGGTGTCCGTATAGGATATTGCGTTGTTAAACAAGTTTACATTTGCTTGCAAATCCGATTGTTCTTGCCATTTACTGTTTGACCGCAATGTTGCAATATCCATTGATTGCCCCCTATTAGTAGTCACCCCAAGTTGTTCGATGGTGACAAGGCATGTTTGATAACAACAATTATTACCTTTGCATGGACTACAGTTTGTGCAAGGCAACCCTCCGTTACAACAAACATTTATTGTACCACACCAATGGCAGTCCCTCCCATTTACTCGTCCATCAAATTGGCTTATCCATTGCACGTTTGTCAATAAGATTTCTCCCTCCCACAAGTCTTCCACCGGCCTCTTCAAATAATCATACAACTTTCCCTCCTCGGTTTTACTTCCCACCAAAATAAAAATCGGCGAATTGTAATGTCCTTTGAGCAGAACTCTAACCCCAAATGCCGTATCTCCTATAAAACTCAAGGGGGTTATCATGGAAACATCTATCGTGTCAAACGTTTTTTCGGTACGAATACGCATTAACAAAAATACGTCGCTGATATTAATTGTGACATTTGCCACAAAATACGACACATCATTTCGAATGGAATGTACAATGCCGGAATCTTTTTCGTAAGATAATTTCAAACTGTTAAGTATGTTCATAATATCAAGCCTTGAGGCAATCGGTAGTGCAGGTGCATCATCATCGTCCGATGAACCTGTTGAGTTATCAGGTGGTTGCGAGGTTCCCGGATGGGTCGAATTGGTGCCGCTCGACGTTGTTCCGGAACTTCCATCGTCAGTATTGTCTACGGACGGTGGCGGAAAAGGTTGCGAATCGGGCTCACTTTCCGGTGAATTTTCGTCCGTCGAAGATTCATGTTCAGGCTCTATCTCATCATCGTTGATCTCGCTATTTTCGTTGGTTTCGTTAGTGTTCTGATCTGAATTTTCAGGTGATGTCGTATCGTTTTGGTCTTTATTATTAGATGTAGTATCAGGGGGAAGGTTTAAAAGCAAATTATTATTTGCATCGTAATTTACATTGACAATTCCCTCTGTATGCTGAAAACACTCATTAATTCGGATATTTTGGAATGTTACATTTAATCTGATAAAACTTAAAATCGGCATTTGGATATAGCCTTTTCCTGAGAAAATTCCGCCACTTCCGCTAACTTCCTGCACAAAAACCGTCGTTCCGCCACTTGTAAACACATCTTGCGAAGTCAGTGTTTCCAACGGTTTCACGCAAGTGTCGGACGGCACAAATGATTTTCCGCAACCGTAAGCAGCACTATCCATATTGGTAATCTCCGGCGTTGTAATAAAAATCGATTCGCTGTCGTCGCTGTTCGTGAATTCGCAAAGCGTTCGAATTTTCAGTTCGTAGGTCTGATTCGGCGACAAATCTTCTAATTGAATCTCTGAAAAACTCGTCCGTTGCGAAAACCAAGCATTTGCATCGGTGTCGGAACGACGATATAAAATTGCATATTCATTTTTGAAATCATCGACCGTCCAAGATAAATTCGCTGAATAGGGACTCTCCGAAAACCCTTGAAAATTCATTGGTTTTTCACATTTTTCGGCATATCGAAACGAAAAAATTTCACTGTATCCGTTGTTTTTAAGTTGAAAGGATTCGTTGTCGTCATCTATGCTACGCACCCTGACACGAAAGGCGTATCGCTGATTTTTGATTAATTCCTCATCAAAATTTCCGTATCGAAATTGCGTTTGAAACAACGTTTTTTCAGAGTACTTTTGTGCTGTTTCAAACAAAATTCGTAAATCTCCGTTGTAATGTTGTGGAATTTGCACCATTTCAAAGTCATAAACTCCTTGAAATCCGCTACTGACAGCCGATTGATGTCTCGGAGTCCACGAAAACATAATGTTTTGCGGTGTTTCGGCATGAATTAAAGCGTTGTTTCCCGGAAAATTCAGAATCGGAGGTTCAATGTCATGCAGGTTAATTGTGGCGAAGCCTTCCGAAGCCGAGACTTTCACTCTCGACCCCCATTCGTAGACTTCGAACCACAATTTGTACCTGCCTTCGGGCAGTCGAGAACCGTTTCGAATGAAATTTTCTCGCGTCATACCTGTAAACACAAGGTTTTCCGGCTGAAACAGATTACTCAGCTCGCTGCCGCTGATGTGAAATGGCACTCCCCCATCTAATTGAAAATTTCGCGAACCGAACAATGGTCTCGTTTCTAAGGAAACCGTCGGACTTTCGATGAACAATCGCACGAAAACCTGTCCATTCGTAACGCTTAAATCACGAAGCAAAAGGGTTAATGAAATTTTTTCCGACCATTCCGAAATTTGTGCGGAATACGGCGGTGTGAACGTTGTTCGTGAACTAACCGGTGCAATTTGTGCAAACGTTAAAGTCGAACAACTCGTTGCTAAAACAACGATGATTTGTTTGGTTCTCGAACGAAATGTCGCATTGAGCGAATCGAACTGTCGAGAGATGGCTGATTTTTTTAACATAATTTTTTGGTTTTAGTAAGTAGTAAATTAATGAACGTCGAATGAGAAAATTTACCCATTCACATATATAACGCTCGACCCCCCGATTTTCGTATATTTTTTTTGTTAAAAAGTGTTAAAATGTTAATAACTTTATGATTTTGTTAATAACCCAACCCTTTTTTGGCTGTTTTTCGGAATTTTTTGAAAATTAAAAACCATAAAAAAATTTGTAAATTCATTTTTTTTTCGTATCTTTGCAGTTCTTAAAAAAAATGCCCGGATGGTGGAATTGGTAGACATACCACTTTGAGGGGGTGGCGCCGGTTACGGTGTGCAAGTTCGAATCTTGTTCCGGGCACCCAAAAAAAACCAAAAAAATGTGGTTTTTACTGCTTTTTTTTGGTTATTTCAAAAAAAAGTCGTAACTTTGTGAAACTTTTTGTGTAATTATCCGTAAATAAATAGAAAAATAGAACAATATAACCATGAGATTTCTACTTACAAGCTTTTTAACGATACTTTTCGTTATTCTGCAAGCACAAGACCCATTCGCAGGACTTCCCGGACGCTCGAGAGTCCTACCGGATCAAGCTATTGTCGATAATGATAGAGTTAGGGTTCGCCTTACCGTAGACGGACGAACAAACAATTTTACACTTTACAAGTCGAATATGTTTGAGTTTGTTTACGATTCTGTTTATCCTTTGGGGCGTTTTGTTCCGGTTGAATTGACCGATACGGAAGCCGTTTTCCGACTTGGAAAAATTTATGTTCAAGGGAAATACGGTGCACAAAAAAATTACAAATTGTATACGCCGCCTGCCGTAACAACATTGGCTCTTTCGGCTGTTACAGGTCCTTTGGGTATGGGATTTGCAATTCCTGCTGCACGAACTCCTGTTAAGATCGAAAATCTCGGACACCCCGATATGCCTCTGATTGATCATCGAATTTACTATCAAGGTTACGCCGAAGAGGCTCGTAAAATCAAGGCTCGACGCGTTTGGCTAAACTTCGGAGTTGGGTTTGGAATTTTCTTAGGAACGATATTCTTGAACGAATCTATGGACGGCGACCTGTTAGGTACCTGTTTCCTCTGCAAGGATAATACAAAATACGCGTTCAAATAATAAATTTGCTTAAAAAATCTACAACATAAATTGGGAGTCTATGATTAGATTCCCAATTGTTTTTGGTAAGCAGTCAACGTATCAATCAAATTCGAACGAACGTGAATAAATTCGCTGATTCCGGCTGTTTTGAACGTTTCGAGATTATCGCCCGGATGTCCGGCTAACGTGATGTTTACTTTTCCTTTCAACACTGCACAAACACCGTTTACCAAGTCCGGATATTCCTCGTCGGAACTGCACAACACAACAATATCCGCTTTCGCTGAAAGAGCTGCATTTGCACCGTCTTCCGGAGTTTTGAATCCGGCGTTATCTATAATTTCGTAACCTGCACAACCGAAAAAGTTCAATGCAAATCCTGCACGAGCCTTACGCATCGCGAGATTTCCGTACGTCAATAAAAATACAATCGGTTTTTTCTTTCCGGATTTCACGGCTTGTTCTGTTGCCAAACGCAAGTCTTCAAACGCCTCCGCACCGCGATATTGACGTAGAGGCAGAAAATTTTCTGCCCTTGCATTCGTTTCCTTGCAATCCATCGCACATTTCGGCGAGATTTTTTCCAACATGGTTTCGTGTGGATTCGGATATTGATTCGTTCCCAAAATGATGGTTCTGCGATTGGCAATATCCAAATCACGCTGTTGGGCAGTTTTTGTGATGGCATCTTGAATGGTTCCGGTTTTGAAAGCCTCAATAAAACCGCCTGTTTCCTCAATATCTTGAAATAATTTCCAAGCGTGTTGAGCAATGGCATCCGTCAAATTCTCGATATAATATGAACCTCCGGAAGGGTCAACAATTTTATCGAAATAGGATTCTTCTTTCAAAATAATTTGCTGATTTCTCGCCATGCGTGTAGAAAATTCGTCAGCACATTTGTACGCATCGTCGTACACGTCCACGTGAATCGAATTTGCACCGCCCAATGCTGCAGACATGGTTTCCGTAGTGGTTCGGAGCATATTCACATTCGGATCGTAAATAGTTTTATTCCATTTTGAGGTTGATGCGTGAACAAAAACTTGTGTATGTTTTGCATGATGAACATTCAACACATTCGCCCAAAGCATACGTGCTGCACGGATTTTAGCGATTTCCATAAAATAATTCGAACCCATTGCCACGTGCAACGTCATGCGTTTGGCAATTTCGTCAATGTTCAAACCTTTTTCGGTCAACAAAATCAGATATTCATTCGCCCAATTCAGTGCATAGCCCAACTCTTGAACCGCTGTCGCACCGGCATTGTGCAACAATTCTGCACTCACATTTAACAACCGGAAATTCGGAAATTTTGTTGCGAATTTTTGGAATAAATTTACGGCTGTTTTCACACATTCTTCGAGCGAACCGCAACAAAAACTACCGTGTTTCAGAGCACAGGCAAAGGGATCGAAATCAATTGAACCGGAAACTTGTGCAGGTGAGATATTTTTTGAGGTCAAATAATTTTCGAACAACTCCAAAATTTCTGCGTAGTTCGTGGATTTGAGAAAATGAACACCAATTTTTGTAACATCAATATGGTTTAATAAAATTTCAAAATCTTTTTCCGATTTCACATTTTTAACAACCAACCCAATGCTTTGAGCACCACGTTTCACGGCATCTACAGCCATTTCATTAATTTTCGGCAATGCGTTTTGACCAATATCTTGCCGGATTTCCCAGTCGTTGTTTTGGTCGGAATTGCCACGAACAAACGGGAATTCGGCAGGATTGACTTGCACATAAGTTAAATTTTTCAAATCCTCTTCGCGATAATAAGGTTTAACTTTGAAACCTTCGGGTGTTTTCCAGACCAATTTTTTTTCATAGTCGGCACCTTTAAGATCTTTGACAATCGCGTCTTCCCACTGTTGTGTGGTAATGGGAGGAAATTCAGCGAATAATTTTTCGTTACTCATAGTTTTGTTATTGAGGCAAGGCACACCCACCCTACCATAAATTAATGGTGCAAAGATACAAAAAAAAATTGAAATAAATTCATTTTTTTTCGTATCTTTGCAAAAGAAACATGAAATTTCAACCTCAACGATATCAAATTCCCGACCGCTCAATGATTCCATTTATTGATGCAGATGAAATTCGGGATATTCTCCAAAACACGCTATCCTCAACGGAAAGCGTGAAACGTGTGATTGAAAAATCATTGCAAAAAAATCGATTGTCGTTGGAAGAAACAGCAATTTTGATTAACGCCAAAGATGCAGAATCCATACAGTTAATCAAGGATGGTGCCGCACGACTGAAAAAAGAAATTTACGGCAACCGGATTGTGTTGTTTGCCCCGCTTTACATCGGTAATCAATGTGTGAATAATTGCCAATACTGCGGTTTTCGGGTGTCAAACCAAGAGGCGGTACGCATAACGTTATCCGATGAGGACATTGTAAACGAGGTCAAAGCACTCGAAAACGATGGACATAAACGTTTGATTTTGGTGTATGGCGAACACCCCAACTATAACGCTGAATACATTGCAAACACTACTCGTTTGGTGTATGCAACCAAACATAAAAACGGCGAAATTCGTCGCCTCAATATCAACGCAGCACCGCTTGATATCGCAGGGTTTCGAATCGTGAAAGAGGCGGGAATCGGCACCTATCAAATTTTTCAAGAAACCTATCAGCCCGAAATTTACAAAACCTATCACCCAAGTGGACGAAAAGCCGATTACAATTATCGCTTGACTTCCTTAGACAGAGCGATGGAAGCGGGTTTGGACGATGTTGGAATCGGTGCTTTGTTCGGACTTTATGATTGGCGTTTTGAAGTGTTGGGATTGGTTCGACATGCCAATCATTTGGAAGCCTGCTACAATGTAGGACCTCACACGATTTCGTTTCCACGTGTTCAGAATTTTTCGGAAGAAAACATTTCAGACAAATACAATGTGAGCGATGAGGATTTTGTGAAATTAATCGCTATTTTGCGTTTGGCTGTGCCTTATACCGGTCTGATTTTAACCGCACGAGAACCGCAAAAGATTCGCGAAGAAGCCCTAAAATACGGCGTTTCGCAAATCGACGGCGGAACAAAACTCGAACTCGGTGCATATTCCAATACCCAAAATAAAACACAAGATCTGAATCGCGAACAGTTTCAAATCAACGATAATCGCTCGTTACAGGACATTATGAACGAGCTGATCGAAAAGAAATATATACCTTCGTTTTGTACGGCTTGCTATCGAAAAGGCAGAACCGGAGAGCATTTTATGGAATTTTCCGTTCCCGGATTTATTAAAAAATTCTGTACGCCCAATGCCATTCTAACTTTGGCAGAATACTTAGAAGACTACGCCAATCCTGAGACTGCACAAAAAGGCTGGGCATTAATCGAACAAGAAATCAAGCAAATTGACGACGAAAAAATCCAACGTCAAACCTTAGAAAAAATCGCTCAAATCAAACTCAACAAACGGGATTTACAGTTTTAGTTTTTTTTCTTTACAACAAAAATTACCGGAAATTTTCGAAAATAATTACGAAAATTTTACCGCCTCTGCTTCTTTAATTTTGCCGATGGCAATACTTGGCAAAAGCACGGCTAACAAGACAATTGCAAGCGTTCCGATATTACAAAAAATCAACCACGACCATTCAAATTGAATCGGAATATGTTTGATATAATAAATGCTCGGATCTAATTTAATCATCGGATAATTTTTCTGAATCCAACAGAGTGATAACGCCATAAAATTTCCGATTAACATACCTTTTCCGGCGATATACATCACTTTCCAAACAAAGAGTTTTCGAATGGTGGAAATAGGCATTCCCATAGTCTTAAAAATGCCGATTTCATTGGTCTTTTCGATAATCATAACCATAAAAACCGAGATCAAACTAATGGCGATAACCAATGCCATAATCACTAAAATCACAATCACGTTCATGTCGAACAATTCAAGCCAATTGAACGTTTCCGGAAAATCAGACGTAATCGGAACAGCAACCAAATCAAGGGGCAAAAATGCATTAAATTTTCTGGCTTGTTCGCTCAAATCTCGAGTAGAAAATTGTTGCAAAACAATCTCGAAACCTCCGATTTCATCAGCATTCCAGCCATTCAGACGTTGAATATGTCGAAGATCGCCAATCATCATTTTTTCATCAAACGTTGAAAATCCACTTTCATAAATTCCGACAATATCAAAGGCACGAGCACGCACATTTTCGTCATCTACAAAATACGTGCGAAGTTTTTCGCCCAAATTAAGATGCAATTTTTGTGCCAACGTTTGAGAAATTAAAATTTCGTTAGATGTTACGGAATCCGCAAAATTCGGGATATTGCCCTCAATCAGACACGATTCGAAAAACGAAAAATCATAATCTTTTTCAACGCCTTTCAAGTGAATGCCGTGATTGTAAATATCGGTTTTAACCAATCCGATTTGTGTAGCAAACGCCTGTTTCCGGAATGTTTGTGGAGGGATGCCCTGCCCTGCCCCTATAGCATTCCAATCAATATCATCTCGATGAATCGGTTCCGCCATTTTAGCCAAAGACGTTTGATAAGGAGAAATACGTAAATGCCCCGAAAAACCAAACACTTGACGACTCACTTCCTTTTTGAATCCAAACGAAATACAAATCGAAAAAATCATAACCATACAACTCAAAACCACGCCAATCGTTGCAATTCGTACGATAGGACGCGTATAGCCGGTGTTTTTTTGACGAATAAATCGATTAAAAATAAGATGTTCAACAGACATTTTTCAGGTTTTTTTTTGCAAAGATACAAAAAATTTGACTATTTCATTTTTTTTTCGTATCTTTGCAGACTTATTTTGTATTTAATTAACGAAAAAAAAACAATAAAACATGGCAGTAATTGGCAGAATCAGAAAACACTCAGGATGGTTGGTTGGTCTAATCGGCTTATCCATCGCAGGATTTATCTTACAAGACGCTTTTTCGGGAGGCGGTCCGGGAGGACGAATCCCTAAGTTCGCAGTCATCGACGGAGATGAAATTAAAATTCAACAGTTCGAAGAACGGGTTGAACAAATCGCCGAACAATTTCGTCGTCAACAAGACGGCATTCCCCTTTCCGCAGAAGATATGCACGAAGTTCGGGAACGGGTTTGGATGACAATGGTTGGCGATATCTTGATGAATCGTGCCGGAAACAAATTGGGAATCACCGTAACAACTAAGGAAATGAATGATATGTTCTACGGGCAATTTATTCATAACCACGTGTATACATCGTTTGCAGACCCTACAACGGGTGCGTTCAACCGTCAGCAAGTGATGATGTTTATCAATAATTTCAGTCAATATCCGATCGAAACGCAGCAACAATTCCACGATTTGGAAATTGTTATCAAAGAAGATCGTTTGAAAAATAAATACTACACCGTGATTGCAAATGCACATTATGTGCCGGAATTTTATCTCAACCATTTGTATGAACATGCAAATGCTAATGCCTCTGCAACCGTTGCAACACTAAGTTATGCGGATATTCCGGATTCGGATATAACGCTAACTGATGCAGATTTCAAAACCTATCTCAACAACAACAAACCGTTGTTCGTACGTACGCAAGCCTCGCGAGCCGTTGATTTCGTAGTATTTGATGTGTTTCCTACGGACGAAGATTTGGTTGACCTCAACAAACATGCTCACGATTTATTCGAAGAGTTTAAGGTTGAAACAGATTTGCCAAATTTCATCAATTCCGTGTCAACAGAGCGTTTCGACAGTGTTTTTGTGAAAAGAAGTGAACTTTTTTATCCTTGGGATTCGTTGCTTTTCAGAGCACCGAGAGGAACATTCTTTGCTCCGGAAATTCGTCGAGGTCGCTATGAAATGGCTAAACTCATTGATATCGCTGCTCGTCCGGATTCGTTGAGAGCAAGTCATATTCTGATTACATTCAGAGGATCGGCTGCCAATCAAGGGCAAAATCGTACCAAAGAACAAGCACAAGACATTGCAGACAGCCTAAGAAGAGAAATTTTGAGAGATAGAAGTCAGTTTGCAGCAATCGCACAAGCCAACTCCGAAGATGGTTCGAGAGATGCCGGTGGAGATTTGGGTTGGTTTTTGGACGGACAAATGGTGAAACCGTTTAACGAATCGGTCGTTAGAGGAAATGTTGGCGATATCGTTGTCGTGGAGACTGTTTTCGGCTTTCACGTGATTCAAATCACCGGAAAAACCGCTCCTGTGCAAAAAGTGATGGTAGCGTTTGTTTATGTCCCCATCGAACCGAGTGCCAATACCAATAAGGCTGTTTACACCGAAGTTAATCAGTTTTTTGCAAAATGTACCGATCTAACTTCGATGCAAGAAATTGCACGTGAACAGGGTTTACCTGTTCGTCAAGCAGAATATCTTACCGAAATGGATGTCATGTTGCCGGGCTTACCAAATGCTCGCGGTATCGTGCGTTGGGCTTACGACAAAAAAACCAAAGTCGGCAGTGTTTCTCCTGAAATCTACGAATTTGAAAACAGATACGTGGTTGTCGGACTTCGTCAGATTCGCGAAAAAGGTCTTCCGACCTTGGCGGAAATCAAAGACATTGCCGAAGTTCAACACGCTGTTCGTAACGAGAAAAAAGCCGAAATTTTGCTCGCAAAAATGAATGGTGCACTCCAAAACAATCGCTCTATGTCGGCTCTCGAAAGTATCGATGCCGAAATTGAAACTATCGAAATGATTAGTCTCGGAGGATTCAGCGTTGGAACAAAAGGTTACGAACCTGAACTCATCGGAACAATTTTCGGTATGCCGCAAAATCGTTTGTCAAATCCTGTAAAAGGACGTTCGGGTGTATTTGCCGCAGAACCGTTGCTATTCGCACCCATCGAACCGCTGGAAACCCCTGATTTTATGAGGCAGCAACTCCATGGTATGTTCCAAAGAAACATGGTTGAAAGTCTACGTAGTGCAAAAGAAAATAATGCCAAAATCGTAGATAATCGAGCCTTCTTTTTCTAAGACTTTTTCACTATAGTCTAAAAAACGAAAAATGTACCTTGCCGTATTTTCGTAATTCCAAAAACTGCGGAACGCCGGAGTAATTGTGCTTTTCCGAATGTTCTAAAACAAAAAGTCCGTTCGGATTTAAGAGCTTGTATTCAAAAATCAACGATGGCAATAGATCTATCGTTGGCAATTCGTAAGGCGGATCTGCAAAAATCAAATCGAATGTTTGACGAGTTTTTGCGATATAAGCAAACACATCTGTTCGCATAACCGTAAGGTTTTCTATGTGCAAATGTTCCGCTGTTTGCTTAATAAAATCAGCACATTTCGGATTAATTTCCACCGACAAAACCGATGCACCTCGCGATGCAAATTCGTAGGAAATACCGCCTATCCCGGCAAATAAATCCAAGACATTCAAGCCATCAAAATCTACATGATTGTTGAGCACATTAAACAAACTTTCTTTCGCAAAATCTGTCGTTGGTCTTACCGGAAGATTCGTCGGAGCCTGAATCCGCCTGCCTTTCAGAGAACCGCTAACTATTCGCATAACGCAGGATTTATCAACCAAAGTCCGGGCTGAATACCTACACGCCAACTCAATGGATTTTCGTCATCGGAAAATTTATTCACCGACAAAAAATAGGATTCCAAAATGCTCATCAAATTCTCTGAATCTCTTGTAGAATCAATCATTTTCAGCGTCAGACCTCCGGTGTCGATTTTCAACCTGTTCACAACATTCAACAAATAATACAGTAAATCATTCGCCGATTGATAGGTAAATGTATTGGCAAAAATCAAGCGTTGTTTTTTCTCAAAAACGAATAAATCAAACGAGTTTGCAGTCAAATTTAGAAACACCTGATGCTTGCTTCGCTTGTCTAAACGTGTTGATTTTTCAAAGGCTTGGTAAAGCAAGTGATATGTGCTGAAAAATTTTCCGGTTGGAAACATGGACATGGCAACATCGTATATTTTTTGGTCCACCACAGACAAAAAAACAATGTCGTTACACGTTTCGGACAACACAACTTGAGAGGTCGAATCAAATTCAAAATTCAACTCCACAAAGGCTTGACTCCGCTCCGGATTGAAAATCTTTTTGGGAACAAGCGTGGTTTGTGCAGGTTCGATGTTAATGTCAAGTTTGTGGGACATTGTTAAATTACTCCCAATTTCCTTCGGTAATCGGGTCGGTCATTGAGCCGAATTTTCTACCCGGAAAACGATTAATATCTATTGAACGTTTGACGGAGTTAATCACCAGTTGTCTGTATTCCGGTTCCGACATATAGTCCAACAAAAACGCACTCACTTCAATAACCGGAACGCTAATACTCGCCTCTGCACTACCACGTTCAACAAATCCGGTTTCAATCGCAAACTCTTTGGTTCGATTGGTAAACGGAATATACTTCAAATTCGCAAGGTGTGTTTCCCTTTGCGTACGGCGAAATTCCGCAATTTCTTCAGGCGTTGTGAGATGCCTTTCTTTAATTGTATCCGGCGGAAACAACACAGAGTACGCCTCTGTAAAAACGGTATCACGACGAATAAGTTTTTGTTTCAAAGCCTCTGCTTCGGTCATTTCTTCCGGGATTTCGCCGGTTCTTCTTACGGTTGGCAATTGGCCATGTTCCAAAAATATAACCAAGCTATCCAACGTGCTGACAAATCTGCCATGAGTATTTCTGAATGCGATTTGTGCCGTGCGGATATCTTTCAGACGGTTAACAATTTCAGCCTCTTTTCGGATTCTCAATGTTTCGAAACGCTGAGGTTTCATAATACTTTCAAATAGGAAATAAGCCAAAATAATAGCAGCAATTCCTAAGACAATTCGAGTGATGTTTTTTAAGTTCATATCAGTAAATGGTTTTATTGTTTAACAAATATACAACCACAAAAGTACGAATAATTTTTCAAATAATCGCTATTTTTTTTAAATTTTTTTTTATTTTTGTTCTCTGTGATTTACAAAAACCTGAATATCAAAATTTTGCATAATTCTTTCCGCAAGTTTCTCGGCACAGTACACCGAACGATGTTGTCCCCCCGTACAACCGAAATTAATTTGTAAATGTTCGAAGTTTCTTGAAATATAATTTTGAATCGTCGGAACAACCAAATGATAGGATTTATCAATAAAATCAGCCACTTCCGAATGTTGTTCCAAATACTTTTCGACTGCTTCGTCTTTGCCGTTTAAGGTTTTGTATGCCTCAAAACGTCCCGGATTGGGTAATCCGCGGCAATCAAACACAAATCCTCCCCCATGACCGGATAAATCTTCCGGATAGCCATTTTTTTTGTATGAAAAACTATTGATATTGATGATTAAATTAGATGTTGGTTTGGTTTGATGACGTAATTTTTTATCATGGGTAATTTGCTGTAAAACATTTCTCAAAACAGGTGTTTCCGTGAGGAAATCGAAGTGTTTCAATAAATACTCAACATTGTCAATCGCAAACGGAATGCTTTTCAAAAAATGATCTTTCTTTTCATAAAACCCTCGAAAACCGTATGCTCCAAGAGTTTGTAAAACACGAATCAAAACGAATCCATAAAATTGTTTTTTGAATACGATTTCATCAACATCTTGATATTTGCGGAGTTCAGAGATATAGAAGTCTAATAATTGTTCACGAATGGTGTATGGAATTTCTGCTTTAGCTTGATAGAGCAACGATGCTAAATCATACTGCAACGCACCTTTCCGACCACCTTGATAGTCGATGAAATAAATTTTTTCATCGTGCAGCATAATGTTTCTGGATTGAAAATCTCGAAACATGAAATAGTCTGAAGGTGCTGAAAACAGGAAGTTTGATAACATTTCAAAATCATGTTCCAACGCTTGTTCGTCGAATGGAATTTTTATGAATCTGAGAAAATAGTATTTGAAATAATTCAAGTCAAAGAGCATGGATTGTTTGTCGAATGCCTTGTTTTGGTGAGCATTTGAGTAATCGAAATTTTTTCCGGCGATGATTTGAAATTCCAATAACTGTTGGATTGTTTTTTTGTAAAGTTCGATCAGGTGGTCGTCAAAACCCTTGTCAATTCTACGTTTCAAAAGATAAGAATACAACGTTTCATCGCCTAAATCCTCAATCAGATATTGATGTTCGTCTAAATTTTTCGCCAAAATTTTCGGAACATTTAATCCCAAAGTCTCGAATTGGCGAGTGTAATCCATAAATGCCAAATTTTCTTTTTTGTCGGCATTTTCTACTCCCAAACACGATTTGGTTTCTCCGGTGATGCGGTAATATCTGCGATACGAACCGCCCGATGCAGGAAGCAATTCAATATGTTTAATCGGTTCCTTAGCGTAAGCAAAAAAAAGTTGTTCGAAATTCATAAAACAATAATTATTTGCAAAGATACGATTATTTTCGTATCTTTGCAAACTTCAATTTAGAAAAATGAGTATAATTTTCTCCACAAACCCGAATTTCAAATTCGATGATAGCCCCAACATCGAAACGCTTTCTCCTGAACAGCAGGATTTACGCGTACATCGTGAGACCAAACATCGTGGCGGAAAGACAGCGATTGTGATTAAAGGTTTCGTCGGTAACGATCATGATTTGCAAAAATTAGCCAAAGAATTAAAAACCAAATGTGGTGTTGGCGGTTCTGCCAAAGACGGCGAAATCATTATTCAAGGCGATGTTCGAGATAAGGTTTGCGATATTTTAACCAAATTAAATTATAAATTTAAGAAAGCAGGCGGATGAAAAAATTCGAAAACGTAGCAATCAAAAAAGGTAATCCAAAATGGGAAGAATCCATTTTGCGACAGATTCCAATCGAGGATAAACCCGGCGAAATTCGCACGGATTTCACACGAGATTACAATCGTATTTTGCATTGCACGGCATATCGCCGATTGAAACACAAAACGCAAGTGTTTTTTAGTCCGAAAGATGAAACGATTTGCACACGTATCGAACACGTGAATCATGTAACAGCCGTGAGTTACACGATTTCCAAAGAACTTGGTTTGAATACCGAATTGACTAATGCCATCGCCATTGGTCACGACTTGGGACACGCACCTTTTGGGCATTCCGGCGAACGAATTTTGAAACAATTGGGCAATCAAACTTTTTGGCACGAAAAAAATTCGTTGCGTGTGATTGATAAAATCGAACTTTTGGAAAATTCGGACGCCAAACTTCTAAACTTGAATCTCACGTATGCCGTGCGAGACGGGATTGTTTCGCATTGCGGCGAGGTTGATGAACATTCGATTATTCCGAGAAATGAAAACATTGATTTGAACGAAATTGTTCGACCCGGAAGTTTATCGCCGTACACATGGGAAGGCTGTGTGGTCAAGATTTCCGACAAAATTTCGTATCTCGGACGAGACATTGAAGATGCTTTGCGCATGAATATCCTAAACGATGAGCAACTCTCCGAATTCCGCGATATACTTGGACATACAAAGATTAAGCATCTCAACAATACAACGTTAATGCACAATTTTGTGGTGGATTTATGTGAACACAGTTCGCCTGAAGAGGGCATAAAATTGTCTGACGAATTGGTGTATTTAATGAATGCGGTTAAAGATTTTAATTACGATTACATCTACAAACACAGGCGTTTGAACAATTATGTGAAGTATGCCGAACTCATTCTCAACACCATTTACGAGACGTTAGCAGAACTGTATGACGGTGTCGAAACCATTGAAAATATTGACCAAACAAAAAATGTTTACCCGAAATTATCCATCGCATTTTCACGCTGGTTGAAGTATTATACCTTGCAAATGCGTTGGGAAAAAGACAGCAAATTTCAAAACGAAATTTTGTACGATTTAACCAAACGCGACGATTATATTCAAGCGATTGTAGATTTTATGGCATCGCTCACAGACCGCGTCGCCATTGAATTATTTGAAGAATTAACTACGTTTTAAGATAGTGAATAGTGATTAGTGAATAGTGAATAGTAAATAGTAAATAGTAAATCATAAACATGAGCGTCATAAAAAAAACAAACTACCACACGCACTGCGACTACTGCGACGGCTCGTCACCTACACGTGATTATGTGCTCGAAGCCATAAAACATAACTTCCAATCCATTGGATTTACAAGCCATTCGCCGATTACAGACGACAATGGATTTAGCATTAATCATGCCGATGTTCCGAAATATGTTGAGGATATGATTGCCTTAAAACGTGAATTTGACGGGCAAATTGAGATTTTGTACGGTTTTGAATTTGATTATATTCCTGATGTTACACGTCTGATGAAAAACGTTGCCGAACGCTGGAACTTTGATTTTATCTTGGGTTCCGTGCATTTGGTTGTTGGTCGAACACCTGTGAAAACAGCAAAAGATTTATGGTTTACGGACGGTCCGGATATCTCGCATTATGACGATGGTTTTTATAAATTTTTTAATGGCGATATTCGTCAAGCAGCGAAAGCATTTTATCATCAAACCAATTTGATGATAGAGAATGAAAGTCTTGATATCATTGGGCATTTCGATAAAATCAAAATGAATAACAAAGGTCGATTTTTTCAAGAACATGAAACATGGTACAACGATTTAGTGAACGAAACTATTGCTTTAATTAAAGAAAAAAATGTGATTGTTGAAGTCAATACCAGAGGCATTTACAAACAACGGCACAGTGATTATTTTCCGTCGGTCGATATTCTGAAACGCCTGAAAAACCTAAGCATTCCCGTCACCATTTCCAGCGATGCACACGCTCCGACCGACTTGAATTTGCTGTGGGAAGACACCTACGACAATCTTTTGGAATTGGGTTTTCGTCCTGCCGGGAAACAAGGGGTTATTGAAGTATTACGGTAAATTTTGCGATGAACAAGTGTTGTGGCGACGTAATGCATTGCGTCGCCCTCACGGTTATTCACTAAAAAAAACGGATAACAGATTTTTTTTGAAATTTTAACAAATTTTAACACTTTTTAACACTTTTTAACTTTTTTATTCCCAAAATTTGTTGTAACTTTGCGACAAATTTAATCATATAATTCAGATAACCTAATCAAATAACCATAAATCAGTATGAGTAATCTAATTGCTAAGGAATACCAAGGGTTTGAGCAAATCAAACATACGGACGAAACCAACAACGAGTATTGGTTTGCTCGTGAACTCGCATCGGCATTGGAATATGCCAAATGGGAAAATTTTTCAAAAGTAATCGACCGAGCAATGCTTGCCTGCCAAAATAGCGGGCTCAATGTGTCCGACCATTTTGTTGAGACCAAAAAAACGGTGGAAATGCCATCTAAGCAGTCTAATTTTGGTTTTGCTGAGGTCAGCAAAACCAAAAAAACGCCATCTGAGCACCCTAATTTTGGTTTTCCTGACGTCAGGAAAACCAAAGAAACGACAGAAAAGCCATTTAAGCAGTCTAATTTTGGTTTTGCTGAGGTCAGCAAAACCAAAATCAAGTCCATTATCGACTACAAGCTTTCCCGATATGCCTGCTATCTGATTGTGCAGAACGGCGATCCCCGTAAGGAAATTATTGCCCTTGGGCAAACCTATTTTGCTATCCAAACCCGCCGACAGGAAGTTGCCGATTATTTCAACCAATTGGACGAGGATAACAAACGGCTCGTTGTTCGTGGTGATATCAAGCAATGGAACCAAATGCTTGCCGAAACCGCCCACAATGCAGGGATTATCACAGACGAGCAATTTGCACAATTCCAAAATGCGGGCTATATGGGGCTTTACAATGGCGAAACGGTAGACGATATTCACGACCGAAAGAGACTTACTCCCAAACAGAAAATTCTCGACTACATGAACAGTCAGGAACTTATTGCCAATCTATTCCGCATATCGCTTGCCGATGAGAAAATCAAAAAAGAGCAGATACAAGGCATGGATGCTACCACTACGGCACATTATCAAGTTGGCCACGAAGTAAGGCAAACCATCGTAAGAGTTGACGGGGTGCTACCGGAAGACCAACCTACTCCCAACAAAAGCATTCAAGAAGTTCAGCAGGAACAACTTAAAAAACTGAAATCTCAAAAAAAGTTGATGTTAGATGAATAATCAATTTTGTCGGCACGGACTACAAGTCCGCGCCAGCGACGAAAACAAACATTTTTTCTTGGCTAAGTGTTAAATGTTTTTGCAAAAGTACAAAAAAAATCGTACCTTTGCAACTGAATTTTTTCTTATGTCCGATATTCTGTCTCAATTAAATCCTGAACAAGCCCAAGCCGCTGCACATACCAACGGACCGTTGATGATTATTGCCGGTGCAGGCTCGGGTAAAACACGCACGCTGACGTATCGCATTGCGAACCTACTGCAACAACGTGTTGATCCGTTTAATATCTTAGCGTTAACCTTTACCAATAAAGCCGCTCGTGAAATGAAAAATCGAATCTCGACTCTCATCGGACCGGAAGCCAAAAGTGTTTGGATGGGTACGTTTCACTCGATTTTTGCACGTGTTTTGCGTGTGGATGGCGAACGTTTGGGCTATCCGAAAGATTTTACAATTTACGATACCGATGATTGCAAAAGTTTGATTAGAGCAATCGTTAAAGAACAAAATTTAGATCCGAAAACCTATCCGGCAAGTCAAGTGTTGAACCGTATTTCAAGTGCAAAAAGCAGTTTGCTTTCGCCCGAAGATTATTTGCAAAATGTGGAAATTCGTGCACAAGATGCAGCCGCTAAAAAGCCCATGATTGGCGAGATTTACACGATTTACAACGAACGATTGAAACGTTCGTCGGCAATGGATTTCGATGATTTATTGTTTAATATGAATCTGCTTTTACGAGATTTTCCGGAGGTTTTGACGAAGTATCAACGGCGATTCAAATATATTTTGGTGGACGAATATCAAGATACGAATTATGCACAATATCTGATTGTGAAAAAATTGGCGGCAGCACATCAAAACATCTGTGTTGTCGGAGATGACGCACAAAGTATTTACGCTTTTCGTGGTGCGAATATTCAAAATATCTTGAATTTCAAATCCGATTATCCGACATTCCAAACGTTCAAATTGGAGCAAAATTATCGCTCTACGAAAACCATTGTAGGCGGTGCAAATTCTGTGATTTCAAAGAATCGGGATCAAATTCGAAAAGAAATTTGGACTGAAAATATGGAAGGTGAAAAAATTCATCTTTCAAAATGTGATACCGACAAAGCCGAAGGTATGTTGGTGGCCCGCCAAATCTACGATATTATTACAAATGACCATTGGAAAAATAGCGACTTTGCAGTGCTTTACAGAACCAATAATCAATCGCGTTCGATCGAAGATGCCTTGCGACAAATGAATATCCCGTATCGTATTTACGGCGGACAAAGTTTCTATCAACGTAAGGAAATTAAAGATGTTTTGGCGTATTTTCGATTGGCGGTTAATCCCAACGACCAAGAGGCATTGTTGCGAATCATCAACTATCCTGCACGTGGAATCGGACAAACCACGATTGAACGTTTGCGAGTTTTAGCAGATGAATACGGCGTTTCAATTTGGGAAATTATTTCGAATATAGAAACGGATTTTTATCCGTCTCTGCAGTCACAAATCAACAGCGGAATACGGTTGAGATTAGAAAATTTTGCAACAAAAATTAAAGCGTTAAACGTTCAAATCAAAACCACCGAAGCCTGCGAAATGGCTACACAAATTTGGTTGGCATCAGGCATCAAATCCGCTCTGGACGAGGAAGACACGCTCGAGGCGGAAATGCGTTTGCGAAATGTGAGCGAACTTTTGAATGCTGTAAAAGATTTCACACTTACCGAACAACAAATTGTGGACGAGGAAACCGGCGAAATTTCGTTTGTGAACAACGAGTTCCGAACCATCGATGAATTTATGTCGGATGTTGCCCTCATTACAGACGCCGATATGGATAAAGATGACGACAAAAATAAAGTTTCGTTGATGACGATTCATGCTGCGAAAGGGCTTGAATTTCCTTGTGTTTTCGTGGTCGGTATGGAAGAAAATTTGTTCCCGTCATCGATGTCTTTGAATACGCGAAACGAACTCGAAGAAGAACGTCGATTGTTTTATGTTGCCGTTACTCGCGCCGAGAAAAAATTGTTTTTGTCATTCGCTGAAAACCGCTTTATTTGGGGACAATACACGTTTTGTGAGCCCAGTCGTTTTTTGGAAGAAATTGATTCGAGGTATTTGGATAACGTTGAAGTGCTCGAAAAAACAAGCCTTTTCGAACGTGCCGAAGCCTATCAAACTTACAACAAGCCCAAACAATTTCTGGGTTCTAATTTCCGAAAACTTGATGGCGACAGCGAACGTAGGGGTGTGTATACACCCTCATCAACGAACCCCAAAACGAAAGGTTTGATGTCGATGACAGAAGCGAAATACACACCAACTCCATCCAATATCTCAACAAGCGATTATCAGGAAAACAAAAAAGTTTTCCACGAAAAATTCGGCGAAGGTATCATCAAATCCGTTGAACAAAACGGCGAAAAAATCGTTGTCCTTTTCGATTCTGCAGGCGAAAAAACGTTACTCACGAAATTTGCAAAATTAAGGTTGGTGTAAGTTTTAAATTCTATTGGTTATCTCTTATTTTTGAAAAAATCCGAAACAATCTTGCCGCAAGGTTCTTCCAAAACTCCTGAAACAACAACAGTTTTGGGATGTAAAACGGACGAGGTTACACGAGAATAGCCACGTTTGGTATCTGAAGCTCCATAAACCAATTTTCCCAATTGTGTCCAAAATGCTGCACCGGCACACATGACGCAAGGTTCGAGCGTTACATACAACGTACATGCATCTAAGTATTTTCCACCAATATAATTCGAAGCCATTGTAAACACTTGCATTTCCGCATGAGCGGTAACATCATTCAAACGTTCGGTCAGATTATGTGCTCTCGCAATAATTTTGTTTTTACACACCATGATTGCACCAACCGGCACTTCATCTAAGGCGGCGGCTTTTTGAGCCTCTTTCAATGCCTCATTCATAAAATATTCATCGGAAAAAATTTGCTTTTCTGTCATTTTTTTTGTAATTTTGTCACATAAAATTTTTACAAAGATACAAAAAAAAATGGAAAGTATCACAAAGTTATACAAAATCGGAAATGGTCCTTCGAGCAGCCATACTATGGGACCTTCGCGTGCTGCAACAATTTTTAAGGCAAAGTATTCGAATGCAGAAAAATTTCGGGTTACGCTTTTTGGAAGTCTTAGTTTGACCGGCAAAGGGCACTTAACCGATGTGGCGATTTACGGTATTTTAGGTCAAGAAAAAACCGAAATTTTATGGAGTTCCGAATTCAAGGAACGTCATCCGAATGCCTTGTTTTTCGAGGCTTTGAATGGTGATGGTTTGATTTTGGGAACATGGTTGGTTTACAGTATTGGTGGCGGAGAAATCGTGGACGATAATTCTCAACCAACCGAAAAAGAAAACATTTATCCGCACACCAAAATGAAAGATATTTTGGATTGGTGTCGCGAAACCGGACGTACGTATTGGGAATATGTTGAAATGCACGAACAACCCGATTTTTGGGACTATTTGAGAGATGTTTGGGATGTAATGAGGACCACAGTTGAACAAGGTTTGGAGCAAGATGGTGTGTTGCCCGGAGGTTTGGGATTGCAACGGAAAGCAGCGTCGTACTACGCAAAAGCATTGGCTTACAAAGATTCGTTACGCGGACGAGCCATGGCATTTGCCTACGCATTAGCAACCGCAGAAGAAAATGCATCTTGCGGGAAAGTCGTAACAGCACCGACTTGCGGCTCTGCCGGCGTTTTACCTGCCATACTTTATCATGCTCACAAAGCCCATGGACATACCGACAAAAACATTCTGAAAGCCTTAGCCACAGCAGGATTGATAGGAAATATCGTTAAGGAAAACGCATCAATTTCCGGTGCGGAAGTGGGTTGTCAAGGTGAAATCGGCGTTGCGTGCTCGATGGCTGCCGGTGCGGCAAATCAGATTTTCGGCGGTAGTATTTTTCAAATCGAATATGCTGCGGAAATGGGATTGGAACATCACTTAGGCTCTACATGCGACCCCGTGCGTGGATTGGTACAGGTTCCGTGTATCGAACGTTGTGCGTTTGCGGCTACACGTGCGTTTGATTGCAATATGTACGCACTCATGTCGGACGGACAACATTTGGTAAGTTTTGACAAAGTCGTTCGTGTCATGAAAGAAACCGGTCACGATTTGCCCAGTCTTTACAAGGAAACCAGCGAAGGTGGCTTGGCGATAGAAAGTTGTAATTAAAAAAAGGCGTTGTGTGCAACGCCCTTACAAAATCTAAAAAAACACAAATTCATCGTCGAACACATCCATTTTCACGGTGGAATTTGGTTGAATTTTTCCGGCTAACAATTCTTTGGAAAGTGCGTTCATAATGCGTTTTTGAATAATGCGTTTCAGCGGTCTGGCACCGTATTGCGGGTCGTAACCAATTTTTGCGAGATAATCCAAAGCGATAGAACTTGATTCCAAAACAATGTTTTGTTTGTCCAACAATTTGTCTAAATGTGTCAGTTGAATTTTAATAATTTCTTTGATTTCATTTCGACTAATCGGACGAAACATAATCACTTCATCAATGCGATTCAAAAACTCCGGACGAATGGTTTGGCGTAGCAATTCGAGGACTTCAGATTGCGTTTTTTCAAACGTTTTTTCATCTTCACCCTCTCTCATTTGATCGTAATTTTCTTGAATTAAAAGCGATCCGATATTCGATGTCATAATGATAATCGTGTTTTTGAAATCCGCTACACGCCCTTTGTTATCAGTCAATCTGCCATCGTCCAACACTTGCAATAAAATGTTGTAAACATCGTGATGTGCTTTTTCGATTTCGTCCAAAAGCACGACAGAGTAGGGACGGCGACGAACCGCTTCGGTCAATTGTCCGCTTTCATCATAGCCAACATATCCCGGAGGAGCACCAATCAAACGCGAAACCGTGTGTTGTTCCTGATATTCCGACATGTCGATTCGCACCAACGCATTCTCATCGTTAAACAGATACTCCGCTAAAGCCTTTGCCAATTCAGTCTTTCCGACACCTGTGGTACCCATAAAAATGAACGAGCCCACAGGACGTTTTACATCGCTCAAGCCTGCACGACTTCTGCGAATAGCGTCTGAAATTGCAGAGATAGCCTCGTTTTGACCAACCACACGTTTGTGCAATTCATCTTCAAGATGCAACAATTTTTCACGTTCGCTTTGCAACATTCGGCTCACGGGAATGCCCGTCCAACGGGCTACAACGTCGGCTATTTCCTCGCTTCCGATGTCTTCCTTGATGAGAGGAGACTCGGTTTCCGAGAGTTGTTTTTTCGCAATTTCAAGTTCAATTTCAGCCTCTTTGATTTTTCCGTAACGCAGCTCGGCAACCTTTCCGTAATCGCCGGTACGCTCGGCTTTATCGGCTTCAAATTTGTAAATTTCGATATTTTTTACGTTACGTTGAATTTCATCTACAATCTTTTTTTCCGCTTGCCACTTGGTTTTCATTGCATCTCTATCCAAAGATAATTGTGCAATTTCATCTGCCAAATTGTTCAGTTTGGTATCATCTTTTTCACGTTTGATAGCCTCTCGCTCAATTTCCAACTGACGAATTCGCCGTTCGATTTCGTCTAATTTTTCAGGCACGGAATTTATTTCCAAACGCAATTTTGCAGATGCTTCGTCAATCAAATCAATCGCTTTATCCGGTAAAAAACGGTCTGTGATATAACGCGTGGAAAGCTCGACTGCCGCGATAATCGCCTCATCGCGAATACGCACTTGGTGATGCACTTCGTAACGCTCTTTCAAGCCGCGAAGAATAGAAACGGTGTCGTCGAAATCGGGTTCATTAATCATCACAATTTGAAACCGACGTTCGAGAGCTTTATCTTTTTCAAAATATCTTTGATATTCTTTGAGCGTTGTAGCACCGATGGCTCTAAGTTCTCCGCGTGCCAAAGCCGGTTTGAGAATGTTGGCGGCATCCATCGCACCCTCGCCACTTCCGCCTGCACCAACGAGTGTATGAATTTCATCGATAAACAAAATGTATTCGCCATCGGACTCGATCACTTCTTTGATCACGTTTTTCAAGCGTTCTTCAAACTCACCTTTGTACATTGCACCGGCAACCAACGCACCCATATCCAGCGAAAAAATCTGTTTGGTTTTCAGATCCTCGGGAATATCTCCGCTGATGATGCGATGTGCCAAACCCTCTGCTATGGCAGTTTTCCCAACACCCGGTTCTCCAATTAAGATAGGGTTATTTTTGGTTCGTCGCGAAAGAATTTGCAACACACGGCGGATCTCATCATCGCGACCAATCACAGGATCCAACTTGCCGCTTTGTGCCAGCTGATTCAAGTTTTTGGCGTATTTTGCCAACGCCTTACCTTGATTTTGTTGATTCATATTTTGCGTAGTCATAATTTTTGTGTATTTATATTCTATTATTACTACCACAAAAACCGTGCCAAACCAAAATCAAGACAAAGTGTCGCAGAACCAATCGTTTTCGCTCATACTTTAATGACGAATTTTCCGAATTTTGTTAAGTTGATTTTTTTTCGTATCTTTGCAAAACATTTTAATCGAAAACCAAACCATGAAATAAACGAAAATATAAAAAATAGCGATTGCTAATTCTTGTTTCAGAAATTTCGACACTTTCTATACAATCAAGGATAAGTGCAACGCCTGCGAAAGCGGGCTTGCTTTAATTTGATTGTATGGGTCGTCGAAAACCTCTGAAACGGATGAGTAAGTCCGTTTTTTTTATTGCCCTAAATCATAAATCATAAACCATAAATCATAAATAACCATGAAAAAAACAATCTTTATCTCAATCCTTATCGCAGCTTTTGCGACCAAAAGTTTTGCTCATTGTCCAATTCCTCAATGGTGTCCTGACGCACCCTTGCATCAAACTCTTTGCCCCGGCGAGCAGATAGAGGAGATCGAATTTCCTTCGGTCATCGGACAAACTCTTATTATCAACTGGTGGACGGATGGCACGCGTTTCGCGTCTATCAACACGCCTGATGGCATCACGGTTTCGGGTCCGCCCGAGAATCGGGAGCATTCGGCACCTGTTTCTATCAAAGGAGCACCGACAGTTGCAGGCACCCATCACTATACTGTGAGTAATACCTGTGGCGTGGAACTGCTACATGGTAGCATCACCGTGGCAGGACCGCCCATCATCGGCACGGTTACACCTACAAGCGACCAAGCTACGCCACAAAACATACCTTTTCCCTCAACGCTCACGCTCACAGATGAGCCCATAGGCATGCAACCGATCACCATACAATGGTATTCGAGCACAACACCGAGCAGTGCAGCCGGAGCAAGCGGAACAGCCGTGAGTGGTGCCACAGGCAACACTTTTGTACCTCCGAGTGATGTTGTAAACACAACAGGTGTGTACTACTACGCTGTGGCAACAGATCGTTGTGGCAGAACGGTTACAACAACTAACACCAGTGGAAAGCATATTGTTGTGCCCGCTTGCACACCTTGGGTTGGTGCCGATGGATGTGCAACATCGGGAACTGACGTGCGTGTGACGGCTCCGGGAACAATTACTTGGAGCGGTAATGCCAACATCGAAACCCAAACATGGCCTATTTCCGGCAACGGGATTATGCAAGTTTGGTCGGGCAATGTAAGAACGAGCACCTGTAACGCACGATCCACTTGGGGGACGGACGTTACCAATGCTATGAGTGACTGTTGTGGACCTACCAATGGTTTCAATGGTGACTACTTTACATGGTGTTTTGTGATGCGTTATGCTGCCACGCTTTGCCCTCCGCCTTGGCGGGTTCCGACTTGTCAGGATTTTATCAACTTGGATATTGCTTTGGGAGGTACGGGATATAACCGTTGGGCAGGTGGTACGGGTGATGCTGATCCTGCTTCGGTTCCGAGTAGTGATAAGACGATAGAAGCTCAGATAGAGTGGTACCTCGGAGCTTCCGGCGACGGTAACGCCGCCGTGAACAACGGCGGAACCTGGGGTGGATCCCGCTTTACTGCGTTCTCGAACGATCTGACGAGTGTGGGTTCGTACTATTGGTCCTCCAGCCAGTTTCTGTCTTTCGGCATGCGTGCGTTCTTCATGTCCCTGACTGCGTCCAACGTGCAGCCTCGGCTCAACGGCCTTAGGAATAGCGGGTTCGCCCTGCGGTGTGTGAGGGATGTGCCGTAGTGAATAGTGATTAGTGATTAGTGGGAGCGATGCATTTATGATTTATGATTTATGAATGCGATTTGGCGAAGCGTAAAAAACCATGAGCGAAGCGAATACGTTATCGCAGGAAATGTCAGAGCGTAGCGGCGACATATTTCCTGCAAAGAGTTTTTTTGAATACTTTTTTTGGGAGCAAAAAAAGTATTAAGAAAAATAGACTAATGATAGCAAGGGGATGTCTCGACTTCGCTTCGCTCCGCTCGACATGACGGGAATGGTAGCTCCGCTCGACATGACGGGCGTAGCGTAAAAAAAACTATGAAAATTTTAGTTCACCCGTTCCAAATCTACCGTGAAATGGCGCATAATCGGCTGTTCTTTCACGATTTTGAAACCTTTGGTAATTGAATTTCTGCGGTCGTAAACGTTTTTCAACGCTGCAGCAATCACCTCTATAT
>Ga0099364_10001977_pt1 | contig 33057 bp, 30 predicted proteins | sample TergutTh196P3_FD_73070 | JGI IMG/M metagenome (GOLD analysis project Ga0099364, IMG submission 73070) | Microcerotermes parvus P3 segment gut microbial communities from Pointe-Noire, Republic of the Congo - Th196 P3 | ecosystem: Host-associated > Arthropoda: Insects > Digestive system > Gut ... | reverse complement strand
TGACCTTTGTTATAATCGCCGTTTCTGTTTTGCTTTCGCTATGGATATCAAAGTCTGTTACTAAACCGATGAGAGTTTTGGCGAACGGCGCTGCCGAGATCGGGAAAGGAAAATTTTACCAAAAGATCGATATCCATTCGAATGATGAGATCGGTGTTCTGAGTTCCTGCTTTAACAAGATGACAGATGATTTATCGGAATATATTACCGACTTGGAGACTGCTACCGCCGAAAGGGAACGTATTAACAGCGACCTGCGCATAGCTACGGATATCCAAGCCAGTATGCTGCCTAAAATTTTACCGCCGTATTCAGGCCGTGAGGATTTTCAGTTTGCAGTCTTAATGCGTCCTGCAAGAGACGTCGGCGGCGATTTCTATGATTTCTTTTATCTCGACGAAGAGCAAACAAAGATCGCATTCGTAGTTGCAGATGTCTCCGGCAAGGGTGTGTCTGCCGCGTTGTTTATGGTTATCTCGAAGATCATTTTAAAAAACAATAAAAATATGCCGTATGACGAGATTCTGAGTGTGGTAAACGATCTGCTTTGCGAGGGTAACGATACGGCTATGTTTGTTACCGTATTTTATTCCGTTTTAGATACTCGTACAGGTGTATACACATATGTAAATGCAGGACATGACGCGCCCGTATTGTACCGCCGGGCGGCGGGAGAGGTTTCCTGTCTTGAATTAGACAAGAAAACCTTGCCTTTGGGTTTATTTCCGGGCAAAAAATTCGCCGTACAGGAGCTTACACTTAATAAGGGCGATGCGATTTTATTGTACACAGACGGCGTTAATGAGGCATTTAACACTAACTCTGAAATGTACGGCACGGAACGCTTGCTTGCGGCAATGGGTGAACTGGCAGCAGAACCTGTCGAAACGGTCGTAGACAAAATGTACAAAAATGTTAAAACATTCGCAGGGGGCGAACCGCAGTCCGACGATATAACAATGTTGTTTTTCAGATATATAGGCGAAACGGGGAAAAACTAATTTCAGGTTTTCCCGAAGATTTTTTCCTTAATTGCAATTCCCGTAGGGGTTGCGGCAAGTCCGCCAAGGGCTGTCTCACGAAGTGCGCCGGGCAGGCACTCTCCTATTTCGCGCATGGCGCTGATCACCTCGTCAACGGGGATTCTGCTTTTAATCCCCGCAAGGGCCATGTCCGCTGCGCAAATGGCGCACATTATGCCGCCGGCATTGCGTTTTACGCATGGCACTTCCACAAGCCCTGCAACAGGATCGCACACAAGTCCAAGCTGATTTTTTAACGCTATGGCGCAGGCCTGTGCAATCATGTCATTTGTTCCGCCGGACAGCTCTGTCAAGGCAGCCGCTGTCATTGCTGCGGCGCTTCCGCATTCGGCCTGACAGCCTCCCTGCGCGCCGGAGATAGTCGCTTCATTGGCGATTACCATGCCGATTGCGCCCGCTGTAATCAAAGCCATGCAGACATCTTGTTCGCTGACGCCGCGCTCTTCCATAATGGTTAAAATGCCGGCGGGAAGAATGCCGCAGGAGCCGGCCGTGGGTGCGGCTACTATCTTCCCCATTGATGCATTATATTCCTGAATGGCAATGGCAAGCGTTACAGCGCGGACGCTGAACCGTCCGCCAAGAGTTGTTTGCCCCGATGCATACTCGTGCATTCTGTAGCCGTCTCCGCCTGTCAGCCCGCTTGTGGAGCGGAGGTCTTTTTTAAGCCCTTCCTGTGCGGAGTTTTGCATAACTTTCAGGGTGTCCGCCATACGCGATAAAATTTCACTTTCCGGCATTTCCATTTCAGCAGCCTGATCTTCTAAAACCATGCGCGAAAAAGTTATGCCGCGTTCATCTGCATTTTTTACAATATCCGTTATCGAGTTATATTCAAGCATACCTAATCCTAACTTACTGCCTGCATGTAAATGACACTGATAATGTCGTGCAGGGTTTTAAGATCATTTACGGCAGTTTTATCAATACTGCCGTCTATCTCTATAGTCATAATTGCCGGTTTACCCTTATGCGGACGGGATAACCGGAAATTGCCGATATTCACGCCGGATTTGGCAAGCTGGGAGGTAACAGAGGCAATAACTCCCGGCGTGTCGTTATGTGCAATTATCAGAGTATCCTGCTCTCCTGTAAAAACAGAGTCCAATCCGTTTAATTTGGTAATCATAATGCTGCCGCCGCCGACAGATGCGCCCTGTACTGTACATTCCCTTCCGTTAACTCCTCTCAGGTGAAGAACCGCAGTGTTTGGGTGCGCATGGGTGATTTTTATTTCTGAAAACCTGTAGCTTAACCCCTGCTGTTCTGCGATTTTAAAACTTTGCGGAATCTTTTCGTCATCGGGCTTCATGCCCAGAATCCCGGCGATAAGAGCTTTGTCTGTGCCATGTCCCTTGTATGTCATTGCAAAAGAACCCGTCAGGCCAATATCTGCGTCAGCAACCTGTTCTCCCAGAATTTTCAGGCTTACCCTGCCTATGCGAACCGCCCCTGCTGTATGAGAACTGGAAGGGCCTATCATAACAGGGCCGATAATATCAAAAATATTCAATGCGTTTACCCCTATGCTGTAATTTTAATATATTTTTTATAGATCGTGTCTATAGACATGGAAATAGCATTGTCTCCTGAAACATTACAGGCTGTTCCAAAGCTGTCCTGTGTGATATACAGAGCAATCAAAAGGCTTGCTATGGCGCTGTCCGGTGCAATCCCTACCAATGGCAGAAATGGCAGTGCAGACATAATTGAGCCGCCGGGCGCACCCGGAGAAGCCATCATTGCAATTCCCAGCGTCATAATAAACGGTAAAATGATACCAATGTTTTGAGGCATTCCAAACATTAAAAGAACTGCCGTAACACAGCAGGTAATAGTGATCATCGATCCGGGCATGTGAATATTTGAACAAAGTGGTATGACAAAATTTCGAATTTCCCTGGAAACGCCGTTACGCTCGGCGCATTCAAGATTTACAGGAATGGTTGCTGCCGAAGATTGTGTTCCAAGCGCAGAAAGATAGCCGGGGATCTGATTTTTCATCATAACAAAAGGACTCTTCTTGCTGACAGAGCCGCTTATTAAAAATAGAATCAATAAATAAATCAAGTGTAAAATTATAACTGTTAAAAACACTTTCCATAAAACGCCTAGAATTATAAACGTTTCTCCGCTTACTGTCATATTTACAAATGTTCCGCAGATATAAAGAGGCAGAAGGGGTATAATCGCTTTACTTAAAACAAAACTAATAACCTGTGAGAATTCACTGAAAAATCCGTGCAGTATATCGCCTGTTTTAAATTTGCTGCGCATTGTGCTGATGCATAAACCCAAAATAAAAGCCAGAACGATAGCCGCCATAACATCAATAACGGGCGACAGCTGAATAGTAAAGTACGGGCTTAACATGCCTGCTTCCGGGTCTGCTATAGATTCCAGCGTTGATGAATCCATAAAGGCCGGGAACAAATTCGATGCCACAAGATAAGCGCTGCTTCCTGCAACTAAGGTGGAGGTATATGCAATACCGGCTGTCATGCCCAGCAGCTTGCCCGCCCCCTGTGTTAAATCCGCTATGCCCATAGTTACAAAAGCCAAAATCATCAATGGAATTATAAACCTTAAAAAAGAGCCAAATGCTGATGATAAAGTGATAATTATCCTGTTAAGAGTTTCCGGGGCAAAACTGCCAAGAAGAATTCCTATAATAATTGCGATGATTAGTTTTGGAACAAGGCCAAGTTTCATTTGATACTTTTTTGTGTTGGTTTCACTCATAGATTCTCCTTAATAATCAGTATACATGTTTTTGACGGTTATAGATACCATGATTCTACACCCGCCTTGCCTCAAATTTAATTTTTCACTAAAATAGTCCTAGTGTCCTGTAATATTCAAATGACACAATGAACGTTAAGCTAATTCCTTATGCAATAAGGAATTAGCGCATTTTGTTATTTTGGCAAATGTATATTACAGGACACTAGTCAATAAAAAGGAAGATCCATGGCAAAAAAAGGTAAAGTGATTATCGACCGTGAATGGTGTAAGGGGTGTCTGTTGTGTGTCCGTGCCTGCCCGGTAAAAGTATTGGAAGCGGATGCAGAACCAAATTCTTCAGGCTCACATCCGGCAAAAGCGGTTCAGGAAGAAAAATGTATTGCCTGCAGCAACTGTTACGAAGTGTGCCCAGATGTCTGCATAGAAGTTTATGAGCTAAATTGAGGTATTTATGGAAAAAGTATTAATGAAGGGAAATGACGCGATTGCCGAAGCTGCGATAAGGGCGGGCTGCGGCGCTTATTTTGGGTATCCCATTACCCCGCAAAATGAATTGATCGCCTACATGGCTAAACATATGCTGGATCGCGGGCGGATTTTTATTCAGGCCGAGAGCGAAATAGCGGCAATGATAATGGTTTACGGCGCTTCCTGCGCGGGGGTAAGAGCTATGACAAGTTCTTCCAGCCCCGGTATCAGTCTTAAACAGGAAGGAATGTCTTATGCTGCCGGTGCAGATGTACCGCTTGTGCTGGTTAATGTCTGCCGCGGCGGGCCGGGACTTGGTAATATAGCTCCGTCGCAGAGCGATTATTTTCAATCTACGCGCGGGGGCGGGCACGGGGATTACTATAGCATAGTGCTTGCGCCAAAAAGTGTGCAGGAATGTGCCGACCACACCTACATGGCGTTCGATTTAGCGGAAAAGTACCGTATGCCTGTCATTATTCAGGCTGACGGAATGATTGGTCAAATGGTAGAGGCATTAACTTTGCCGCCGGAAAGAGAAGCTCCGAAAAGGGACTGGACTGTTGGTAATGCTAAGGGCAGGCCTGCGCGGCATATTACATCGATCTATCTTGTGCCCGAAGAACTTGAAAGCATAACTAAGAAACGTTTTGAACGGTACGAAACTGTCAAGGCTGCCGAGATTCGTTATGAAGAAAACGGCTGTGCAGATGCCGATCTTATAATGGTAGCTTACGGCACTTGCGCAAGGGTTTGTCTGGGCGCTCAAATGCTTGCCGCGAAAGAAGGTATCAAGCTGGGTATTTTCAGGCCGGTAACTTTGTGGCCGTTTCCGTATCAGGAATTGGGAAAAATTATTACCCGGGGTAAACCTGTTCTAACGGTAGAAATGTCATTGGGGCAGTTAGTTGAAGATGTAAAACTTTCGGCTTATGAAGCTTCGCTCTTGGGAGCAAGCGTAAATAGTGATATACACCTTTTAAGCCATTGTGGCGGTATAATTCCCACTGAGGAAGAAGTTTTTGAAAAAGCAAAGGAAATATTAAAAAAATGAAAAAAATATCAGGACACCCGGAAAGTTTAAGAAAAATCCAAACCAAGTACTGCGGCGGATGCGGGCATGGAGTAATACACAGGCTTATAACCGGTATTATCGATGAAATGGGCATAAGGGAAAAAACAATTATCACCCACCCTGTCGGCTGTTCAATTTGGGCGGATTTATATTTTGATTTTGATTCGGTGCAGCCTCCTCATGGACGGACACCTGCGGCAGCCAGCGCTGTTAAACGCGTTCACCCCGATCACCTTGTTATCTGTTATCAGGGAGACGGCGACATGGCGGCGATAGGTACTGCAGAGATGATCCACGCTGCAAACCGGGGGGAAAAGTTTACCACGATTTTCGTAAACAATGCGATTTACGGTATGACAGGCGGGCAAATGGCGCCGACAACTCTCCTTGGACAAAAAGCCACCACCGCCCCAAAAGGGCGCGATGCAGATGCTGCCGGAATGGGTTACCCGGTTAAGGTTGCCGAACTTCTGTGCAGTTTGGACGGGACTAGTTATATCGCAAGAGGTGCGGTAAACTCTGCCGCCAATGTACGCAAGACAAGACAGTACATCAAAAAAGCGTTTGAAGCGCAAATGGCAGGTATTGGCAGTACAATGGTAGAAATCCTTTCACCATGTCCAACCAACTGGACAATGGACTCTGTTCAGGCAGTTGAATGGCTGGAGAAGAACATGATCCCTGCTTACCCGCTTGGAGAAATTAAAAATAAACTAAGCGCCGGTCAGGCGCACGGGGGCACACAATGACAGAAAAATCGTTTTTTGCAGGATTCGGGGGGCAAGGAATTATCTCTTTGGGACAGCTTTGGGTGTATTTTGCCATGCAGGAAGGTAAAAATGTTACTTTTTTCCCGTTTTACGGCGCAGAAAAGCGCGGCGGTATTGCCCGCGCCAGCGTTATCATCTCTGACTATGAAATTGCCAGCCCTTTGGTAACAACTCCTGACTCAACCTTGGTTATGAACATGGATTCGCTGCCTCTTTGCGAAAAAATCGTCAAAAATGGCGGTTTAATGCTGGTAAATTCCAGTCTTGTAAAGGAAAACCCCAAGCGAAATGATATAAAAGTTGTAAAAATTGAGGCAAATGCCCTTGCCGAACAGATTGGAAACGTGCTTTTTGCCAATATGGTGGCTCTTGGAGCTATGGCAAAGCTAACAAACGCGCTGAATTTGACCGATATTGAAGGTATCCTGAAGAAATTCTTTCCGGCTGATAAACATCAGTTTATTCCTATGAATATTCAGGCTATTCAAGCGGGGTATAAGGCGGTATAATGTAACTTACAGTCAAAAGTTACTATTTTTGTTGACAATTTTTATTTGCCTTGCTAAAATATATTGCTAGTTGTAGGAGAATAAATGGCCTCTGTGCATGAGTATAAACGTCTGGAGAACAAGCTTGTCCAGAGGGTGAAAGGTTTATTTGCAAATACCTTAGATTTTATTGTGGGTATTTTTAAAGCAATAGGTACGTTTTTCACCAAACGCTATACTATAGTTTTCGTTCCTCATTCAGAGAAAAAAGTCTACAATCTCCATGTAACTGTACTTTCAATTTTCTGCTTTTTGCTTGTCTCTTTGGGAATTTTTGCAGCTTTCTTCCTTTATGGTACATCGTATAACAGCGCCATTTATGCTATGGCAGGCAAGGACGGCCGTCTTAGGGATACTCAGGCTTCACTGGATCAACTGCGTGATGAAACAGCTTCTCTTTTCCGGGAAGCGCGTAATTTTGAAAGCGCTCTTTCTGATGTTCTTTCTGCATTGGGTCTTGGCTCAAGGAACAATACTCAGAACACTCCCGGCGATTTAAGTTCTTTCCTTGGCATTAGAGAAACGCCGGAAGGCCTGTTGCAGGAAGTTGATGATATACGCCGGCTTACTACATATTTGTCTTCGGCTATAGAACCTATCAGAGAACTTGGTACTTTGCTGGATTCTCAAAGCGCTTTGCTCACAGAAATTCCAAGTATCTGGCCTGTCAGCGGCGGGATTGGCATTATCACCATGTTCTTTGGTCAGAATGTTAATCCTATAAGCGGTCAATACTATATTCATAAAGGAATCGATATTGCTACGCACCGCGCGGGCGATCCTGTCGTAGCAACTGCAGACGGACAGGTTGTAACAGCCGAATATGCTTATGATTTTGGCAACTATATAATTGTCAGGCACAAGCATGGTTATTATACCCGTTATGCGCACTTATCCAGATTTGCAGTACGTGTTGGACAGCGTGTTCAACAGAATGAAATTATCGGGTTTATCGGAAATACCGGTATTTCCACAGGCCCTCACCTGCATTATGAAGTTCATATTGGATCTGATGTTGTAGATCCTTACAGATACATTACTATCCGTTCAAGTATGCTCAGAGGACGTTAAAAGCGTGGCTCAGGACAAAAGCAGCGATTTTTCGATCAATACAATTATAGGTCCAAATAGCGATCTGGCCGGCAATATAGAAACCGGCGGCTTTACCCGTATTGACGGCAACATTCGCGGAAATGTAAGGGCAAAAGGCAGGGTAGTAATCGGCGAACGCGCCCGCATGAAGGGCAATGTTACGGGCACAAATATTACCATTGGCGGCGTTGTAGTTGGCAATGTTATGGCAGACGGTCATCTTGTTATTCTTTCTACCGCTGTTGTTATCGGCGACATTATCACCCGCCGCATTCAGGCAGATGACGGCAGTTTTATAAATGGCAAAGTAGCGGTGTGTCCCAATGAAGACAATTGGGTAAAGACAACATCAGAATACCGCGATGCTCAGGGCATTAGATCGACCTTGCCCGTTTTCCAGAAAACTTATGGCTAAAGTAGAAAGTTCAGATACTTCTTTTTTCATGAACCCTGCCGCTTACGGACAGGTAAAACCGGAAAAACCCGACGATAAAAAAACAAGGCGTATTTCCGGTAAAGATAGTTTTTCCCGAATGTTTGATGATCTTCGCGGCAAAACAGCAGACGAACTTGGTCCTTTGCGTAACCTTCCTGTTTCCGAAGATACGGTAAATCTTTTAATGGACGATGTTCGCAGCGCGGGAGATACTTTAAAAAACCGCCCCCTGCCGGAAGAAATAATGCGTTACAAACAGGCGGTGCGTAATTTTATCAACTATATTGTACAAAACAGCTATTCTTTGGAATATGAAGAAGGAATCCCAAATTTTCTGAAACCCGGTTTTAAAGGGCGTCGCGGTACTCCCGAAGCTATGAAAGGCAAGGAGTATACCAAGATTCAGGTTATTGACAGAAAACTGGAAGATTTAGCGGCCATGTTGTTATCAAGTCAGGTGCGTCAAATGGAGTTGGTTTCACGCCTTGAGGAAATACGCGGTCTTTTGGTAGACTTATTGCAATAGGTAATGTATGAGTGATTTTGATGAATATGATGATGAAATAGAAGATGATATTTCTTCGCTTGAAGATGAACCCAAGCAAAGAGATGTTATTACGGGAACAGATGCGGGAATCGAATCTATCGCTCCCGATACTCCCATATACAGATTAAGGCTTTTGTATTCTCATGAGACTTTTCTGGCTGTTTACCGGGAAGACACCCTAACCCCAAATACAATGGTAATTGTTCCTACCCGCTATGGCCGCGATTTAGCGCAGGTAATTGGTTCTGTCAGCGGAAAGCTTCCTTCTGTTTCCGAAATTGCATGGATTGTAAGGGTAGCGACTCAGGAAGACCGCGATAAAGCCTGTAAAAATCACCAGTTAGAAAAGGAAGCTTTTGGGATTTGCAGAACTAAAATAGAAAATCATAAACTAGAGATGAAACTTGTACTTGTACACTATCTTTTGGAAGAACCAAAAATTCTATTTTTCTTTACTGCCGAAAACAGGGTAGACTTTAGAGAACTTGTAAAAGACCTTGTAAGTGTTTTTAAAATGAGGATTGAGCTTCGTCAGATCGGCGTACGCGATGAAGCCAGAGTAGTCGGCGGATTGGGAGTCTGCGGACGCGGATATTGCTGCCACTGTGTTTCCGATAAACTAAAACCTGTTTCTATAAAAATGGCAAAAGATCAAAAACTTTCTCTTAATTCGGTAAAAATTTCCGGCCCTTGCGGCAGGCTTCTTTGCTGTCTTTTTTATGAATACGGTTTTTACTGCGAACAGCAGCGCAATCTTCCTCAGGAAGGAATGCGGATTAACTACAATAGTGAATCATGGAAAGTTGCAGAAGTTAACCCCGTAGCAGGGCAGATAAAACTAAGCGCCGATGACGGCCGCCAGGTTACTGTTGCAGCTTCTCAGTTTGAACGGACAGAAAATGGCTGGAAGATTAAGCCGGCTTAATTATTTTTCTATTCGATTTTTCGTATCTCCGAAACAAGATAAAACGACCCTGTTCCCAAAATTGGCAGGTTCTTCTCTTTGGCAAATTCTACCGCCTGTTTAACAGCTTCCTGCGTATCTGCGACAAGTTGTACCGCTATTTGCTGCGCCGCTACTTGTTGCGCCGCTGCTTGCTGCGCCGCTGCTTGCTGCGCCGCTGCTTGCTGCGCCATTGCTTGCAACGAAAAAGCTTCATACACAAGGGCGGGGTTACTGATTTTAAAAGTTCCCGGAGTGGTGATAATTACTTTTTGAAATCGTGGACTTGCTATCCTCGCCATTGCTGAGGCATCTTTGTCTGCGGTACAGCCAAAGACAAGTACGCCGCCTTCGCCATACAAAGAGCAAAAAGTTTCTATGCAGAGTTCAAGGCTTTCCGGCGTGTGAGCTCCGTCAATTATGAACGGCGGAGTATTTTCAATTTTTTCAAAGCGGGCTGGCAGGAATAGGTTAGCCAATCCACAGCGGATTGTATCTTCGTTTATCTGTGGAAAAGCGGTCTTTACAGCGGCAATGGCAAGAGAGGCATTCTCCGCTTGAATTTTTCCGGGTATCGGGATAGAAAGAGCGCCTGACACCATTTTAGTTGTAAAATCCGTGCCGCCGCTGTGAACTTTTACGCCGGAGAGTTCTGTGATTTTCGGGAGATAAAAAAGCGGGCTATTTTTTTCTTCTGCTTTTTTTCTGAATACTTCCAAAACTGTTTTATTTTGTTTTGCTAAAATTAACGGTTTACCTTGTTTGATTATCCCTGCTTTTTCCCCTGCAATTTCCTCGATTGTATTGCCTAAAAAAATGGTATGTTCAAGCTCAATTAATGTTATTACGCTGACTAATGGATCGATGATATTGGTGGAGTCCAGTCGACCGCCCATGCCCGTTTCAACTACCATAACATTGCAGTTCCCCTTCTTTGCACACAGGAAAAAATAAAGAGTTAAAAGTTCCCAGTATGTAGGTTCACAACCGTCAGGGGTAGCGGGGTCAAAAAGCGCCGCTGCTTGCTGCGCCGCTTGCGTAATTACAGCAGGCAGCCGTTCTTCTGTAATCTCCCGTAGTTCATTGCCTGCAGCGCAGTACACTTCCTCATCGAAATATGAATCGCCAAGGCAGATTCTTTCGCGTATATCAATTACATGGGGCGACATATAACGGGCAACGCGAAAACCTGCGGCTGTCAAAATGGCGGCAGACATCGCTGTTACAGAACCCTTACCCTTTGATCCTGCTATGTGAATGGACGGAGCGCAAGATTCAGGATTACCTGCAAGTTCCGAAAGAAACTTCATTCTGTCCAAACGGAAACTTTTAGGCTTCTGCCCGCGCTCAAGATTTATAAATTTAGATAACCATTCAAAAACTTCGGCTGATGATGAAAAACTCATAAATTAATCAATTTAACTCATAAGTTTTTCCGTATTGTATTACCTGAACATTCGGGAAGCCGTTTTCTTCCAGATATTTTTTAAGGAAAGTTTGCGATTTTTTTTCGCCGTGAACCAGTAAAATACTTTTTAAGCGCGAAGTATCCAGCGCATTGAGCCATTCCAGCATTTCTTTGTAATCGGCATGAGCGCTGAATGCGTTTATTTCTTCCACTTGGGCATTTACCCTGAACCATTCACCGTGGATTTTTACTTCTTTTTCACGGTTGCGGATACGCCGCCCCAGTGTATTTTCCGCCATGTACCCGACAGTCATTATCGTAGTGTTTGGGTCCTGTATATTGTGAATCAGGTGGTGCTGAATACGTCCTGCTTCGCACATTCCGTCTGCAGAAATTATGATAAGCGGCCCCTTGTGATCGTTAAGCGCTTTGGATTCCTGTACGCTGGTTGTAAAGTGCAGGCTGTTGAAACCAAATGGGTTTTTATGGTGTTTGATAAACGCTTCTTTTATTTCTTCACCGTAACATTCGGGGTGTACCTGAAAAATAGTTGTGGCATTGGTTGCCATTGGCGAATCGACATAAATCGGTATTTCTGGAATTATGCCCTCATCTACCAAAAGGTGAAAATAATAGACAAGCTCCTGAGTGCGTTCAATTGCAAAAGAAGGGATAAGAATTTTCCCCTTTTTTTCTACAGCCCGTTTTGCCAAAGCCCCAAGTTTTTCTATTGCGCAATCTGTGGAATCGTGGACGCGGTCGCCGTAAGTGCTTTCCAGAATGACGTAGTCCGGGGCAATTTCCGGAATTGCCGGGTTGCGGATTATAGGTTTGCCCTTGCGGCCAAGATCCCCTGTGGCAAAGATGTTAAGTTCTTCACCGTCTTTTTTTATCCTGATTGCCGCTATTGCAGAACCAAGAATATGCCCTGCATCGTGAAATTCAAGGCTTACTCCGTCTCCTATAAACATCGGTCTGTTATACGAAACTCCGATTGTCTGGCTTACTGCCGCAATTGCGTCCTGTTCCGTGTAAAGCGGCGTCCAGTCGAATTTTTCGCCTTTTTTTTGCGCCTGTTTTTGAAGGTATTTTGCATCACGCGCCTGTATGTTGGCTGAGTCCATCATTATAAGGCTGGCAATATCCCTTGTTGCCGGGGTGGCATAAATGTTTCCCTTGTAACCCTGTTTTGTCAAAAGCGGCAAAAGCCCGCAGTGATCAAAATGGCCGTGTGTAAGGACAACGCTTTCTATGCGATCCGTTGGAATGCCAAAGTTTCTGTTCTTGCGGTCTGCTTCGGCTCTTGACCCCTGAAAAGCTCCGCAGTCAATCAGATAACTTTGTCCGTCTATTTCAAGCACATGCTTGGAACCTGTAACCTCTTCGGCAGCGCCGAGCGAATAAAATTCTGCGTACATACTTATATTTTAACATAAATATATTGATATTCACAATGATTTACTTATGAAGTATAATGATTTTAATGAAGTTTAAATCGACAAAATCGGGATATCCGCTTGTTTCATTTAAAGACGCTGTATTAAATTGCCTGCCCGGTGATAATGGGCTGTATGTTCCGGATCAGGCGGCGGATTTCAGGCAGTTTTTTCTGCACATGGACGAAAAAACTACTTTTAATGAATTGGTTGCGGCTATATCGCCTTCATTTTTTGAAGGCTGCCTTAATCCTGTTTCTGCAGCCAAAGTTGCGCAAAGTGCCTACAACTTTGAACCTGACTTAATCAGGCTTAATGATGAATTTTCCCTGCTTAATCTGAGCAATGGTCCAACGGGGGTTTTTAAGGATTTTGGTATTGCTTTTATGTCCGCGTTACTGGAAGAGATTCTTGAAAAAGATGAACATGTGATGATTCTTTCTGCCGCATGTCCTGATACAGGCGTGAGTATGGCAAATGCTTTTGGCGGCAGGAAGGGTATAACTTTGGTTCTGCTGTATCCGTCGGGACAAATTCGCGGGCTTGATTCTTCTTCCTTTGTACAAAATGGCGGAAACATTATTCCCATTCAGATAAAAGGAACATTCGATGACTGCCAGCATTTGATCATCAGGACAATTTTAGATCAGGAGTTTTCCAAGCGGTACAATATAACAAGCGCAAATTCAATCAATGCCGGCAGGCTCTTTCCGCAGATTTTATATTATTTGTATGCCTTTATTCAGATTAAGAATCATCTTAGCGGGGATTTTATTTTCAGCGTACCTTCCGGTAATTTTGGCAATCTTATCGCCGGCCTGTATGCCTGGAAATTCGGTATGCCGGTAAACGGCTTTATTGCGGCCATGAATGTCAATAATTCGATGGGGGATTATATATCTGGCAGGTCTTTTATTCCTTCGCCGCTGATAAAGTCCAATTCTCCGGATTTAGATGTAAGTATTCCGGTTAATTATGAACGCCTTATATCCTTTTACGATGAAGCTCCTGCCGTTATGCGCAATATGGTATTTCCCGCTTCAATTGATGATGCTCTTACGTTAAAAACAATTGAACATGTTTATAAAAATTACGGCAAGTTTATAGATCCTCATACGGCAGTTGCCTTTGCCGCAGCGCAGAAGGTTATTGACGAACAAAAATGGACAGGAAATGTGCATACAGTTGTTCTTGCTACAGGTCATTCTGCAAGGTTTGCCAGTATTATAAAGAAGGCAACCGGCATTAAAATTGATGTTCCCCCTTCTCTTTTGGCGCTGCAAAAAAAATGTGATCCAATTGCAGTTATTCCCCCTCAGTTGGACGCTTTTGAAAACGCAATATCAAGCTGTTTTTAGATTAATTAAGAGAGAGTGTTATGAGAGAGCTATGGGATGATTTTTTATTTTATGTGGATATTTACTATTTTCAAAGGGCTGGAATTGCCCTTGGAATTATCTTTGGGCAGATTTTTTTAATTTGGGTTATCTGGAAAATATTTAAACACATAGATTATAAAATTCAACATGCTTCCGGCAAAGAAAAAATAAAGCCGCTTACAATTAAGCACGTTAAACTTCTTACGGCAAAACAGCTTATTAATGTGATTCATGTTATTCTGCGGCTTCTTAAATATTTAATCACGATTATACTGCTTTATATTACATTGCCTGTTATATTCAGCTTGTTTCCTGAGACAAGAGATTTGGCTTCAACATTATTCGGGTATATTCTTACGCCTTTAAAAAATATCGCAGCCAGCATAATAGGATATATTCCCGATCTTATTACGATAATTATTATTATAATTATTACACGTTATGTATTAAAAGGGTTTAAAGCCGTTGCCAATAGGATAGAAAAAGGCAAATTGATTATACCCGGTTTTTATCCAGAATGGGCGCACCCCACCTTATTGATACTAAAGGTTCTTCTTTGGGCTTTTACTGTTGCGATTGTATATCCGTATCTTCCCGGATCAGATTCCAGGGCTTTTCAGGGAGTCTCTGTTTTTGTTGCCATAGTCTTTTCTATCGGGTCTACAAGTGCAATAGGCAATCTTGTCGCGGGGTTTGTAATTACCTATATGCGCCCGTTTAAAATAGGCGACCGCGTAAAAATAAAAGAAACTACGGGTTTTGTAGTTGAAAAAAACCTTATGGTAGTACGGCTTAAAACTCATAAAAACGAATATGTTACATTTCCAAATATCATGATAATGGGGTCTGATATAATTAACTACAATACATCTTCGGACGAAGACGAAGAAGGCCTGATTATTTATGCAGAAATTACCTTTGGTTATTCAACGCCGTGGCAGACGATACATGATATACTGATTAATGCGGCGCTTGCTACAGATCATGTGCAAAAGAGGCCAAAGCCGTATGTGCTCCAGACAAAACTTGATGACTTTTATGCCTGTTATCAGATTAACTGCTACACAAAGGAAGTCAGCAAAGTTCCTGCAATATACACCATGCTGCTGGAAAATATTCAGAATGGGTTTCGCGAAGCCGGCCTTGATATGACCGCCGCACATTACCGGGTAAATGCAGTAAATAGATAATCTCTTATGCCTATGTTGTAATTGACGTTTTTTTGTACTATACTATTGTATATGTTCGCTTTTAATTTAAGAAAATGCCTTTTTGCTTCCTTGTTTGTGTTTTTATTCTTTGGATGCCGAAGTACACCTGTGCAGGAAAATGCTGTACCGGCGCCTGTAGAAGATGTCCGCAGGGATATTGCGGAAATGCGGCCGCAGGTTCGCCAGAGAGACGAACTTACCGTAGTATTTTCCAGCCATGATATAGAGCTGGATTTTCGTAAATCTTACTTTGCAAGTGAAGCGCAAATTTTTACAGGAATTTATGAAGGGCTTTTTTCCTACCACCCCCTTACTCTTGAACCTGTTCCGGCCCTTGCAGAAAGGTGGGAAGTTTCAGAAGACAGAAAACAGTGGACTTTTACCCTGCGGCGCAATGCGCGTTTTTCCAATGGCGATCTTGTAAGAGCTGAGGATTTTCGCGCCGCATGGATTTCTCTTCTTGATCCAGGCCGGGAGTCCCCATATTCAAGTTTATTTGATATTATCGAAGGCGCTCGTGATTACCGCAATGGTATAGAAAAAGATCCCGGTAAAGTTGGTATTCTTGCTCCAAATGCAAGAACCCTTGTTGTTAAGCTGAATTCTCCTGCGTCATTTTTTCCGGCAATGCTTTGTCATCATTCATTCAGCCCGATTCATAATTCAATGGTGGATATTAAAGACTGGTTTTTAAAACCGCCTGTTTCAAACGGCCCGTTTCGTATTGCTCAAATGAATGAAGAACGAATTGTTCTGCAAAAAAGCGACCATTACTGGGATCAACGAAATGTTGAGCTTAACAAAATTACTATTAGGTTTACCGAAACCCCGGAAGAAGCTTCGTATCTTTGGAATTCCGGAGAAGCACGGTGGATAGCGGGAAATGTAGATATCGAAGCCCTTACAGATCGTTCGGGTATTCAGTTAAATGTAATGTTTGCAACTCACTATTACTTTATTCGCAGCGAAGAAGAACCCTGGAATGATCACAGAATCCGGCGCGCTATGGTTCTTGCTCTGCCGTGGGACGAGATTCGCGGCGGGTATTATATTCCGGCAGAAACATTAATATTTCCGGTCGCCGGTTATCCTGAAGTTATAGGAATTTCCGAAACAGATATTGAAGAAGCTCTTAGGCTTATGACAGAGGCCGGTTATACAGGCGGTGCAGGAATGCCGGAACTTGTTATCCGCCTGACTCCTTCGCAGGATGCGGCAAGAGTTGGCAGCCTTATGGCTGTTGCATGGAAGGAAAAACTTGGAATTAATGTAAGGGTAGAGGTAATTTCTTATGACAGATATTTTCAATCCATGAAAGAAGGCGGTTATAATATTGGATCTTCTACATGGATTGGTGATTTTGCCGATCCATATACATTTTTACAGATGTGGCGAAAAGATTCTAACTTAAATGACGCCCGTTTAGATGATGCTGATTATGAAGCGTTAATAGAAAAATCCATGCTGGAAGAAGGAATTGTCCGTATGGCTACCCTTGCGGAAGCTGAAAAACTTTTACTGGACAGGGGAGTTGTTCTGCCGATCTTTTTTCATCCTGCGCTGAATATTGTAGATGTCGGAGAGCTGGACGGGTGGTATCCTAATGCGCTGGACATACATCCTTTTAAGTATTTTTCGTTCAGGGCTTTTAGGCCCCTGCCAGGCGTTGTAATGGCTCAATGATTAGAACCGGGCTTGGATACGATATACATCGTTTAAAAAGGGGAAGACGTTTTCTCCTTGCAGGGATAGAAATCCCCTCGCCGCGGGGAGAACTTGGTCATTCAGACGGCGATGTACTTGCCCATGCTGTGTGTGATGCGATACTTGGCGCTTGCGGTCTTGGCGACATTGGAGAGTTATTCCCTCCTTCTGATCCCGCTTTTAAAGATGCCGACTCGATGAAATTGTTATGTGAAGCAACCGCACGTGTTAGACAGACTGGCTGGAAATTAATCAATCTTGATTGTGTGATAATCTGTGAAAACCCAAAAGTGCTTCCATTCCGTGATGTTATTCGCAAATCGCTTGCCCAAACATTGGAAGTTCCCTTAGAAAATGTTTTTGTAAAAGGTAAAACCGCCGAAGGTCTTGGCCCTGTGGGAAAAGGAAAGGCAGTCGAAGTGTTTGCTCAATGCCTGCTGGAAAAACCATGAAACCCAAATGGGATGCGATTTTCGCCGCTCTTGAAAAATGGCGCGAGGAGCTTAATAAAAAAGCCGGTGATGCAGAGCCCTCTGTAAGTACTGTGGCCGAACACTACCGCCGGGCCCCTTGGGCTGTGCTTGTCTCTACCATAATTAGTTTGCGTACTAAGGACGAAGTTACCCTAATAGCATCGGAAAAGCTGTTAAAAAAAGCCGGCAGCCCTGCAGAACTTAATGCGATGAAAGAAGCGGGAATAGAAAAGTTGATATATCCTGCAGGTTTTTACCGGAATAAAGCCGCTTCTCTAAAAAAAATCGCTAAAATACTCCTTGAAGAATATAACGGAGAAGTGCCTGACTCAATGGATAAATTGCTTGCTTTGCCCGGTGTAGGCAGAAAAACTGCGAATTTGGTTCTTAACGAAGCATTTGGCATTGACGCTATTTGCGTGGACATTCATGTTCATAGAATATCAAATCGCTTGGGCTTGCTGGAAAGCAAAACCCCAGATGAAACGGAAATGATTTTACGTCAGATTTTACCAAAAAAATACTGGAAAAGGATCAATTATCTTCTGGTTCTTTATGGTCAAAAGCTCTGCCGCCCTGTGAGCCCATTTTGCTCACAATGTGTTATATTAAAATATTGTAAGAGATGCGGTGTAGAACATTCAAGATGAACGAACATACAAACGCAAATTTTTTACGAATGAAAGATTGTATAGCGCCTTAAACCGCGATTGTTCAGACGCTATTACCGTTCGGATTATTTTTTTGCTTTTGGAATACTTTTTAATGTTCTTGCTAATGTTTTATTATTAGCGGCTTTTTCAAGATCATATTCCATTTGCGCTAACAGCCAGAATTCCGGCTTTGTGCTGAAATATTTTGCAAGACGTATGGCGATTGATGTTGTAATTCTGCTTTTATTCAGGCTGATAAGTCTTAACGCTGTTTGACTGCATCTGATTTCTTTTGAAAGTCTGTTGCAGTTCAAATGATACTTGTCGATGTAATCCAACAGTATTGATCCGGGTGATTTTTTTGGTTTTGGCATGATACTCTCCTAAAAACTAAATATTCTAACTGTAGAATATAACATATTTCTTTATATTAGTCTATACATTTTTATTGTTTTTATTGAATTAATTTTTGTTTTTTCCAAAGTATTTTTTCATTGTTTTTTTCGGAAAAAAGTACATGTTCATCGTATCCGGCGTTAATTAATGTCTGAATGGCAGTTGGATAGTTTCCGTCTAAATCATCAGCGCGGTGTGCATCTGCCGTTATTATAACAGGGACATTATATTCATGTAAAAAACGTAAAAAGAGAAGAGAAGGGTAGGTGTCATGGATTTTTCCTTGATTAATACCTCCTGTGTTAACTTCCACTGTTAGTTTTGCTTTGGAGACGATATGTGCAATTTCTTTCTGACGGCAGATTTCACTTTCCAAAGGCCAATAGTTCTTATCATGACAATTTTTTTTAAGAATATCCGCATGCCCTAAAATGTCAAAACCTCCCATAGCTATCATTTCTGCCATTGCATCATAATAATAGTGCATTAACATTTCTGCGTTGCCGTTAAAACCTTCGTTCAGGCCTTTTAAAACTTCTTCGATTGGACCGTCCACAGTAAAAGGTTCAGCGCCGTTTGGGGGAATGACATAATGTACGCTTCCAATAAGATAATCCGCATTTATTGCCTTAATATCGCTGCCTAAAGCCGAATGTAAACCTTTTATATAGTCAACTTCCAGTCCAAGATAAACAAAGAGTTTTCCCTGCCAGCGTTGTTTTGCCGCAAGCACTTCTGATACATATTCATCGAGTTTTTCATTCTTCATGTGCCATTCGCTTTTTATGCCTGTTTTTTTGAAAATAGGCGCATGAGCGCTGAAACCAATGGCATGCAGTTTTTTCTCGTATGCTGTGCGGCACATTGTCTCTATATCGTCTTTCCCGTCACAAAAAAGGGTATGGGTGTGCATGCTGGAAAATAATGGTTTACTCATTTTAACTCCACAATTATTGCGCCGCTTTTCGCATCACGCTCTGTATTTAACGGATATCCGGTGGTTACCAAACTGCCGGAAACTATTTTTTCTATATGTTTTTTTTCTGCGGTAAGCAGTACAAGTCCTTGTTCGCTACAGCCATAACGCCCAAAACGGTTACCGGACAAAGTAAAAGCATCGGATATAACGCGTATTGCCGCTTGCTTTGCATGCGCCGCTTGCGCCGCAGGCTTTGCTTGCTCTGTATGCACCGCTTGCTCTGCATGCGCAGTTTCAGTCAACGTCCCTGCAAGCAAATAACTTAAAACAAGCCGCTCTTTTGGGATTCCTGCGGCGGCTGAAAGACGGTGAAGTTCTTTTGGAGCGTCAGTTGTTTCATAAGCAAAGTGACACCACCTTTTTTCGCGAGTATTTGCGGGGCACGATCCCGAGTGCGTACACGGCAATATGGGAAAACGCCCTTGTTCAATAAACGCTTCACGCAAAAAGGAAATAAACTTTCCCGATTGTGGAACACCTGGCTCTACCGTTAAAATACTGCCATTTTCTAAAGTTAAGTTGTTCATTAACTGCGCTGCATTGAGCGCAATGTTTTTTAATCCGGCGGTATTGTTATGAGATATATTTTCATAAACTTCGTTAAACAGATTTACAGCGCATACAAGAGCGGATTTTTTTATCTTTTTTCCTGCCTGCCTTAAATCGATATCTTCGCGTATAATGTTTATTTTCCATGAAGCGGCGCAAGAAGCGGCGGGCAATGCGGCGCGTAACGCGTCAAAAAAATTTTTCCCCGCTTCCAATACGGGAGCGCTGCGATCGATGCAGTTAATCTCCAGCGGGATTTTTCTTAGTTCAGGGCGGGCAATTAAAAGAGCCGATGCAAATGTAAACGGCCCGCAGCCCAAATCCGTTATTGTATCGCCGGAAGACAGGTTAAGATTCATGCCGTCCAGCAGAATACAGAGACGGTAAAGATTCCAGGGGAGAAAGTAGTGCAGATATGCAGAAAGAAAATGGGGACGTCCAAGATAGGAAAGAGACCTTTCTCCCCTTTTGTTTGTGAGCAAGCGTGAAAGTTCTGCGATATTGGAAGGAAGCTGTCTGCGAAACCGCTGCGGTATGGGAAATGTCTTGTTAATTAATTCCGGTATTGAGTCAAGAATTTTCCGGCTTTCCGCCGGTAATGTATTTGCAGGCCTCATCTATACAATCAATGACTGGCGGTAACTGCCGATACCGGAACAACTTCTATACCCGAACGTTCAAATGCATCAAGTAATACTTCTATTCGCTGGAAAAGATACTCGTCCATTCCGCCGGAGAGTAAGCCAAGCCGGATTGGAACTACCGCTCCGTCTTGTTTTTCGCGTATGATTTTTTCCACCATTTCAGACGGCGAAACATGGCGTACACTGAGTCTGTTGGCATCATCTTTGGAAAGCCAGTCTCCCGGATCAATTGTTCTGGCTATTGTTTTGTATCCCGCTTCCGCCGCAGCAGAGTTTATCAAAACAGAGCTTCGATAAAAAGGCGGATGCCAAAGGAGAGAAAGTTCTTTTCCGGTTGCCTTGAAAAATTCATCTTCGTTACGCGCAAGACCCTGAGTGATAAAGTCTGTTGTTATGCGGTATCTGGAATCCGAAAAGTCAAGGGGAGTATAAAACATAGACGCAGTTTCGTGGCCTGCTTCTGCGATAGCCGCCGCCGCATGCGGGTTTCTGCGGATAAAATCACCGTTTAAAAAGAAAGTTGCTTTTAAACCTCGCCCGTGTAATGCAGTTAACACCTGCTGTAACCCCGTGTCATCATCGTAAAGATCAAAACAAAGAGCCATTTGCACTGGGCGTCCTAAAGTGTAGGCGTTTCCCGCAGAATGTCGGGCTGTAAAAGGCACTGTCCCTGTAGAATGTACATTACGAATCATTATGATATTTGAAAAATGCCCATAATGCTGAGGGTCAAGAAAGACGCGGTATCTTTCCGATGTTACAGATACCGGTCTTAACTGAGGGTTATTTACAGGAATCCAAGGGGTTCTTCCGTCAGTGGCGAACCAGTTATTTTCCACTCTTGCAAGTATTTGCGCCTGCCCGCGTCCTGCTTCAAAGCCGAATTCGTCGGCGGCAGAAAGGCATATCCGTCTGTTCACGATGTTTGACATGGAAAGATCGATTTCTTCTATATACTTTTTGTTGCCGGAAATCAATTGATTGTTATTGACCCATACGCAGGAAAGTACAGGTTCAGAACTTAATTTTTGAAGCAGACGCCAGTTGGTAAAATCCCAAAGCTCAAGGCCGCCTTCTCCCCAGAATACTGCCAGAGAGCCGTCGGGAGACAGGTTGCCGTTAACAGACAAGGGAACGCTGGATATACCTGAATTGGAAGTTATATTTCTGAATTGTCCTTCGCCTGTTTCATAACGCCATACTATTGTTTCATTTTGTAAATTAAAAATTACGGCAAGCCTGCCGGGAGCAGACCAAAGGATATTTAAATTTTCCGCTCCATACGGTATTGTGGCATGGGGGAGAACGGCAGATCGGCCCTGATTTTCACCTAACGAAAAAAAGAAAAGATTTTTCCCGCCTTTATTTACGACTACCGAACCGGAAGTAGAATCGGCAGCAGGCGCGACCCAATAATAGTCAAAGCCCGGATCAAAATCAAACGGAAACGAGGCAACTGCATTACCGACATAAAGAAAATCACCGTAGATTGAACGTGTAAAAAGTTCATGGCTGATAATACTGTAAAGCGTATTCCCAAAAAAATAGTAAAAAACCCCGTTCTGTCCCCATAAGATCGAGTTTATCCCGCCCTCGCCTAACATTCTGAAACGTTCGTCAATCAACATCGACATATCGTTTAGAATGGGAAAATAAAAAAGCCTTCCGCCTTTTGAATAAACAAAAAGACGGGAGTCCGGACTCCACTTGGCAGGGAAATCCGAAGCGGGCAATTCCACCTTTTCGCTGATTGTACGTTTTATGCCGCTGGAAATATTGACAAGAAGCAGGTCTCCAAACGCCGCACTTGTCGGCTCTATGCACAAAAGCCATTTGCCGTCGGCGGAAACTGCCAATTCCTGAAGCCTGCCTCTCAGCGGCACGCTTCCCTCCGCAAAGGAAGGATATCCTGCAAGGGCGGACGGAAGCCCGCCTTCCAACGGTATACTTGCCGCTCCAAAACGGTTTACCGTAATAAGCGTTCTTCCATTATTAACAAGCTGCAGTTTTTCAGGGTGTGCGGTGAGTTGTTGTATGGACATAGTTTCAAGTGCAGAAACAAAAAGTACGTTTTGCGATTCAAATTCCGCTTTGAATAAAAGCCTGTCATCATTTGATAGATTTAGATCATGAAAATTGATTCCCCAAAGCAGAATCGGTACAAGAGAAAAAATCAAAATAAAAAGGTTTTTTTTGCCTTTCATTCCGGCTCTCTGTTTTTTTTGAGGAGGAAATCGTCAAGCTCCTTTTCCAGATCACACAGACGTTCGTCCATTTGTTGAATCCGCTGTATGGAGTATTTTATCTGCTTGTCCATTAATTTGTCGCAAGCATCATCTACTACTTCACTGAAAGTACATGCCGGTATAACTGCGGATTTTTCATTTAGTGTCATATTTTAATTGTAGTATATCTTAGCGGACAATTTCCACAGGTATTTCAATTATCCCTTCTGCAGAAGCGGAAACCTCCGAGGAGATCTCCGGGGAAGCTTCCGATGCTTCAACTCTTCCAAAAGTGCGAATATAGGTAAATACCGCCAAAAACGCCAATAATATTAACATTAACTTCCTCATTGGAACTCCCCAATTATTTCTATTATACCAGATTATCTTAACAACTCAAGGGGGTTAACCAGTTTATTATTTTTATCGTAAATACTGAAATGCAGATGCGGGCCCGTACTGTAACCCGTATTCCCCGATTCCCCGATTTTCCTGCCTCTGGCTACTCTGTCTCCCCTGTTTACAGAGAATGAATTAAGGTGGGCATACAGGGTTTTATAGCCATTATCATGGGTTATGATGATGTATTTTCCATACAGCCAGTTTTCCGCTATTACAGAGATAACTCCGTCTAAAGCCGCCGCAACCGTTGTTCCGGTATTCGCCCTAAGATCGATGCCGGTGTGAAAATTCAAAACCCCGCTTATCGGGTCTTTTCTCATGCCGTAGGGGCTGGTTATATACCTGCTCTGGACGGGGTACATAAACAGTTCTCCAAGGCTTAACCTAAGGTCTATATCGTTCATTCTCGCGCCCGGTATAAAAATTGTCTCTCCGGGTTTGATATTGTCGCTGACTATGTCATTGACATCTAAAATGACCTCTAAAGGTACATTAAAAGAGGCGGCTATTTTCAAAAGGCTGTCGCCGTTTTTAATTTGATACGGAATTCCGTCAATATTGGGGATTCTAAGCGTAGCCCCTTCCTGCAGGGTTCTGGCATTGCGGATTTCGTTGGAAGCGATTATCGCACCGACAGAAACTCCGTGCCTTTGGGCAATTACAGATATGGCATCTCCTCTTTTTACCCTGTATTGCTGCCATTCAAAGGTAATCAGGTCATTTTCGCCATTTCCTGAGTTGTTTGGTATAAGATCTTCCGTAATCGCAACTTCGCCTGACGGTATTTCGACTCCTGTTAACATTCCTGATACAGGAAAAATGCCCGGAAGGCCGGTTGCGGCATAGTTCATGGTATGGCGTTCAACTTCTGCATCGGCAACGGGCTGATATATGTATTTTTCAGGTATCGTTATATTGATATCTTCCCAATTCAGGGCGGCAAGGGCAATTACCACCGTTCCGGCAACAACCGCTAAAGTGGGCAAGGCAGGAACAGAAAAACTGAAACCTGCCGGCTTCTTATTTTGTTTCTTATCGTAAACTTTGATTCGGGGTATTTTAAGGGCGATTTTACGAGGTGTTTTCACGCGTTTCTTGCTCGCAGTCGGTTTTTGATAAAAATGGCTCATAAATTCGCCGTTATAACCTGCCGATTTATTAATAGGCTTAAAAGTTGATGACTTCCGCCTCTGCGGAGCGGCGTTCTTAACGGCACGTTTAGCAACGTTTTGTTTTTCCAGAAATGCTGCCATACTGGGTTTATCGACAAAAAAAGCGATTAGGATTATATAGATATAGAGATGAAAGGGACAAAAGCGGTTTTTTTTGCAATTATTACTGCGTTTATTATAAAATTATTTGTTTTTGACTTTATAATAGCGCAAGGTTACTCTATGGAACCTTCTATCAAAAACGGCGCTGTCCTGATTGTCAGCCGTATGAGATATGGGCTTAGGTTTCCCTGGCGGCAAGAATATTCAATCCGGTGGGCGCTGCCAAAAGCCGGAGAAGTAGTGGTTTTTTATACCCCTACAGGAGAGTTGGCTGTAAAACGCTGTGTAAGGACGACAGACCGGGATAGTTTTTATGCCGAAGGAGATAATGCCGGCGCTTCGTACGATTCAAGGGCTTACGGCTCTATTCCTGTCGATAATATAGTTGGGAAGGTATTGGGATATTAAATGAACCTAAAGCGGCGGTATGTTATTGTTTTTTCTTTGGTTGGTATTTTTTTACTGTACCTTCTGATTCATTATGCCGTCATAATGTGGAAGGGAGAGCTTCCCCCTGCCGCCCGTCCTCGCACGGGATTTTCCGAACGCGGAGCGATACTGGACAGAAACGGCCGTTATTTAGCGCTGCAAATCAGGTTTGCGGACGTAAGCGTCTGGCGGCCTTCGATTACCGATATCGATGTACTATCTAATGAAATAGCTGTAATACTCGATATGACTCCGGCGGAAATTCGCGGCAGAATAGAAGCCTCTGAATCTAATTTTCTTTATTTAAAAAGACAGATTGATGATGCCGCCGCAAGACGTCTTTCTTCGTTAATCGAGGAGAAAAAAATCAGGGGTGTAATGATACAGCCGATTGTAGGCAGATTGTACCCCGAAAAAGAAAGTGCGAGCCAGGTCATTGGTTTTGTCGGGGACAGAAACAGAGGGCTGGAAGGAATCGAATTTGCGTTTAACGATATTCTTGAAGGAACTGATAACTCAGTTTCCGGCAGCCAGATCTCTGGAAGTCAGATATCTGGCAGTACTCAAGGTTCACAGGTTTTTTTAACGATAGATACTTATGTTCAATATATTCTTGAACAGATCGCTTTGCGGACAATGAATGAAACAGAAGCGGAAGCGGTTATTTTTCTTGCGATGGATCCCAGAAGCGGAGATATTCTTGGTTCTGTTTCTGCACCGGGTTTTGATCCCAATAATTTCCGCCTCTCTGATGAAATAAGCCGAATGAACCGCCCTGTTATCTGGGCTTATGAACCGGGGTCTGTTTTTAAAGTTTTTTCACTTGCCGCTCTTATGGATTCTGGCGCTATTTCCGGCAATTCGGTTTTTAACTGTAATGGAGTTTATACAACAAGCCGGGGAAGCGTGATTAACTGTCTTGGCTCTCATGGCAGGGTAACGGCAAGAGAGATAATTATCCATTCATGCAATGCCGGAGCAGCCTACGCATCTGATCAATTAGGGAGCAGGGCTTTTTATCAGTCTTTAATTAATTTTGGGTTTGGTATGCGAACCGGCGCAGGAAGCCCGGGCGAAACAGCCGGTTATTTAATCAGCAGCGAATACTGGTCTGACCGTTCAAAACCCACTCTTGCGATAGGGCAGGAAATTGCGGTTTCCGCTTACCAAATGCTTCAGGCGGCAAGCGCCATTGCCAATGACGGGGTTTTAGTTCCTCCAAAAATCGTTTCAAGAATTGTATCTCCAGACGGCAGAACCGTAACCCCTTGGGAAAACGGAGAAAACCGCCGTATCCTTTCGGCGGAAACCGCAAGAGCTATGCGCTCTTACATGGTAGATGCAACTTCCGGGATAGGTACGGGCTGGCGCGCCGCAGTAGAAGATCTGTCCCTTGCAGTAAAAACCGGTACTGCCCAAATAATTGATCCCGTAACAAGGAGATATTCCGATACCGATTTTATTGCCAGCACTCTTGCCATACTTCCTGCGGAATCTCCCTCGCTTGTTTTGTATCTTGCGATCATAAAACCAAAGGGCGAAATTTTTGGCGGAAGAATCGCCGCTCCTGCAATACGCGAAGCGGCGGAAACACTTATCGATTACATTGGTATTCCACGCGGAAGAAACCCTCAGGTTACGCACCCGCCTGCTGTTAACATTCCCGCAGGACGTCTTCCCCCTGTAGAAGGGCAGATACCGGATTTTATAGGCCTTGCAAAACGCGTACTTCTTCCCCTTTTGTTACGTGACGATATTTATGTGGAAATTCAGGGAGACGGCTGGGTACGCCGCCAAAGCCCTCCGCCGGGAACGCCTGTTACCGCCGGCATGACTATTATTTTAGAACTGGAATAAATAACAGTATGTCATTTTTGGAAAAAAACAGCGAAGTCCTGCGGCAGCATTATCCGGGTCTTCTTGAAGAGTTAAATACAGAAGATGAACATACTCTTTCGCCGGAAGATATAAAAATAGAAACCGCTTCTTCGGGAGAACCTTCCCTTTGTGTCAAAAACATTCACATTCATTCACAGCGTGATCCGGTGCGCGAAGGACAGCGTCTTGTTGATGCCGTCACAGACAACGGGCCTGTTGTAATTCTTGGGTTTGGCCTTGGGTATGCGGCACAATCTGCCGCCGCTTTGGGACGGCCTATTATCATAGTAGAAAAACACAAAAACCTGCTTCTTAGGGCAATGGAGGTCAGGGATTTTTCTGATTTTCTTTCCAAAAACCGCCTGATTTTTATTGCAGGCGGCAGCGGAGACGGAATAATAAATGCGCTAAGTATCGCTAATGAACTTGTATCCGCAGATGAAAAAATCGATGAGAAAATAAAACCTTCTGTTATAAAAAATAAAGCGCTTGTAGAACTAAATAGTGAATGGTACACCGCGATTGAAGATAAAATCCGTACATGGTCAATGAGGGACGATGTAAATACGGCTACCCTAAAGCGTTTTGGCAAACGGTGGGTGCGTAACTTTTCGCGTAACAAAAGCGCTGTACGTGATTATTCGGGTATATCCCGCCTTTCGGCTCTTGCTGCTGCCGACGTAAAGCCTTTGCCTGTTTTCCTTGCCGCCGCCGGGCCAAGCCTGGACAAAATTGCTCCATTGTTACGCGACATTTACAGGCGTTGTATTATTGTCGCGGTAGATACAAACCTGCGTTTTTTTCTTAAAAACGGCATACAGCCTGATTTTGTCGTAGTGGTAGACCCTCAATTTTGGAATAGCCGTCATTTAGACCGCTGCGATTGTAGTAGGACTTCTTTAATTGCAGAATCGGCAGTGTATCCGCCTGTACTGCATCTGCCTTTCAGGAAAATATTTCTTTGTAGTTCGTTGTTTCCTTTCGGCTCTTTTATAGAAAAGCAGGTAGACCCAAAGGGCAGGCTGGGAGCGGGCGGCTCTGTAGCAACAGCGGCATGGGATTTTGTGCGTAATCTTGGCGGTCAAGACATCTGGATTGCCGGTCTGGATCTTGCCTTCCCCGATTTAAAAACGCATTTTCGCGGCGCGCGTTTTGAAGAACAGGCAAACTCACAGACCTGCCGCTTTAGCCCTGTGGAAACATGGATAGTGCGCGCTCTGCGGGACGGTTTCCCTTTTTTGGCGCGTTCTGCGGCAGGCGGCAAAGTACTAACGGACAGGCGGCTTTCCCTGTATGCCGCATGGTTCGAAAACCAATTTGCCAAACACGGCGAAGTACGAAACCTTGCCTTGTTTCAGGACGGACTGGAAATTAAGGGATTACAAACGGGGAAACTGGAAGATTTCCTTGCCCTGCCGGATATCCGTGAGCAAATAGACAAGCGGCTGGAAGCAGTTTATTCAAAAATTGACTCTGAGTTTTACGGCGCAGAAGAAACACAAAAAAGACAACAGCTCTATGAAAACGCGGTATCCGCTTTAACACGCGGGCTTAAAAATATTTTTAACACTGCAGAAGAAGGAGTTACCATAACACGGCAGGCTTTGAAGCGCCCGCTAAACCCCTCGCAGCAGAACAAAGTACTTAAAGAGTTGGACGGGATTACCCAAAGGATAGCAAACAGCGAAGTAAAGGAAATCGCCGGGTTTTTGTTTCCACCTGCAGAAGAAGGGCAAAACACAACTGCTGACGGCGACCCGTTTCGCGCTTACCTTGAATCGTCGCAGAGGCTTTTTACATCGCTGGCGGAAGCGGCGGGGGTTTGTTTGGGGTATGTCGCGGAGGAATAACGCTTTTTACCTTGAAAATCAAGCAAAAAAGTGCTAACATAACTGCCATGATTGTTGATAATACGCTCTGATTGGCGTTTTTTGGGAAATTTAAGTGATAAACAATTAATAATTCTAAATATTAATGGCAAATTTGACAAATTTATATTATATTATATAGAATACGCATGATATAATTTTAAGGATATATAGTGATTAAACAGGATTTTCCCAAAATTTATTTTTATGATCAGGATTTTGTCGATATTTATGACAAATCCTGGGCATGGATACATGATTGCTGGAATAACGGCGATGAAAAAGGCGGAATAAAAGGCAAATACTTCTCATATCCTGAATCCCCCGCTGTTTACCAGACAGATGCGATTTTTTCCTCGTTTTTTCTTGTATATTCTAACAGAATATATCAAGCACACCCCACGCTGGATCTGTTTTACAGCCGTCAGGAGGCAAATGGGGCAATACGCTGCGCTTATGATATTGCTACTGGCGCACCTGTCGTTGACCGTGAAAACCCCGAAGGAATCGGAATACCCCTGTTTGCATGGGCGGAGTTTAATATCTACCATAAGTCCGGCAATAAAAAACGGGTAAAAGACGTACTTTCTATACTTAGCAAATATTCAGCATGGATCGATGCTACTTTTAAGAAACCCAATGGGCTGTATAAAACGCCTCATTCTGCTACGGGAATGACCAATTCTCCGCGCGGAGATGCATATTATCTAATGGATTTTAATACCATGATGGCAATCAATATGCTTTATATGTCCGCGCTTGCCGATATCCTTAACGATAAAGAAGTTAGTTTTCAGTTTAAGCGACAGTATTTTTCCTTAAAAACCAGAATCAATTCTTTGATGTATAATCAGGCCGACGGTTTTTATTACGATATCGGTAAAAATGAAAAACAAATACCGATAAAAACCATTGCTGGTTACTGGCCGCTTTTGGCGGAGATTCCAAACGGAGAAAAAGCAGAACGTCTTATAGAAAAACTTTCCGACCCCAATTTTTTCGGCACGCCTCACCCTTTCCCAAGCCTTGCGGTTTGCGAAAAAGATTATGATGAAAGCGGAAGAGGTTATCGCGGCTCTGTTTTCCCTCACCTTACCTTCATGGTTATCAAAGGGCTTGAACGTTATCAACGGTGGGATTTAGCGCGGGAAAGCGCGATTAGGCATGTTTACTTTATGCTGGATTCCATGAACCCGGACGGCAACAACAACAGGGGTATTTTATGGGAAGCATATATGCCTGCCAAAGAAGGGCCTGCTAAATGGTCGGGCAAAACTTCGTTCCCCCGTCCGCAGTATTTAACCTACTGCGCGCTTTCTACCATTTGTCTAACCATAGAAAATATCGTAGGGCTTTCCATTTCCCTTCCGCGTAAAACGGTAGACTGGGTAATTCCAAATCTGGAAATAATGGGAGTGGAAAACCTTTCCCTTAAAAATAATATGATCACAATTCTTTCTAACAAGAGCGGACGCGGCTGGGAAATCCACATGGAAAGCGAAAAGTTGTACTACTTTACAATCAACATTCTTGGCGTGAAAGAAAAAACCCTGCCAATTCCCTCCGGGAAATGTTCAATATTGATAGACAAACTGTAACACTATGAATACTACCATTACTGCGATAATAGAAATCGGCTCTACAGGCATCAGGCTGACAATTGCAGAAATTTCTTCCGGCAGCCAATGGCAGGTATTAGACCGCGCTTCCCGTCCTGTCGGGCTTGGCCGCGATGTGTTTACATCGGGCTGGCTTTCAAGGGAATCCATGCTGGAGTGCCTTGCAGTCCTTAAAAATTTCCGCGAATTGTTGTCGGGGTGGAGCATTGCAGATAACGATATTCATGTAATTGCCACAAGCGCTTTCAGAGTTGCGCGTAACAGAGATGTTTTTATAGACCGTGTTCGTCAGGAAACGGGCTTCAATATCGCCATTGTAGAAGGGATCGAAGAAAACAGATTGATGTATCTTGCCGTACGCTTTGCCCTTAAACAGGACCTTCCTCTTTTTTGGCGTGCCAATTCCATGATTTTAGAAGTAGGCGGCGGTTCAACGGAAATCATGCTTTTACGCAAGGGACAAATGGTTGCGGCTCACAGTTTAAAAATCGGAACAATTATTATCGATAAACATTCTCGACACGGATTAAGCGCCGGGATTTTCTACGAACGTTACCTTAACGAAAATATCAGAACCACTTTGGGTTTATTGAATATGGAAATGTATCTTTCCCATGTACGGACAATGGTAGTCGGTGGTTCTGACGCACGCCTTGCAGCCGACAGATACGGAAAAGATTTAAACGAAAATTGCCGCATTATAGAACGTGATGACTTTATTAAATTTACAGAAAAGGTACGCAATTTCAGCATCGATGACTGCGTTCATGAATTTGGAATCTCTTATGCCGATTCCGAAGGGCTTATTCCCGGTTTGCTGCTGCTTAAACTTTTTCTTGAACGTACAAGGGCTGCCAATTTAGCAGTTCCCTATGTTTCGATACGCGACGGCTACCTTGTTGATCTTGCCGCAGGTGATGATTCTCCCATGCAAAATGAATTCTTTTCCCAGATCGTTGCATCTGCCGTAAACCTTGGGCGAAAATTCCATTTTGACGAAACTCATAGCCGCTATGTCGCTATGCATTGCATGACTATTTTTGACGCGCTTACAAAAGAGCACGGAATGAACCGCAGGCATCGTATAATGCTGGAGATAGCCGCAATTCTTCATGATGTCGGAACATATATCAGGGCATCGGGTCATCAAAAACACGGACAATACATTGTCGCTAATTCGGAAATTTTTGGCTTGCAAACCGACGAACTTAACATAATCTCTAACGTAATTAACTATCATCGCGGCGATCCGCCTTCACAATCTGATATTGAATATATCAAGTTGCAGCGCGAAGAACGTATGTTGGTTTTAAAAATGGCTTCCATTCTCAGAGTCGCCGATTCACTGGATCGCGGTCATTCGCAGCGGATAAAAAAAATCACGGTTGAACGCCGCCCGGAAACAGTTGTTCTTCGTGTAGATAAAACTTACGATCTTTCCCTTGAATTAATGGGCATTGAAGAAAAAGGCGGAATGTTTCAGGATGTATTTGGATATAAGATTATTTTAAATTAGACGGAATTGATTCAACACCTCTAAACCTTTAAGGCTGTCGGATATTAACGACCGATTATTATCATCAAAAAATCCTTTTATAGAATTTTCAAACATTTAATTATTTTATCAAAATTTCCCATATTTTGTCAAGTTTTTTTAAATTTTAACATTTTTTTCTAAAACAGCCATTAATTTGCCTTTTGAATCATTGCTTAAATCAATCGGTGGTTTAATTTAAGCAATTAGCCTATGAGGGGAATTAATGGGAAAAGCAAAAAAACTTAAAATACTTCAGGTAAGTTATTTTGATTTACTGGGCAGAAGATTCGCTGGTTTCGATTTACAACAAATGATAAATAAAGATACAATTCATAAAGCAAAACAAATAGTGATATGTAAGTCTTCAGATGATGAAAATGTAATTAAATTTTATGAAGATACTGGTAAATTAAATATACAAAATATATATTTAGCTTTGGAATATAATGAGGCGGAATATTTGTCTGTTCATTCAAATCTTTCAATAACAGATAATTTGTTAATAAATAATGACCATTTTATTAACTCTAATTTAGTTCATCATCATGCAATACATATTACAAAACTGTCATTATACAAAATGATAGAATTATGTGAAAATAAACCATCAATTTTGACAATACATGATCCATGGATTTTTACAGGGAGATGTGTTTGTCCGCAAGAGTGCTTAAAATGGAAAGATGATTGTTCTAGTTGTAAATATTTAGATAATTCATTTCCGCTTAAAAAAGATAATTGTCATTTTTTAATGAAACTAAAAAAAGAAGTATATGATAAACTTGATATAGACATAGTAGTTTCAACTCCTTTTATGGCAGAGATGCTAAAGGAAAGTCCAATAACAAAAAATTTTAAAAATGTACATGTTATACCCTTTGGGATTGATTTAGATAAATTTAAAAATAAAATTTCCAAAGAAGAAGCAAGAAAATCTTTTGGTATAGATGATGAGATTGTGTTATTTTTTAGGGCTAATATTACTATGAAAGGAACAGAACTTAAGGGAACAGAGTATATAATAGAAGCGTTAAAACAATTAATTACAAATAAAAAAATTACGCTTATAACATGCGGTGGAAAGGGGGTATTAGGAGATTTAAAAGAAAGATATACAGTTATTGAGTTAGGGCAGATAGAAGAGGAAGAAATACTTATGGCTTATAGTTCCTGCGATGTATTTCTTATGCCTTCCATAGGAGAAAGCTTTGGATTAATGGCTATAGAAGCTATGGCGTTATCCAAACCAGTAGTGGTATTTAATAATTCTGCATTGCCATATGTTACTTTTGCACCGGAATGCGGCGTATTAGTGGAAAATAAAAA
>Ga0099364_10001976_pt1 | contig 33057 bp, 28 predicted proteins | sample TergutTh196P3_FD_73070 | JGI IMG/M metagenome (GOLD analysis project Ga0099364, IMG submission 73070) | Microcerotermes parvus P3 segment gut microbial communities from Pointe-Noire, Republic of the Congo - Th196 P3 | ecosystem: Host-associated > Arthropoda: Insects > Digestive system > Gut ... | reverse complement strand
TTCTCTCTCTCTCTCTCTCTCTCTCTCTCTCTCTCTCTCTCTCGTATATAGAAGAAAATTTACATATACCCCCTCTTTATACAATTTTTTATGGGATAGATCCGTTTATATGAAAAAAAACGAAGAATTTACTCACAGAGTGCACGGAGGCACAGAGTTCACTGAGAAGAATTTTAGTTTTTTTCTCCTCTGTGTCCTCAGTGCCTCAGTGTACTCTGTGATTAAAAAATTAAAAGGAGTTCTTTATGAAAAGAATTGCTAGGATTCTAGGGATTACCATTATTGCGGCGGTAATTGCAATTGGGTTTACTGGGTGTATTGACCCTGACAATGGTGATATTTCAGTGACTTTTATCCATATAACCGCTAATGGTTCGGCTTTAGAAATTACCACAAGGTTGTCATTAACTTTTGATAAGGATATTGAAGGTTTATCTGCGGCAGACATTACTCTTATGCCCGGCAGTACAGGAGCGGTTAAGGGAGATCTGACCAGAACTGGAACGGGGGTATATGAACTATCATTAAGCGACATTGGCGCGAATGGGACAATAACGGTTTCAGTAAGCAAGGCCGGCTATGATATAATCGGCGGGTCAAGAACGGTTACTGTATACTATTACGGTTCTTCCGGTGAAAATGATATTATCGCAGAGTTTACCGGTTTGACAGCGGACGGTTCGACTTTGGCAAATACTACTAAGCTGACCTTGACCTTTGATAAGGATATAGATGGTTTATCTGCTACGGATATTACACTTAATGCTGGTTCTACCGGAGCAGTGAAGGGTATGTTGAGCAGAACAGGAACGGGAACCTATGAGCTATCCTTAAGCGGTATTGGCGCGAATGGGACAATAACGGTTTCAGTTAGCAAAGCAGGATATGCTATAACAGGTGGGTCAAAAACGGTTACCATATATCTGTCCACAGATATTACTGTTGAGTTTACCGGGCTAACCCAGAATGGTTCTAATACGGTAACTACAACCAAACTGACTCTGACTTTTGATAAGGACATAGAAGACTTGACCGAGGCAGACATTACTATTAATTCAGAGTCCACCGGAGCGGTTAAGGGAGTGTTAACAAGAACCGGAACGGGGGTATATGAACTAACTGTAACTGATATTACCCGGAGCGGATTAATATTTGTAAATGTGGTGAAATCAGGATATGCCATCACTAACTGGAGTAGATGGGTAAACATATATTGGCTTGCTGATATTGCTGTTGAGTTTACGGAATTAAGCGCAAATGGTTCGGAAACAGCAACCACTACTACATTGTCCCTGCACTTTGATAATTATATTGATGGCTTAACTGTAGAAGACATAACTTTTGATGCAGGTTCTACCGGAGCAGTTATAAGTAATTTTGAAAGCTTGGGGTATCAAGCTAATATATATTTAATCGGTATTACCTCTACCGGAACTGTAACGGTGTCAGTAGAAAAATCAGGTTATGACATTTCCGGCGGGTCAAAGACTGTTACAATATATCAATATACACAGCCTGCTGTTGTTTTGTTTAACGGCTTAAGTCAGGACGGCTCGGATATGTTTACCACTACCGCACTTACATTGTCGTTTAACATGAATATAGATGATTTGAGTCTGGAAGAAATTAACCTTGATGCTGGTTCTACCGGAGCGGAGAAAGGATATTTAATTAACCGGGGCAGCGGTGTTTATGAACTTGGATTGGAAGGCGTTGCTGCTAGCGGAATGGTATCAGTATCAGTAAGCAAAGAAAGCTATGTGATTAATGGCGGACCAAGATCAGTTTATATCTACCATGTTACGCCTGCCTTATTCAAAGAACTGGAAGCTGACGGTTCTAGCACGGCATTAACAACTAAATTAACATTAACCTTTGATAAAGATATTACTGGCTTAAGCTCAGCGGACATTAGTCTTATCAACACTCAAGCGCAGAAGGGCAGTTTACATTCCCTTGGAGACGGTGTATATGAACTTGAAATACATGGCATTACCGCTACCGGAATTATATCGGTATGGGTAAACAAAACTGGTTATAATATAACCGATTATCTGAAAGATATAACCATATATTTTTACAAACTTATTACTTTTACCGAGTTGACTGCTGATGGTTCAGCTACAGCCGTTACCACCAGACTGACTATAATTTTTGACAATGATTTAGAAATTTTATTTACAGAGGATATTCTTTTTGATGCCGGTACTACAGGTGCAGTCAAAGGTATATTAGGAAAAACCGGACCGGGAAATTATTACTTGACCGTAAGCGGTATTACCGCTGCCGGAACTGTTACCGTGACCGTTCCGCACAAGGCCGGGTATGATTTTAGCCCGAATGCAAAAAGCGTTATGGTTTACCCGGAACCCGGGACTTACTTTACCTATGTAGATTTTTACGGCCCAACGGAAAAAGTTATTTCCATTGGCAGAACTATCACTAATAATCTTTCCATAAGCAACGATGGATCAATCACTCTGAACATTACCGAAAGTTTTGACAAGTACGAATGGTATGTAGGGGGAACCAAAGTGGCAGACGGAAATAATGTTACTCTGCAAGCCGATAACCCGGCATTTAAAGCAGGTGCCAACTGGATTACCGCAGTTATTTACACTGGAACCGGTGCTAATGCAATACCTTGGTCTGGTGAAATCATGGTAGTGGTAAATAATTAAGGAGAAAAAGAATGAAAAAAATAATTAACAAATCTTTGTACTGTTTTGGGTTACTCGTTTTACTGTTTGCATTGTTCAGTGGCTGTAACAATGTAATGACTCCTCCTGCCGGAGAAGTATCCGATGCCGAAACCGGCAGGTTGGCTATTTCCATTGCCGAAGCCGGGGAACGAACCATACTTCCTGTGTACCCTGAATTCAGCAAGTATGAATTTATATTTGAAGCCAAAGATGGTCAGGAAGGCCAGGACATGATAACAAGAGATGCTGCCGGAACCTACATGGTAACAGTAAATCTTGCGCCGGGAAATTGGACTATCATTGTTAAGGGTTATGTGTATATCAGCGGTATTGAAGGAATTGAAGACGGAGACTACCGGGCTGCCGAGGGGAAAGAAGATATCCTAGTAAGCGCAGGGCAATTTGAAAGTCTTTTCATTGATCTTTACGGCGATGTGCGCCCCGGAGAAAAAGGTATTCTGAGTTGGGATATAACCCTACCCGATGATACCGAAAGCACCGCTATGATGATACGAACCATTGAAGGCGCGGAAGTGGGAACAGTTGATCTGATGGATAGAACCACCGGAGAGATGGCTCTTGATGCGGGGTACTATTTTATTACTTTTATTACAAACGACAAAGAACCCAAGTCTGAGATACTCCATATATACGGCGGTTTGACAAGTCCTATAAACCGGGCAATGCATAGAGCTCCAGTTTTTTACAGTATAAGTGATCTGGCGGACTGGCTGGACGATGCCGAGCAAAACGAGTTTACTTTCCCCTATGACATACATTTATTCGGTCTTAATTTAGAAACTGATTTTTTCCAAGATGATGATCCTTTGTATAAATTATTCGATGCCCTGAATGGTAAATATGTAAATCTGGATTTAAGCTCATGTGAAGGTTCATTTATTCCTGACATGGCATATGAAAGAGTCGCTTTACGACCTAACAAAGACCGGCTCATGTCATTAGTATTGCCTATTGGAATCACTTCTATAGGAAGCTATACATTTAATGAGTGTGTCAGGCTGACAATGAATGAATTACCCGCAAGACTTAACAGTATTGGTGACTTTGCATTTTTGAACTGTGTCAGTTTAGCATTGACGGAACTTCCGGCAGAACTCACCTTTTTAGGCACTAGTGCATTTTTTTACTGTTCAAGATTGGCGTTGACGAGTTTGCCTGAAGGGCTCCTTAAAATTGGCAACAGAGTATTCTATGGCTGCACCAGCTTAGCGCTGACAGAATTACCTGCAGGACTCCTTGAAATTGGCGAATCTGCATTCTATAACTGTACCAGTCTGGCACTGACGGAACTGCCTGCAGGACTTACCTCTATTGGTGAATTCGCATTCAGAGGCTGCTGGGACCTTGCTCTGACTAAACTTCCTGAAAAACTCACTACTATTCCCAGAGGCGCATTCTCCGGTTGCAGCAGTCTGGCATTGACAGAACTACCTGCAGAACTTACTTACATTGAAGGAAGTACCATTCAACATATATATGATATGTATGATGGCGCATTTTCAAACTGTACCAGTTTAGCACTGACAGAACTGCCTGCAGGGGTTACTTACATTGGCCCCCATGCATTCTACGGTTGCACCAGTTTGGCACTGATAGAACTACCCGCAGAGCTTATCTCTATTGGTAGAAGTGCATTCGAAGGCTGTACCAGTCTTGCACTGACAGAACTGCCCACAGGGCTTACTTCTATACCTAACTCTGCATTCGCCGGTTGCAGCAGCCTTGCACTGACGGAACTGCCCGCAGGGCTTACTGGCATCGGCAACTATGCATTCGCTGATTGTACCAGCCTTGCGTTAACAGAACTTCCCGCAGGGAGGCTTACTAGCATCGGTAACTATGCATTCGCTCGTTGTACCAGCCTCGCGCTGACAGAACTATCCGCAGGACTTACTTCTATAGGTGTCAGCGTATTTGCTGGCTGCACCAGCCTTACACTGATGAAACTGCCATCAACATTGCGTAGAATTGAAGGTGAGCTATTTGCTTCCTGTACTAATCTGATACAAGTGGAGCTTCCCGTAGGGCTTACCTACATCGGAAACAATGCATTCTCTGATTGCGTTAATCTGTCAACAATAGAGTTGCCTACAACACTTACCTCCATCCAACAGAATGCATTTAGCGGCTGTACCAGTTTGGAACTTGTCGTTTGCCATGCTATAACACCGCCTTCATTGGGTTTCGCTGCACTTAATAATACCCACAACGATTTGGTAGTTAGAGTTCCGGCGCAGAGTGTTGATACCTACAAATCAAATTGGTTTGTTTATGCTGACAGAATAGAACCAATATATTTCGTTTTATCTTTTACAGGCCCTACCGAGAAAGTTATCTCTATTAGTAAAACTGTCAATAATAATCTGTCCAGAAGTGAAGAGGGTTCCATTACCCTAGGTATATTTGAAAGTTTTGATAGATACGAATGGTTTGTTGGAGCAGTTAAAGTGGCAGATGAAAATATTATTACCCTGCAAGCCAGTGACCCGGTTTTTGCCTTAGGTCTTAACTGGATTACCGCAGTGATATATACAGGAACCGGCGCTAGTGCAATACCCTGGTCCGGAAAATTTCTTGTTCAGGTGAATGATTAAGGAGGAAACAATGAAACATATAGTAACCATAAGCATTACTTGCTTACTTGCGCTTGCCTTATTAATAGGCTGTGCTGATGTTTTTCAGCCCGAAGAGGAAGTATCTGCCGCTGGAACTGGCAGGGTAAATATTTCTATTACCGGAACTGGGGAACGAACCATACTACCCCAAGTTCCCGTATTCACGAAATATGAATTTATTTTTGAAGCTCATGACGGGCAGGAAGGTCACGACAATATAATTGTAAATGCCGGAATGCCTCTCATTGCAACAGTAGATTTGGCGTCTGGAAACTGGACCATTATTGCTAAGGGTTATGTAAATATCAGCGGTATTGAGGGTATTGACGATGGAGAATATCGGGCTGCTGAGGGTGAGGTAAATGTCATGGTAAGTGCGGGGTTGAGCCATACTCTTGTCATTGACTTGAATAGTAGAGTGCAGCCCGGTGAGAAAGGCATTTTGAGTTGGAATATAACCATGCTTAATGATGCTGAAAATGCCAAACTGATGCTCCGAAACATTGAAGGAGTTGAAATTGAGATAGTTGATCTATTGGATAAACCACAGGGAGAAATAGCCATTGAAGCAGGATATTACTTTGTTATTCTTAGTCTGGATGATAACCCACCAAATATTGAAATTCTTCATATTCATAGTAATATGACCAGTCGTATAGACCGGATATTGCACAGAGGAGCACTTGTATTTAATGATTTAAACATTCTTGCTGATGTTCTTGACAATATCATTTCTAACACTATAGATACGCCCTACGATATTATCCTGTACGGCTTTAATTTGGAAACTGATTTTTTTAAGTACGAAGATCCTCTGGGCAGACTGTACGATGCCTTGAATGGGAAATATGTAAATCTTGACCTTGCAGCTTGTGAAGGCCAGTTTATACCAAGTTACTCGGTAAGGGCAAGACCAGGTGAACAACCTAATACAGACAGAGTCGTCTCCGTATTATTACCTGAAGGACTTACTTCTATTGGTGACTATACATTCTATAACTGTAGAAACCTTGAACTGGTAATATTGCCCGCAGAGATTACTTCAATTGGCTACAATGCATTCTATGGTTGTACCAGCCTTGCGCTGACAGAGCTACCTACAGATCTTACCTCTATTGGTGACTATGCATTCTCTGGTTGTGCTAGTCTTGCATTCACAGAATTACCTACAGGTCTTACCTCTATTGGTGATGGAGCATTCTCAAGTTGCACTAGTCTAACACAGATAGAACTGCCCGATGAGCTTACTTCTATCGGTAATAGCGTATTCCGCTGGTGTACAAGCCTTGAACAGGTAATATTACCCGCAGGGATTACCCACATCGGAGACAACGCCTTCTATGGCTGTACCAGTCTTTCACAGATAGAACTACCTGTAAGACTTACCTCAATTGGAGAATATGCATTCTACGATTGCACCAGTCTGACACAGATAGAACTACCCGCAGGACTTAATTCTATAGGCGCATATGCATTCGATCGTTGTCGCAGCTTGACACAAGTGAGACTGCCCGATGAACTTACTTCTATCGGTAATTACGCATTCAGGAACTGTACTAACCTTGAACAAGTAATATTGCCTACAGGACTTACTTCTATCATCAGTACTGGGATATTCTACGGCTGTACTAACCTTGAACAGATAGAGCTGCCCGCAGGTCTTACATATATCGGCGATAACACATTCTACGATTGCACCAGCCTTGCATTGACTGAGCTACCCTCAGGGCTTACCCACATCGGAAGCGGCGCATTCTCCGGTTGTACCAGCCTTGAATTGACAGAGCTGCCCGCAGGACTTATCTCTATCGGTGACGGTGCATTCAGAAACTGCACTAACTTAACACTGACAGATCTACCTGCAGGTCTTGCCTCTATCGGCGATAACATATTCTACGATTGCACCAGTCTTGCATTGACTGAGCTACCCTCAGGGCTTACCCACATCGGAAACGGCGCATTCTCCGGTTGTACCAGCCTTGAATTGACAGAGCTGCCCGCAGGACTTATCTCTATCGGTGACAGTGCATTCAGAAACTGCACTAACTTAACACTGACAGATCTACCTGCAGGTCTTGCCTCTATCGGCGATAGCGCATTTCAAAACTGTACAAAGCTTGCGTTGACTGAACTGCCTGCAGGGCTTATCTTAATTGGCGAGAGAGTATTCCAAGATTGTACCAGCCTTGAACAAGTAATATTGCCCGCAGGGCTTACCCACATCGGCGACTATGCATTCCAAGGTTGTACCAGTCTTTCACAGATAGAACTACCCGCAGGGCTTACTTCAATTGGCTACTGGGCATTCGGTGGTTGTACTAGTCTTGCACTGACAGAACTACCCGCAGGTCTTACACATATCGGTGATTACGCATTTTCCCGTACCAGCCTTGCACTGACTGAATTACCCACAGGTCTTACACATATTGGCTATGATGCATTCCGGAACTGTACAAACCTTTCGGTAATTGAACTACCTGCAGGACTTACTTTTATTGGCGATAGAGCATTTTATGAATGTATCAATCTGGAACTGGTTATCAGTCATGCAATAACACCGCCTTCATTGGGGGGCTGGTCAAATATATTTTATAATAACCATAGAAACTTAGTGATTAAAGTTCCAGTACAAAGTGTTAATAGTTATAAGTCTATATGGTCTATTCATGAACATATGATAGTAGGGTTTGACTATGTCCAAATAACAAGAACATTTAACAACATTAATGAAATGGCAGAATGGCTGGGCAATGCCGATAATAACTCTATAGGAACGGTTTACAACATTATTCTGCAAGACCTTAATTTGGAAACAGATTTTTATCAAAACAATGATCCTTTGCATAAACTATATGATGCTCTGAATGGGAAATATGTTCACTTGGATTTAAGCGCTTGCCAGGGACATTCAATTCCTGATGCAACTTATGATAATCTTTATTCTAGACCAAATAAAGAAATGATTGTTTCTCTAATATTGCCTGCTGGGTTAACCTCCATAGGAGACCATGCTTTTTCTGATTGTAGCAATTTTGAGTTTGTAACATTGCCTGTAGGGCTTAAATCTATAGGGAGCAACTCATTCTATCGATGCTACAATCTTGCGCTAACGGAGCTGCCCGCAGGGCTTACTTCTATAGGTGATCATGCATTCCAAAGCACCAGTCTTGCTCTGACTGAATTACCCGCAGGTCTCACATTTTTAGGCTACAGTGCATTCTCAGGTTGTAACAGTCTTGAACAGGTAATTCTGCCCGCAGGGCTTACCCACATCGGTGACTATGCGTTCTTCGGTTGTACCAGTCTAACACAGATAGAACTGCCTGCAGGGCTTACCTCAATCGGCGGGAGAGTATTCCAAGATTGCACCAGCCTTGAACAAGTAATATTGCCCGCAGGGCTTACCCACATCGGTGACTATGCGTTCTCCGATTGTACCAGTCTTTCACAGATAGAACTACCCGCAGGGCTTACTTCTATTGGCAGCTATGCATTCCAAGCCTGTACCAGCCTTGCGCTGACAGAGCTACCCGCAGAGCTTACTTCAATTGGCAATGGCGCATTCCGTGACTGCACCAGTCTTGCGCTGACAGAACTACCCGCAGGGCTTACTTCTATTAGCCAAGTTGCATTCCAACGTTGTACCAGCCTTGCGCTGACAAAACTACCCGCAGGGCTTACTTCTATTAGCAGTTCTGCATTCTCTGTTTGTACCAGTCTTTCACAGATAGAACTACCCGCAAGTCTTACTTCAATTGACCTCGGTGCATTCGAGTACTGTACCAATCTGGAGATAATTATCAGCCATGCAGTAACGCCGCCTTCATTGTTTTCATGGGCTTTCAATAATACCCACAGTGACTTGGTAATCAAAGTTCCAGCACAAAGCATTGATGTCTACAAAAACGCATCAGGCTGGTCAGAATATGCAGACAGGATTGTAGCGATGGATTAATTAAGCAAAGAAAAAATAGCGAACCAAAACTCAGCGCCTCCGCGCTTCTGCGCGAGGCAATGATTATGCAACAATTAGCGAATGACGAGCAAGCAGATACTGAAAAATCGTGCTATTTTGGGCGATTTTTTGTGAATTTCCTGTTGACAAATTTTCCAGAATGCCGTATATTTAATATGTGGGGACGTGAGATTAAAAGCCCACCTCCTCGCCCATAACCGGGACATTTCGTTCCCGGTTTTTTATGTCTTTTTTATTTCAAAATCATTCACATTTATTTATATATACAAGGCGGTGTTGTTCTCTGATATTTAAAACAATAAAGAGCCAAGACCGAAGGTCTTGCTCCCGATGACAGCAGTGATTAGCGAGGTTGTGGTGTGGGCAGTGGTGTGGTAGGGCGTGGTCACCCATTAACACAGATTGGCACGGATTAAACACAGAGGAAGAAGCAAAGCTTACGGACAACAACTCTGCGTTTCAGCGCCCCCGCGCGAGGCAATGATTATGCAACAATTAGCGAAATTATTGGTGAGCGATGGGGAGGCAAGGGAGCGGTGACTTGAAGCGCATCTAAAAATTTGCTAGAATTATCAAATGAAGAACAATAATGCGGGATCGGAGTTTCAAAACAAGCAAATTCCCTTTTCCAAAGGCTCTTATATCACTGTAGAAGATAAAAGAGTGCCTGAACAATTTTATATCATCATAAAAGGAAAAGTTTCCATTTCCAGAGTGTCCTTGGCTGCCATTCAGGATAAAAAATATGAGCTTGGCCCCGGTAACTTTTTTGGTATAATATCTGCCATGTCAGGTCACAGCCAGATTGAAACAGCCGTTGCCCTTACCGACATAATAGTAATGCCTATTCGCCAAGATCATTTTAACAAGTTCATTCAAGAAGATATTCCCATGGCAAATAAAATACTCCTTGATTTTTCTAAATTGATGCGCAACCTTAATGAAATTTTATCTGAGCTTACTTTTAAGACAAGCACCATGGTCAGTCCTAGACACCTTTTTAGTGTTGCAGAATATTACAGCAGTCAAAAACAATACGATATTGCCATGTGCGTTTACCGTAAATACATAGAATGTTTTCCGGGAGATGGAAATGCAAAACTTGCCAAACAGTATATGGAAAAAATATCCGCACATGTAAAAACAGATTTGCAGTATAAAAAAATAAATGATCTTACGCGCGCTTATCCTAAAAACGCAATGATTTTCTGTGAAGGTGAACCCGGAAATGAACTCTTTATTATAAAAAATGGCATGGTTAAAATATCCAAAGTTGTTGACAATAAAGAAATCCTGCTTGCTGTTCTTTCCAAGGGTGATATTTTTGGTGAAATGGCAATCATAGAATCAAAACCCAGGGGAGCTACCGCCATTGCTTATGAGGATTCTCAAATCCTTGCCGTTAACAACAAGAATTTTGATCAATTAATTAAAACTCAAGCCCCGCTTGTTTCCCATTTGACAAGCCTTCTTGCCAAACGCATTTGGGTTATTTACAAAATGATTACCAATACTCAAATAACAGATCCCTTAGGCAGAATGTTGGATATGTTATATATCCAGTTAGAAAAAAAACGGGTTAATTTAAATATTAGAAAACAGTTTGTATTTGATTTTGGCCCCAAGGAATTAATCAATATGGTTGGCTTAACATTGGCAGATGGCGGTGTAGTTATTCAGAAACTTTTAAAATATAAATATATGGGTCTTGAACAGGACAAAATAGCCATTAAAGATATGTTTGAATTTTTCAAACAGGCTAATTTTCACAGACCAAAAAGATAGGGAGCAAAAAAAATGAGTAAGCTTAAAATAAGGAAACATTACGAAGCGGCTGATGGGAATCGAACCCACGTCTCCAGCTTGGAAGGCTGGGGTAATAGCCATTATACGACAGCCGCCTAATATTTATATATTCCCAAAAATACGGTTTTTAGTCAATAGGCTGTACTTCTTGATGCTGTACTTTTTGACTCTTTGCTAGAAGCCACGCTGCAAGTAATGGAAATTATTTAGTTGCCCATTAGTGCGGGCTGTCGAGATTAAGAGCTTATTGAGTGTAAAAATGCAAGCACCTGCGCTCCTGTGGGAGGGCAGCCGGGGCAGAAGGCGGTGAACGCCGCAGTACATGACCCTACGCCAATCTCCCCCTTTTTACCCTTAAAACCCTGACCTATGCAGATTTCCCGCAAACTGCTGCGTTTGTTTCTGTCTAATCGTGAAAGAGCGTAAACCAGCCCCGCATAACAGCTGCTGCATGAGCTGTCTTCCTTTATAAATGAAGCAAGCTGTTTTACTTTTCCTGATGGCCTTGGAGCAGGTGGAACTTCACTGTTTTTGTTAAGTTCCCGAATAATGGCAGGTCCTGTGTTGCCTATACCCAGTTTTTCCGCAAGACCAATGTAGGGTATTTCATCAATCTCATAACCAATAAGCTCTGCGGCAAAAGCATCACATAGTACAGGGTCTCTTGCGGCAAAGAGACGGCCTCCAAAGAGGGGGTTGCCCCCTTCTTCAAAATCCAAATCCCCGCAAATGCCGTCCACTACAATAAAATCGTTGCGTACCGCAGTATTAAGATGAGCTATTGGCCTGTGAAGCCCAAGTCCGTGAAAACGCCGTTTTTCACTGTCGCTGATAACGCCTTTGTGATTTTTAAGCGCGCAAGTTAATTTAGTTTGACAATGCCCTTTTAGCACAGGAAGATTGATCATAAAATCCACAGCTAACGCACTTTTGCAAATATCAATTTTAATACCCTTGCAGTCTATTGTTTCGTAACTGTCTTTTTGTGTATCGACAAGTTCCACTCCGGCTTTTTCTGCAAGAACGGTGTAGCAGCAGACGGAAAAAGCCCTGGTGGTGGAATCTCCTGTCCAAGAGCCTTCCAGAATAACAATATTACCAAAACCGTGCATCTTTAGATACGCGACAAGCCCGGCGGCAATTTCCGGGTGGGTTGTCGCACCTTCGCTTGCGAGGCGAGAAACCACAAGGTTGGGCTTAAGCCCAATGCGTTTTTTTCTGTCCCCAATAAGCCCTGCCAAATCCGCAGCCTCTGCAATTTTCATTGCCATTTCCATAGGAGAGTTTCCGTAAATTACAAGAATTTCATTTTCTTTCATAATATTTTATCCCGTCTGCTCCATTACAAAAGCCAATATCTTTGCCGTTGCTTCCCATAATTGCGGTGGTATGTAATCGCCTGGCTTGGCTGACACATCAAGCAGGGTGGCAAGGGCGGAATCTTCTACCACATCCACTCCCGCCTGTTCGGCAATAGAAATAATCTGTTCGGCTTCTCTGCCTCTGCCCTGAGCCAACAGCATAGGGGCGGGGTCTCCCTTTGTGTAACCAATTGCTGATGCTATTTTTCTTTTCATTAAACTGCCTCGTCTATAAAACTAAAGTGGCTTTCGCCATATTCTGCTTCTACAAAGTTTTCATAACCATTTTTTATAAAAACATTTTCTGCAGGAATTTCAAAAAGAGCCGCCAATTCTTTTATATGTTTATTTTGTAAACCTGAAAACTTATCTTTTTGATCTTTCAAATACATACAAAGCTTGCTTACTTTATTATTGGTAAATTCTAATGAAAAAGAATAACGATTATCATTATAGGGTTCCGTAATATCCAGCGCAGTAAAAACAGCGTTGTCTCCGTCCATTAAAACCCTCATTGATACACGGAAGTCCCGTCCGCCTTGGTTAAATTCAAATGAATTGACTATCCACCGTTTCCCATCTTTATTGAGAAGCTTGTTCATTATTGACAGCAAGGGACTGTTCTCTTCTACCTCTCCGGCTTTCCTTTGCAAAACAGCGCCATTGATTTTTTCATTTTCTTCCTGCTTATCCTGGTCTTTATTTTGCTTGTCTTTGCTTTGTCCGTCTTTTTGCCTTTCTTCCCATTCGGGGTCAATTGCTTCAGCAAAATACTCCAATCCCTTGGATGACAATTCTACCCCCTTACTTTCAGCGGCTGTTGCGGCAAGCAAAAGAGTGGAACGGGTTTTATCAATTAAAGAAGCATCCTGTAATTTTTCTGCCATTTTTTGCACAGCAATATTTTGCACAGTTGCCTGCGGCGAAAAAGCCTGGCGGCGAATTTCTGCCATTAGCTCAGGTTTCATGGGTACAGAAAAAAACCTTGCAAAAGAAAGTAAATTAGCAGAGAGTTTATCTTTTGGAAGATTCAAGGAAGAAATCAATGATGCAATTGAACGGGGTATATTAGGCACTTGCGGTGCAGCCTGCGGCTGTGTTTTTACCGCCGTGATGTTTGCATATTTTTCAGATGTTGTTTTTACGGCAGACGTACCAGCAAATCTGCCACCAGAAATACCTGTTTTCTCTTGAATCTGCAACAGTTAAACAATCTCCTTTGCCCTTTGTACAATTAATTCAACTATTTGTTCCGGCGTTATTCCATCGGTATCAATATATAAATCAACAAAATTGCAATCATCAGTATCAATATTATAAATCCTAAGATAACGATCGTGATCCTGCCTGTCTCTTTCCGCTGTGAAGGCAGCAATTTCATCCAGGCTGCCGCCTTCTCTTTTTACAATTCGTCCTGCTCTAACTTTTGGACATGCGTGCAAATAAACTTTTAAATCGGCTTCCTTTAACATCCAAATAGCAAGACGGGAACCTAATACACAGCCTCCCTCTTCAAGCGCAAGGGCAATTTGTCTTTTATCGGTTTCTATATCCCACCAGTCATCTTTTGCGGCAAGTTCAAGTACTGTTTTTAGATCGATGCCTTTTTCCTCTGCAAGTGAACGAAATGTAAAATTAATAAAACGCAATTCAAGTGCCTGAGACACCATCTTGCTAATAGTGGTATTGCCACAGCCGCTTCTTCCTGAAATTGCAACTTTAATATTTCGTTTCATTACACTCCCCTACTCTACATTCCTTAATTGCTCTCTAATATTTTCCAATGCTTCTTTCATTCTAACAACTTCTGAACTGACTTCTATTATAGCACTCTTTGAACCAATTGTGTTAATTTCCCTGTTAATCTCCTGGCATAAAAAATCCAGTTTTTTACCCGGACGCTGGTTTTTTTCTGCTTCTACAGCAAATTCTTTTAAATGCGAACCAAGCCGCGATACTTCTTCAGAAATTGTATATTTTAGCAAAAGAGCTGCAGTCTCCGCCAATATTCTGTTTTCATCAATCTGATTGCCAAGCAATTCAGCAAAACGGGATTTTATATTTTCTTTTATATTATTTTCTATAATAGGGACAAATGAAACAACAGTTTTTACACCTGCTTCTATCTTCTCCAAATTGGAAAGTATATCTTCCTGTGTATGCTTACCCTCTCTTTCCCGTTCTGTGCAAAATTGCTTCAATGCTTCCTGCAAGAGCGGCTCTATTTTTTGCCAGTAAAGCTCTTCATCACGGTTTTTTTCTATATCAAGAACTCCGTCCATTCCAAGCAAAGTGTGAAGCCGTGGTTTTTCTTCAAGGTTAAGATTATTTGCAAGAGTTGTTATAGCCTCATAATACGCTTTTGCCGCATTTGTATTAACGCTAATATTTACAGGAACATTCTGTTCGCGTATTCGTACAAAGATCTCTATCTTTCCCCTTCCGCAAACCAAAGATATTTGTTCACGGATTTTCATTTCCAACATGGATAAAAACGGCGGAAGATTTATATAAATATCCAGATGCCGGCTATTACAGCCCTTAATTTCCAGAGTAACAGAAAAATCATTTCCTGTTATTTCACGGTATGCGTAACCTGTCATGCTTATCATAATGCTGTCTCCTAAAATATTTTTTTATAATGTTTATATAATTTTTCTGCAAGCGGCCAATTGTTTCCCGCCCCTAAAGTTATAAAAATATCGCTTGATTTTAATATTTTACAAATAGGTTCAAATGCATCATCCGGCTCATCAACATAATAAGTTTCTTTGCCATGGCTAGATCTTTTTTGAGCTGTTTTTTCAAAAAGAGCTTTTCCATCAATAACGCCGTCGTATTTTTCCCTTGCGCTTGAATAAATTTTATGCAAATAAAGTATGTCGGCACTATTAAAACAAGAGGCAAAATCTTCAAAAAGAGCTCCGGTTCTTGTAAAAGTATGCGACATAAATGACACAATTAATCTGTGATTAGGATAAAAACTTTTAATTCCTTCAAGCGTTGTTTTAATTGCGGTAGGATGATGCCCGTAATCATCCATAAAAAGGATAACGCCGCCTTCAGAGCAGGGTACTTCGCCGACAATTTCACATCTCCGTTTTGTACTTTTAAAATTTTCAAGTGCGTTTTTTACATTTGTAAGTTTTTCCGCACCTAGAGGGGAGCCGTTCAGTAAGACAGTAAGAGCGATAGCCGCCGCAGCATTTAACGCTGTATGCTTGCCGGGAATCCTCAATTTAAACTCTCCGTCAAAACCTGTAAGCTTAAAAACAGCCCTTTCATTTTCTACATTGTAGCTTAAAATTTTATAATCGCTGAAAGCGGTAAAACCATAGGGAATAAACTCTATGTCGCTTCGTTCAGTTTTTACAATTTGAGCAACTTCGGTTGCCCCATTATCATCGGCACAATAGATGATTTGTCCGCCTCTTGGTAAAAGGTGGCAGTATTCAATAAATGCATCACGAATAGATTCATACTCAGGAAAATAATCCTGATGATCACTTTCTACTGATGTAAGAATTAACCGCTTTGGATGAAACGATAAAAAATGGCGGCGGTATTCGCAAGTTTCTGCAATAAAATATTTATCCCCCATATATAAGGTTGATCTGCCGCCAAAATCAAGCGCGGCGCTGCCCGTTAGAATTTGAGCGGGCAATTCCGCAGCGCGGGCAAGAACGCCGCAAAGCGCCGTTGTTGTGGTTTTTCCATGTACGCCGCAAACACCTGTAGAATCAAAACGCGCAGACCACTGGCCAAGAGCATCGGTATATTTTATTATAGGAATTCCAAGTTCTGCGGAGCGAACAAGTTCCGGGTTTAACTCTTCACTATAAGCCGCAGAATAAATTACAATGCTAAAATCTTTTGTTATACGGGAAGCATCAAAATTTTCATAATAAGGGATTTTTAATTCTTCAAGGATTTTGTCCGTGTAGAACTTTTCTTCAGTGTCGCTACCGGACACCTTAAACCCCGCATTATGCATAAGCTCAGCAAGGGCGCATACACCTGTCCCCTTAATCCCAACAAGGTAGACAGAGGCTCCCGGCTGTAGTTCATTTAGTACCATGATTAATTATCACCTCAAATCGTAATTTAATCAAATCCAAAATATCAATATAAATTGATTTTTTACCGGCTTTTTCCCCTTCCATCAAGCTGTTACAAAGACCTTCCGCTGTAGAAACAAATCCTGCAAATTTGTCTTTTATGCTCTTCATCATATTTGTAGCATTTAACCCAAGGTTTTCAAACAATGCAGTAAAATCCTTAGGTTTTAAAGAGCCATATTTCCCTTTTCCGTTAATAAGCATTGCCATAGTATGGTCAACAATTTTTTCAGGGTAAACCTCAGTAGAAAGTAAGTCGTAAAAAGGAGCAAGCCTAATGCTGTCATTAATATACAAAAGTGAAATATTCTTTGCATGAGCATCGGTATTGCCAATTAAGTAGTTAAAAACAATCCATTCAACAAACCGCATAATATCAATTAATGGATTTTCAGAAAATTCTTCTATAATTTTATAGCAATCTTTTAATTTTGGACCGCCGCCTGCCTGATATTTTCTGTCAGATACAACGCCAAGAGCCTGGCAGAAATCTTCCTGATGTATTCTTCTGACAATTCCATTATCCATAACCCTGTCATATCTTGTAATTTCAAGATATGAACGGCCTTCTATTTCTTTTAATTCCACATCAGGAACATCCAATTCTATAATTCTTGCAAGCTTCATACAAAACAATTCATTTTTTAAAAGTTCTGGGAATCTTTTGTTTGTAATTTTTATAATATGAGTTGTTGGGTGTTCATCCGTAGAACGATAATATTTGGTGCCGGATTTATGCACAGCAAACTTGGACTGAGCCCCCGCAAGTGAAAGCCTTGGCGGATTTTCTAAACTTGTAAGCAAGGGATCATCTGGAAGTTTGTCTATAACTTGCGCAATTTTAGAAAAAGATATTTCATGGAGTGTTTCATCTTTGTTTCCGGGTGTTGATTCATAAAAAGCCACAGCCCCTGCGCAATCGCCGCCAAATCTATCCAGAATAGAAAAAATTTTATTTCCGGAAACATGATCTTTTGTAAGCAAATCAAAAGCTTCTCCTTCCGGTGCCAAATTTTCAAAGAAAGGAAAAGCTGTTGAATGAGTATAACTTTCAGCCCTTACAGGCAGATGAACGGACAAAAGCGGAGGGTTGTCATCATACCGGAAAGAAAGCTGTAATAAATCGTCTTCACTTAATACACCAACTTTTTTCCCGCAAAGATAAACATTCAAAAACCGGCTCATATATTCTCCTTACCATGAGAGTATATGGGCGTTTTTTCAGCCGCAAGATAGCCTGATTGCGAATTTTCTGTTTCAAGTTTTATTCCAAGAACTTTGGCAACACGCAAAGCTTTATCTAACTGTACGCTTGGCTTGCCGTTTTCAAGATCGCCAATAAAACGGACACCGGTATTTGCAATTGCAGCTAATTGAATTTGAGTAGCCCCCTGCCTCTTACGGTACGCCCGTACAGCAGTGCCAAAAGATTTTGCATCAGATAATCTCATATACAACTCCTTCTTACTTATCGGTAAGAATAGCATATATTTTTGATAATGTCAAGCATAATCTTACCTATCAGGAAGATTATTGTTATTTCCTTGCAATACATCTATAATATTACCGTTCGGTAAGATTTAATGGTTTAATACTACTTTCCCGGCTTTCCCCAGTTGAAGGATCGATAAAAAAGAGCGCATGGGCGCAGAGAGCAAGAGGTTGCATCGAGCTTGAATCTGAGTGCCCTCCATAAAGCGGGTCATCTATAATTGGACGGCCAATCCATGCAAGGTGGCAACGAATTTGATGACGGAATCCGCGCCTTATCCGCACCATGAAAAGGTCTTTACCCTCTCCATGCTGTATCTGTGTAATTTCTGTACGGTAAAAACCCCCTTTATCTTTGACAACCTCCTTATTGGGGACAGAGCCTGCGTCAACTACAGGGCGGACAAGTTTTCTGCCGTAACCGTAGGGACGGAAGTAACTCATTAATGTTAGTGGATAGTGAGTAGTAGATAGTGAGTAGTTAGGAGGAGGGGGGAAACCGTTTTTAGGGTCAGTGTCCGTGCAAACAGTACAAACGGCGGAATATTCTTTGATGAACTCTCCCCTATCCTGTAAATCTTTAAAAAAATCATAACTTTTTTGGTTTTTGGCAAAAAGCACAAGCCCATGAGTTTCAAAATCCAGGCGGTGCATAAGCTGCCCTTCATACCAGTCAACAAGAGTACCGCCCTTACTTTCTTTCAACGGAACACTATGCATTCTTGGCGGCTTATAAACCACAGCAAAATCAGAGTTTTCTTCAATAACAGCCGGATCAAATAAATCCAAATTAATCTCCCTGTCCAGCATCTAAAAATTCTAAGTACTGGGTAAACCGCCTTGGCAACGGAACTGAAAATATTGTCGGGGATTTCTCCCCCATCAATGTAATTTCCAACCTCTTTGCATGAAGCATAAGAGTCGCTTGTGGAAATATTTTATCCTGCCCCCCATAAACAGAATCACCCAAAATTGGACATCCAAGATGGCGCATGTGAACGCGAAGCTGATGGGTACGGCCGGTTTTTGGACGAAGCAAAACAAGGGAATGATTTTTCCAACTTTTTATTACCTTATAAAACGAAAGCGCATTTTTTCCGCGCCCTTGTCCGCGCTGGCAAACCGCAAACTTTTTACGATCTCTTGGATCCCGTGCAATAAAAGTTTCTATCCTGCCTTTTTTTTCCGATACTCCATTTAAACGGGGTATGCCGCAGACAATCGCAATATAAGTTTTTCTAACTTTCCGGCTTTTAAATTGTTGTGCTAAAAATGCGTGGGTTTCCTCATCATAGGCGGCAATCATTACACCAGAAGTATCTTTGTCCAATCGATGCACAATGCCGGGACGCACCCCTTCTAATTTGCTATTCATCCTGAACAAAATTGCGTTTGCAAGAGTCTCTTGCCTGTTGCCTGCTCCGGGATGAACAACCATATTCTGTACCTTGTTTACTACAACACATTTATCGTCTTCATAAATAATATCCAAGGGAATGTCCTGGGGGATAATATTTTCCGGAGGGGAATCTTTCCAAGATAATTCAAGAGCATCACCTGATTTAACATTACAAGAAAGCTTAACATCTTTTCCATTTAATATTGCTTTAAGTTTCCTTGCTTTAATTTGAGAACGGGAAAGTAAAAGCAATACTTCAGAAATATATCTATCAAGTCTGGGGTAAGAAACATCTACAATACAGGAATGGCTGGGCATACTTAAACCTTAATCTGTAGGAGATTCATCAGGAATTGGCTCTTCAAGATACGACTCTCCATAGGGAAGCGTTTCAATCTCATAATTACCTACAGGAAGACTTTCCAATCTAGCCTGTTCTTTGTTCCGCTTAACTACCGTAATTATTATGTCTACAAGAGCAAGAGTAAGAGATGCTCCCGCAGATATTAAAAGAACATCGTTGTGATAATTACTTGGTCTTGGAAATGAATTGCTGTTAAGATAAATATCATAACCTATAGTTGTAAATAACATTGTAAACGGAAATGTTCCAAAGGCAATTATATCGAATCGCCGTAAATCTTTTGCCCATTGCGGAACTGTTGATCTGTCAAAAGAATAAGATTGATTAGATGAAACATCCGTACTTTGAGCCTGCAATTCTGACAGAGGAGCAAGCAAAAGAGTAAATAAAAGCAATAAAAACACCAATGTTCTCATTTTTCTAAAATTATTCCTTAAAAATTAAACTGCCAATTCTTAACATTGTAGAGCCTTCTTCTATGGCTACTTCAAAATCATTTGACATCCCCATAGAAAGGCAATTCCAGTTTCCGCTCTCCCCGGATGGAAACCGCTTTTCAAGCTCATTTTGCGCTTTAACAAGCTGTCTGAAAGAAGAGCGAACAAGTGCATGGTCATCTGTAAAAGGCGCCATCGTCATAAGCCCCGCAGGTTTTATGTTTTTTACACTGAAAAGTATTTCCGCAGCTTTTAATAAAATATCAAAATCAGCAAACCCGCTTTTTGATTCTTCTCCGGTATGAAGTTCCAGTAAAACTTCCAGTGGTTTTTCCCTGTTCGCAGTGTGCTTTGCAAGTTCCGTAATCAACTCCAACCTGTCCACAGACTGAATACAGTTAAAAAAACCCGCCGCAATCTTTGCCTTGTTACGCTGCAAAGAACCAATCATATGGAGCTTGAATGGCCGTACAGCTTCAAATTTTTCTGTTGCCTCCTGTACCCTGCTTTCACCAAAATAGCAGATACCTGCTTTCTGGGCCTCTTCCACTCTGGAAATTGGAACAAATTTTGAAACACCCATCAGGGTAATTTCTTCCCGTTTTCTGCCGGCAGAATAACAGGCCTTTTGTATCCTTTCTTCTATTTTAGCGATATTCGCAAGTACAGACACCTTACATATATATTCGCATAATCTAGCCCATTTTTTCAAGAGTCCTAGCAAGAGATAAAAATCGGTCTAATTCCAGGGTTTCAGCCCTTTCCATGCCTGTAAGCCCATTTTCAGAGAAAATACTTTCAATGAACAACTTAGATGCAGAAGATGCCAAAAAAGCAGTCAGATTATTTTTAATGGTTTTTCGTCTGGAAGCAAAAAGGGCCCGGACTAGCGGATAAAAAACTTTTGGGTATGGCTCCGCAGGTTTATTTTCTTCCATTAAAACACCCATACTGTCAACATTTGGCTGCGGATAAAATGATGAAGACTTAATTGTCATTAGGGGTTTGACCTTATACATCGACGCACATAAAACCGAAAAAGAAGAATAGTCCGCGCTACCGGCTTTTGCCACCATTCTAAGCGCTACCTCTTTTTGAACCGTAACCACCATACGGGAAAAAACGCACCCCTTTTCTATAAAGTCCGCCAAAAGAGCTGCCGCTATATTGTAGGGAAGATTGGCTAAGAGATAGGGAGCGGGGAAAGATGTTATCCATGTTTTCATTACATCACCTTCAATAAGGGTGAAGTCATTATTATTGTTAAATATTTTTTTTAGTATGCGGATAAATCCTGTATCGATCTCAAAGGCTTTTACCTTGTTACCATTTTTTAATAATAAATCCGTCATAGCGCCAAGACCGGGACCAACTTCCCAAACTTCTTCACCGGAACCTGCACCAAGCTCATCAACAAGAGTCTGTCGTATAGCGGGGTTAATTAAAAAGTTCTGTCCGAATTTCTTTTGCATTCCAAGTTTTTCACTTTCAAGAAAAGTCCGCAAGGCAGATGCCGAATTATGATTTATCATAAAAAAGGCTCCAACTTTAATCGGCTTTTACGAAAGTTATATTCTAAAGTAATTATTAAAACTGAAATAGCAATAGAAGTTATAAGAATAATGAAAGGTTTCCCGGCAGAAATAGCGGGAACCTTAGCCGCCAAACCTACAACCCATTCCATAATCCAGTAAAGGATAGACAAAGGCATATCAAAACCTGTTAAAAGCCAAACAATAGATAAAATCATATATAAAGTTGTAAGTGGCACAAGAATAAGACCCGCAAAAATTCCAACAGGCGCCACATATCCAAAAGTATAACCTGTAATTCCCGCTGTTATCAAAAAAGCTCCACAGGAAACGGATAATGGTTGTAATAAAAAATCCGGTACTTTTCCCGCAAGAAGCTCATACAAAGGCTTTCCAATAACAAATATTCCAACAAGAGCCAGGTACGAAAGTATAAAACTTATTGAATGTCCCGCCGCCGGCGTAATAATTATTTGAATTAAAAACGACAAACTTAAAATTGCCATTGGCTGTTTTGGAAGAAAACCCAAAATAGCAACAACTCCCAAAAGATACATTAAGGCCGCGCGGTTAAGACTGGGCATTGGTCCTACCAAAAGGCAGTAAAGACATATAATTACAGCACCCCCAATTGAAGCCGCCTTTAAACCCAACGCAGGTTTTAACAGAAAGGCAATTATTGCAGCTAACACTGCAAGGTGCATTCCTGATAACGCAAGAATATATGAGCTGCCTGCTTTTCTGTACATTTCGGCAAGATTGGAATCCAAATTGTCTCTTACGCCCAATAAAAGCGCAAGAGCAAGGGCGCCCCATTCTTTGCCATCAGCTTTTTCAATCAACTTTAAACGGATACCCGTTCTCATTCTTTCTACCGGCGGCGCGGGTTCTACAACAAATATGGTATCCGCACTGAATGTCCACTCTCCTTTTGTATAGAGAGAAGAGCGCAGTACTCCCTCAGAATAAACAGCTGCTCCCCGTCCAAATTCCCTAAGCTTCACTGAGCTATGCGCCGGAAAAAAGACAGTTATTCTGCCGGAGCTAGTTGCGCGTATAGAATTGTTTGGGCTTATAGATGCACATCTCCGCAAAGAAACAGATGCCATTACATTACCGCCGGAAACTATTCTGGGATCTTCAAGCAGTATTCCTTCAATTGCTGTTATTCTTTCCGGCAAGATGGCAAATCTTTGGTGGCTAAGTCCCGCATTAGCCGCGCTTATACCAATGGAAAGCCCACAAACAAATACAAAAACACAGATCGATACAAATTTTAATCTGCGTCCCAATTTAAACCTACAATCAATTCTTACAGCATAACGGCAAAAACCGGTAAAAGAAAAAATTAACACAAGAAAAGTAACTACAAGAAATAAAAAAATAATTAACGAAATAAAATTTAACAAAGATAAAAAATAAAAACCGACGGCTGCTCCAAAAGCGGCAAAAAAAACAGGGGTAGGACGCAGGTAGCTTGTCATTACCACTTTAACCGGGCAATAGCTTCCATTGCCGCAGAAATAATATCTTCATTATACGGCAATTTGCTTGCAAAAAGTAAATTATCAAAAGCAGCGTTATCTCCAATATTTCCAAGAGCATTGATAATGGCCATTGTGATTTCAGGATCAAATGTTCCTATTCTTTCTTTTCTAGCATTTATTAATCCCAACTGCAAAACCAAAACAAGAGCCGCATCTGAATCTCCTACAGCACCCAGACATGTTATGGCTTCTATAAGACGATCTTTGGAGACCCTGTTCTGCATAAAATCCGCCTGAACACGATAATAGTGCCTGATTGCCTGCGCGTTTGCCCTTTTCCATTCAAGATTTGTAAGAGCCAGGATCGATGCATAACGCATTGCGTTTAGGTCTGCATCTTCTTCATTATACACAAAACTCTTTTCCAGGGCATGTTCTGCAAGCTGTCCGCGTTCAGATATAGTCAACCTCTGACTGTTAATTCCTGTTCTAAACGCAATAAATTTTTCCTGCGGCGGATTATTATCTATTACATCTAATAAAAATAAATGCAGGTTTCCGGAAATTACATCCAAAGCACCGATAGCTTCAGACGCAATAATTTCCGGGTAACCCGAGGTTAATACAGAAAAAAGAGCAGAATACGAAGAACTGCTGCCCTGCTCCATCAAAGCAGCTATACATGCGGAAACAATTCCATAATCAACCGGAGTCCCTGCTTTAAACGCATTATTCATCTCTCTTAAAATAAATTCCGGAGCGGGAAAATCCTGGCTATAAACTAAAGAAGTACTGGAGATAATCAACAAAACAAATAAGACGGTAACTTTTATCCGTTTAAACATCTAATACCTCCTGCGAAATTTCTTTTATTGAATCGGCTTCTTCTTCTAATACACGGAACGGTAATTCTTCTTCATCTTCTTCCGGCAAGAGACCAAATACTTCACAAAGAATATGATTGCGTATTCCAATTGGAAGAGGATCGGCCTCCATGTGAACTACAGATATATTTGCCTCTCTATTGTAATCAACAGAACGGACGGTGCCGGGCATGCAGACTGGAATTCTATTTAAAGAAAATTGAACTTTTAAACGTAAACCCTCTGTTGCCTGCCCTGCAACCCTGTACGCACAACCGGACTCTGAAATATCTTCCATCATACATCTAAGACCCGGTGATTTTTCAAGTAGATGGGGGCTATCATTGTGTTTTACAAGATACAGAAAAGCCTCTTTATTAACTTTTACACGAAGATGTTTTCTTTTTTGAGTTCTAAACAAGGAATCATTATGTTCTATTTTTAATGATGAAATACCCTTGGAAAAAACTTCATCAATTACTTCAGAGTCAAAAACATAACCGGCATCATCTTCCCGCCAAAAGTAAACTGACATTTTAAGACCATGCCATTGCATTGACGCACTCATTTTTTGATTTGTCGGCCGTGAAATTGTAACATAGTTTCCATAATTTTTTACAACCTCAGATTTAAAGACACCTACATTTGGAACCAAAATCCGCAGGATCTGCCCTTCATCTATCTGGCGGGAAGTGGAAATACGAACCTTGTTTTCTACCACTTCCATTTCAATTTTTTTACAGTAATCAAAAAGTTTGGAAAGGAAATCCTGAACCGGCAAATCATTAATTTCTCCGGACAGACGAACGGCATGAATCAAAGAACGAATAATTAATTCCATCTTTTGCAGGGACTTGAATATTACCGCGGGGTCTTGGATATTGCAGTTTACCGATATTTGCCTGAGTTGTTCCATCTCTCTAAGGGTAAACCCCGCTTCCTTCCCCTTTGCAAAGAACGCTATCCAATTGGCGGAGTTTTCCTTTCTAGAGCGGGTTATAAAAAAACCGACAATGAGGATCACTGCTGCAAAAAAGAAAAATGGTATCAATATACTAATTCCTGTTATTATATTATAATACAAGTATAATCAATATGGGAATATATATTGAAGCTCTTATTTTATATATTGTGCTCTTTTTTGCCGGTTCTGCCGGGGTAATTGTAAATGCACCCCAAGAAGCGGGGGATTTTTCCGTTTATAGGGAGTTGTACAGGATTTTTCTATACAGTATCCCCTCTATTGCCCTTATTTGGTACCTGGTTTTAAGGGGGAAAAAGCCAAAAAATACGCTCATTAAACTATGTAAAAATGACCTTTTCTCAGGTCTTATTGCTCTCCCCTGTCTATTATTGACCGGTTTTATCGTTGCCCTTATACCTTCATTCTTTGGGAGTTACTCCACAAGCCTACCCTCTTTACCTTCTACCGTTATAGAGTGGGTGGTTCTGTGTTTTTCCTGCATTTTTGCGGCATACTTGGAAGAAAGTTATTTCCGTTATTATCTTCTTTCTAAAAGAAAAGAAATGAAAATGGGGCAACTTCAGGCACTGCTTTTCTCAACGGCATTATTCTCTATATGCCATATATATGAAGGTCCATGGGGGTTTCTGAACTCCGTTATTTCTGCGGCTGTTCTTTCCTTTATTTATTTGCGTTACCAAACTTTTCATGGAATTGCCATTGCCCATGGTCTTTACAATATAGCAGTTTATGTTATTAACACATTGCTGATTATGCGTTTACAATAAAAAAGGGGGCGTGTCTTACTCGTCTATGTCTATATCCAATAATTCTGCCGGATCGTATAGTTCTTCTATTTCATTTTCATCAACTTCGTCAATCTGATTAGCAGAGCTAATCTTGTATTTTTTCTCTTCGGCACTGATATTCACATTGCCAATTGGAGGATCAATTTCCAAAAGCTCCCTAACTTCTTTCAATGTCTGCGGACCTTTAATTTCTCCAAAGAAATTTACTACAGCAAAAACACGAACAGGTTTTTCCTTTCCTTTAACAGCTACGGGAGGCATTTCTTCTGTTATAAATTTATCGCCTACAAGTTTCCATGTATCTTCTGAAATAAGTATATCCGCTCCCAACGGTTTTGTAAGCGCTTCTATGTGGGATGCAAGGTTTACAGGATCTCCAATTACCGTATATTCCATTCTCATATCACTGCCCAGCTGCCCAGCTGTAACAATACCGGTATTTATACCGCACCCAATTCTGATAAGGGGGTTTTCAGGGTCATATTCCTGGCGAGATTTGTTTAAGTAAAAAAGACATTTACGCATCATCAAAGCGGCCTTTATACAGTTAAACGCATCTTTACGCGGGCTTCCTGCAGTGTAAGCAGTCCCCCAATGCGCCATAACAGTATCCCCAATAAATTTATCAACAATGCCATTTGTTTTTTCTACACAATCAATCATTTGAGCAAAGTAAGAGTTAAGCCACTGGACAAGTCTGTCAGACGCACCGCTGCCAAAAACCAATGCAAAATTTTCATATTTAGCGGTAAAATCACGAATATCAGAAAAGAAAATAGTAGCATGTTTTGGGAAACCGCCGGGTTTAATCTCGCCACGCATGGCTCTAACTGCAATTTCCTTGTTTGTAAATTTGCCAAAAACATTCAAGGCTTTACACATCTTATGGAAGCTGTCAGTTAAAACACCAACTTCGTCCCGTCCTTTTGCTTTTAAATCGATATCAAATATACCGCCTTCTATTTTCTGCGCAGCATGAGCCAGTTTCCTAAGGGGAACAGATAATGTTTTGGAGAAAAACCAAATAAGAATAATTGAAATACAAAGCACCGTTATTGTAAAATAGATATTACGCCTTGTTGTTGTGGCAATACCTTCAAAGACTTTATCGTATTCAATACTTGTAACAACAATAGTCCCTGCAATATTTAATTTTGTATATGCCAAAAAGTACCTAGTTGGTTTTACGGGCTCTTCTTTAGGTGATTCTATAGTTCTAAGAGCGGGGAAAATATCTGCTGTCTTTTGCCTAATGCGGATCCAAATATTTTTAGCACCTACCCATACTTTCTTTGCCTTATCCAATGCAAAAGCAGCAAAGCCGGAATCTATAACTGCGGAACTATCCTGCATAAAGCCAAGGTCTGCTTCTATTAATTGCTGTCTGGAACGCTGAGTACTGTTTACAATATCAAAAATAAAACTTTCACCTGCCAAATTAACGGCATTAGTTAATATGGTAAAATCTGAAATGGCAAGAACATCTCCATCGCTGTTAATCATAAAAGATTGATTCACGCCAAAGCCAAAATTGTTATTCAGATTTTCAGACGAGAACAAAACACCACCCACTCCTCCGGATGACCACGGAAAAAACAGACTAAGGCATGGGCCGGAAAAGAAAGGTGCAGCGTTATTAACCAGTGTCTCTCCGCGAGCAGCCCGCCCCAACGCAATCCTCTGTTCATTAAAGAAATTGTCTGCTTTATTATCCTCTAAACCTCTTGTCATAAAAAAGGCGGTATTTACATACAATTGTTCACTTTTACCGGGTTCAACAAAATAAAGAGCCGCTATCTGCGGGTTTTCTAAAAAGAAGTAGTCAACTGTTTCTTTTGCGATATTAGAGCCTGCTTCTACAGCAGTTATTGTATGCATTAAAACCCGCGAATTTGATCTAATATTTATAATTGCGGACTCCGCTTCCATGGCTGAGCGGCGGTTAATCTCCAAATTGTTGCTTTCAGCAGTAATGCGTAAATCCTGATGTACCAGCCAGAAAACAAAAGCAGTAAGAGAGCCTAAAGATACTATAACAATAAGGGAAATAATGGTTATTAACTTGGCACCTATGGAAAACCTTATATTATCTATGGTACGCCGTTTGGATTTTGCTGTCATATTACTATTATAGTTTATTTTTTAGCAAAAACCAACCTCGGGGTTCGTAGTAGTTCCTGTTCCTTGTATAAATTATTCGCTTTTTTATAACAATATTACAAAACCCTATAAGAATATTACTAATTTACACAACAATATCAAACAACAGCTGTCATAATCCGTGAAAATCAGTGTCAGTCGTGACCCTGCTAATTGCTCGATCAATCCTTCCACGGAAAAACAAAGTTCTTAAAAGTTCGGTGGCCGGTTTTTTCTCGTTCTTCAACCAGTAATTCTTCCCAAGGGATTTTTTTGCGTTTGCCGGAGGCGGCTGCTTCGGGGTTGGCTTCCAGCCAATCGTACTTTAACAGGCGTAATCGGACAGCTTCATCGATATAAAGAAAAATACCAGCAGGCCCCGGAATAATTATAAAAAACAACATGAATGGCACAACAAATGGAAGAAGAATAACTATCAAATTATGAATGAACAGAAAAAAAGCAAAGCCGGAGTTGTCCATAGAAAGTATCATGCATTTTTTAAACGATTTTCCTATCTTGCCGCCCAGCCGGGTGTAAACGGAAAAATAAAACTGAAAAGAAATCATCCCAAAAATTGTTACCCAAAAAACAACAGCCGCAAGTAATAGCCCAAATGATGACTCAATACTTAAATAAAACGGCAGAATAATTGTAGCTACAATGAACAGGAGAAACACAAACAACCCCATTACAAGCCCCGCTTTCCATGTGTGTTTAAAACTGCCAAATAAGGCGGCAAACCCAAAGGTTGAGTAGTCAGAGATCGAGCTCATTGAATAAGAAGCCGCCGCCAGATAAACAGAACACGCCAGTATCCCAATACCGGTAATTGCCATTTCAAGCGGCATTGAACTAATCCCCAGGGTATCCATAAGCCCGGGGAGGAAAATTGGGATTGCGGCAACAAGAAGGAAGCCCAAGTTGATTACTACCATCTTAAACATATTATCCCAAAAATCGTACAAAGTTTTTTGTATTAAAAAGCCTATCATTATTGAATAATAACATATTTTTTAGGTATAATAAACCCCAGAGGTATCAAATGATTGTAATGAAGTTTGGAGGCAGCTCGGTAGCGGATGCAGCTCGGCTTAGGCATGTTGCGGATATTATAAAGACTCAAAGCTTGAAAAAGCCAGCCGTGGTATTATCCGCTATGGGAGATACAACAGATCATCTGCTGGAAGCTGCGGACAAAGCATTAAAAGAAGGCAAGGTTGATATTAGCGGCGTAGAAAAACTGCACACGGCAACAGTAAAAGCGTTAAAGCTTGGAGTTCTAAAAGAAATCGATGCTCTGTTAGATGAGCTTGCGCGGTTGCTGTCCGGCATTGCTTTGATTAGGGAACTTACTCCCCGCACTAAAGATTATTTGGTTTCATTTGGTGAAAGATTGTCCGTCCGTATTGCGGCAGCTTATTTTAAATCGATCCGTATCAATGCAAAGGCGTTTGACGCTTTTGATTTGGGTTTTATTTCCAATTCCGATTACACCAAAGCAGAGCTTCTAAAAGAAAGCTGGGATTTAATCCCGCAAAAAATACTTCCTCTTATTAAGGGCAATGTAGTCCCAATTATTACAGGATTTATTGCCAAAGATGAAAAAGGAACAATCACAACTCTTGGCCGTGGCGGCTCCGATCTTTCCGCTACAATGATTGCCGCCGCCTGCAAAGCAGATGAAGTGCAGGTATGGAAAGATGTCGATGGAATTCTCACGGCGGATCCGCGCATTGTAAAAAATGCAAAACCTGTAGAAAGCGTAACCTATGAAGAAGCCGCCGAGCTTGCGTACTTTGGCGCACAAGTACTTCATCCGCGCGCAATGCAGCCGTGCATGAAAACAGGAACACCTGTCGTTGTAAAGAATTCTTATAACATCAATGCTCCGGGTACAAGGATTGAACCTATAGCTGCCGGAATTGTAAATAAAAGACCGCCTGTACGCGCCATTACATCGCGCCAGAAAATTACCCTTGTTGATATTGTGTCAACAAGAATGTTGGGGCAGCACGGTTTCTTGTCCGAGGTTTTTTCTGTATTTGCCAGACACAATATGTCGATTGATATGGTTGCCACCAGTGAAGTATCGGTTTCTCTTACTCTAGATACGGCTTATGATCTTACAGAGGTAAAAAAAGAACTTAGCAAAATTGCAAGCGTGGAAGTAAAAACCGGAAAAGCTATTGTGTCTATAATTGGCAATGTAAAGAGGTCTTCAGAAATTTTGGCAAGGGCATTTAGAATCTGCCAGCTTCTTGGCGTAACTGTACAGATGGTGTCGCAGGGAGCAAGCAAAGTAAATATCAGTTTTATTGTGGATGATACCGAAGCGGCAGAAACTGTCAAAGCTCTTCACATGGATTTTTTTGACCCAGCACCTAGTTCATAGATGCTAGATAATAGAAAGAGGTTTGTATGAGAATAGCATTAATAGGTTATGGAAAAATGGGCAAGATGATCCATGATATTGCTCTTGCAAGAAGACATGAAATTGCCGCTATAGTTGATCCTATTGCTGAGGCACCCTCAGGCATCCCTATTTATAAATCAATTGCGGATGCTGCCGCTGCAAATGTCGATGCGGCTATTGAATTTTCCAGACCAGATGCGGTAGTTGAAAACATTATCGCATTGGCACAAAGAAAAATTCCAACAGTCGTGGGGACTACCGCATGGCAAAACCGCATGGATGAAGTTTGTAAAGCGGTGGAAACTGCGGGAAGCGCGCTGCTTTGGGCATCGAACTTTTCTATTGGTGTAAATCTTTTTAACAGGATAGCATGGAAAGCGGCGGAGATAATTAACAAGTTTCCTGAATATGATGTGGGCGGTTTTGAATCGCACCATAATAAAAAACTGGACAGCCCTTCCGGCACGGCAAAAACTTTAGCAGAAGGCGTTCTGTCAAGAATCGATCGTAAAAAGAAAATAGTCTGGGATAATCTTACTGAGCGCAAACCAAATGAAGACGAACTTCATTTCCCCAGTCTGCGAGTAGGCAACGTTCCAGGTACGCACAGCTTGTTTTTTGACTCTGTCGCCGATACAATAGAAATTACCCACACTGCAAGAAGCCGTGAAGGGTTTGCATCAGGGGCAGTACAGGCTGTCGAATGGCTTGTCTTGCCAATTGACGGCAAAAAGCGGCAAGGTGTATTTACAATAGATGATATGTTAAAAGAATTCGTTTAAGGAGTTTATATGAGTATGACAAATTTTAGCGGCGCATATACAGCGCTTGTAACGCCAATGACAGCTAACGGAGAGATTGATTACGAAGGTTTCCGTAATCTTATTAAGTTTCAGATGGAACAAGGCATTGACGGAATTGTGCCTCTGGGAACAACCGGAGAGAACCCCACTCTGGAAGAGGATGAAGAAGAAAAGTTGCTGGAAATTGCCGTCAAGGAAGCGGGCGGAAAAATCCCCATTATTGCCGGTTCCGGTTCCAACGACACCAAGTATATGGCAAAATATGTCCAACGCGCAAAAGATATGGGCGCGGATGCCGCTCTTGTTGTAACTCCCTACTATAATAAGCCAAATGACGATGGCCTATTGCAGCATTTTGAAGCTGCCGGCAAGGTTGGTATTCCTATAATCGTTTATAACATAGCTTCACGGACAGGAAGGAATATTCCCACATCATTAATGGCAAAAATTGCGGACATTCCAAATATTGCCGGTGTAAAAGAATCTTCCGGTGACATAAACCAAGTTGGCGAGGTTATCAAAGAAATAGCAATTCCAAAGCAAAAAAAGGGCCAGAAGTTCTGGGTTCTTTCCGGTGATGACGGATTCACTCTGCCAATTACAGCTCTTGGCGGCGATGGAGTAATTTCCGTAATTTCCAATCTGGTGCCGGCAAAGGTAAAAGCTCTTGCCAAAGCTGCGTTGGAAGCAAAGTATGATGAAGCGCGCGCACTTCATTATGAACTTTTGCCTCTTATAAAAGCGGCTTTTATTGAGACAAACCCCGCACCAATAAAGCTGGCTATGTCATGGAAAGGTCTCCCCTCAGGCCCTGCACGCCTGCCATTGGGAAAACTTTCATCTGCAAGTGAAGAATTTTTAAAGAAGACTTTGCAAGACATGGGGATAATTTAATTTCAAGTTATTAAATTTATCTCTAAATATATTTGCTATCTTTTCATAATCAAAGTCCGTATAACTTACAGGGCGGGTTTTTATTGTTTGCCAGTGATTCCATTTTTCATGACCATGACGGATTAACAATACATGTTTGTAAATTTGATATTCCCCACCTTTGGAGCAATTGCAGAGATTACATTGTCCATTTACAAGTTCCTCATCAAAAAGAATTGAATTCCTTCTACCCGGTATTCCGTGCCCCGCGTGCATATCTTCTATAGGTTTTAGATCTCCGCAGGTAATACACCTTGCAAAAAAAATATCTCCTGTTGTTTTTATTGCATCTCTTAATTTGATATACTTAGCAAACCATTTCCACGCATTTTCTTTTTTATTTTTCATTTATTTATTATAGCACAAGCGGATTTTTTGGGAACACAAAAATTAATTTCTTTTCAAATTTTTTATTCACATTTCATTTAATCCCGCCCCTGCGCGGAATTTATCCCCTTCGGGGTGGGGGCGCACCCCCTCTTCCCCTTCTTTGTTTCTTTGTCTTTCTTTGTTTCTTGTCTTTGTTCTCCCCCCTCGCGCTATCATATACTCCATAAGTAAATGATAAGCACTACAACGATCGTTGATCGTTCGCTTCTCATTGTTTTAGGAGGGGTCTTTAAGTTCGCTTTGTTTACTGTTCGGTCGCTCTCGCTCTACTTCGTGGATCGCTTTGCTTTTTGTTTTAGGCTCGCGCCGCTCCACACAGCTCCGCCCCTGCGCCCAACAACTCATCGCTCCCTTAACCTACCCCTAAATTTATCAGGAGGAGATTGTATGAAGAAATTGATTGCAATTTCAGTTTTGTTCGCTCTCGTCGC
>Ga0099364_10001975_pt1 | contig 33062 bp, 30 predicted proteins | sample TergutTh196P3_FD_73070 | JGI IMG/M metagenome (GOLD analysis project Ga0099364, IMG submission 73070) | Microcerotermes parvus P3 segment gut microbial communities from Pointe-Noire, Republic of the Congo - Th196 P3 | ecosystem: Host-associated > Arthropoda: Insects > Digestive system > Gut ... | reverse complement strand
AAAATATTGCCTTTTTCGTACGGCGAAACGTGAATTGAGACGACGAACGCTTCGCCGTCTTTTATCTCAATCCAAGCCTCTTTGAGGTTGACGTTGCCCGCCCGAATCGACTTGACTTCCGTCCCGAACAGCTCAATCCCCGCCTCGTGCCGCTCGAGAATGAAATACTCGTGGCGGGCGGCGCGGTTGTCGGCTATTTGTTTGATTGTTTGATTTTTGGTTTGATTATTTTCCGACATTTTTTGTACTCCTTATGCTTGTAATAATGGACGACCGGGGGCGGTGTGTCGGCAGGGGGCAGGGGGTCTATGTCCGCGCCGAGTGCGGTGTTGCAGGCCCGCTTTTTGCAATTGATAAAGTTTAACTTTCTCGAGCCGAACCGTTAACAAGTAGCACATGCCTAATGCGAGTGCAGACTATTTAAGTATATAAAACCTATTAAGTCGTGAACTTATAAACTCGCAATCGAGAAAGTGGGGCCTGAACAGCCTGTGTGGCGGGCTGGCAACACCGCACTCGGCGCGGACATAGACCCCCTGCCCCCTGCCGACACACCGCGGTCGTCCCTACATATTAAAATTATACCACAATTTTCCAACAATTGCAAATCGAATTTTGTTTTGCATAAAAATTTTCTTTTGGTAAATAATACTTGTATCATTACCAAAGAAAGGACTGTTCGTGATGACACCGAAAGAATTACTTTACCTCGAAGACTCGCTCGGCATGGAGCGTCAGCTTCAAACCAAGTGCATGGATTACTCCAATAAGGTGCAAAATCCGCAGTTGAAAAACATGCTGTCGGGTTTGGCGCAGGAGCATCAGACGCACTTTAACAACTTGATGGGGCAACTGTAAACCCGCATTATGAAAGGAGAAAATCAATGGCCGCAACACCAAAAGCCATGACCGATAAAGAATATATCGAGGACGTTTTGCTAACCTCGAAAACTTTAACCGGCATGTATCACTACGCTACTCAGGAGTCCTCAACGGAAGGGTTGCACAACCAATTCAAGTGCAACTTGAACGACTCAATCGCAATGTCTCACAAGATTTTCGGCGCGATGCAGCAAAACGGCTGGTACCCCATGCAGCAAGCCGAACAGCAGCAGATTCAGCAGGTGCGGAGTAAGTACGCGCAGTAGGATTAAAAGCGGGCTTTATGCCCGCTTTTTATTGCGCGAAATAATTTCTCAAAACCTATTGAAACTTGTAAAATTTTTTGGTATAATGTCAATAAAAGGGAGGGGTTACTATGAAAAAATTTGAAGTCAAAACAAAATTACCGAACCGCAAATTCTTAGCATTTTTCTTGACGTTTTTTATCATTCTCGGTATCACCGTCGGGGTCGGGATATACATCGGTCTTGACCGTTATGTGCCGTTTGTCGAAGGCGAAGGGCGCGCAAGTGAGCATTTATACGATTTGGTGAGAACAACTGTTGCCATTTTAGGTGTAATAACCGTGGGTGGTGCGGCGGCGATTCAGTATCGTAAACAACTGTTCACCGAGGTTTCATCGGAGCTTGACCGCGACACAAAACACACCGCATTATTAACAAAAGCAATCGAGCATTTGGGGGACAAAAACGCCTCGGTTCAAAAGGGCGGGCTGTACGAGTTAAAACGCTTGGCGATTGACTCCGAGAAGGATTGCCATGATATACTCGAGATAATTGTGGGGTACATATCCGAGCATAATGATTCCGAAGAACCGCAAGTCAAGGCGGCTGTTATAACAGCATTAAAAGTCTTTAGATACCTACTAAAAGACGAGGAAATAAAACAACTATTGCAAAAAAGAAAAAAAGTATTAAACTTTGCCGACACAAAATTAAACGGTCGAAATTTTAGCGGGTTAGAATTTTATGAAGTTGATTTTAGCCGTGCAAAGCTAAATGAGGCATACTTTGGCGGTGCGAACCTTAACGGAGCAAACCTTAGGAGAGCAAAACTCATCGGAGCAAAACTTATCGAAGTAAAACTTATCGGAGCAGACCTTAAAGGGGCAGACCTTAGAGAAGCAGACCTTGGAGGAGCAGACCTTAAAGGAGCAGACCTTAAAGGAGCAGACCTTAGATGGGCAGACCTTAGATGGGCAGACCTTAGAGAGGCAAGCCTTTTGAAAACAAACCTTTACGAGGCACACCTTAACGGAGCAGACCTTAGAGGGGCAACCATAGAACCCGAAGACATTAAAAATGCTCATATAAGTAAAGAGACAAAATTCGACGACGATGTTTGGGAAGGATTGATAAAACTGGGTATAATAAGAGATGACCTCCCCCGTTACAATCCATAAATCACACCCCACTCAAACACCCCTACCTCCCCGCCAATTTTTCTATACTTGAAATTCTCACGGGCGTATACGCGGCGAAAATATTATTAATAAATATCACGTCGTCAATGCCTTTTTCGGTGATAAAATTAACTGCATTGTAAGGAAAATATCTAATGTCCGCAACGTGAATTTCCTCGTAGTGCATTGCCGCGAACGGCACAAATGCGTTGCCGAAAGATTCCTTGAAAACCATGAGTTTACGCCCGTTTTTGTTGGGTGTGGTGATGTGTGTGTGGGGTTGGTCGCCGTTTATGAAAATGAGATAACCCGACGAAATATCCCACGAATTAGACGCTACCAACGAACCGGGATAAATTGTGCCGTCCGCAAGGTAGTGCAAAACGCTGTAATCGCTGTTGTCATGCGGTCTGAAGTACTCAACATAATCGGGATTATTTTGCATTTTTATATCCTTTGTCCAAGCGTAATACGAGCCCAAAAAAGTGTCAACTTTCCCATACTCCAAATCCTCTTTCAAAATGGGTTTTATGTCGGCGGCGGCGGCAAAGTCGAGGTAGGCGTAATACGCTCCCAGAGCGGTCCAGTGGTGGTCGGTGCGGAAGTAAATATACTCGTATTGATGGTTGTATAAACTGTCATAAACGTTAACATTTTTTATGCCGTCCGAAAGATTAGAAAATATGTGCGTGATTGCGTTTTCTTGCGACCTTGCCATGTTTCGGTATTTTTGCGGCAGTGCAAATTCGGAGTGTGTCGGCACGAGAATGTTATAAACGTTAACTTTTTCGGGCAACATTTCGCGGTAATAATTCAGCGCGGCGGCGTATCTCTCGCCGTTCGACGGCACACCACCGAAAATGTCAAGTCCGGTGTCGCCGACCACGAAAACATCGCCAACTTGTTCGCCGAAAATTTCGGCTTCGTCAACAGTCAAAGGCTCGGTGCGCGTAGGGCTTTCGGGAGCGGGAACACGGTCTGTATCGGGGTTTGCGGGTGTTTCGGGCGCGGTTAATTCATCATCAGTTGAGGGAGTTTTCGGGGTGTTTTGTGGGTTTTCTTGAGACGTGGAATTGTCGTCGGAATTTGTCAAGTTTCCGGGTGACGGAAGGGGCGAAGTGTCAATTTTCGGCGGGTCGTCTTGGTTAGCGAGGGTGATATTTTCGATGCCGCTGTAAAACTTGACATCGTCGAAACGGACGCCTTTCAGCTCATTAAAACGCACGCCGACTGTGACTAAAGTGTCGCGAAACGGGAAAGTGTCGGCGATGTATAAATTAATCGCTTTTGCATACTCGCCGTTGAACAAAGTGGCAGTGTCAAATTGCGGAAAAGCCGCGAGTTCACGGCGTTCATAAGTCGATACAGTTGGTTTTGGCATTACAAGTATCAGCAAAAATCCGAGTGCCAAAATAGCGACAAAAATGACAATTGTTATAATTGACATCACATGTTTACTTGAATCTTTTTTTCTATTTCTCGTTTCGTACGAAATCATAAAATTCACCATGACCTTTCCGCAAAAATGCGTTTATATTTTTAGAACCGCCAGTATAAAAATGGGTTGTAACTTTGCCCGACCAAAAGCACTATACTGACTAAGAAAATTGACACGTAAAGCAGGGTCTTTACTGGCATTGCAGGGGTTTCAAGTTTCGGGTGTTTTTGTATAAATTTGTCAAACAAAACAGTAACGGGAGTGCAGCAAATTACTGCCGCGATTATCCAAAATAGGTTGTTGTAAAATACGACTCCGAGTGCGGCGTCGGCAACGGGCGCATCGCCGATGAAAAACATAATTTTCAGGTGAGTTGTCAACTTAGAAAAGTCTTCAAAGTAGAAAAGTTGCCACCCGACAAGTATCACTAACAAAGAGTAAATATTGCCGATAAAATTTAGACATTTCGGGAGTTTTTCAAATAATTTATGCAAAAATAAACGCTCAATACAGATGAAAATGAAGAAGTATAAACCCCATAAAACGAAGTTCCAAGAGGCTCCGTGCCATAGACCCGTCAAAAACCAAACCACTAATAAATTCAAGTATTGGTGTTTGCGATTACCTCCGAGAGGTATGTAGACATAGTCGCGGAAAAACGAGGAAAGTGATATGTGCCAGCGCCTCCAAAACTCGGTAATTGAGCGCGAAATATAAGGGTAATTGAAGTTTTCCTTAAACTTGAATCCGAAAATGCGACCCATGCCGATTGCCATGTCAGAATACCCCGAAAAATCAAAGAAAATTTGGATTGCGAACATGAAAATTCCGAACCATGCGCCGCTCACCGATAGCACTGTCAAGTTTCCGTCTAAATACTGCTCGGCAAGCTTCCCGGCTGCGTTTGCGAAGATGACTTTCTTAGCTAAACCGACCACAAAACGATGGATTCCGGTGCTAATATCGTCCAAAGTTGACACGCGATAATTGATTTCCGCTTCGACGTCTTCGTAGCGCACAATCGGCCCCGCGATGAGCTGTGGAAACAAAGTTACATACATCAAAAAACGGTAAAACGACTTTTGCACATTAACCTTGCCGGAGTAGACGCCGATTGAATACGACATGGTTTGGAAAGTGTAAAAAGAAATTCCAATTGGCAGTCTAAATTCGGGCACGGGCAGGGCCAAACCCGTGAGAAAATTTATAGTTTCTGTTATAAATCCGCTGTACTTGAACAGCACCAAAATGCCGATGTTTATTGCGATTGCCGCAGTTAGAACTCCCTTTGCTCTTGCATTAAATTTCGATTTATCTTTGGCGTTTTTCGCGGGTACATTTTTTAGTGTACCGATAATTCGCCCGGCAAAATAGTCAACTGCGGAACTTAAAACTAACAAAATCACCCAAACGGGCTCGCCCCACGCGTAGAAAATTAGCGAGAAAACTATAAGTACGATGTTTCTAATTGTTAGATTTTTCGTGAAAAAATAGCAAAATAGGCAGACGGGGAGGAAAATAAATATAAATAAAAGGTCAGCAAATACCATTTAATAACTCACTTTCATTAGAAATTCAAATTTTGTTCAACTCGTTTAGAATTTTGTCATTGTATGCGTCAAATTCGTCAAATTGCGTTTGGTATTGGTTAAACTCGGTAAATAATTTTTGTAAAGTTTCTGTGGCGATTTTTGTGTCATTTTTGCAATTAAAAGCTACTTGTTTGCGCTTTGATTTATTAGACATTAGGACGGAAAACCCGCTGATAGCGCAGATTCCCGCCACTACAAAAAGTAGATATTGTAGATATTGTAAATATTCTGCCGAGTCCCAATAAAGTCCGGCAAAAATCGCGCCGCCAATTGCTAATACAGCAAAAATAAAACTTAAATAGGCTTTGAAATTCTTTATAGTTTTCAACTCAGATTTCATTTTTTCGGTGTAAAAATTGTCAAGTTTCTTACATTCTTCACTCTCGTTTTCAAAGTTAACGATTGTGGAATAATCGTTGATTGTGATAGGGAGCGAGGTTGTTTTTCTGCTACGGTAGGCCTCTGTGTAATTATTTACGGCTTTGCATTGTAATTCTTTTGTCAAGGTGAACATATTTAGACGCATTTGGCCTTTGATTTCTTGATTTTCGCGCTCGAAAATCCAATTTATCATTTCCGAGATTAGATTTATTTGGTTTTTCGCACGTTTTTGCTCGGATTGAAAAGTTGATTTTGCGGCTTCAATATCGCCCGATAATTTAATTACTAACTCGTTAAAAACTATGTCACTATAGACATTTTCTTCGGCTTGATTAGGCGCGGAAATCAGCTCGTCAATATAGTTTTTGATGAATTCGTTTTTCTGCTCAACAGGCACATTGACGACCTTCAAAATGAAGTCTAAAATGTTAATATTATTTTTCACCGTAGCCATGTTACTTGACAAATCGTCGTATACTTTGCAGTGTTTACTCAAAAGTGCGTAATCGAACTGCTCGTACGATTGAGATTGCGATTGCAGGCGTGAATAATTTTGTTGAATTTTTGCGACAATATCAGCCTCGTTATACCCCTCGGCCCGCATACTTTCAAGGATTATATTGTTAATATATTCATTAATTTTATTGCGCGAATTATCGTCTACTGTTTCCAATTTATTTAATGTTTTGCTCACTAATGAAAACAACATCAAAAATGTGCGTTGGTCGCTCCCCGTTTGCTCACATTCTTGGTACAAACCGAACCAATTTAACGCCGAATGTTCACGTTGCATGCGTAAATTAAATAGCATGTAAAAGATTGAGCTGCGCTTTTTGTCTAAGAAAATTGCGCGCGACATTGCACGGTCTGCGAGCTCTTTGTCGTCGTTTTTCCACGCCATAACGCTAATCAGGGCGCAGGTTAGCCAGTAATCGGGGGTTTGAAGATGTTGAATTTCGACCGACTTCAAAATAGTTTTATCACTAACCATATTTACATCGAGATTGTCCATAATTCCCTGCACAATTTTGCGGACAGTGCGGTAATTTGAAAACTCGTAATATTTTTTATTATTAGCTTCACGGATTTTTTTATTCGCCAACTCGACATGTTTGAAGCGGGTATAAAGTCGCTCAATTTCGCCTTGAAGCGCGTAGGCATCGAGGATTGTCGTGCCGGACGAGCGAATTTTGTCGTTAGAATTGTCAAGTGTGTCGCGAATATGCGAGTTGAAATTTTCCAAAGTGTTATTTGCCGCGACGACACCGTTATCAATCAGCGACAAATCCCGCCTCAATTCGCGGTTAATCGATTCTTCTTTACTAAGCAAACTTTGAATATTTCTAATATTACTTCTCACCGCACTGATGCTCATTTTATCACTTCCTCGCTTGTAGATGCAGGCACTGCGCGCTCTTTTCCCCATTGTCTAATTTGTCTAATCATCTCGGGATTATTCTTAGAAATAGGAATAATTTCATTAAATTTACTTGACAAAAGGTTAAAGTTTACAATATTTTGGCCCTCTGATAACGCCATTTGTGCAATATCTTTAATTGAATATTCGATATCGGAATATGAAAAACCGTTAGATAAATTAACTAATTTTTCCATTTCACACTTATCAATTTCAATATGCAGTGATTTTTTTGCGTACAGTCTAATTGCGGCTTCGCGCTCGTTTTTATTGGGTAAATCTATAAAGAAAATCTCGGAAAAACGCCCTTTTCTGAACAATTCAAACGGTAGCGAAGTGATATTATTTGCGGTTGCAACGAGGAAAACTCTACTGTTTGATTCCTGTAACCAAAAAAGAAATTGACCCAGCACTCGCTTGCCCGTATCGTTGCCCGAATCGGCCACTGACAACGCTTTTTCAATTTCGTCAATCCACACAACACACGGCGAAACATTGTTAATAAATTCTAACGCTTCCTTCATTTTCTTTTCACTTTCGCCGACCCATTTGTCATAAACGGTGCCAATGTCAAAGCGGAAAAGCGGCAGTTCCCACTGCTTCGCTATCATTTTTGCGGAAAAAGATTTGCCGCACCCGGGCACACCCGCAAGCAGAATCCCTTTCGGGGTGGTTAAATCGCGCTCGTTTAATTCGTCGTCGGAGGCGAAAAATATTCGTTTTTTGTCAAGTAACCATCTTTTCAAATTGTCAAGTCCCGACACTTCCAACGCAGGATTTATATGAACCTCTTGCACGCTTGAAACCGCACCGTAGAGCCGACTTTTCTGGTTTGTCAACTCGTGCAAATGGTCTTTCAGCAACCCCTTATTACTCGCCAAAGCCGAAGACAAAATGTTCTCAATTTGAATTTCGGAAAACCCTCGCAAAAGTGTCGCCGCGTGTCTAATATTTTCGCTGTCCCACTCGATTTTATACTTCCCTTGAAACGCGGAAAGAAAGTTATTCAACTGCGAAATTCGCTCGTCAACATCGGGATAATTTAACGTTGTTAACATGCCGAATTGTGCTAATCGAGACCAGACAATGTCAGCTGTAATCAGTATTAAGGTGCTGTTAGTTTCTTTTGCGAGATATAGAATATTTAGAATTTCTCTACTGTAAATATTGTCGTCGCCAATGCGTTTTACATCGCCGAAAGCGAAGGTGGAATTTCTATTTTTTTTGAAAACTGAAGCGATATATCGCAATGGGTCGTCGTCAACATTTGCGGTTTGCGAATTACTGCCGCCAAGGGTGCAAACCTGCTTGAAATCAGTGTAATACGAGATTTTGCAGGGCGCTTCAATCGCTATTTCCCGCAGCAATCTTTCGGCGCGTTCGCGCTCGGACGAGTTGATAATTACAAGCGGCGTTCTTGCGCGAATATAATTATAAACTTCAGTTTTTACACAATTATAATTACCCATAATTTACCTTTAATTACTAATTAAAATAATTTTATTCTGCGAATTAAAAACAAAGAATCTTCCAAATCCGGGTTGCTAAATTCAAGCGATTCCTTGTGTAAATGTGCTAAAATATCAGTCCAGAATTTCTGCGTTTGTGCCTTTAGTGACCGCTCTAATTCCTGTTTGAAGTCTTTGTCTAAAAAGTCTAATTGCGTAAAGAACAGGCAACGATTAATTTCGTTGCGTAACTTGACAAATAGCGACGTTATGCCCGAAATTTCATTGAAAGATATTAACTTTTCCAAATTCTTAATGAAAACGGCGGTGCGATTATTTATCATTAGATTTACCGTTTCTGCAAGATTTTGATGAAATTGGACACAAATATAATCTTTTTCGGCGAAAAAACCTTTGGAAATAGACACAATTTCCGCGTCGCTAATTGTTGAAGTTTGCTTCAAAATGTTGAAACAATTCAGCCAATCTTCGTACGTAACAGGCGGCTCAAACCGCGATTCCTCCTGCATTTTCATCATGATTACTTGATGAAACTATACGGCGGTTCTAAATTCCAAGAAGGCAGTTTTTTGCTCATTTCTTTGAGTCGCCCGTCCGAAATTGAAATTTCCGCGTTTTGATTAGAGGGCGCGACAAAATTTTCGCGAACGCGCTGCTCCATCAATTGCTCAAATTCCATGTCTTGATTAGTTGCTTCGTTTGCCATGTTAGTTCTCCTTTTATATAAATTCAATTATGCTTAAAAGTTCATCTTTTTTCGCGCGATTTTCATCAAAATGATGTCTAAAATCGGCAATTTCCGACATACAAGTTGACAAAATATCAAGAGCTTTTCCGACACGAGCGGCATACTTTTTCTTTGCTCTGATGACGTTAAAAACGAGGAGCCCGGCGGATATTCCGGTTGCAATTAGAGAAAAAAGAGTTAAAAATGCAAGCCCGATTGACGCCAAAAAAACAATCATTAAAGTGATGTTAAATGTGTTAATGTACATATTTTGAAACTTGTTATTTTCAAAATAATTCTTCATACTTTGGATTTGTTCGGCACGGTCTTGACCGTTGCTGACGCCGCTCCATGCGTCGATTTTTAAGTTATATTCGCTCGGAAAATCGGCGTGTAACTTTGAATCCCAATTATTTACGGCGGTTCTGAACCACGATTTTGTATTTTGGAAAGCGAATTTTTTTACCTGCGGATTTGTTTGAGAAATATCATCGTAAATCGCCCACTTTATCATTTGTTTGCCTATGTTAAAGTGCTCATTTTGCAGTTTTTGCATAGCGTCAAATTGCGTTTGCGCTTTCTTTACAGAGCCCTCATTTGAAACAATAAAACGATAGTATTCTTGTTGATTTTTCAAGTCTAATTCCTCGGCATCGTAGTTGGAAATAAGGTCGATTAACACTGTATCTATGCGGCTTTTATAGTTGTCGTCATCTTGCGACTGGGCATCAACATCCAAGGTTTTTATGAACGTGATTAAACTGCTGTACTTGACAACATTTGCGTGTGATTTTTGAAGTTCATCGTTGTTAGTACAAAACTCCAAAAGTGAATTATAATTAAACTGAACAGGAATATTCAAGTTGTGTATGTAACTTTCATATGCGCCGAGAAGTTCGCTTGAAATTTGCTCATTTTCGTTGATAATTTTCATCCATTCATCAATTAAATCTATAACATTTTGCTCCAATTCCTTATCTTTTCCAAAAATTCCGGCAAGAAAAGCTTGCAAAAGTATAGCAGTTTCCTGTTGAAGCATTGCAGGATTAAGTGTTTTGAAATACTCGCGGAACCACATTTTTGCAGGTATCATGCGGTTAAATCGAAGGTTCATCAGACAAAAGAAAAGTGTAGTTTTAATTGCATCTCTGCGCCCACTTTCCGAAAGTGCGTTTTTTGCAACATCGGGGTAATTATTTACCCACGCAGTAATCGCAATTAGGGCGTAGGAAAGCCAATATCGCGAGCTTGTAATCCAAAGTTCTTCCGACAATTCTTGAATTGTACTATTTCGCACCAAATTAATATCAAAATCCCGCACGACCCCCAAAACAGTTTTCCGTATCGCTGTATAATTACTAAATTGTTCTTTGATAATTTGGTCGATTCTCAAAATATTTTCGTGGGCAATTTGTTTTTCCTCGCCATGCAGCATTTCGTCACGAAATTTGCTGATACTTGCATAGATTTTATCAGTCGTAGCCTGAATATTCGTGGTTGAAACGTGAACATTATTTACTTTTATGTCAACTTTCGATTTGAACGAATTAATCGTCTCGTCCAACCGATTAATTGCTTGCGAAGCGTTAGTCATATTTTCCTCCTAATTTGTATAGTTTCGGGTTAAATTCAGTTGAATTTTTCAATTGCGTTTAATAAATCAACATGCTTAGAATCGGCTTCTTTATAGTCTTCGCGCCATTGTTTCAACTCGTCTAAAGTTTGTTTTAGTAACAAAATACCTTTACGTTTCTTTTCAAGTAGAATTTTTCCCACATCAACAATTCTGCGCCAAAGCAGAAAACTGCCTACTAATCCTATTAAAATGCCGAGTGTGAGCGCGATTTTCGAGAATACAAAAAACATTACGGCAATAATAATTAATGCAACTAAGCATAAAAATATGTAGATTTTTACGAATTTATCTTTGAAAATATTTTTGAATTTGCGCTTATCATAATGTTTTTCAAGTGTTAGTTTTGCAGTTTCAAAATCGTTTTCACTGCAAACTAACGCACATTCATCGACCGTTATGTTATATTTTGTTTTCTCATTTTTTCTGTAAATCTCTGCAAAACGAGCCAATCCGTTTGCAATTCGTTCCTTCATAAACGTAATGGCGAAGCGCTTTACCGTGATTCCGGTTTGGCTTGCACCCTCATCAAATGCCCACTGTAAAAACAAATCGGCAAGCGATTTATTCTTGTTATTTGCGAACATTTCGTTATATTTTGCCTGCGCCGCACCGATGTCGCCTTTCGCGGCGACGACAGCTTCGTTAAGTTTCAAGTTTTGTACAACTTTCATCTCGTCATCGTCATAATCGCTGATTAGCGCGTACAAAACATTCTCAATTCGCTCGGCTAAATTATCACTTTCCTCGTCGGAAATCTCCGCTAAAGTGTTATAATATTTCGCAATTACAGCGTTTTTTTCGGCACTTGAAAGCAAGTCCAACATCTCGTCATATTCGGTGCAATTTTTGCGAAGAAAGTTATATTTTTGCTCCGTTGAATGAAGATAAACTTGTGCAAAAAGTAACGCTTTGTCGGAAATCTTTTTGCCGAAATCTACAGTCGCAGTCTCTGTTTGCGCCATCATTCTCTTAAAGCAAATAGCGATTTGCTCCTGAAATTCCGCATCGGCTCCGAACGCCCCGCTCAAGTAGGCCTGCAAAAGATATTGCCACTCGTCACTCAAATTATTCATATCAACGCGGTCGAGATAATTCAAGTACCATTTTCTTGCAGTTTCTATTCGATTAAAACGCAAATTAATTAGCAGAAAAAATAGACAGGTATTAAAGTAGTTCATTGACAACGATTTATTCATCGCGCGCTCGGCGGCTTCTCTTTCGTCACTTGCCCAGAGCATGACCGCCATAATCGAGTAGGCAAGCCAATATTCGGTGTTTTGCAAGTACGCTTTTTCGACTTTTTTGCGCGCATTTTCGCTTGAAATAATGTGTGAATCTATACCTATAACGTAGCCCAAAGTTATACGACGAAGCTCGTTATAATAGTGAAATTTAGTGTGATATTCGTCGGTAAATTGTGTCAAGTTTTTCGATGCGGCTGAGACATTTTTGAACGTAAAATATTGTGAAGTTAATTGTGTTAATTCATCAAAAACGTCTTTAGTGTCAATTTCCGCCTCGCCAACTTTCCCGGAAAGCCCGTCCATCAAGCCAAAAACCTCACGGTGCATGGTGTTACACTCGCTTATCAAGGCATTGACGTTGCGTATCGACGCATTTAATTCAGCTTCCAAAACCGCATTTTCGTTGACCAAATTATTGTATCGGCCCACGAGACGATTATACTCGCTAACTAACGATTCATATTCAAGACGTTCCGCATCGGTCACGTTGTCACTTCCTCGCTTTTTTATATTTTATAAACCGCGCATAACTGCTCTGTAACAGGGTTTAGGCCGCCTTGGTTTTTGGCAACAAACTTTCTGAACTTTACAAATCCCGTGTCAGTTTTTATCTCGGAATTTAACTTTACTTTTTTATTTAGAAGTAAATCGGCAATGTTTTTTGCGACTTCAAACCTGTCCGGCGTTGCCAAAATATACGCTTGCAATAAATTAGAAGTGATACTTTGTCCGGCGCAAGAAACTTGACAAGTTACATCAACAATATTTCTATTGCAAATGCCCGCAAACGCAGTGGTATTCGCTGTTTTTGATGTGTCGCTATCTTTGCAAAACAGCAAGTAACTTGACAACGCCCGCTCACTAATACTCGTCGCTGAATTAGCTATTAAAGCAAATAATTCCTTGTCAAATTTCCCGCTGTTTTCAGTGGAAATTGACTCCAAGTAACTGCTCACGGTATCGCCGCGCAACTGCATACCACAGGCGAGCAGTTTTTTTGTAAGCCGCGCTTTATTTTCCGCAGTATCAGCGGATTTACAGAGATAGCTAATGAAAGAATTCGGGTCGATTTTTAAGCCTTTGTCAACTAAAATATTGATAATTTTCTCTTTAATTTCACTTGAATCAGAGCTGTTCATGTACTTTGAAATTAAATCGTTAAAAAAGCTTTTATTTAAGTCTAAAGTGAAGATTTTTTCAACAATTAACGGTTTATTTTCGCCGTCTGTATCGGTGCTCAAAACATACTTTTCAACGGTGTTAGTTTGTATCACCGAGACCGTGTCAAGCAAGGCGGGGACTACCTCGAGCCGAATGTCAAGTTTGTCATTATTGAAGCAAAGATAGTTGTTAATTACCGCTTCTTTTGACTTTGCATCAACATTAAAAGAGAGCATTATTTTCAAGAGCAAAACCTTGTCATCAGCGGCCAAATCAGACCTTGACAGTAACGAAATGATGTATTTTGAAGGCATCATCACATACTTCCCCGAATCCCTCAAGACATTCAATGCCGTTGCAGAAACATTAGAATTTTCCGCAGAAATTGCAAACTCGACAATTTTGTAAGCATCATCATCACTTAATTGCTCACAGCAGACCTGCCGCAATACATATTCGACAGTTTCAAAGTCGGCAGTTGCTGATAAAAACGTGATTAATTTTTCTAAATCTGTTCTAATATTTGCGGCGTAAAAACTACCGATTACCAACCCCTTAGTGGGCGGCGAATCCGCTGAGGAAGCGAGATAATCGTCAAGCAGACGCTTATCCTCGGGCTTGAAATTTTGCGCCTTCAAAAGTAAATTTATACACTTGAATTTGTTTTCGTCGTCGGGATATTTTTGAAGGATTTCATTTAGTGTAAAAACAACGTCAATATTTTCCGAATTATTAATAATTTTGTCAACTAAATCGTATTTTTTATACTTGAGCGCGTAACCCAACAAGTTCTTGTTCGGCTCCTTTGCAAAGACCTGCTCGGCGTTCAGCAAATTTGCAATAAAATCGCGCCGAGTTGTATCGTTCAAAGAGTCGTAAACCAGCACCAGCGTTGCGTTTACGTCGTCATTTTCTATAAATTCATACAGTGATTCTTCCTCGTCTGAAATGCCTTTATTTATCGCGCAGAGCGCCTCATAATTTCTTTTAACTTGTGAAAAAAAGTTCCTGATTTCACCCTCCGGACACCCGCCCGGAGTTATCGCAGTTATCATTTGAAACGCGATTTTCGCGATATAAGTTCCGATATAACGCGAGTCAATTTTTTCACATTCTATCAAGTCTTTTTGCGCGCTGTCTAAGCGGCGATAGGCGACATTTAGCAGCACCTGCCGCACCACATTATTAATAGTAAAAAGACCGCTGTACTGCTCGGTGCGTTCGATTTCCGCGCCGCAATACAGGCATTTCCAAATCTTTTTTTCCTTTATATGTTCTAATTTACCCGCACACTGACTGCATTTACGGGCAACATAACTTACACTCATAAATTTTCACCAACTTGACAAAAAATATTTAGAAACTTGACAAAAATATTTAGAAACTTGACAAAAATATTTAGAAACTTGACAAAATTTATTTAGAAATTAACAGTTTCTTATTCCGCTCGACATACAGCAATTCCAGTGCTGAACAGGCTTTCATGGCTTGCTCAGTTTCGCCGTTCCCGAAATAATCTCGCAATTGCGAGACCTTTTGCTGTATACGTTCCTCAACATCGGCGACCGCTTCATTTGTCATGGGGTCGGAGTATTTAATTGTCTCGGAAAGTTTCCTCAATTTTTGCTTTAATTCCGCGTCTGTACAAGCGTCAAGAAGTACGTCTACATCTACGTTTGCGGACTTATGCCGCACTATGTTTTGCTTATAATTTTCGCTGATATTTTGGACGGTATCGCGAGCCATAATTGCGATAATTGCGACGACCAAAAACGCGGCAAGCATGAGAATTTGAACAACCGCGGCAATCGTCATTCCAATTCGCTGTAAAAACATGAACACAAGGCCCACGCAAAGTTGCGAACTTAGATAGAAAACCGAGAACGAAAACAGCGGCATTCCGAAGAACGCCGTCTCGATGTCGGCTTTTCTGAACGCGAAAAACATACTCGTAATTTGGAGCGCGAACGCCAACATTGAAAAGCTGTAACTTAACCAAAACACGCCCGAAAAATTGTTGAAAATTATGAAGATGAGCATGTTGTAAACGCCGATTAACACTGCGTAAATCACGCCGGTCAGCACTAAGTTTTTTTGTTTTTGCATTTGTTAATTCCTCCTATTTATTTTTATAATTTCTCGCCACATTCAAGGCAAAACTTACCGTTTGCAGGTATTTCGATGCCGCATTTCGGGCATTTTTTTGCCAACGCCGCGCCGCAATGCAGGCAGAATTTCCCGCCCGGAGTAGCCTCGCCGCAACTTGAACAAGTAACCCCATTTTCCTGAGGTTGAACTTGGACAATTTTCTCGCCACACTCGAGACAGAACTTTGCGTTTTCTTGAATTTCCGCATTACAATGCGGGCAATTCGCGGGTTGTGCACCCGAACTTGACTGCGAATCTGCGTCTGTTTTCGGGGTGAAAAATTCGTTTACGTTAACTGCGCCCGCGCCCCTTGAACCTATTGGTGAAGCCGCTCCGACCGTGTTTTTCGGGGGTGTTCCCGACGGCAACGCCGACGGCTCTAACGCGCCTCTCGCAATATCGGCGATACTGCCGCTCATCGCCGTACCCATCATAAAACCGCCGACCGCGCCGCCCATATTGCCCATTGTACCCTCGTTTCCGGCGAATTTCTCGGCTATCATCATCTGCCGTTCTTCCTGCCACGAGTACCCCTCAATCAGGCGCCCCGAGCGGCGTTCCTTGGCTTTTGTCACCGCCTCGTAATCTTCTCGCGGCACCTCGACAGTTTCTATATTAAAGTATTGAATTTTTATGCCGTATTCGTCGAAAATTTCGTCCAACCGCTCTTTGATAACGCCGCTCAATTCAAAGACGTTTGCGTTAATCATAAAGTAGCTCAACATGCCGTTTATCATGATTTTTGAGAGACAATCTTTGACGTGTGAAGAAATAATTCCACGGAATTTTTGTATCATTTCTTCGGGCGAAAATCCGTCGCGGAAGCCGACCATTTTGAGCATAAATTTTCTTGATTCCGCGACCGACACGGTCATACTTCCGTTCGCCATGACGTGCATAAATATGTCGTAGAGCGGGTCTTCAAGGGCAATCGGCCCGAACGTCCCCCACCGCAAATCCATCGCGTGGACCTTGTTGATAAAGAAAATTTTGCACGGAAACGGCGATTTCCCATCGGTTGGAATTTCAATCAAGTTGCGCGCCAACGGGATATTCGGGACCGAAAGCGTCCTGCGCCCCGGCCCGAATAGGTCGGCGGCGTTGCCGTTTATAACCAAAAGTGCCTCGTGAGTTTCATCAACCACGAGTTGAGAAGTGGCGTTAAAATCCTCCTCCGGAAACTTCCAGACGAGCGCGTCGGGCGAGCCGTCGAATTTTATCACCTCTGATATTCCCTTGACCGACCTAATCATCACTGACCTCCTAAAAATTCAGTTGCTAAGTAGCTATACACAATAATTATATAATTTTTTAACAAAAATGTCAACCGTTTAAGTCGAAAAAATCTATTATTTGTCGAATGTGTCTAAATATTGTAGTATTTACTCGGGGGAGTATGTACATATGTAATAGTCGATATAAAACAACGCCCCCGAATTACATCGAGGGCGCATATTTAGACATACAAAAAACCTTACCCCTTAACATCAAGCAAGCCGCCGACTTCGCCGATGCCCGGTGTGGGCAGATTCACAAGCTCGGACACGAGCGATGAAGCCGCCGCGGCCTCGCCCTCCATAGCCATGCCGAGGACTTTGATGCCGATTTGGCCTTGCGTGGTCGCGATTGCCGCATTAGTTGCAAGCCCCGCCATTGTAGAAACGTCCATTTTTCACCAAACCCTTTCTGCACAAAGTTGTGCCGCTAAAAGATTATTTCCCGCAATTATGCGGCGTTATTTCAAGGTTTACACCAAACCCTTTCTGCACAAAGTTGTGCCGCTCAAATTTATATAATTTTCTCCCTAATTTCACTCGCCAATTTCTCGCAGAACTGCTCCACTCCCACGCTTCCGAGGTCGCCGTCTTTGCGGGAGCGGACGGAAATCTGCTGATTCTCGACCTCGTTGTCGCCGATAATCAGCATGTACGGAATCTTTTGCAGCTGCGCCTCGCGGATTTTGAAGCCGACTTTTTCGCTCCTACTATCTATATCGGCACGAATTGAGTGAAACTTTAGCGATTTTAGAATATTTTCGCAAAATTCATTGTGACGGTCGGCAATCGGGAGAATCCGCACCTGCTCGGGGGCAAGCCAAAGCGGGAACGCGCCTGCGTATTTCTCGATTAGCAGTGCCAATGTCCGCTCGTAACAGCCGATTGACGAGCGGTGCAGAATTATCGGGAATTTTTTTTCACCGTCGCTGTCGGTGTAGACCATGCCGAATTTCTCGGCAAGCTGAAAGTCAATCTGGATGGTGATTAGCGTGTCTTCCTTGCCGTAGACGTTTTTGATTTGAATGTCGAGTTTCGGGCCGTAGAACGCGGCCTCGCCGTCGGCCTCGTAGTAATTCAGGCCGGTTTTGTTGAGAATTTCGCGCATGAAATTCTGGGTGCTCTCCCAATTTTCGGGGTCGCCGACGTACTTGTCGCGGTTGTTCTCGTCCCACTTTGAAAAGCGGAAATTTATGTCTTCCTCTAACCCCAAAGTCTTGAGCATGAACCGCGCCAAGTCAAGTGCGCCTATGAATTCTTCCTCGACTTGGCTCGGCGTGCAGACAATGTGGCCCTCGGATAGCGTGAATTGGCGCAATCTGATTAGGCCGTGCATTTCGCCGCTTGATTCGTTGCGGAACAGCGTCGCGGTCTCGTTGTAGCGTATCGGTAGGTCGCGGTATGAGCGGGCGCGGTTGAGATAGGATTGAAACTGAAACGGGCAGGTCATCGGGCGCAGTGCGAAGACTTCCTTGTCCCGCTCCTCGTCCCCCAGCACGAACATTCCGTCCCAGTAATGGTCGTAATGCCCCGAAATTTTGTACAGGTCGGACTTTGCGAAGGACGGCGTTTTCGTCAACTGATAGCCGCGTGCTTGCTCCTCGTCCTCGACAAAGCGTTGCAGAATCTGCAAAATCCGCGCGCCTTTCGGCATCAGAATCGGCAAGCCCTGCCCGATAGTTTCCGAAGTCGTGAACAGCTCCAATTCCCGCCCGAGCTTGTTGTGGTCGCGCTTTTTCGCCTCCTCGAGCCGCTCCAGATGCTCCTCAAGTTGTGCGGCTTTCGGGAACGCCGTGCCGTAAATTCGCGACAGCATTTTATTTTTCTCGCTCCCGCGCCAATATGCACCGGTGCAACTCAACAGCTTGAACGCCTTGACCCCGCCGGTACTCATCAAATGCGGGCCGGCGCAGAGGTCTGTAAATTCCGATTGGCTGTAGAATGTTGCGGTCTCGCCTTTGGATTTCAGTTCGTCAATCAACTCGATTTTGTAAGGTTCGTCCTTGAATAATTCCGCGCCGTCAACATCGGGGGTGGTAATTTGGAGGTCGTCCTTGACAATCTTCTTCATCTCGGCCTCGATTTTGTCGAGGTCTTCGCGGGTGAAGGGCTTTTCGACGTCGAAATCGTAGTAAAAACCGTTCTCAATCGCAGGGCCGATGCCGAGTTTGGCCCCGGGAAACAGCCGCTTGACCGCCTGTGCAAGAATATGCGCGGCGGTGTGACGGAAGACGTCCTTGGCGTTGGAATCCGCATCGAAAGTCAGTATGTCAAGGGTGCAATCGGCCGCGATTACAGTCCGCAGGTCCCGCACTTCGCCGTCAATCCGCACGGCACACGCGGCCTTAGCCAGCCCCGCGCCAATCGACTTCGCAACATCGTAAGCCGACAGCGGGCCGTCAAATTCACGCTTGTCGCCGCTTTTTAAGGTTATAACTATCATATTTTTGTCCTCTCTTTTTATCTACTGAGACTATTTTAGCATATATTTTTGGGTTTGTCAAATTTTTGTGGGGGCGGGGCGTTTTTGCGGGGTTGTGGTGTTTCCGTGGGGTATGCGGGCGAACACAGTTCGCCCCTACAACAGAAAAATTTTTCTGCCGTTAATAATTATTAATGTAGGGAACGGTTCGTAACCGTTCCGAAAGTCGGCGCAATTTTATAAGCGGAACGGTTCTAAACCATCGAGCATTTAATCCTCCCTTAACTCCGCAAACAAATCCTTTGGGGTCTTGAACCGTTTCAGTCCTACCCCCGCTTCGGCGTCTTCGATTGCGGCAATTGTGGTCGCGTTCAGCCGCCTTTGGGTTGCAACCTCAAACGGAAGCCTCTGCTCCCTTATGACCGCTTTTGCAAACATATTGACGGCAACGGAAACATTCATTCCGACCTCGCCGCAGAAATCTTCGAGGGCTTTTTTAACGTCCTCGTCCATACGAACATTCAAAACAGCTTGTGCCATATACAACACTCCTTTTTATTTTATAGTAACACAACACACACACTTTGTCAATACATTGTGTGAAATTATTTTTCGTCTTACAATGCACCCATTAATCAAAAAATAAAAATATTTCCAAAAACTATTGCATTATATGGAAATCTTTGGTATAATATAGACAGCAAAAGTTTCAGTAGGGTCACACTTTGTAATAAAAGGCAGATTAAAGTAGAAAATGAGGTGAAAAATCATGAAGACCGGCTTAACCGAAATTATTTTTCTCTACGACAGCAACCCGCCGATGCCGAATTTTGACAAGCAGGCGCGGAAAAATTTCAGCGACTTTTTCTCCGGCTTGAAAAAAACCGATGCGGAAATAAAGGTCACGTTCATTACTTACGGCGGCGATGGGTGCCGAATTATCGAGGACGATACGCCCGTGGCGGCGGTACGAATGAGCGCGAAATACTTCGAGACTGCGGGCGGGCGGCGCGACTTTTTTGACGCGGCGGCGTCTGCGATTGTCAAAAAGGGCGAGAATTACAGCGCGACCGACGAGGCCGAGCACCCCGAAAACGTCGTGTTTGTGCTCACCGCGTTCGGGCGGGACAACGCCAGCAAAAATTTTACCTACAGCCAAGTCGCGGAGATGGTGGGGCATCAGACCTACGTTTATAAGTGGAAGTTCTTCTGCCTGACGACCGATATGACGGTGTCGGGGCAGTTGGATATTCCGGGCGATTCGGTGATTATTTTGGGCAGTGACGGCGAGGGCGAGGACTTTCTTTCAAAGGGGTTGAAGGTTTTGGGGGAGAAGGTTGTTCAAGGAATAATTAATAATGAATAATGAATAATTGGGGAGTCGCTCCGCGACGGTTTTCCGATTGAATAATTCAAAACTCGTGTTCCGGTCTTTCGCGATTTTAATCCCAATAATCGTGAAAGAACAGCACGCGAGTTTTAAGTTTTGTTCATTGTTCCTTATTCCCTATTCCTTATTCCTTATTTCTGCGACGGTTTTCCGATTGAATAATTCAAAACTCGTGTGAATACTTTCGCGATTTTAATCCCAATAATCGTGAAAGAACAGCACGCGAGTTTTAAGCTTTGTTCATTATTCCTTATTCATTATTCCATATTAATTGTCCTCTTGCCACTTCAAAAGCGTAGTAGTCAATTTCTCGGTGAGTGCGGAATAATACAGCGGGAACATCGCATCCATGCAGCCGAGCAGGAACATGTTGCGGTTGTTGATGACCGACAGCTCTTTGCCGCGTGTGTAGACCCACCGCCTGAACCACTCGCCGTCGAACGGGGGTTCGGTGTGGCGGGTGCGGGCGATTTTGAGCATGGTTTTGAGGTCGCCCTCGATTATTTCGCCGAAATTCTCTGCGCCGCGTTTGACCGCCAAGGCGTAGAGGTCTTTGATATGGCTTTCTTTCAACGGGCAAAACTCCATGGCACGCCGCAAAAACGGCAGACGTATCACGAATGCGTAGTGCAACATTGCCTTGATACGGCGAAATTCCTCCGAATTCATCTCGCCGATTTTGACGTCGCTGACTTGAATCCCGAGGTTGTCCAAAGTCCCCGGGTTGGTGACGTCCGAAAGGGCGACCTTGAAAATATCCTTGCAATTGATGTTGTAAAAATCGCCCTCGGAAATAACGTAGATGTACTTCATCGTGTTAAAAAGCGACTCCGCGGTGTTCTCGACCATCTCGGTTAGTACTGTTCTCTCTTTGAACTCGAAATCCATAATTTTTAGTTACCTGCCGCCTTTCGGTTCGCTGAATGGCAGGTGGTTTTGCCTTTCGTAAGATTATAGGTGTTGGTGATTTTGTAGGGCAGGGGCTCTGCTCCTGCCGTTTGCAGATTGCAGGGGACGGCGGGAGCAGAGCCCCCGCCCTACAGAAAAATTGTCCATTATCAATTGTCCATTATCAATTGTCCATTGTCAATTGTCCATTGTCAATTGATATATTTCCCCCGCTATACAAGCGGGGGAAAATTTTTATTTCGCAGTCGCGGTGCTGTAAAGCAACTTCTCGTATTCCTCAATCGGCATTGGTCGCGCGAAGTAGAATCCTTGCGCCATGTCGCACCCGAAACCTTTCAGCAATTCCGCTTGGTCTTTGGTCTCGATACCCTCGCAGATTGTCTTCATGTGCAGTGCTAATGCCAACGAAATGACGTGTGAAAGTATGTCATTTGCGCGTTTGTCGTAGGATTCGGTGAGGAAACTTCTGTCGATTTTCAGAATATCCACGGGCAGATTCCGCAACATGTTGAGCGACGAATAGCCTGTGCCGAAGTCGTCGATTGAGATGTGGAAGCCGTAGTTTTTCAGCTCTCTGAAGACCCGTGTCAGCACGTCTAAATTCTCGAAGGCGACACTTTCGGTGATTTCAACTTCAAAATACTTGGTCGGGACTTCGTACTTGGCGCAGATGTCGTACATTTCCCGCGCGAAATTCGGCTGATACAGGTTCATGCGCGAGACGTTGACCGAGATTGTCTTCATGCTGTAACCGTGCGAGAGCCAGTTGCGCTGTTGTTTGCAGACTTCCTCGAACACGAATCTATCGGTCTTGAGGATAAATCCGTTCTTCTCAAATATGGGTATAAACGCGCCCGGCGGTATCATCTTGCCGTCTCTGAACCATCTCACGAGTGCCTCCGCGCCGATAATTTCCGAGCGGTTTTGCAGGTCATACTTGGGTTGCAGGAAGACTTTGAACTCGTTGCACTCCAACGCGCTTTCCATGACGTTCTCGATTTTCTTTTCTTCACGAATCTTTGAGAGCATGTCGCTGTTGAAGAACGCCGAGGTGCTTTCATTATTGTCCTTGATAGTTTTGCGGGCGAGGTCTGCGCGGTCAACCATGGAGCGTAAATCCATGAAGACATCGTCAATTTTGTAAATGCCAAACAGCAAAACCAACTTGAACTCTTGAATATCGTAGTAGGCATCGTTGATTATGGAGTTTATGCGCTCGAAAATATGTTCCTCGGTCTCGTATTTGATTAATATGTAGAAGTGGTCGGCGGATACGCGGGTATAGGCCTCGCCGTCTTTCACGTTTCGCCCGACTACATCGGCAAGTTTTTTGAGTACCTTGCTGCCCTCGTCATGCCCTAAGTGGTCATTAACAGTGCGGAATTTGCTGATGTCCATTGAAATCATCGCGTGTTCTTTGCCGGGGGCCTCGATATTGAACGCCTCGTTTACGTCTATGATAAACTTCTCGTAAGAGGGCGCCTCGGTGAGGGCGTCGGTGTATTTGAGGTAGTCGCGCTCGCCGACAACCTCGTTGTATCTGCGTTTCGAGAACCATGTAAACACACCGAAAATCAGCAGTAGCGAGGTGAATACGACCGTGAAACTGACCGTGAACACCATGACTAAGGCGAAGACGTTGTTCGTAACCGAGTTAATGTCTTTCAAGAGCGCGACGGTGAGGACTATCCATGCGTTGGCGTCGATTGCGTCGAATGATGCGTAGTAGGTGTCGGAGTCGTGGGTGAAGGTGAAGTTTCCGTGGGCATCGCGCTGTGTTAGGTTAATCGGTTCGTCACTGTTCGGCTCGATAGACTCAAACGGCGTAATCCCTGCGCTTAACCCCAATATATCCTTGTTCGGCGGCAGTATTACCACCCCGTCTGAATTGATTATGTAGTTGGCAGCCTTGCCGCCGAAAGTGTCGGTATTCAGGATTTCAACGAGGTCGGCGGTTTCCATGGCACACGCCAAAACCCCTGTTATGTGCTGCCCTGTGTAAGACGGGACGGCGAAGACGTTGACCGGAGTACCCGTGAAGTCGTTCGTCAAGACCTCGGAGATATTCGGGACACCTTTCAGCGCCATCTCGAAGTAGGAACGCCTGCTCAGAATTGCAGAGCCATTATTCGGAGAAATGGCTTCACCATTTGCGTTTATGTATACCAAGTCGTAAAAGGTGTCGTTTAGGCTCGCGACTTCCTGAAGGTGTTCAATCTTCTCGGCCTCGGACATGGTGTTGAAGTTCGGGAAAAGTTTGGCAAGAGTTTCGGCAGAGGTCAGCAGTGAGCGCAGTTCACTCTCGTAAGAGCGCGCCGCCTCAACCGCGACATTGTCGAAATAAATCTTATTGTCCTCCTGCAAATTTTCGCGGAAGACGAACATATATGTGATACAGGCCGCGACAAAAGCGGCGGTGACTAAGGCGATTATTGCAATATACTTTATTTTGAGCTTCTTCGACATGCTTCCCGTCATAATCCCAACGTCTCCCCTCAATTAATTTTCGTTAATTCTATTATACATGACTAAAAAACAAAAAGCAATACGTTTTACATAAATTCCACAAAACGCCTAATTATTTGTAAAAAATTTAGTAAAAATGACTATGAAAATGCCGATTACTTGTATATATTTAAGCCGCCGGACAAAACCGACGGCTTTTTTCTGCAATCAAACAACAAAAACAAACTGTTTTTACTTGCGGTGTGCAAAGGATTGGCAGTCTGTACATTCTTCTTGGTTAGGGTCGTTTTCGTGTGTTCCGACTTGGATTTTTTTCAATCCGCAGAAACCGTCGTCGGCGCAGTGATTGGCGCAGTTATAAATAGAGCAGGCGATAGCCTTGTTTGCGTATTCAGCCATATTTTTACCATTGTCCTTCCTGCACGAGATTCGTGCGAAAAAGTTTCGTTTCCCCCGATTTGCACCGGGTCTTTCGAGGTTTTTCCTCATTATTGATAATAACGGCGTATAATCTTATACACCGTTATTATTGTTTGTTGGTTTGTGTTGATTATGCGTTGTTATTTTTTTCTTTGGATTTTGTCAAAGCCTGTTCGACGGCGTCGATGTCGTCTTTTTCGCACATAGCCTTGACGGAATCGTAGGCTTCGTCTACGGTTTTGGCTTTTCCTATGTGTAAAAGCACCGAACGCAAAATGGCAGAGGTTTCTCGTGACATGAATTATTTTCCTCCTTTCGACGGTTTTTCGGACGTTTGCGTGGGGTTTGCGGGTGGTTTTGAATTTACGGGCGAACGCAGTTCGCCCCTACGTTGAAAAGCTATACGGGCAACAGGGAAATTCACGGACGACCGGGGGCGGTCGTCCCTACAGGTTGAACCCTGTGATGTAGGGGCGGGCTTCCATGCCCGACCGCAGACAACGCTGAATTTACGGGCGGGCAATGCCCGCCCCTACGTTGTTGCGGGTTGGTTGTTAATTATTATCAATTTTAATAAGCCTTCTGATTGCATTAACAGCGCAGGTGATTGCGCGGTCGGAGTTTTCGGTGTGGCGGTCGGGGAGGCCCGCTTTGGAACGCTCGACGTTCCAAAGTGCGGTCAGCACTGCGCCCGCCCGAACGCCGCGGGTCATTGCGACTGCGTATATTGTTGCGGCTTCCATTTCCGAGGCGAGGCAACCGCACCGCAGAAAACTTTCCCAGCGTTGCTCCAAAAACGCCGCTATCGGCATTGTTTCGGGCTCGACCTCGCCGTAGAAACTGTCCTTGCTTTGCACCACGCCGACGTGAAAGCGTTTGCCGTCCTCGTCTTGTGACAACTGCTCGGCCGCTTCCGCTAACGCCTTTGTCACCGCGAAATCGGCGACTGCGGGATAGTGCGGGGGCAGGTACTCTTGGCTTGTGCCGTCGCCGCGGATTGCCGCTTGTGCGACTATCAAATCGCCGCCTGTTACCGCCAAATCCATGCCGCCGCTCGTCCCCACTCTTATAAAGGTATCCGCGCCACACCTTATCAGCTCCTCGACTGCAATCGCCGCCGACGGCCCGCCGATGCCCGTTGACACCACGCTGACCTTCTCGCCGTCAAGCTCCCCCGTGTATGTATTGTACTCGCGGTTGCAGGCGACCTGAACGGCGTTCTCAAGCCGCTCGGCAATCAGCGGCACCCGCCCGGGGTCGCCGGGGGTGATGACGTATCTGCCGATTTGGGCGGGGTTGGTTTTGATGTGGAATTGGAGGTTTTTGTTGAGTATGCTCATGGGTTTGTACCTTTCTGATTCTGTAGGGGCGGGCATTGCCCGCCCGTGGGTTTTCGGTGGTGTGGGGGGTTGCGGGCGCGTGGGATTTTACGGGCGCGCAATGCGCGCCCCTACAAATCGCGTTTCTCTAATACGGATTGCGCGGGCGCATTATCCCTGTCGCGGCGTTTTTGAAAATACTGCGGGTTTATTGCAAAAACGTACAGGATTGTAAAAATACTCATGAACATTTGCGGCAGATACATGAACGAGCCGGTGAAATACGGGGTTATGAGCGAGTGCAGGTATAGCGCGAGTGCAGTCCCGACGAGCGAGAAGCCCGCCGCCGTCTTCGATAAATTCAGCATTACCAAAAAGCAGGGGACGAAATAGCCGACGATTGACATTATTACCCAGAACAGCAAAATGCCGTGCATGACCTCGAAATACTCGTCACTCCGCATCATCAAAGGCACAAACAGCCCGAAAATCAAGCCCCAGATTGAGGTGAGCAGTATGACTAAAACTTTTATTGTTATTTTTACAGCTTTCATGTTGTTCTCCGTTTGATGTTGTTGTTAAATGCGCTGTCTGTAGGGGCGAACTGCGTTCGCCCGCATAGATTTACGCGATTGCGTGGGGTTTGCGGGCGGGCAATGCCCGCCCCTACATAATATATTTTCAAGTATACCATACATTTCCAAAAAAATCAATTTATTTTTTCAACTCCGGAAATTTGTACCAAATTTCCTCCGCAGAACGGGCAAAGCCCGTCCTTTGGCAAAACCGTAAAATTTTTCACGGCTTTGGTAAGGAAGTTGCTTTGCCAAAATCAAAAATTAAATTATTCCTCTTATAAATCCTGCCGAACTTGTCAATCATAACAGTAGACTTTTCATTGTTAAAAGCGCGGCAACGCTTTTCAAGTCTTATATATAAATAAAGAATCGGAGTAAATTAAAAATGAGGAAATTTTTTTCGGTAACATTCAAAGCGATGTATGCTATGCTCGCTTGTGGTATGCTACTATTATGTGTAATATTCTGCTTCTATTACACAAGATTACCTGACAAGTTTTACCTTTCGGGCGATGCGCCCTTAAATATACGCACTTTTTTTAGGATTACCGCCGAGTATGACGGTGAAAATGCAGATACGCCCGCAGTTTTGCAGGCTTTGTCGAGTACGGACGAGACCATTTCCGCTATGCCCGACAATGAAGTGCAACAAGTGCGCCTAAAACTTTTCGGGCTGATTCCTATTAAAGAGGTAGAGCTTGAGCGAATTGACCGACCTGTGTTGGTGCCGCTCGGAACGCCTTTCGGGATTAAAATCAAGACCGAGGGCGCGGTTGTAACCGGCTTCGGCAATGTTGACGGCGAAATGTCCCCTGCACAGGCGGCGGGTATACGAGTGGGCGACGTTATAAGAAGTGTAAACGGCTTTCACATTGAGAAAAGCGAGGATATAACGAGAGCGGTGCAGCTCGGCGGCGGCAATGCAATCGTGGACGTTCTGCGGGACTCGCGGGAGATGATTTTCGAGGTCAGCCCTGTGTCGTCGGGCAGGGATAACGTCTTCAGAATGGGCGTTTGGGTGCGGGTCAGCTCGGCAGGTATCGGCACAATGTCGTTCTACGACCCCGAAAGCGGCATGTTCGGCGGATTGGGGCATGGTGTATGCGATGTGGACACGGGCAGGCTTTTGCCGATTTCAAGCGGTGAAGCGGTCTCGGTGACAATCAGCGGTATCGTAAAAGGCAGACCGGGCAACCCGGGCGAATTGGCGGGGACTTTCTTGTCGAGAGTGCCGATTGGGACAATTCAGCGGAACACGGCGGCGGGGGTTTTCGGGATGATGAATTACGCGCCGACTCTCGAATCGGGAATACCCATGGCGTTCAAGCAAGAGGTCAAAACCGGGCCGGCGACAATCCTCTCAACAGTGGCGGGGACTACACCCAAAGAGTACGAGATTATGATAGAGCGGCTCGATTACAACGAGAATAATCAGGTGAAAAATATGGTAATCCGAATCACCGACGAGGAGCTTCTCGGCAAAACGGGCGGGATTGTGCAGGGCATGAGCGGCAGCCCGATTATACAAAACGACAAGCTTGTCGGCGCGGTGACGCATGTGTTCGTGAGCGATTCGGCGCGGGGCTACGCGATTTTCGCCGAGAATATGTACAGGGTCATGAGGGGTTTGAACGGCGAGTGGATTTCCGAGGTCGAGCCGTGTGAGGAGATTATTGACTTGGGGGACGCGGCGTGATGACAATGTACAATTGACAATTGATAATGGACAATTGACGTAGGTGAGATGGCGTGTAAAAATTAATGTGTAGGGACGACCGCCCCGGTCGTCCGATAGATACCCGAAACGTGGGGTTCATTACGGGCGCGAAAAATTTCCCGAAACATGGCGCGGTGTTTTGTAGGGAACGGTTCGTAACCGTTCCGACCTATAAATCGCACGGCTTTGTAAACGGAACGGTTAAGAACCGTTCCCTACAATAAAATTTTTTCACAACTTTGTAAACGGAACGGTTAAGAACCGTTCCCTACAATAAAATTTTTTCACAACTTTGTAAACGGAACGGTTAAGAACCGTTCCCTACAATAAAAATTTTTAACAACAGTAGGGCGGGGGTTCTACTCCCGCCGTTTTACGAGGTGCGATTTACGGCAGGAGCAGGAGCCTTGGGGCTGAACCCCCGAGTTCAGCCCCTGCCCTACATAGTTGACAAGTAATCCAATTTGTGGTAATATATTAATGTGTAGAAACAATAGTCGGTTGCAGAAACCCACGGGCGAACACAGTTCGCCCCTACATACAGCGCATTTATAAACAACATCAACGTAGGAGCGAACTGTGTTCGCCCGCAAATCCGCAGTTGTGTGCAAATGTGTAGAAACAAAACAGGATAAAAACCTGTAAAACAACGGAGGGCGTATCCCATGCCGCAATTTTTTATTAAAGTTTGCAGGCGTGGGGGCGGCATGGTAAAAGAAAATATGCAAGCATTAATTTTAAGCGTAATCGCCGGGGCGGGCGGGACCGGTCTTGGCGGGTTGTTTACGGCGGCTATTGGGAAACGCTCGGCCTCGACCGGCTGTTACATGCTGTCGTTTGCGGGGGGGGTTATGATAAGCGTGGTCTGCTTTGGGCTTATGCCCGAGTCGATTGACTTGTTGAAAATAAGTTATTCGGACTTTTCGAGTATCGCGCTTGCAATTGCGGGGCTGATTTTGGGGATTGTTATCGTGTTGATTCTGAATCGAATTGTTGATAGAATTACTATTGCGGGGCTTGCAAATGAAGACAAGTTGAAAATCCACCACACCCCCGAAGAGCTGTATCACAGCGGCAATCTCGACAAGAGCAAGCTGTTTCGTTCGGGATTTCTGATGTTGGTGGTGATTGCGTTGCATAATATTCCCGAGGGCATGGCGATTGGCGCAGGCGGTACTTATGACTTCGATTTCGGGCTTGCGATTGCCGTTATGCTCGCTTTGCATAATATTCCCGAGGGCATGGCGGTGGCGACGCCGCTGATTGTCGCGGGTGTACATAAGGGCAAGGTTTTGCTGTTCACGGTTTTGGCGGGTTCGACCACGCTAATCGGCGCAGGGCTTGGGGTTTTGGTGGGCGGCGTGTCGGATGCGGCGGTTGCACTGTCGCTGTCGGGGGCGGGCGGGGCGATGCTTTATGTAGTCTTCGCCGAAATCATTCCGCAGTCGATTATGTCAACGAAAAATCGGGCGGTGACGATTGTGGCGTTGTCGGGGATTATTGTTGGGATGATTGCGACGCAGATTTATTGAACAATTGACAATTGACAATGGACAATGGACAATTGAGGTGTCGCTACGCGATGGTTTTAGACCTTAATAGCCGTGAATCATCTGATTGCACGTTAAAATTTAACAATCGTGAAAGAACAGCAGACGAGTTGTGGATTTTTCAATCGGAAAACCGTCGCGAAGCGACTCCACAATTGTCCATTGTCCATTATCAATTGTCAATTGTCAAAACCCCCTTCACCAACATAAAATAGTAATACTGTTTTATGTGGGGGTTTTGACGACGATGGTTGCTTGGTTTTTGGGGTTGAGCGCGGTTTTGCAGGGGTTGACTGCTACTTTGTTTACATATTTTGTGACCGCGCTTGGTGCGGGGTTTGTTTTCTTTTTTCGGTCCATGAACCAAAAAGTCTTGGATATGATGATGGGGTTTGCGGCGGGGGTGATGATTGCGGCGAGTTTTTGGTCGCTGTTGGGGCCTGCTGTGGAGATTGCCGAGGTTATTGGGGTGGCGGGGTGGAGCGTGGTGTCTTTTGGGTTCACGCTCGGTGGGCTTTTTGTGATTGCGGCGGATTTGATTATGTCACAAGCTGCATTATTTCAATCAAAATCGCCGACTTTGAAACGCTCGGTGCTGCTTGCGGGGGCGGTGACTTTGCACAATATTCCGGAGGGGCTTGCCGTGGGAGTGGCGTTCGGGAGCGTGGCGGCGGGGATTGAGGGTGCAAGCGTCATCGGCGCGGTGATGCTTGCGCTGGGGATTGCGATTCAGAATTTTCCCGAGGGTATCTGCGTGGCAATGCCGCTTAGGCGCGAGGGTTATTCTCGCCGCAGAAGTTTCCTAATCGGGCAGGCATCGGGGCTTGTCGAGCCTGTTGCGGGGGTGGTGGGGGTCTGTTTCGCGCTTACAATGCGGAGCGCGTTGCCGTTCGCGCTGTCGTTTTCGGCGGGGGCGATGATTGCGGTGGCTTGCGTGGAGCTAATTCCGGAGGCCTGTCGCCAAAGCAAAACTCTTGCATCGTTGGGGGTAATCTGCGGGTTTGCGGTGATGACGGCGTTGGATGTGGCGTTGGGATAATTGTGTATTCACACAAGTAATCCCAAAATATCCCATAATTTTATGTGCAGTATGCCTATTGATGTTTGTTTAATTTAGTGATATAATTTATGGGTACTAAAAAAATTACAGGGAGAAAAAATTTATGAACGCAATAGTAAGAATCGCAGGTATAATTATCAGTGTTTTGATGATTTGTGTTGGTATTTCTTTGATTTTCGCACCTCGGCATATCGTCGAACTCTTTACCATCGCCGTTGTAATCCACGGTGCCGGCCTTATCATTCGCTATGTCACCGCGAAGTCGAAACGCAACGGCTGGGACTTGATTTGCGGGATTCTGCAAACTGTATTCGGGTTCGTGATAATTTTCAGCACGACCGAAATCTTAACAGCCGATGGTGAGTCGCTGATTCTGCCCGGCGGAATGATTCTCGAGGCGTGGGTAATCAGGCTGTTTATCGCTTTTTGGTTGTTAATCATGGGCTTTTCAAACATTTTCACTGCGGGCGACAAGGAACAGCATGGCGGCAGAAAAAGCGGCTGGACTATAGTCGGCGGGATTGTCTCGATTCTTGCCGGTATATTCTGCTTGGCGTTGCCGATTATTTCGACGGTATTACTTGTCTTTACGACGGGTATCATCGCGGGAGTTGCGCTGATTTGCATGGGCTTTTCCGGTTTGGCGGCGGCACTGACGGGCAAAGACGCGTTAGCGGCAAGCGTGGAAAAGGTCGCGGAAGCGGTTGCGGATAATAATGACGATAATCCCGGCCCGCCTGCACCCGCGTGAGTGGTGTGAGATTAGAGCGATACGGCGAAAAAAGCCGTGTCGCTTTTTTATTTTTACCAAACCTTGACAAAATGACTGAAAACAGTTATACTATTAATTAAGACGTGTATAGGGGATAAATTTGAAAATAATTAATGAGAGGTGTGTCCCATGCCGCAAAATTTCGTTGGATTTTGTGCAAGCGTGGGCGGCATGGTATTGAAAATGAGTAAAAAATTACGGGACGACAATTTGGATTTCTTGTTTGAGGCGGTGTTGCAGCTTGAAAGTGTCGAGGAGTGCGCGAATTTCCTTGAGGATTTATGCACTATTCAAGAGCTGAAGTCGATTTCGCAGCGACTGAACGTGGCGAAGTTGTTGTCCGCGAACCACAATTACAACTACATCGTGGATAAGACGGGCGCGAGCACCGCTACAATTAGTAGGGTCAACCGCTCGCTCAATTACGGCAAGGACGGCTACAAGGTTGTTTTTGAGCGACTCCGCGAGAATGGGCTTCTTGAGCTTGAGGAACACGACTGATGAGTTACGGGGTTTTTGCGCGGTTTTACGACCGCCTTCAGGAGGCCGATTACGAGGAAATCGGCGGGTATTACCACCGATTGTTGCAGGAAAATGCCGTTAAAACGGGCGCGATTCTGCTCGACTTGGCGTGCGGCACGGGAAGGCTTTCGCGGTATTTCGCGGACTTGGACTATGACGTAATCGGCGCGGACATCTCGCCCGAAATGCTGTCAATCGCCGCCGGTACACCCTGCAAAAACATACAATATCTCTGCCAAGACATGTGTAGCCTTGACCTTTTCGGCACGATTGACTGCTGTGTCTGCGCTTTGGACGGGCTTAATCACCTGCAAAACGCGGCGGCTGTGCAGAGGGCGTTCGAGCGGGTGGGGCTGTTCATGAATAGGGGCGGCGTGTTCGTTTTCGACATGAATACGTTGCATAAGCACAACCAAATTTTGTCGGGCAATTCGTTTATTTACGACCTCGAAAATCTTTATTGTGTCTGGAATAATTCGGTTGCGGAGGGCGGCAGGATTGACATGAGCCTTGATATTTTTGCACGTGAAAATTCAATGGGCAATATGTGGCAGAAATACACCGAAAGGCTCGCCGAAACGGCGTATGATGCTGCGAAAGTCGCGGAAATGCTTGAGGTTGCGGGGTTTGGCGGTGTTAAAATTTACGACTGGCTGTCGGATTACCCGGCTAATGAGTTGAGCGAGAAGGCGGTGTTTTTGGCTATAAAAATGTAGGGGCGGAGCGCAGCTCCGCGTACGGCGCGGCGTGAGCCGGGCGGCTCGCGCACGAGCCGCGCATATGCGGACGACCGCACACGGTCGTCCGCAAACAAGGCGTGCGGCAACCACGGGCGAACGGAGTTCGCCCCTACACAGATGTCCTCGTAGACGGCAACGTGAACGCGTAGCCCACTCAGAATACCACGACCCCTGCACTCCCACAAACCTTATATGCACAGGTAATCCGCACAAGCCTAACAGCAAGCAAAACACCTACAAATTAGCACCATTGTACGCCGGACGGCAAGTGCCGGCCAGCGTGCAATGTAGCCACTCGCGGCGCGTGAGCGAGGGTGTTTTTGCCTACTTTTTGCACAAGCAAAAAGTAGGTGGGGGTTTGGGGGCAAAGCCCCCATTAAGGGACATGGGGTTTGGGGTTTACCC
>Ga0099364_10001974_pt1 | contig 33068 bp, 27 predicted proteins | sample TergutTh196P3_FD_73070 | JGI IMG/M metagenome (GOLD analysis project Ga0099364, IMG submission 73070) | Microcerotermes parvus P3 segment gut microbial communities from Pointe-Noire, Republic of the Congo - Th196 P3 | ecosystem: Host-associated > Arthropoda: Insects > Digestive system > Gut ... | reverse complement strand
AGGATTCTGTGAATGCTCTTGATAGGTTCGTTCAGCAGATTCAGGAAAAGGGAAATGTGGTTATGGATTTATCTAGTGCTGTGAACGAGGCGTTAGGTCTAGTTCCTGTAGTAGATAGGGATATGATAAAGCAAGATTTAAGTGCGAACGGGTTTATGGTAGGTTAGGAGGATTTATGGTTTTAGAAAAACGCACAAGGGATTATTTGATTGAGGATATAAGAAGTCGTTTATCCCAAACCTATTATAGATCTGTAAAGTATAAATACCTTTTAGATTTGTTAGATGAATTGGTTAAAGCAGGAGATCTTGCTACTGTTGATATAAAAAATCTGAGTTTTACTGAGGAGTAAACATGAGCGATGTACTAAATGACGATGAATTTGATTTAGAGTCAATTTTCATGGACGGGTCTAATCCGATTGTGGATGACAAGGTATTCGAATGTGATAAACCGCACTGGAGGGTTTCTAAGGAAGAGTTATTGAAGGTGTTACGGATTGTGGCATCTTTCCCATCTAAGTCTACGGTTTTTATGGCTATGTGGCGTGGTGCTGAGGATAATCTCCATATCCATGCCAATAATCGAGATGCTTTTGTTGATGTCATTATAAAGATTCAGAATAAAGATAATCGTTACGATGAGGCTAAGGTTTACGTTCTCGATTCCACTAAACTAATGGCTTTTGTCAGTGCTTATGGTCAGTTTGTCTTTTCCTTTGATGACGATGGTACAATTCATTATGAGTCGCCTTATGTCAGGTATAAACTGGATACTCTAAACGTGAATGTTAAAGAGATGAAGATTGACTATGAGGATACTGGATTCAAGTGGAAGCCTTTTCCTTTATCAAAATCTGAGATTAGCACTTTAAGGGCTTTGTATGGTTTTGCGATTAAGTTATCGGATTCAAAGGTTTTGATTGACAAGAATAAGTGCGAGGCTTTTTATACTCTTTATAAGTATACTGTGCAGGGCACTACTGGGGTGGATGAGAAGGTAGTAGTCCGTAGGTTGGATCTACCAACGATTCAAGAAATAGCAGATGATTCTGCTTTACACTTCGAAGCTACGAAGGATAGACTGTACTATAAATTTTCTTTGGGTGTGGTTTCGTTCCTTCGGGTTGCCTATGATGAAGCTTCCTTTATGTATCCTGATACGTTTGCTACGGGTGATACAGTTACAGAGTTTACTTTGGATGTGCCTTTAACTAAGAGAGCGTTAAGACTTACTGCGTTGTTTGGTGTGGAAGAGGTCGAGTTTTCATCTATAGATGATAGCTCTTATATGGTTATTCCAAATAAGGCAAAGTTCAAGGTGGGGTCTGGTACAATATTTCCTTTTACATTAAGCCTAGACATTTTCGGTAAGATTTTAGCAACGGTTTCAGACAGTGATCAGTCAATTCAGGTTCATGTCACTGAGCATGGCATTGATTTAATCTTAAAGAAGGATGCTACTATTGTTTATTCACTGTCACGTATTTCAATTAATCAGATAAAGCAGGGTAAAGTACCCCAGACTACGTCCAGTGTAGCCCAGGGTGCCAGTATTAAAATGGCGGACAAAACACCGAATCAAACAGTTCCGGCTGTTGAATTTCAGGATGAAGAGGTTCTGTAAGTTTCTCCCAGTGGAACATGTTGTCTGTAGCTTCCCTTAAACTTAGCGGAAGGGAAGCTACAGTCATGTCTAATACTTTCTTGTGATAGTAGTTTACATTTGTTTCGCAGGTGTGTCCTGTCATTGGCAGTAGTTGTCGGTCTGTAACGTGGTTAAGCATCATGGTGATGTAGGTGTATCGGAGGGAGTGTGGGACAAGCTTACGACCGCACTTTGGTTTAATCTTTTTCTTATCTTGTTTTTTCCTGCCTTCACCCCTTTTGTTATGCGGTTTAGGTTCTGGTGTTGGTATGATTCCGCATTTTTGTAAAGATTTGTAGAATACATTCTCAGCCAGTTCTGCTCTAATAATTTTTCCGTTGTATGTAAACATATAATCATCAGGCATGAGATCGTTTTTAATGATCCAGTCTTGTAATTGGTTTAGTATGATCCTGTTGAGGTATACTATACGGAATCTTGGGGATTCTTCATTTCCCTTTTTATTGAAGTTGGTTCTGGTTCCATCTTGTCTAATGAACCCATCTACGATGATTAGTTCTCTTTCAGGTTCAAATTGTATTTGACGTGGTTTTACTGCTCTTGCCTCGCCCAGTCTTAATCCAGCAGAAAGGGTTAGGAGAAACATGAGGTAGAATTGGTATTCAGGGAAGTTTTCTGGTTTCATCCATTTGTTTATTTCCACTTCGGAGAAAGCATCAGCCTTTTTAGTTCTGCATCCGAATCTGGAGAGGTCTAGTTTCTTGGCTCTGCACCTGAACCATTTAGCTTCGGAGTAAATTTCATTAAGGACTTCGATGAATTTGTTTTTCCACTTCCCGGATCTTTTCATGGAGAATAAGAACTTCATGACTATTTCCGAATGCAGTTGTTGGAGTTCTAAGTGACCCCACATGGATATGATGAGTTCTACAAATCTTCTGCTCTCTTTGATGGTACTGGTGTATGTAGATTTACCCAGTTGATCCCGTCGTATCATGTGGTCAGAGTCAATGGTGAACATGTTTTCTGCGATATCTTTAATGAAGTTACTTCTTTTTAAGATATCAGAGACTTGAGGCAGATTTTGGACATAAGCCTCTGCTTCTTCTTTTGTGGTACATTTTTTACATGCACGCTGGATTTTCTTCCCAGTCGAGTCATAATAATAGTAATACCATCTGTAGCTAGGGCCGTCTTTGGTAAGTTTAAGGTGTTTATAGACTGTGTATTGTTTTTGTAACATATTGTTACCTCCTATAGGAATATCGAAGGTAACGAGATGGTGGTTAGACGCAGATTTTTCTAGCGGCAATTGGACTTGAACCAATGACAAAACGGATATGAGCCGTTTGCTCTACCGACTGAGCTATGCCGCCGTACTATTTAGAGCAACTCATAGAGTTGTTCTAAATAGTACATAAAATAAATTTCCTATCGGCTCCAGCCCGCAGGGCTGATGCCGCCGTATAAACCACCATACAATACCAGGTGTTTCTGTGTCAATATACCTAGATTGCGATGCCTGATTCTGCGGGGCTGCCGTAGTTTTCACCCAGGTGGCCTCTGGGAATGGGGTTGGGGCGTTCGAAGGTGCTGGTCATTTGGTAAAACTGCCTGGTTTCGCAGCTTTTGAACATGCCTAAAAGCAGTTCCAGACCATGGAAGGCCATTTCCTTGCTGGTTCTGGGTTTTCTGCCCTTTCTTAAAGACCAGGCAAGTTCCGCCGGTCCTATTCCGCGGCTATTGCCAGAGAAACCATGTGTGGGCTGAAGGACTGCTGCCTCGTTCTGGCCTTTAAGCAAAACCTTTACCTCCCCTCCAAAGCCATTTGGATCCGGGAGGTACAGAATGCCTTCTGTGCCGTAAATTATGATCTGCGGTTTCTCATTCTGAATGCTGCAGGAATTAAGCATAATGGTTCCCATAGCACCGCTAATAAAACTAAAGCTCCCTGTTACAAGATTTTCTCCATGCAGGGTAAATTTTTCACCAAAGTCTTCCTTGTTGGGGAAGTAGTGGGTACGCTCAGGCTCCCTTGTGGTAACAAAGCCGCAGACATCTTTTACCGGCCCCATTATGCTTAAAATGGCGGACAGGTAATAACCGCCCATGTCCAGACCTATGCCGCCGCCTGGCAGGGCAGTAAAGGGGAAGCGCTCTGCAAGAAAACCTGCATCGCGGTTTAATAGAACTGCAACAGAAGTTAACTCCCCTATTAAACCGGAATCTGCATAGAAGCGGGCACTTTGAATTGCCTGTCCCATAAAGGTATCGGGGGCACTGCCGAAGAGGAGACCGTTTTTATCAGCAAGCTGGACAAGTTCCCTGGCTGCCTCTATGGAAATATCGATGGGTTTCTCGGAGTAAAGATTCTTGCCTGCTTCCAGTACTTTTTTACTCACAGCATGATGATTAACAGGATCTGTGATGTTTAAAACAAGTTCAATTTCTTTATCGTTTAATATTTCATCGATAGTCATGGCTTTTATGCCAAACTGTTCTGCCTTCTTCTGCACTTTTTCTTTTATTACATCACAACAGCCAGCTACATCCAAAATTTCAAAATTATTGATCATGTTCTTTAAATAAATTTCACTGATCATACCGCAGCCAATAACAGCTGTTTTTACTTTCTTTATGTTTGCCATAATCTTCCTCCAACTATATCATATAACTTTAAATTCTTTGGCTGCAAGATATAAAACATTATTCCAGACAGGCAGATCAAAAGAAGTCTGCCTTAATTCCCTTAAATCAATTCTGTCCAGCCTCCGCCGTAATCGCCTGATGGCCATGCTTAAAAGGTTTTCCATATCATTGTCGTTATTCATTTCTTTCAGCATCTTGTACCAGGCATGGAAATAAAATGCATCGAAGGGATCTGTATCCGGGAACAATTCATCTCTCATATAACGCTGCATTCTGGAAAGGATTTCTTTCTTATTTTCAATGGAAGGTTGTATTGCACATTGTGCCAGGAGCCTTAAGACCCAGGCGAGCTTTGTTCCCGGCACCTTATCACTTTGCAAGAGACCTTCACACTGTGAAAAACCGCTTATCCAGTCCGGCTGCTCCGTAAATAGAAAATAATCCTTAACTGCATCAGGAGAAGATAAAAATTCCTCCGCCAGAGATATCGCTTTTTGATAATCTCCTGAAAGGCAGGCTGCTTCAATCTCAAACACTCTTCCGTCCAGGCTTGAAGCATCGGATATATCATCACCGGCAGATTTTATTCCCAGAAAATTTTTTATCCTGTATATCCATGCATGAACAGTTCCCTGCATCAAACGAAATCTTTCAGAATTACTGTAATCTTTAATTGAACCCAATGCTTCATAAATTTCCATTGCATCTTCATACCGGCCGGTTTCAAAATAAATTCTGCCTTTAAAAAACATTGCCCTGTAGTTCCATTCTTTCTGACCCAGCTCTGAAGATATTTCTTCTGCTCTTATAATCAAGCGTTCTGCTTTTGAAAAATTTCCGTAAATAAAATATATTGATGAAGCATAATACGAACTCAAAAATATTTCTTCGCTTTGATCGTTTTTTTCTGCCTGCTCCAGGGCAAAGTTAATATATTCAAGAGCATCGTCCATACGCCGCCGGGAAAGATTAATAAGCGAAAAAAACCTGAACGCCGGAATTGCGTTTTCATTTAAACTGCGGTTTATATGCATTGCCTTGCGTACTTCCTCGGCTGCAGTTTCACTGCTTCCAGACCCTATATAAAAAGCTGCAATATTTGTATATACCTGAACCTGACAGCCTTCATAACAGTTCAGGGGCGGATGCGGTTCCAGAAAGGCCTTCTGTATATCGGCAGTTCCGCCCCAGACCAGGGTCTTAAGCGTATTTGCAATATATTCAAGCACCTCGGCATTTTCTTCGCCTGTAAAAAGTTTGAATGTGCCTTTTTTAATTGATCTTTCGATGCCTTCCCAGGTTCCGTTTAGAATATCTGCCCTGATGGATCTAAGTACCAGGGGATCTTTTGCCCTCTCTCCAAGTTCACCCAGAATCTTCAGGAGATTAAAGCATGGTCTAAGATTCCCGTTATGCACCCGTTCTAAAATAAGGTTTCGTACAAGAGAACAAACATTCTCATTTTTTTTATACGGAATTGCCGGAAATGGATCTTCAGGAATGAGAACGCCGAAGGAAGCAAGAATATCTACAGCCTTATAATAAAGATCCCTGCTTAAACCTTCCTCCTCAAAAAGATGAGAAAGAAGGTGTACCGGAAACCACCTGCCCAGAAGCATAATATTATACGCCAGTTCCATTAAATCCTCAGGTATTTTATTCAGAGATACATCAAAAGGCTCACCCCTGTAATTAAGCATAACGGGAAAAATATCTCTATAACTAAAAGGAATGTCCTCACTGGAATCAGCGAGGAACATAATATTGCTTATTTCACAATTTATATTGCTGATAAGTTCCAGAGAATTCTCATCTGCATTATGCATATCGTTTAACACTATAATACCTGTTTTATTTGAATAGCTGAGTGTATCAGAATAAGCTTTGCATAGATTAAAGAAAAATTCCCTGTCATGATTCATTATGTGAAAAGACCACTGATCACGCAGGCGTTCTTTAAACAATAGATCATAGGCAGCATCCAGTTTCTCTGTAATTTCTTCGCCAGGGGAGGCAGAAATAAAAGAACGCACAGAAGGGGTATAGGCATCTGCAAAAAAAGCATTGCAGCTCTTTGTAAAACGAACAATCAGAGGCGGAATATTTACAAGTACACTGCCGGAATAATTATATATTCCGTCTTTAATGCCTACAGAATTATTTCCGATTATCAGGGTGTTTTTTTCACCGGAAATATTATTTATTGCAAACTGCCTCTCTTTTTCCATTTCAACGGGTTTAAACGATTTAAAATTAATTACTTCACTGTAAGATGAATTATCGTCTATTGAATCAAAGTCGAGATAAAACTCAAGCGAATTCTTAATATCCGAAGAACACCAAATTCCGGTATTCCTCCCGGTGCTTTTTACTGCCAGATTAACAGAGATATCCTGATCAAGGGATTCACCTATATCCTTTCCCAGAACCAGGGCATATCCGAAAAGTCCGCTGGACGCCTTCTTTAAAATTGTATCTGCTTTTTCAAGAAAAATTGTTAAACCCAGCCAAAAACCAATTTTAGTTTCATCAAAGAGCGCATGAAATCCCCTTCTGCCGCTTATTGCTTTTGCCCCGCAGACTATTGCAGTTTTACTGATCGCTGATTCAAGACTGTTAATAAATTCCGGACTGGTTTTTTTAAGCTGAGAATTAAACCTGATAAAAAACTGCATTTGCACCATGACTTTACCTTTTTGCGTTTTTCTTCCAGCGTATATAAACCTGACTGCCTGTACCGCCCTCCTGACGGCGTTCTTCTGTTTCGAACTGCAATGACGAGCGGAAAAGATCACCGAGTTTTCTGAAACCGTAATTGCGCGGATCAAATTCACTTAAACGGTTATTGATCTTCTGCCCCACTCCTCCCAGGTAAGCCCAGCCGGAACCATCCGCCTCATCTTCCACTATATCCCTTAAAAGTTTTAAAAGTTTTTGATCTACCTTATTCTGCTTGCGTGATTTTATTTTTTGCTTAACACCCTCATCATCAGAATCATCACTGGCTTCGATAAGAATTTCCGTGAAAATAAATTTATCACAGACTTTAACAAATGCCTTCGGCGTTTTCTCTTCCCCAAAGCCGTAAACCATGCAGCCGCTTTCCCTTAATCTGGAAGCAAGACGGGTAAAGTCTGAATCACTTGAAACTATGCAGAAACCGTCCAGTTTTTCGCTGTAAAGAAGATCCATTGCATCTATTATCATTGCGCTGTCAGTAGCATTTTTTCCTGAGGTATAGGAAAACTGCTGGATGGGCTGGATTGCGTTTGCCAGAAGCCTTTCTTTCCATGAACGAAGGTGATTGCTCGTCCAGTCGCCGTAAATGCGCTTAACGCTTGCAACTCCGTACTTGGCAACTTCATCCAGAAGGCCTTCTATAATTGCAGGCTGTGTATTGTCTGCATCAATAAGAACAGCAAGTTTCATCTGATTTGATTCTGACTGAACAGAAGACGGCAGTAACGGCATATTTAACTCCCTTATTCTCCAAAGATGGATTGTTTAATCCGTCTTAAAAAACTAATTTTACTCAAAGGCACGCTCATAAGGCTGCCTGCATCATTAATAACAAGAATGCTTTCACTTCCTTTTTTTTCAAGTGCCTGCGCGAGGCCAATACAGGTATTGTTTACCCCTCCGGAACCCGGCCAAAAAACTTCTACTAGCGAAGCATTATCAACAGCACTCTTTGCAATTGAATTTTTCCCGGCAAAATCAAGTCCCCGGGCTTCCAGTTTCTCATAACGTACTGTACTTTTTTCCAGCTGGGATTCACTCAATACAAGCCGTCTATCTATTCTGGCCGTTAGTTCATCCCTTTCCTGCTTTGTTAAATTCATTTTATCCAGGGTAAGGCGGAAATTTTCTTTTATGCTGTCAGCTTCAGAAACTGTATCCTTAACCGTTATATGTTTCCCGCCGCTATTATTTTTTTCATTTGGAAAAGCAGTACGGTATTCAATTAAACCAAGGGAAGAAAAACTATTTGAACTGCGCCTGTCCGTATATGATTTCTCATCACCTGAAACAGAAGGCTGGGCAATTATATCTACTCCTGTTTTTTTTAAAGCACTGACAGCTTCCGAACATTCATCAGCAGAAAGGAGATAAACTCCGGGTGCAATACATTTTTTGATTAAAACAGACACAGGCTCTACATCCGCAAGATAACGCCGTTCTTCTGACAAAATCAGTATAACTCCCCTGCTAAGTGAAATCTCGGAATAACGGCTTTCCCATTCCTTAATGGTCCAGCCTAAAACAGGATCCAGGCGGTTATTTGACAGTTTATTTAATAGTTCAATGATTGATTCAGAATTTATTCCCAGATCAAAAGCGCGAATAACAGAATCACGGTTAATCATAAATGTAACAACAGGTAGTTCTGTTTCTTTATCTCCGTACAGCGGTTTATTAAAAACAATATTACTGCCTATATTGCAGAACTCTGAAAGAGTTATTGAATCATTCAATGAAATTTCAGGATACAGCAAAAAAGAAAACGCAGTATCCATTACAATGTCGGCATGATCTTCATCAGGTGTAATTTTACTTTCTGTATTCCTGAAATAAAATTGATTCCATAAAAAACCGGTCTTAATAACTGCCTCATGAAAAATTTCAAACTGCACGGGAGATTTTTCATTAAAAAGCTGAGCCCCCCAGACAGGCCTGTTTTCCCTTTCCAGAAGTTCAAAAAAACGGCGTAAGGTAGTTTCGGGAAAATCATGTCCATTGTCCAGGTAATTCCTGAAACGATGAAAAAAATCCGCGAGAATTCTTATGCGGTTTCTGGAAGGAAAGAAAGCAAATGAATCAAAACGTTCCTGATTTTCAGTTCTTTTTTCAAGGCTTAAATAAACACCCGCAGCCAGATAAGAGGCAATCTCCATGGGGGAGAGTTTCTTAAAACTGCTGAACTTCTCCCTGTTGACAAGAATTTTACCACCTTCTTCCCTGAATAAACCCAGGCGGATAAAAGTACCTGCAGCAAGTTCCAAATCTATATGAGGAAATATTTTTTTTGCGTCATCAATTACTTTTTTTCTTATTCCCGAAAGATAATTTTTTTCCCTGAAGAGCTCTTCCTCAGAAGCCAGAAAAGAAAAAAGAGCTGCCATCTCCCTTGCGCCGGAGATAATTAGAGAAGAATCTCCGTCAGAGATAAAATTCTTTTTTTCATTGCTGTTGTTACAGGGGAAAAGAACTGATGTATCTTCCATAAAGGGGATCAAGATGCTTTCCAGCACCGGGTTAAGCGAAAGAAACTGAACACCTTCATGACTGTACCTGTAAACCAGGAGCCTTTCTTCCAGATTAACCAGCAATGACTGAACCTGTGCCTTGTTAAACTCTCCCTCAAAAAATGCATTCAGCGCGTTCTGTGCCGGATTTTCCAGGATAGTTATTGCAGCAATAATTTTATGATCTGTCTCGTCTATATATGAAGAAATTATTTTTTTTGTATCGTTACGCGAAAGATAAGAAAAAAGATCGTCCAAAAGACGCTGCTTATTAAAAGGAGTTTTTATGCTTCCAAAGACAGTTCTTAAAAGTTCAAAAAAATTATTATCGGGAAGGTTCATTAAAGCGGATTTCCATTCATCCACAGACTTAAAAACAGCTTTTTTATTTTTCATGCTGCTGCCCTGAGCTGTTTGTCCAGTACTGCATTGAATACTTGTAGCCCTGCTCTGCAAGAAACTGCTGGCGGTTAGAGGCAAAGTCCTCTTCTACCGTATAACGGGAAACCAGGGTAAAGAAAAGGGAATTCCTGTTCTTCGGCCTTAAAATCCGCCCCAGCCTCTGCGCTTCTTCCTGGCGGGAGCCGAAAGAACCAGAAACCTGTATTGCCATGGAAGCATCCGGAAGATCAATTGCAAAGTTTGCAACCTTGCTTACAACAATAACCCTTTCATCTCCCTTTAAAAATGAAGAATAAATCCGTTCCCTTTCCCTGTTAGGCGTTTTCCCGGTAATGAGAGGCACTGACAGCAGTGCTGCCAGATCTTCCAGCTGTTTTAAATATTGGCCGATAACCAAAATTCTGTCTTCCCTGTGGTTTTCTATAAGCTGAACCACAGCATCATTTTTCAGGGGATTTTCGCTTGCAATGCGGTACTTCATCCTGGGAGGAGCAACAGCATAGGGAATTTTTAGATCCTCCGGAAGATCGATTCTTATTTCCGTACAAAAGGCATCGGCAATCCAGCCTTTTCCTTCGAGGTCTTTCCAGGGGACGTCATACCTTTTGGGACCGACCAGACTGAACACCGCATCTTCCGCCCTGTCTTCCCTCACAAGGGTTGCCGTTAGTCCAAGCCTTCTTACAGTCTGAAGTTCTGCGGTAACCCTGAAAACAGGAGCCGGCAGCAAATGAACTTCATCATAAATGATTAAACCCCAGGATCTTTCCCTGAACAGCTTAAAATGGGGAAACTCCGCTTTTTTATCCGGACGCCAAATCAAAACCTGATATGTTGCAACAGTTACAGGAGCAACAGACTTTGAATCCCCCGAGTACTCGGCGATTTCATCCGGACTGAGGGAGGTTTTATCCAAAAGCTCGTTTATCCACTGATGAACAGCAGCAACATTGGTAGTAAGTATAAGAGTATTGGTTTTTAGAAGCGACATGATCAACATGCCGACTATGGTTTTACCGGAACCGCATGGCAGCACTACAACGCCGTAACCTGTGCCGGGGGCATTGTCTCCGAGAACAGACCTCGCAGCTTCCGCTTGATAATCCCTTACAGTAAAAGGTCTTCCGGAAAGGCATTTATCTTTTAAGTTTAGTACCAATGTATCGCCTTCCACGAGGGGAGCTTCATCTTTTACAGGCCAGCCCATTTTTATGAGCTCCTGTTTTACACTCCCCCTGTTTACTAAATCCAGCTTAAAACCCTTTTCTGCTCTTTCCAGATATTTATCAAGGGGTTTAGCCGCAGAGATTTCTGCAATAATTTCTTTTTCCTGTGCAATTAAATAGAGCTGCTTATCATCTTCTATGAGGCGGATTTTGCCATACCGCGACATCGTACCGGCAAAGCCTTCTGCAATGCCCGAAGGGATCTCGTAGCGGGAATATTTCTTCAATGTACTTACCACATCATCAGGGGAGAGCCCTGCGCTTGCTGCATTCCAGAGAGACAGGGCATTTATATGGTATGTATGTATATGTTCCGGTGACTTTTCAAGCTCCGCAAAAGGCAAAATTGCCGAACGGGCTTCATCTGCCCTCTCTGAATGTACATCCAATAACAGGGTTCTGTCGCTCTGTACAATCAAAGGATTTCCCGTATTAACTGCCATAACTCCTTAATTATAATGAAAATCCGGGAAAAAGAAATACCGCCTGCGCGGTAATCCGCGCTGCAGAACTTCTATGCAGTATATGCCCTAAGATTCTTCCATTCTTTCATGTTTTTAAGCCTGCCGAGGATCCGGCTTTCAATCTGCCTTACCCTCTCCCTGGTTAAATTGTACCGCTCCCCTATTTCTTTAAGGGTCATAACTTTATTCCCGCCAATTCCATAATGACTGCGGATTATATCTGCGTCTCTTTTACTCAGAGAACTCAGCGCCTTCTTTATATCCTGTTTAAGAATGGAATCAATTGCCTCATCATCAGGAGAAACATAACTATAATCTTCAAGGTTATCAACTATGCTTAGACTCTCGGGATCTGCTTTTAAAGTATCATCAAGAGAGATGGGGGTTTTACCCATAAGATAGAGGGAAGCCGCCTTATTCCTGTTCAGTTTTAATATATCTGCAAATTCATCAATCCCGGGATTAAGCTGATTGATCAAATTATCATTATTAAGGTAGTTATCCCTCTCCGCCTTTGCCAGAGCCTTGCTTTTGCTTGCAGGAAGTTTGATCATTCTTCCCTTTTCATGAATAGCCTTTAAAATGGACTGCCTGATCCACCAGACAGCATAGGAAATAAATCTATAACCTCTGTCAGGATCAAAGTATTTTAAGGCATTTAATATACCGACATTTCCTTCACTGACAAGATCCTCCAATGGAAGCCCCCTGCCCTGGAATTTTTTCGCAATCATCACAACAAAGCGGAGGTTGGCATTCACAAGCCGCTCTCCTGCAGCCTTATCTCCAAGCGCTGCAAGCCTGGCAATTTCTTCTTCATCCTCCCTGGTCAAAAGGGGGATTTTTTCAATTTCTTTGATGTATGAATTAAGAGCAATATAATCCATGTTTTTGGATGCTCTTCCGGCTTTTTCAATGTTTCCTTTTGTTTTTCTTTTTTTGTTAACTGTCATTTTTTTTACTCCTTATTGCCGAAGGCTATACAATCGGTAGGTTCCGCAAAGCGGAACCAAAACTCCTTATAAAACACCATTACTTAGTAGCAATAATTGTGCCAAAAAGGAGAAAAACAGAAAATTTTTATTTCTAACTGGTATAAGGAATTAACAATGAAGAAAAACAACAGGGAAATTCAATTTTTGTATATTGGACTATAATACCCATGAAGAGAAAAACAGGATTATTACTGGGTCAAAATGTCCCAGGTAATTCCAAAAATTTCACTTTTTGATAACTTTTCAAAACAAAAAGTTATCAAAATCGCATAATTTTATATTGGTAAAAAACCACCTGGAATATCTGGAAACTCCTCTCTCCAAAACGCCAAATCCGCCAAGGAAGAATCCAAGTTTATAAAAATTCTCTGCGCTCTTTGCGGTTTTGCGGCTTCGCATGAGGTCTACCGGTATACCGGAGCTTTTTCGTTTACCCCAAACCCGATATTTTTTAATTGCGGCGGTTGTTCTATTAGGTTATTTAGAACACGAATGATTTGGTTAATTGCCTCATCATGTTCATTAAGTCTTTTGTCTGTATTTTCAATGTGAAGCATAAGCATTTTACTGAGTTCAGCAACTTGAGTGCTGGTAACAGGTTGTAAAAGGGTATAATGCCGTAATTTAACAAAAGCACGCATTATTTGGATGTTTACAGTAATAGCAATGTCACTGTTCAAAAGCCCTGAAAGCATTGCTACACCTTGTTCGGTAAAAACATAAGGATTATACCGGGCTTTTGCGGTATTTTTTGCGGTGCCAATTTGGTACCGCAAATCTTCCCATTCTTTATTCGAGAGTTGAAACATAAAATCATGCGGAAACCGTTTTAGGTTCCTTTTTACAGTCCTATTGAGATGCTTTGTTTCAACACCATATAGCCCTGCCAAGTCGCGGTCTAACATGACCCTTTGCCCGCGGATTTCGTAGATTAAACTCTGAATCTTTTCTAGTTCTTTCTTCATAGCAGACTATTTATAGCATACTGCCTGTGTTCATGTCAAACAAAAGGCTGCCCGGGAACTAAATCACAGGCAGCCATAATCGTCATTTTACACGAACCCGTTAAAGATTACAAACTCCGTGCGAGCCGCCATGGACGCCATTCAACTGCTTTAGGCCGCATGGAAGCGGCTGTAATTAATGCTTACTGGGGTTTTACCATAGGTAAAACCCCAAGCTCAATAAATGGCACGGACACCGCCGGGCGGCTGCATAGCCGCCCATAAATCATTCCTCTCGGTGCGCCGACCATCGGGAGGCAGGCCATTTATTGAGCAGCAAACTCCGCTGGCCACACCGCTATCATTACATTATTGGTATCAACGGAATCCCTGCTTATTGCCACAAACTTACCATCACCATAAGTAATATACCAATTTGTTCTACCGTGTGGAGGTGGTTGCCGCAGAGTCCAGGTTATCCCATCGGGAGATGTCATTACATCGCCTGTATCACGCATAGCAACATATAAGCCTGTAATGCCGGCTCCGCCGTAGGTTACAGACAGCCATCTGGCAGTATCATCCACCGATTCCCTGGGAGTCCATTCTACCCCATTAGGTGATGTCATTACTCGGTTGCCAGTTCCACTGTCCGCCACCGCAACAAACATACCATTACCGTAGGTTATGGATCGCCATTCTCTACTTCCGATACCAGTTTGGAGTTCCCACTTTTTCCCATCTGGAGATGTCATTATATATCCCGACTGACCTACTGCAACAAATAAGCCTTCTCCATTAACTATACCATAAGTAACAGATGTCCAGGTATAACTATCATTTGCTGATTCTATAGGTTCCCAATCTTCTCCATCAGGAGATATCATTACCCTATTACCTGTTCCATCAGCCGCCACCGCCACAAATAAGCCTTCACCGTCAACTATACCATAGGTTACAGAACTCCAGCTTCCAGCATGAGCATCTCTTAAAGTCCATGTTTCCCCATTAGGAGATGTTGCAACAAGGTTCGTGAAATCATCTCTAGTACGGTGCGTGCCTACTGCTACAAACATGCCTGAGCTGTCAGCTCCGCCATAAATAACAGATCTCCATCGAATATCAGACGTTTGCACTGTAGGTTGAATAGTTCGCGAAGTCCAGGTTATCCCATCTAAGGATGTACCTACTTGGCCAGTCGTGCCTGTACCAAAACTTACCCTAACAAATAATTCTTCTCCTATAGGCCCGCCATAAGTAATGCCCATCCACATATTATGGGTTGTTGTATGTAAACTCCACCAGACTATTTCCCATTCCAGGTTTAAGGAGGTCGTTGTTCCGTCATCCCACTCGTAATTATTCGTATTGACTAAACTTACGACAGCCTTATGAACACCCACCGCTTTTTGTATGTGGCCGCTCAGGGTGTATGCGTCGTTAGCCGCATCAAGCTCCACTGTTTTATCATTACCGTCATAAGTAAACTCTGTAATAGTGAGTTCAGGTTTTCCCACCTGTGCCTTGTTCACAGTAAAGCTCACGTTGAAGCTCTGCGATGTAACATTGCTTCCCGACACTGTAACAGTTGCTGTGTATGAACCTGCACCAAGACCAGTTGCCGGTGCAACGGTGAAGGTGGCGGTGCCGTTTGTGTTGGTTATGCTGTTTACCGGTGTTCCAGTCAGGGTGAAATTAGCAGCCGCATTGGTGCCGGACAATGCAACGGTCAACTGACCTGTGGCCACATTCCCTTTGTTGGTGATGGTCACTGTTATGGGAGTCTGTGCAGAATAACCGTAAGTTTGAGTACCAAAATTATGGTCTGTGGTCTGTGAGAGTTCAATCTCAAAGGTCTGGGCAATCACAGTAAACTTAATATCAAAGCTCGCTGAAATATAATTACCGCCCGTTACTTCAACGCTTGCGGTGTATACCCCTGCAGATAAGTTATTGTTTGGTCTTACTGTAAAGGCACCTGTAGTTTCACCGCTGACAGCTATGCTGGCTGCAGATGTTGCAGAAAGGGTAAAACTGCCCGCATGAGTACCGGCCAATGCTATAGTCAGAGCACCTGTCGGCATGGTTCCGGTGTTTTCTATGTCTACTGATAAAGCGGTTATCGGTGCATATCCGGCAATCTCCTCGCCAAAGTCATATTCCGCTATCTGGGAGAGGCCTATTCCATAGTTGTTTACAATGATCTCAAATTCCTGGGTGTAATCTGCAAGATCTCCTGAACCGCTTGGTAACAATCCATTCGCAATTATTGCTTTGATTGTTAAGGTTCCGGTATCTGTTGTGTTAAGGACATTACCGTCAGTAAGAGTAGCTCCTGTAGTTCCTGCATCTACTATGCTCCATACAATGGTCTTATTGGTTGCATTATACGGCTCCACTGTACCTGTCAGGGTTAGCTGTGATCCAACACTCTTGCCTTCGGGTATATGGCTGATATTGCTTACTGCAAAAAAGTTTCCCGTTTTCTTTGCTGCTGTAAAGATAGACATTGCATTACTTAGCGCAGAATGAGCTTCAAGCCTGTCATTAGGAGTACCACTAACAGCAGCTTCTGCATCAGCGACTGCTTCATCCAGAGCATCAATATCTGCTTCTGTTACCCAGTAATCTGTAGAGAGTACTTCGTTCCCGTTGGTGCTGGTAACTACATCTTCTTTGAGTGCTTCTGCTGCAGTAATCAAGGCTCCCAGTTCTTCGGCAGATATGGCTTTTGTGCCAGCCTGCTTCAAGCTGTTGAAAAGTTCAGTTGCTGTAATAAGTGCATTGGCTGCATCGGTAATCTGGGTCTGGGTTGTTGCGCTTTCCCTGACACCCTGTGCCGCTGTGATGGCATTTTCCAGGGTACTCTTAACTGCCGGTGATACCCATTGCCGTGATGGCAGAACAGTACTGCCATTTGCACTGCAGGTATCCACATCAACCATTGCAGCAGAGGCGGCACTTATTGCATTATCAAGTGCATCGTAACTGGTAATGGGATCTGTGCTGCCACCAGTTGGGCTGGAGCACCCGATCATTGCCATTACTGTTATGAGTACGATAAAGCCAGTAAAAAACTTGACTTTCCATTTACGTTTTGTTCTCATACAAAACTCCTTAAATATTTTTTACCTGGTAATACCGGGTATTGGAGACAAAAAATAAGAAAGAGGAGGGAGGAGTTAGGAAGTAGGAGATAGTAAGTTTTTTTCTTCCCTCCGTGAACGCCGTGCCTCTGTGAGAGGTATTATTCGAGAATATTTCTTCTTTGCGGCTTGGCGTCTTAGCGCGAAGTTTTATAGAGTAATCTATATATCGCTGATAGCAGGTGTTTTCCATGCTCATGGCGATATTGTACACCATATTTTCCAAATGTCATTAGCGGATCCGCTAATTTGGATTATCGGATCTGCTAATTTGAATTAGCGGATCCACTACCTATTTTATTAGAGGGAATGGAGATAATGTTTTAAAAATCCAGACGTCTGGACTGCAAGCCCAAAGGGACAGAATGCTCGAAGAGACTGCAAGCCCGCAGGAACTGTGTTTTAGCTAAAACGTTTTAGCTAAGGTTCTCTTCATAGCCTTTGTGAAGAAAATTTTTCTATGTTATAATATGTTAGGATGACTTATAAAGATTATAAGAATTTAAAATTAAATGATGGTGAGCGGGCTGAACTGATAAATGGATTTGCTTATGCAATGTCCTCACCGGGTACAGAACATCAGCTTATTGTTTCAACCTTAAATGCAGAATTCTATAATTTTCTTAAGGGTAAGACATGCAAAGCTCTTCCCTCACCTTACGATGTGCGGCTCTTTTACAAGGAAGACAATAGTGATGATGCCGTTGTGCAGCCGGATTTAGTCGTGGTATGTGATCCCGGGAAGCTGGGAAAAGAAGGCTGCCGCGGAGCTCCGGATTTGGTAATAGAGATACTCTCCCCCTCCAATACTGCCATGGAAATGAACATGAAAAAGAACCTCTATCTGAAAGCCAGAGTACCGGAGTATTGGATTATAGATCCGGAAGTAAAGCAAATTGAAATTAACCGGCTTGAGAATGGTGAGTATATACCTCATATACTGCGCATGGGGGATATTCTAAGATCATTTAAGTTTGAAGATTTTAGTCTTTCACTTGATGACCTTTTCGCTCAGATTTCATAACAAGATATTCTGCTTTGTAAGGAGAAGAAAATGATTTACAAACAATTCAAGGACAAAAAACTTTCCTGGCTGGGTATGGGGAATATGCGGCTGCCCACAACAGCTCCACGCGGACCCATCGACGAACCCAAGGCGAGGGCAATTATTGAAGGTGCCTACGAAAGAGGCGTTAACTATTATGACACAGCATACCGCTATGTAACCGGGCAGTCAGAGCCCTTTACCGCCAAAGTGCTTGGGCAGTATCCCAGAGATACCTGGTATTTTGCGACAAAGATGCCGGGTCATCAGCTGGAATATAAAGACGGCAAGGTAAATGTAACCGGCTATCTTACCGGGGAGTCCATTCATTCGGTGGAACAGATCTTTGAAGATCAATTAAAAAGATGCAAGGTAGATTATTTTGATTTTTATCTTTTGCATAACCTAAGTGAAAGGTCTTACGGTTTATATACCGATGAATCTCTGGCTTTGATTGAATATCTTATGGAAAGAAAAAAAGCAGGGCAGATTCACCACCTGGGTTTTTCCGCCCATGCAAAAGCCGACACCATGGATAAATTTTTAACCCATAGCAAAAAACATTACGATGGATGTTTTGAGTTTGTGCAGTTTCAGCTGAACTACATGGACTGGATACTTTATGGGGCAGATAAAATTTACGAGGTTGTAACTAACCACGGCCTCCCAATAATTGCCATGGAGCCAGTGCGGGGCGGAAGGCTTGCTTCCCTGGGTAATGAAGCAAACGCCCTTCTTAAAAAGCACCGGCCTAACGACAGCATAGCTTCCTTTGCCTTCCGCTTTTTGCAATCCCTTCCCAATGTAACCGTTGCCCTAAGCGGGATGTCCGCCATGGAACAGCTAATCGAAAATGCCGAGCTTTTCAATAAAGATGATCCCACTACCGATGAAGAGTTTAAACTCCTGAGCGATGTCATAAAAAGCACTTTAGACCTGGTACCCTGCACTGCCTGCGAGTATTGCTGCGAGGTATGTCCAAAGAAGCTGAACATCCCCAGGCTGCTTTCTTTAAGCAATGATATGAGGCTGGAAAATCCGCCCATTGCCAGAATCAAAGCAATGCCCGAAGAGGAGCAGCCCTCGGCATGTATAGCCTGCGGAGCCTGCAGTCCCCTCTGTCCTCAGGAGATAGACATACCCCAGGCCATAAAACGGTTTACAGAGGCTCTTGCAAAAAGTACATAGTATCATCCAGCAAGTTAACGGGCCAAAAACCTCACTTTTTGAGGGTTTTTTAATTTAGAAAAACCCTCATTTCCTTAGGTATTCCAGCAGATCTAGTCTCTTATACATAAGCCAGACTCGCTTTTACAGATGGGTTATCTGTATTTATAAATTCCAGGTTATTTTGATACTCATTTCCAGCAGGTCTTTGCTTGCATTTTACCCGGTTTTGGTGCATACTGTATTTACGATGCTGAATATGAAAAAGCCTATTTTAGTTGTTCTTGCAGCCGGCATGGGGAGCCGTTACGGCGGACTCAAACAGATGGAAAAATTCGGTAAAAACGGAGAGGTTTTGCTGGATTATTCAATATATGATGCCCTAAGAAGCGGCTTTGGGAAAGTAATTTTTATTATAAGAAAGGATATCCTGGGGGATTTCCGTGAAACCGTTCTTTCCAGAATCGAGGGAAAGGCGGAATACGATCTTGCCTTTCAGGAACTGGACAGTCTGGTTCCGCAAGAGATTTACCAACATGCATTAAAAACAGGGAGGACAAAGCCCTGGGGGACTGCCCATGCCCTCCTCTGTGCTGCGGATAAAATAGATGCTCCCTTTGCGGTGATCAATGCCGATGATTTTTACGGCAGGGAGGCTTTTGCTGTTCTGGGGGAATTCCTTTCACAGCCCGGCCTTACTGAAGGGGCTATAGTTCCCTACTCCCTTGAGCCGACCTTAAGCAATACCGGCACTGTAGCCAGAGGTGTCTGCCGCATTGAAAAAAATTCTGCTGAAGGAATGGACGGCGATTATCTTTTTTCCATAGAAGAATTAACTGCAATAGAAAAAAAAGACGGCATAATTTTTAATACAAACCCCGACGGCACCAGGCGCGAACTGGAAGCTGATACTCCGGTTTCCATGAACTTCTTCGGCTTCCCGGACAGCATACTCCCGGGCTTTAAAGAATACTTCGGGAACTTTATCGCGGAATCCGGCAGGGAAGAAAAAAGCGAGTGCTACCTTCCCAAGGCGGCTGACTGGTTCATGAAGAATGACCGCCTGAAGCTCCGTGCATTATACGCTAATTCTCCGTGGTTTGGGGTTACTTATAAGGAAGACAAGGAAATTGCAATTCAGCATCTTAAAGCTTTAACAGACCGGGGTGTTTACCCCGAAGTCTTGTGGAACTAAAGAAAAATGGTCTTAACCTTTAAAAGGGGCATACATCCCAGAGAACAAAAAAGAATCACCGAAAATGTGCCCATCCAAATTCTCCTCCCTGCAGTTAAAAGCGAAATGGTTTTTCCCCTCCTGCAGCATATGGGTGCACCCTGCGAGTCCCTTGTGAAAGTGGGGCAGAGGGTGCTGTTAGGCGAAAAAATCGGCGACAGCAAGGCTCATGTATCAGCTCCCGTTCATTCTTCTGTTTCGGGAATTGTGAAGGATATTAGGCCGCATTTAACTGCATTCGGCACCATTGTTAATTCTGTTATTATAGAGAACGACGGCCTCCTTGAAGAGCACGAGGATATAAAACCCCGGCAGAATTTTAATGAACTTTCCAAAGAAGAAATTATCAGCAATATAAGGGAAGCAGGGATAGTAGGCCTTGGCGGAGCGGGTTTTCCGACCCATGTTAAACTAACGCCTCCGCCTGAAAAACCGGTTGACACTATTATAGTCAATGGTTCTGAATGTGAGCCCTATCTTACAACCGACAATAGGGTAATGATAGAAGAGGCGGACAGAATTTTAACCGGTCTTTATATAATTTTACGTGCAATGGAAAATGCAAGAGGCGTAATTGCAATAGAAGACAATAAACCCGAGGCAATTGATTCCCTGAAAAAAATCTGCTTTGGAATACCAAATATTGAAGTTGTTGTATTGGAAGCAAAGTACCCCCAGGGCTGTGAAAAGCAGCTCATTAATGCAATTACAAAGCGTGAAGTTCCCTCCGGCGGCCTCCCCATAGACGTGGGCTGCGTTGTGTTTAACGTTGATACTGTAATTGCAATTAACAGGCTTTTTACAAGAGGCCGCCCGCTTATGCGCAAGGTGGTAACACTCACCGGCGGGGCTTTGAAAAATCCGGGTAATTATAAAATCAGGCTGGGAACTAAATTAAGCGATTTAATAGAGATGATAGGCGGTCTGCAGAGAAGTGCCGCAAAGGTAGTTGTGGGCGGCCCCCTTATGGGAGTTTCCATTTTTGACATTAATGTACCTGTTGTAAAAACAACTTCCGGCGTTTTATTTTTAACCGAAGAAGAAGCTTTTATACCGCCGGAGGAGAACTGCATAAGATGCGGACAGTGCGTAGAACACTGCCCTATAGGACTCATCCCTACAGAGTTAAATAACGATATTTTACAGGAAAACAGCGAAATGTTTCTGGCGCATAACGGTCTAGACTGCATTGAATGCGGGAGCTGCTCGTATATCTGCCCTGCTAAAAGAAGGCTCTCACAGGCAATACGTACAACCAGAAGATCAGAAATGGCAAAAATGAGAAGGCAGGGGGGGAGTTAATGCAGAGTATTTTAACAGTTTCTTCCCCGCCTCATATTTACGGAAGGGATACAGTTGTAAGGCGGATGAGGGATGTTTTAATAGCCCTTACCCCTGCTGCAATTTCCGGAATTTATTATTACGGCATCTATGCTTTTTTTACAATTTCCATTTCAATAATCTCAGCCGTAATTGCAGAGCATTTGTTTCAAAGGATCACAGGCAAAAAAGTTACAACAGGGGATCTCTCTGCTGTAATTACAGGGCTGCTCCTGGCGTTTAACCTTCCCCCGGCAGTACCGTTCTGGATTCCTGTTCTGGGTAGTTTTTTCGCGATTATTGTTGTAAAGCAATTATTCGGCGGCCTTGGCTCAAACTTCCTAAACCCTGCCCTTGCAGCCCGTGCCTTCCTTTTGGCATCATTCCCCTCATATATGACAAGGTGGACCCTGCCATCTATGCCGGATGCGGTAACAGGTGCCACTTACCTTGCATTATTAAAGGATGAACCTGGCTTTATACCAGCTGCCTCAGATTATTTTGCGCTATTATTCGGCAAGATGGGGGGAACCATAGGAGAAACAGGGGCATTTGTTTTATTATTGGGCGGCTTATACTTACTTATAAGAGGGGTAATTAACTGGCGAATACCTGTTTTTTATATAGGGAGCTTTGCTTTTTTTGCATTTGTATTCGGGAGAGATGCATTTTTCTCGGCTTATGTATTATTTGAAGTTCTTGCAGGCGGTTTAATACTGGGTGCGTTTTTTATGGCAACAGATTATGCGACATCTCCCATTACGCGTAATGGTAAAATAATTATGGGAATAGGCTGCGGTTTTTTAACGGTGGTGATACGCTTCTTTGGCACATACCCGGAAGGGGTTAGCTATGCGATACTTATAATGAATCTATTTGTACCGCTTATCGATAAATATATAAGGCCGAAAATTTACGGGAAGACAAAAAAATCATGAAACATATAATTAAACCTGCACTGTCACTTTTTCTTATTGCTTCAATAACTACGGGTCTTCTGGCGATGGTTTATAATCTTACACTGGAACCCAGGGAAGCCCAGCAAAGAAGAACAAGGGAAAGGATGATCAACGAATTAATTCCCATGGGAGATTCATTTGCAGAGCTTGATTTAAACACAGCCGGAAGTATCACAGGGATTTATGAAGTTACAGGTGCATCAGGATTAATAGGATATGCAGTTGAATTAAGTGTACCAGGTTATTCGGGAGATATTGAAATTATGGCAGGTTTTCTAACCAGGGAAAATAGATTTGCAGGAATTAGAATACTAAGCCATTCAGAAACACCTGGATTGGGTGCCTTTGCCGCAAGAGAGAGTTTTTACGGGATTTTCACAGGTAAAGAGATCCTTCCTTTTGAAGTTACAAAAAATGTATCGGCAGGGCATGAAATACAAGCAATATCAGGCGCAACAATTACTACAAGGGCTGTCATAAGCGCAGTTAATGAGGCAGTGGAATGGTACATTAGCCGCAATGTAAGACATGGAAGTGGAGGTTTAAACCGGTGAACTTTGTAAAATTGTTAAAAAACGGAATTATCGATGAAAACCCTGTCTTTGTTCAGCTTCTGGCACTATGCCCCTTGCTGGCTGTTACTACATCTGCGATTAACGGCATTACAATGGGACTATCTACAACACTTGTAATGATAGGGGCAAGCTGTGTAATTTCCGTACTGCGAAAGCTCATACCCGGAGAAATACGCATTGCCTCATTTATAGTAATTGTTGCAGGCTTTGTAACGATTATCCAGTTATTAATGCAGGCCTACCTTCCCCCTGCGATTAATAATTCACTTGGCATTTATATCCCATTAATCGTAGTTAACTGCGTAGTATTTGCACGCATAGAGTTATTTGCATCAAAGAACAAAATTTTTCCTTCTATAATTGATGCATTAGGAATGGGACTGGGATTTACGCTGGGACTATTTGTAATCGGGGTTTTCAGGGAATTTCTGGGCTCAGGATCTGTTTTTGGAATTGAAATACAGAGAAACACATCCTCACATGTACTTATAATGACCATGGCTCCCGGTGCTTTTTTCACACTTGGGATAGTAATCATGCTAATCAACTATTATAAGCAAAAAAGGCAGGAAAAAGAATAATGAATCCTTTTTTAATATTTATAGGTGCAGCATTAATAAACAATTATGTTTTGGCTCAGTTTCTGGGCATGTGTCCTTTTTTCGGCGTTTCCAAAAAAACAGAAACTGCCATAGGCATGGGGATTTCTGTTTTGTTTGTTATGGTTATTGCCACTTTAATTACCTACCCTTTTTATACTTATGTGCTTTTGCTCAATAATATTGCATATTTGCAGACAATTGTTTTTATATTAATAATTGCATCGATTGTACAATTTCTTGAAGTATTTATGAAGAAAATGTTCAGTACGCTGTACTCATTATTGGGTGTTTACCTTCCCATGATTACAACAAATTGCGCAATTTTGGGTGTAACACTATTAAACGTAAAAGACAACTATACATTCCTGGAGGCTATTATTAACAGTGCAGGTGCCGGATTTGGATTCCTCCTGGCAATTATTCTTATTGCAGGCATGAGGGAGAAATATGAAGGGGATCTGAGCATACCCTTTATTTTCCGCGGTTTTCCCCTGGCACTTTTTGCAGCAGGTCTAATGAGTATTGCCTTTATGGGTTTTCAGGGTTTGGTGATAAGCAGGTAATGGTATGATGTTAAATATTTTAAACAATTTTTCTTCGATGTTCCCTGGCTTACTGTTCCCTGTTATAAGCATAGGGACCCTGGCTGTGATTTTCGGAGCGCTTCTGGGATTCAGTGCAAAAAAATTCGCAGTAAGAACAGATCCCAATATAGAAAGAATAAAAGACATACTTCCAGGGACAAACTGCGGCGGCTGCGGGTTTCCGGGCTGTGCCATATTCGCAGAAGCAGTTGCAAAAGAGAAAGCAACCTACAAAGGCTGTGCTCCCGGAGGTGCAAATACAGCAGTAAGAATTGCTGAAACCATGGGCATAGACCCTGCACTTTCTGCCAGGAAAACAGCATTCATCAAGTGCAACGGAAAGGAAGAAAACGTTAAACGCAATTATATTTACGACGGGCCGAAGAGCTGCGTAGCGGCATCGCAATTGGCAACAGGGGGCAATAAGTCCTGCACCTATAGCTGCATAGGGCTTGAGAGCTGCAGAAACGCCTGCCCCTTTGACGCAATCAGGATGATTGACGGTATAGCAGAAGTGGATTCCAAAAAATGCACAGCCTGCGGGAAATGCATCCCAGCCTGCCCGAAAAACCTGATAGAACTTGTGAGCGACAGATTAAAGGTAAGGGTGCTTTGTAATTCAAAAGATGTTACCAGGCTGGTGAGGCGCAACTGCCGGGCAGGCTGCATTGGCTGCGGACTTTGCCAGAAAAACTGCCCTATGCAGGCCATTACAGTGGAGAATAATCTGGCTGTGATTAATTACAATCTCTGCATCACATGCATGGCATGTGTCGATCACTGTCCTGCAAAATGCATCAAGGTTGTGAAGTAGATCTCTTTCTGGCTGCCATATAAGACAGGAAAATTCCAAGCAAAAAAGTAAAAATACCCATTGGTAAAATAACCATTGATATACCGGCTGAATACAGCACAGGTTCTCTGAACAGAATAATTATGGAAGCAATAATTAAACCAAGTATTGCAGAGTAAACTTCTTTACTGTACTTTTCGAGAAGTTTTTCAATTAATTTTGCCATGAAAATAATGCCGAAGATAATTCCAAGCACCAATGGAATCAGTACACTAATAATTTCCAGGAGGAGCACTGTATTTGTAATATCCATTGCAAGGGTTTTTAAAGAAGAAAGGGTGTTTACTGCTGTATTGTATACTCCCATCATAAGTAAAACAAAAGAGCCGCTGAAACCGGGGACAATTAAGGCAGCAGCAGAAAGCATTCCGGCAGCAAACAAAAAAAGCATATAGGGAAAATTGATGTTTCTTTGAATTTCGCCCCTTGTGCTGTCACCTTCTACGGCAATAAAAGAAACAAGCAGCAATAATATAAAAGCAATAAGAACAATGGCAATGTGCTTTAGTTTAAGAGACCTGCCCTTTTCTTTAACATAGAAAAAAATCATGGGGACAGTGCCTGTAATAAGACCAATAAAAAACATCATGGAAGGAAAGGGATAGTTTAACAAAAGCCAGGACATCACAGAGGCAAAAAGTACCAGACCCAAAATCATTCCGGTTAAAAGGGGAAAAATAAAACCAATATTTTTTTTAAAGTCCCTCTTGAAGTTGTTTACAGCCCCTATTAATTGAAAATAAAAGCCCAGCATAAGTGCAATGGTGCCGCCGCTGATGCCGGGGACTATTTGAATTATGCCAAATAAAAGACCGTTGATAAAATTTTTAATTATTTTAAACATGCGTCAGCCGCTATTAAACCAGTATTATTAAATTGCCTTTTCCAGTTTTAAAAGAAGTTCTTTCCTGTCGACTCCTCCGGTATAATCCGTAAGATTACCATCGGCTCCTATAACCCTGTGACAGGGGATAAGCAATGAAATTGGATTTTTTTCCAGTGCCACACCTACAGCCTGGGATGAGGCAGTCTGACCGGATGAAGTAACCTGTTTGCCGACGGCACCATAGGTTGATGTTTTGCCGTATGGAATATCCATCAGGACTTTGTAAACTGCCTTTTGGAAATCAGACCCTTCAATTGCAATGGGGATTCTAACAGCAGGTCTTTTTCCGGTAAAATATTCTTTAAGCCAGGCTTTTAAACTCATAAAAACATAGTAATCAGCTTTGGAAATCCAGTTGTCTGTATTTAGGGGAAAATTCTTCTGATCTGTAAACCAAAGACCTGTGATTTTATCATCTTCACCTGATGCCAGCATAGCACCTAACGGTGTTTCTATCGTTATTTTATATATTTTCCTTTCTTTCATGATTTCCTTCTCCCCTTACCGCTGATATTATTAATGCTGATCTTCCAAACAGCAGTTCTTCCCAAATCTTTCTTTATTTCGCTGTCAAACATCGCCATTACGTCCGGCGTATGCCTCTGGCTGATTACCTTTAATGCATGAATCATCTCTTCCCTTTCGGTGATTTCATGCGCAGTACCATTAACAATTGCAGATTCATAAAAAAGTGCGAATTCCCCAGGAACTGTTTCCACATCTCCCGCACAGGTTAAACATACGCTGTTGTTTTTTCTGATATTATCAATTTTATGCCCCTCTTTTGCAGAGTGGAAAAAAATAGATTCGCCTTCTCTGGCAATTGAAAGGGGCAGGCAGTAGGGGCTCCCGTCAGGATTCACCGTCGCCATTACAGCATACTGGCATTTATCTATAACTGCCAATGCTTCATCGCGGCTTAGTTCCCTGTCTTTTCTGCGCATTATATTTTGCAAATAAGTCCCTCCCCAGGTTAATATACAAATAACATATTAAACAAGTTTATTAAAGATCTCTCTCACAGCTTTTTCGTCCAGATCCATAAAGCCGGTGATCTTCCCCTTATTGGCATCCAGGGTGCGTTTAATGACAGTCTGTAATTCCGTTTTGGGGATGCCCAGCTCTTCCAGCGTCAATGGCATCCCCATGGAACGCACCCAGGCCTTAAAAGCGGCAATTCCCGCTCTGGCAGTTCCCCTTATGTCCTGCATGTCAGGGTTTACCCCAAAGACCTTTACACCAAACTGGGCAGCCCTGGCAGCCATTTCGTCAGTGCCATGCTCAACAAGGTATTCCATCCAGGCAGGGATCATAGCTGCCAGCCCCGCGCCGTGGGCTGTGTCATAATAGCCGGAGAGCTGGTGCTCCAGGGCGTGTTCGCCGCCGCGGGGACCTGTGCGGCCTATCCAGGTGAGGTCGTTATGGCTGAAGGATGCTGCCATCATGAGTTCCGCCCTGGCTTCGTAATCTTCGGGGCTGGCAATGGCAATGGGGCCGAACTTCACCACAGTACGCATTAAGCCCTCGGCAAATTCGTCGCCCAGCGTGCTGGCAGGAATGCCCTTTGTAAAATAGCGGCTGACAGAATGTGCGACAGCATCCGCCGCTCCGGCTCCTGTCTGATAGGCAGAAACTGTATATGTAAGTTCCGGGTTCATTATGGCAAAAACTGGACGGCAGCAGTCCCAGTTAAGCCCCTGCTTTCTCCCTGTGTCCAGGTCATCGACAAGGACGGTGGAACGGCTGGTTTCGCTCCCTGCTGCCGCTATGGTGTGTATCGTTCCGACAGGAGCCATCTTCTCTGCCGGGGTGCCGTTGTAAAACTGCCAGTACTCGCCCTTGTTAGCTATAGCCAGGGCTATGGCCTTTGCGGTGTCTATTGAGCTGCCCCCGCCTATACCCAGGAAGAAATCAATTTTTTCGTCAAATGCAATTTTAATGCCTTTTTCAACATGGGAGCGCGGCGGATTCGGTTTCACTCCGCCAAACTCTATATGGTAAAGACCCTCATCTTTTATGGTTTTTATCACCCTGTCCAAAAGGCCGCTTTTCTTAACCGAACCGCCGCCGTAGACTATCATCACCCTCGTTCCGCCGTGCTTGGCGATCATCCTGCCGGCTTCTTTTTCTGTATTCTTGCCAAAGAGGATATCGGTATAGGGATAAAAGTTAAAATTGCAAAAAAGCTTCATATATATAATGGTATCATAAAATAGAGGCATTGTTTAGCTGTTAAATTTTTCTTGACCTGCGCGGGATATATGGTATAATTTATCGAAACGTTTCTAAAAATCCGGAGGCAGATAGTGAACAGAGTAGTGATCAATCTAAACGAGGCAAAGACAAAAATTAACAGGCATATCTACGGTAACTTTGCAGAACACCTGGGCAGGTGTATTTACGGCGGTATCTGGGTGGGCGAAGATTCCCCCATTCCCAATACCAGGGGGATCAGGAACGATATAGTTGCCGCACTTAAGAAAATAAAAATCCCCAACCTTCGCTGGCCGGGCGGCTGCTTTGCCGACGAGTATCACTGGAAGGACGGGATTGGTCCGCGTACCGAACGCCCTAAAATGATCAACACACACTGGGGCGGAGTCACCGAAGACAATAGCTTTGGCACCCACGAGTTTCTAGACCTCTGCGAGCAGCTCTCCGATCCGGACGATGCTGCAAAGGGAATAAAATGCGAGCCCTATATCTGCGGCAATGTAGGAAGCGGCACAGTTCAGGAATTTTCCCAGTGGGTGGAATATATCAACTTTGACGGCATCAGCCCCATGGCGGATCTCCGCCGCAAGAACGGCAGGGAAAAACCCTGGAATGTAAAACTCTGGGCAATAGGAAATGAGAACTGGGGCTGCGGCGGAAATATGACACCGGAATATTATGCCGACCAGTACAGGCAGTTTGCAACTTATGTGCGTGCCTACGGCGGGACAGTTCCCTTTAAGGTCGCCTGCGGTCCCAACGGCGATAATTATAACTGGACAAAGGTTCTAATGGAAAAAACCACCTCAGCCAGGGGGAGTTCCATGCAGGGGCTTGCCCTTCACCATTATACGGTTCCCGGTGATTGGTCAGACAAGGGTTCGGCGACTGACTTCAGCGAAGCCGAATGGTATCTCACCATGCGCAAGGCAAACTTCATGAAGGAGCTGGTTAAAAAGCACAGTGCCATCATGGACGAATACGATCCCGAAAAGAGAATTGCCCTTGTGGTAGATGAATGGGGCACCTGGTTCAATGTGGAGCCCGGCACCAACCCCGGTTTTCTTTACCAGCAGAACTCCCTGCGGGATGCCCTGGTCGCAGGCATTCACTTTAATATTTTCAACAATGCGGCAGACCGCGTGAGAATTGCAAACATCGCACAGACCATCAACGTGCTCCAGGCTGTGATTCTTACCGAGGGCGACAAGCTCGTCCTCACCCCCACCTACCATGCCTTTGATATGTACAAGGTTCACATGGATGCCCTCATGCTCCCCGTTCACCTGGAAAGCGATAATGTAATTTCCAGGGCAGGTGCCTTTCCCAGGATCAGTGTCAGCGCCTCCGAGGACGACAACGGTAAGATTCATATCTCCCTTGTGAACACCGATCTTAAGAACGATCAGAAGACCGAAATTGATCTAAGGAGTTTTTCACCCAGGTCTGTTACGGGAGAAATTATTTCTTCTGAGAATATGCAGGATCACAATACATTTGAAAAAAGTGATATTGTGAAAATAAAAGAATTTTCTGATGCGGTGATATCGGGAAACAAGGTGACTGTAACTCTCCCTGCCAAGTCTGTGGTTACATTGGAACTGTCTTAGGTTTATACTTTGAATAACAATCCAGACCCCTGTCCGGGCTGTCCCGGAGGGGAGGCAAGGAAGTTTAAGCTTGACGCAGAAAAGGTAAGGATCCTCGTTGACGAGATCCCGATTCTGTCCGAACATAGGGCAGACGATGAAGTGATAGCCAAGCGCATTGCTGCCTGCCTTGCCTGCGATGCTATAAGGGAGGAGCTCCTATGTGCGCACTGCGGCTGCTTCATTAGGTTTAGGACAAGGTCGAATAAGTCGTACTGTCCACATCCGGCAGGGGCAAAATGGTAAATTAAGGAGATAAAACATGAAAGCAAAGATCACGCTTCACAAAGAATTTTCGATTGGACAGGTGGACAAACGCATCTACGGCTCCTTTGTTGAGCACCTGGGACGATGTGTCTACAACGGCATTTACGAACCCTCTCATCCGGAAGCGGACGATAAAGGTTTTCGTAAGGATGTAATTAAACTCGTCAAAGAGCTTGATGTGCCAATAGTCCGTTATCCGGGCGGAAACTTTGTGTCCGGCTATAACTGGGAAGACGGCATCGGCCCCCTGGATAAACGCCCTGTACGGCAGGAACTAGCCTGGTCTACCCTGGAATCAAACAAGGTGGGCTTGAATGAGTTTGCCGACTGGTGCAAAAGGGCGGATACCGAAGCCATGTACGCAGTAAACCTGGGGAGCCGCGGCCCCGATGCCGCGCGCAATATTGTCGAGTATGCAAATTTCCCTAAAGGCACTTACTACAGCGATCTCCGCCGGAGCCACGGCATACAGGATCCCCACAATATAAAGCTCTGGTGTCTGGGCAACGAAATGGACGGCCCCTGGCAGATCTGCCACCGCACCGCGGAGGAGTACGGCAGGGTTGCACTGGAAGCCGCAAAGGTGATGAAGTGGACAGACCCTTCAATAGAGCTGGTTGCCTGCGGAAGTTCCAGTGCCAGAATGCCCACCTTTGGTTCCTGGGAGGCGGAGGTTCTGGACATGACCTGGAACCATGTTGATTATGTTTCGCTCCATATTTATTTTGCGAACAGGGAAGACGATACTCCGAACTTCCTGGGACGGAGCCTGGAGATGGATGCCTTCATAAAAACTGTGGGAGGGATCTGTGATTATATTAAGGGAAAGAAACACAGCAAGAAGCAGGTTTACCTTTCCTTTGATGAATGGAATGTCTGGTTCCACAGTAACCAGCAGGACAGGGAAAGGGAAAAATGGCAGGAAGCGCCTCCGCTCCTGGAAGATATTTACACCATGGAAGATGCACTTGTTGTAGGCTGTATGCTTATCACCCTCCTAAAAAATGCAGACCGCGTAAAGATTGCCTGTCAGGCGCAGCTTGTAAATGTGATCTCCCTTATCATGACGGAGAACGGCGGTGCAGCCTGGAGGCAGAGCATATTCTACCCCTTCATGCATGCCTCTGCTTACGGGCGCGGGACTGTACTCCTGGGCCCTGTGGTCTGCGATAAATATGACTCAGCAGAGTACACAGAAATTCCCTGGCTGGAAACTGTAACAGTCCACAACGAAGAAAAGGAAGAAGTCACCATCTTTGCAGTAAACCGCCACCTTGGCGAGAGCATGAGCCTGGAAGCAAAGCTATGTGACCTTGGCCATTTAAAAATAATAGAACATATTTCCATGAGTAACTCAGACTTAAAAGCTGTCAATTCTGCGAAGGAAGAAAAGGTAAAGCCGGAAATTTTGACGGGAGCAAAACTGGAAAACACAGGCAGCAGCTCCCTTCTGGAAGCAATACTGCCTGCGGCATCATGGAATGTGATCAGGCTTGGGAGAGCTTAAAGTTATCCCTTTTAAGAAACCTTAGGTGAATTGTTTTTTCGCCTTTTTTGTTGAAGTCGGTAACGGTGGTATAGTAAAGAACAGTTGATACATTACTGGATCTTGCTGTACTGCCAAAACCGGTTATGCAGCTAAAATCTACATCAAAGGCAATTTCATGATCTGTGGAAATGTCCTTGGGTTCTACTGTGCGGAAGCTCTCTTTTACAATTATCTTAAAGAACAGTTTGCTCAGGGTAAAATTCATCCCCCGCCCCAGGTCTGCAAAAATTAAATTGCGGATGGTATTTTTATCGCGGCTTAGAATACGCACTATATCAGAAGTACCGGGGAAATTAAGAGTGAAAAGATTTTCCGGCGGGCCCAGTTTAAAATCAAAATCCCTCACAACCAAAACCTCATCAATGGCTTTTTCTACAGAAGCCTTAACAAGGGGGAACCTCAACTGCCTTAATAGATAGTTCTTCCTCCCCCTGGAATCTGTTACTGCATCTACGACAAAGCGCTCGCAGTAGGCATCCTCGTTTCCCAGTGACTGCGGAGTATTTTTGTCCAGAAGCCTTGCATCGGGGTACCTGTTCTTAACGCTTTCCTGAATATTATTAAGGCCGACCTCTGCCCTGGCATTGGAGTCGGTGATTTCCAGGTTTATCTTTTTTATCCTGGGTCTAAAATCATAGACAGGCAGCGGAGTCGCAGGGAGGGTATCTATACCATAAGCCCCCGGCACGGGAATATGAAGAAAGCCGGCATCGGGCATTACAATTTCTGCAGTTAAGTCGGCTTCCTGTTTGCCGCTTGCCGAACTTTGCAGATTGCTGACCTTTGCACTTACCGTATACTCATTGTCAGTATTGTTAAGTGCCAGGACAATATCACTTAATACAGGTTCTATCCCGTTACAATAAGAGGCAAGTTTTTGAACGAGTTCCTGTGAGATATTTCCCTTTACATCCTCTGTTGTGGTTTCAGAATCCGGCTGTACAAATGTAGAGCCGATGGAATCAACTGCTTTTTTAAAGCCGTTTCTTAAATTTGAAAAGAAACCTTTTTTCGGGGGTTTATCCCCAGGTTTTTCCCCGGAGTTATTCACAGGGTTATTCCCAGAGTTATTCACAGGTGAAACCTGTGGTTTTCCATTTTCTTCCATAGGATCCTCCATACAGTTAAACTATATACTTTGAAAACACCGGGGTCAATGGAATTGAGTTAATTTAATGTTTAAAATGTCTAATACCGGTGAAAATCATTGCAATTCCGTGCTTATCGCAGGCCTCAATAGCCGCCTTATCGTTAACAGAGCCGCCCGGCTGAATTATTGCCTTGATGCCGCTGGCGGCGGCCGCTTCCACCACATCGGGGAAGGGTATAAATGCATCCGACGCGAGTACCCTGGCAGCCTCCCCATCCATCCACACTTTCTGTATGTTCTGCGTGTTTTCTGTGTTTTGTGCGTTTTTGATGGCCAGGGTACTCCGCTCCAGCGCCTCCTCCGTAGGCCAAATCCGGTTCACCTGGCCGCCGCC